>Ga0209646_1000035_pt1 | contig 363209 bp, 334 predicted proteins | sample AraplaL_Col_mTSA_FD_184259 | JGI IMG/M metagenome (GOLD analysis project Ga0209646, IMG submission 184259) | Arabidopsis root microbial communities from the University of North Carolina, USA - plate scrape CL_Col_mTSA (SPAdes) (version 2) | ecosystem: Host-associated > Plants > Roots >...
GTAACTGGCCGGGCGCCAACAACATCGTCGAATACCAGAGCCCGACCTGGGGCGGCTTTCAGTTCGGCGTGCAGACCGGCCTGGGCGAACAGCCGGGCTCCTTCACCAACAGCCGCCGCGATGGCGTGTCCGCTGTCTACACCGCCGGCCCCGTGGAAGTGCGCGCGATCTATGACGTGATCCGCGACGCCAACGGCAAGTACACCGACATCTTCAATTTCTCCAAGGAAGCGACGGTGGGCGGCACGTTCACCATCGGCAAGGCCAAGCTGTTTGCGGTGTATGAAAACCTCTCCGCGCCCGATGCCCCGGTTGGCGCACCGACCAAGGCCAACCATTACTGGCTGGGCGTGAACTATGAGTTGACGCCGGCGCTCACGCTGATCGGCGCGGCCTACCGCGTCAACGTGAACCACGGAGGCGGCAACGCCAACCTGTTCATGGCCGGTGCGAACTACAACCTGTCCAAGCGCACGCTGCTGTACGCGAGCGTGGGCACGGTGCAGAACAGTGCCAACGCCAACTTCTCGGTGGAGGCGACCAACAACAACCCGGCACCGGGCAAGAACCAGTTGGGTGCGTACACCGGCATCGTTCATTCGTTCTGAATCCCCCCGGGGCCTGTCCTACGTAACGCCAAGCAATGCCACGCATGAACATCCTCACCATCGATACGGGTACCACCAACACGCGCGTCACCGTTTGGCGTGATGACGTTGCGCTCTGCCAGGCCGCGCGCCAGGTCGGGGTGCGCGACACCGCCATTACCGGCAACAAGACGACGCTGCAGCGCGGCGTGCAGGACACCATTGAAGCCGCGCTGCAGAAGGCCGGTTTCGGCATGAACCAGGTCGATCTCGTGCTGGCGTCCGGCATGATCACCTCCAACGTTGGGCTGCACGAGGTGCCGCATCTGATTGCGCCGGCCGGCCTGCGCGATCTGGCGGCGGGGATGGTGCAGGCGAGCATCCCCGAGGTGTGCGACCAGCCGATCTGGTTCGTGCCCGGCGTGCGCAATCCGGTGGACAACCTGGGCCTGCACAACATCGAGTCGATGGACATGATGCGCGGCGAAGAGGTCGAGACCATGGGGTTGGTCTCGCGCCTCGGCATCACCGAACCGGCGGTGATCGTGCTCCCGGGCTCGCACTCGAAGTTCGTGCATCTGGACGCCGACCAGCGCATCACCGGCTGTGTGACCACGCTGGCCGGCGAGTTGCTCCACGTGATCACGCACAACACCATCCTGGCCGACTCGCTGGATTCCGACTTCGCAACCGAAGTCGACCCAGAGATGCTGCTGGCCGGTGCGCGCAGTGCCAGCAGCATCGGCCTGGGGCGTGCCTGCTTCATGGTGCGCACGCTGGGCCAGTTCACGATCTACGAACGCAATGCGCGGGCCAACTTCTTGCTGGGCGCGGTGCTGGGCGCGGATCTGCTCACGCTCAAGAACAGCAGCGCGATCCGCATGAACCCGGGCACGCAGTTCGTCATCACGGGCAAGCCGCTGCTGCGTGAGTCGCTCGCCGTACTGGTGTCGGACGACGATTTCTTCTCCGGAAAAATCACCGTCACGAGCAATGAACAGCAGGAACACCTGGCCGGCAGCGGCGCGATTGCGGTCGCCCGCGAGCGTGGTCTGGTGACGACGTTGAAGGTGGCGCAAGCCTAGCGCTGGCGCGGCCAAACCGATTTACCCACAACGGTTATCCACAGTAGTTATCCACAGCGGTTATCCACAGCAAAACAGGTGCCGCCAAGACGGCATCACAAGGAGACAAGATGAACCAACAACGACGCGTTACCTTCAAGGCCATCGCGGCTGCCACGCTGTTTGCCATGGCTGGCGGCCTCTCTGCTTTTGCACACGCGGCCGATGAAGTGAAGATCGGCTTTCTGGTCAAGCAGCCGGAAGAGCCCTGGTTCCAGGATGAATGGAAATTCGCCGACCAGGCCGCCAAGGAAAAGGGCTTCAAGCTGGTGAAGATTGGCGTGCCCAGCGGCGGTGAGGTGCTGACCGCCATCGACAACCTCGGCGCACAGCACGCGCAGGGTTTCGTGATCTGCGTGCCGGATGTGAAGCTCGGCCCGGCAGTGGTGGCCAAGGCCAAACAGAACAACCTGAAGCTCATGACGGTGGATGACCGTCTGGTGGATGGCAGCGGCAAGCCGATCGAAGCCGTGCCGCACATGGGCATCTCGGCCACGAAGATCGGCGAGCAGGTAGGCGACGCCATCGCGCAGGAAATGAAGAAGCGCGGCTGGAACCTTTCGGAAGTCGGCGCCATCCGCATTGCGTATGACCAGCTCCCGACGGCCAAGGAGCGCACCGACGGCGCTGTGGCTGCGCTCACCAAGGCGGGCTTCCCGGCCGCCAACGTGCTGACCAGCCCGCAGGCCAAGACGGACACCGAAGCCGCATTCAACGCCGCCAACATCACGCTCACCAAGAACCCGAAGTTCAAGCACTGGATTGCGTTTGGCCTGAATGACGAAGCGGTGCTGGGTGCCGTGCGCGCAGCGGAAGGCCATGGCGTGAAGCCGGCGGACATCATCGGGGTGGGCATCGGCGGCAGCCAGTCGGCGCTCAACGAGTTCGCCAAGCCCGAGAAGACCGGCTTCTTCGGCACCGTGCTCATCAGCCCGAAGCGTCACGGCTATGAGACCTCGCTGAACATGTACGACTGGATCAAGAACAACAAGGCGCCAGACCCGCTCATCCTGACCAGCGGCCGCCTGATGACGCGCGACAACGAGAAGGCCGTCCGCCAAGAGATGGGCCTGTGATCTTGCGGATGACGCGCATCGAGATGAGGAAGGAGACTGGCCATGTCGGCGTTTCTTGAGTTTCGTGGCATCAGCAAGGTGTTTCCGGGTGTGCGGGCGTTGTCCGATGTGTCGTTCGGCATCGAATGCGGCCGCGTGCACGGCTTGCTGGGCGAGAACGGCGCGGGCAAGTCGACGCTGTTGAAGATCCTCGGCGGCGACTACCAGCCCGATGGCGGGCAGATCGTCGTCGAGGGCCAGCCGACTGCGTTCCCGACCACGCGGGCGGCGCTCGATGCCGGTATTGCCGTCATCCACCAGGAACTGCAGACGGTGCCCGAGCTGACGGTGATGGACAACCTGCTGCTCGGCCATCTACCGGCCAGCGGCGGCTTCATCCGCCAGCGCGAGGCGATGGCGTGGACGCGCGAACAGCTCGCGCGCATCGGCGTCGATCTGGACCCGCGCGCCAAGCTCAAGCACCTATCGATCGGCCAGCGCCAGATGGTGGAGATCTGCAAGGCCATCCTGCGTGATGCGCGCGTGATTGCGTTGGATGAACCGACGAGTTCGCTGTCGATCCGCGAGACCGACATCCTCTTCCGGCTGGTGAAGGACTTGCGCGCGCAGGGCCGGGCGCTGATCTACATCTCGCACCGGCTGGATGAGATTTTCGAGCTGTGCGACGGCTGCACGATCTTCCGCGACGGCCGCAAGGTGGCGGATTTTCCGTCGATGGCCAATGTCACGCGCGATGAGTTGGTCGCGCAGATGGTCGGCCGCCAGATCGACGACATCTTCGACTACCGCGCGCGCCCGCTCGGCGAGGTGCGTTTGCAGGTGGAGGGCCTGATGGGCCCGAAGCTGGCGGAACCGGCCAGCCTCTCTGTGCGGCGCGGTGAGATCGTCGGCCTGTTCGGGCTGGTGGGCGCGGGGCGCTCGGAACTGGCGCGGTTGATTTACGGCGCCGATCGCAAGACGGCCGGAACGATCGCGCTGGACGGCGCACCGATCCGCATCCGCGACGTGGCTGATGCCATCCGCCAGGGCATCGTGCTGTGCCCGGAAGACCGCAAGGAAGAGGGCATCATCGGCTGCCGCTCGGTGTCGGAGAACATCAACATCAGCTGCCGACGCAACCAGCGGCGCTTCGGTTTGTTCGTCAACGACAAGCAGGAAGCGAAGACGGCCGACCACTACATCACGCGCCTGCGCATCAAGACGCCCAACCGCGAGCAGCAGATTCGCCTGCTCTCGGGCGGCAACCAGCAGAAGGCCATCCTGGCGCGCTGGCTGGCGGAAGACGATATGCGCGTGCTGATCATCGACGAGCCCACGCGCGGCATCGACGTCGGTGCCAAGAACGAGATCTACCAGGTGCTGTACGAGCTGGCCGAGCGCGGCGTAGCGGTGCTGATGATCTCCAGCGAACTGCCGGAGATTCTTGGCGTGGCCGACCGCGTGCTGGTGATGAGCGAAGGCCGCATCGCCGGAGAACTGCCGCGCGAGCAGGCCAACGAGCAAGCGGTGCTCAAGCTCGCGCTACGCCCCGAATCTGCACCGCTGCCGTCCGCACCTTTGCCGCCGCTGGCTGCATGAGAACCCCGGAGTCCAAGATGTCCCAGTCTCAACCCCTGCAACATTCCGATGCGCTCGCCGCATCGGCACGCTCTGCCATGAACAAGACGCGCCTGCTCCGCCTGCTGGACGATTTCAGCCTGCCGCTGATCTTTGCCATCCTCTTTGCCGCGCTCTCGTTCTCGGTCGAGTACTTTTTCTCGTGGCAGAACATGGTGGGCCTTGCGCTCTCCGTCTCGCAGATCGGCATGGTGGCCTGCACGATGATGTTCTGCCTGGCCTCGCGCGACTTTGACTTGTCGATCGGCTCCACAGTGGCGTTTGCCGGCGTGCTCTGCGCAATGGTCATCAACGCCACCGGCAGCATCGCGCTGGGCATTGGCGCCAGTCTGGTGGCGGGCGCCGTCATTGGCGGCATCAACGGTTTCGTGATCGCCAAGCTGAAGATCAATGCGCTGATCACCACGCTGGCCACGATGGAAATCGTGCGCGGCCTGGCCTTCATTGCCTCGCACGGGCAGGCGGTGGGTGTGGCGGATATGTCGTTTTTTGACCTGGGCAACACCATCCTCTTTGGTGTGCCGACGCCGGTGTGGGTGGCGGCGCTGTGCTTTGTGGCGTTTGGCGTGCTGCTCAACAAGACGATCTACGGCCGCAACACGCTGGCCATCGGCGGCAATCCGGAGGCAGCGCGCCTGGCCGGTGTGAACGTGAACATGACGCGCATCGTCATCTTCCTGATCCAGGGCGTGATTGCGGCGCTGGCCGGCGTGATTCTGGCCTCGCGCATCACCAGTGGCCAGCCGAATGCGGCGCAGGGCTTTGAGCTGAACGTGATCTCGGCGTGCGTGCTGGGTGGGGTGTCGCTGCTGGGCGGCCGCGCCACCATCAGCGGGGTGCTGGTCGGCGTGCTGATCATGGGCACCGTGCAGAACGCGATGAACCTGCTGAATATCGATGCGTTCTATCAATACCTCGTACGCGGCGCGATTCTGCTGGCAGCGGTGCTGGTGGACCAATTGAAGAACCGCGGTGGTCGGGATTGAGGACGCGCAGATGACGAAAGCAACCATCCTCTCTGATCTGCGCTGCACGCTCGGTGAGGGCATTGTCTGGGACGACGAACTCGGTGTGCTGTGGTGGACCGACATCCAGGAATCGCTGCTGTGGCAGCACGATCCCGCGACGGGGAAAGAGCGCCAATGGTCACTGCCGCAACGCGTGGGTTCGTTCGTGCTGACGGACGCTCCTGGCGTGCTGATTCTCGGGCTGGCTAAGAAGGTAGTCCTCTTCGATACGCACACCGGCACACTCCAACCGCTGGCCGATGTCGAACCCGACAACCCCACCACGCGCGTCAACGACGGCCGTGCCGACCGCTGCGGCAACTACGTCTTCGGAACGATGCATGAAGGCGGCCCGGAGCCGATCGGCAGCTTCTACCGTTTCACGCCGATGGGGATGCTGCAACGTCTGGCGCTGCCCAATATCGCCATCGCCAATAGCATCGCCTTCAGCCCCGACGGCGCGACGATGTACTGGTGCGATACGCCCAGCCGTCGCATCCACGCATGCGACTACGACGGGCAGACTGGCGATGTCAGCAACATCCGCATCTTTGCTGATCTGCGAGACCAGGATGCCGATGGCCGCCACAAGGGTTCGCCCGACGGCTCCACGGTCGATGCCGAAGGCTGCTTGTGGAATGCCGAGTGGGGTGGCAACCGCCTGACGCGCTATGCGGCGGACGGGCGCGTGCTGGCGCAGGTGTCTGTGCCGACGTCGCAGCCGACGTGTCCGGCATTTGGCGGCGCTGCGTTCGATGCGCTGTATGTGACGACGGCCCGCGACGGTTTGTCGGCACATCGGCTGGCAGAGGATGCGAACGCCGGCGCGACGCTCCAACTTGCCATGCCCAATGTGCGCGGATTGCCGGAGGGCCGTTTTGGCCATGCCCACGTTGCGGCTTGAGAACGGCATCGTGCGCGTCGACGTGCTGCCCGAGGCGGGCGGCGGGTTGCTGCGCTTCGATTGGCTGGGCGATGGCGACATCGTGCCCATCTTCCGGCCGGGCGCTGTCGAAGCAGCACTGCACGACCCGCGAATGCTCGCCTGCTACCCGCTGGTGCCGTGGTCCAACCGCATCGGCGGCGGGCGCTTTACGTTCGAGGGGCACGCGCTCGACGTGCCGCTCACGCGCGAAGGCGAAGCGTATCCGCTGCACGGCCACGGTTGGCTGATGCCGTGGCGGGTCGTCTCGCAGACGGAGGCATCGGTCGAGCTGGCGGCTGTGGTCGACAGCGGCCAGCCGTTCCGCTACTCGGCGCGGCTGCGCTACACATTGAGCGGCAACGCGCTGCACGTGGCGCTCTCCGTGCGTAACGAAGGCGCGCCGCTGCCGTTTGGCTTGGGGCTGCACCCGTTCTTCCCGCGCATGCCGGACGTGCGGCTGCAAGCGGGTGCGACCGGCATGTGGCAGGCCGCGCCCGACCATCTGCCAACCGTTTTGCAGGCGCCACCCGCCGAGGCTGATTTCCACCAGTTGCGACCGCTCCCAGTGGGGGCCGACATCAACCACAGCTTCGAGGGCTGGGACGGCCAAGCCCGGATCGTGTGGCCCGATCGGCGCTTGTCGCTATCGATGACCGCAGATACGTCGCGCTACGTGCTCTATACGCCGACGGACTTCGACTTCTTCTGCTTCGAGCCCGTCGACCATGCCATCAACGCGCACAACCTGCCCGGCCTGCCGCAAGACCACGGCCTGACCATCCTCGGCACCGGCCAAAGCATGGACCGCCGCTATCAATTCACCGCGAGCCGTTCTCACGCATGACTGCTTCTCCGACGTCTTTCCCCCCGCGCTTGGCCGGCAAGGTCGCCTTGGTGACAGGCGCCACGCAAGGCATTGGCGGTGCGATTGCCAAGCTATTCGCACAACATGGCGCGCGCGTGATCGTCAACGCGCTGGTGCGTGACGCACGCGCCGAAGCCTTTGCCGCCGCTATCGGCAACTGCGTCGGCAACGACGACAACATCCTCCTCGCGCAAGCCGACGTGCGCGACCGCAGCCAGATTGACGCGATGGTCGCGGCGGGCGTCGAGCGCTTTGGCGGCATCGATGTGCTCGTCAACAACGCCGGCATCAACGTGTTCTCCGACCCGCTCAAGCTGAGCGAAGACGACTGGGCGCGATGCCTCTCCGTCGACCTCGAAGGCGCGTGGCATTGCGCGCGCGCTGTGCTGCCGCACATGCTGGCGCGCGGGGCGGGCAGCATCGTCAACATCGCGTCGGTGCACGGGCACAAGATTATTCCGGGCGCGTTTCCGTATCCGGTGGCCAAGCACGGGTTGATTGGCCTCACGCGTGCACTGGGCATCGAATATGCGGCGCGCGGTATCCGGGTGAATTCGATCTCGCCGGGGCTGATCCTCACGCCGATTGCCGAGGCCGGTTTTGCCGCCGCATCCGACCCCGAGGCCGAGCGCCGCCGCCAGGCCGAACTGCTGCCGTGCAAGCGCATCGGCGAGCCGGAAGAAGTGGCCTATACCGCGCTGTTCCTTGCCTCCGACGAGGCGCGCTTCATCAACGCGACCGACATCCTGATCGATGGCGGCCGCTCGCAGCTCTATCACGAATGACCTGGACAACCCATCTTCCGCTGATCGCTATCCTGCGCGGCATCCAGCCCGACGAGGCGCTGGCGCATACGCAGGCGCTCGTTGATGCTGGCTTCGATGCGATCGAGATTCCGCTCAACTCGCCCGATTGGGCGCAGAGCGTGCAACTGGCCGCACGCGCCTTCGGGGATCGCGCCCTGATCGGGGCCGGCACTGTGCTGCGGTCTGAAGACGTCGATCTGATGGTCGCCGCCGGCGGCAAGCTGGTTGTGACACCCAACACGAACGCAGACGTCATCCGCGCTGCCGCTGCGCGCAAGCTCGTCACCTGCATTGGCTGCATGACCGCCACGGAAGCCTTCACGGCGCTCGATGCAGGTGCCGAGGCGTTGAAGATTTTCCCGGCCGGCAATCTGGGCCCTGGCTACGTGCGCGCGCTCAAGGCCGTGCTGCCGCCCGAGGTGCCGGTGTTTGCCGTCGGCGGTATCACGCCGGAGAACCTCGCAGATTACCTGGCCGCTGGCTGTATCGGTGCCGGGCTCGGCAGCGATCTCTATCGCCCCGGCCAGTCCGTCGAGCGCACCGCTGAGCGCGCCCACGCCTTCGTCACCGCTTACCGCTCCGTCCAATCCGACCGCACCGCCTAATCGCACCATCGATCCATGAAAATCACTCGCCTGACCACGTATCGTCTGCCTCCGCGCTGGATGTTCCTGAAAGTCGAAACCGACGAGGGCGTCACGGGCTGGGGCGAGCCCGTCATTGAAGGCCGCGCGCGCACGGTGGAAGCGGCGGTGCACGAACTGTCCGACTACCTGATCGGCCAAGACCCGAGCCGCATCAACGACCTCTGGCAGACCATGTACCGCGCCGGCTTCTACCGCGGCGGGCCGATCCTGATGAGCGCCATCGCCGGCATCGACCAGGCGCTGTGGGACATCAAGGGCAAGGTGCTGGGCGTGCCGGTGTATGAGCTGCTCGGCGGCCTCGTGCGTGACAAGATGCGCACCTACAGCTGGGTCGGCGGCGACCGTCCGGCCGACGTGATTGCCGGCATGAAGGCGCTGCAGGCCGGCGGCTTCGACCACTTCAAGCTCAACGGTTGCGAAGAGATGGGCATCATCGACACCTCCCGCGCGGTCGACGCCGCCGTGGCAAAGGTGGCGGAAATCCGCTCCGCCTTCGGCAACACGGTTGAGTTCGGACTCGACTTCCACGGCCGCGTCTCTGCGCCGATGGCCAAGGTGCTCATCAAGGAGTTGGAGCCGTATCGCCCGCTCTTTATTGAAGAGCCCGTGCTGGCCGAACAGGCCGAAACCTACGCCCGCCTAGCCGCACACACGCATCTGCCGATTGCCGCTGGCGAGCGCATGTTCTCCCGCTTCGATTTCAAGCGCGTGCTGGAGGCGGGCGGGGTGTCGATCCTCCAGCCGGATCTGTCGCACGCAGGCGGCATTACCGAATGCGTGAAGATCGCCGCCATGGCGGAGGCCTACGATGTGGCGTTGGCGCCGCATTGCCCGCTGGGCCCGATTGCGCTGGCGTCCTGCCTGCACGTCGATTTCGTGAGCTGGAACGCCACGCTGCAGGAGCAGAGCATGGGCATCCACTACAACAAGGGGGGTGAACTGCTCGATTACGTGCGCAACAAGGCGGATTTCGCGCTCGAAGGCGGCTATATCCGCCCGCCGCGCCTGCCGGGCCTGGGCGTAGACATTGACGAAGCGCTGGTCATCGAACGCAGCAAGGAAGCCCCCGACTGGCGCAACCCCGTGTGGCGCCACGCCGACGGTTCCGTGGCGGAGTGGTAAGCCCGGCGGGCGAGGGGCCGGGGAGGGGGCGCTGTCCCCCGTTTTTCTGACCGCGATCACCCCAGCGGGGACATGTCCGTCTGGTAAAATCGCGGTTTTCCCGCCTACCGTCTCTCCGCCCGCAGGTTCGCATGACCGCCCCCGCACTCCACTCGAATACCACACAGCCCACTCAGCTGATGGCCAACGCCATCCGCGTGCTTGCCATGGACGCCGTCCAGCAGGCCAATTCTGGTCACCCCGGCGCGCCGATGGGCATGGCAGACATCGCCGTGGCACTGTGGAGCCGCCACCTGCGCCACAACCCGCTGAACCCGCGCTGGCCGGATCGCGACCGCTTCGTGCTGTCCAACGGCCACGGCTCGATGCTGATCTACGCGCTGCTGCACCTGACCGGCTACGACCTGCCGATGTCGGAGCTGAAGAACTTCCGCCAGCTGCACAGCAAGACCGCCGGCCACCCCGAATACGGCATCACGCCTGGCGTTGAGACGACGACCGGCCCGCTGGGCCAGGGCATCACAAACGCCGTCGGCATGGCACTGGCTGAACGCCTGCTGGGCCAGGAGTTCAACCGCCCGGGCTTTGATATCGTCAACCACCACACCTATGTCTTCCTGGGCGACGGCTGCCTGATGGAAGGTATCAGCCACGAAGCCTGTTCGCTGGCCGGCACGCTGGGCCTGAACAAGCTGATCGCGCTGTGGGATGACAACGGCATCTCGATCGACGGTGAGGTCGTCCACTGGTTTAACGACGACACCCCCAAGCGCTTCGAAGCCTACGGCTGGAACGTGATCCGCGCCGTGGACGGCCACAACGTGGACGCCGTGGACGCCGCCATTGCCGAGGCCAAGAAGTCGAACAAGCCGACGCTGATCTGCTGCCGCACTGTGATCGGCAAGGGCGCCCCTAACAAGGAAGGCGGCCATGACGTGCACGGCGCCCCGCTGGGCGGCGTGGAAATTGCCGCCGCGCGCGAAGCGCTGGCTTGGCCGCACGCCCCCTTCGACGTGCCGCAAGCCGTGTACGACGCGTGGGATGGCAAGGGCCAGGGCCAGGCGCTGGAAAAGGCCTGGAACGCGCTGTTCGATGCCTACTCCGAGCGCCACCCGGCCGAAGCCGAGCAATTCGAGCGCCGCATGCGTGGCGAACTGCCGGCCAATTTCGAGAAGGCCGTCGCCGAGTTCGTCGAGAAGTGCGAACTGAAGGCTGAAACCATCGCCACCCGCAAGGCCAGCCAGAACACGCTGGAAGCCTACGGCCCGGTGCTGGGCGAGCTGCTGGGCGGCTCGGCCGACCTGACCGGCTCGAACCTGACCAACTGGAGCGGCAGCAAGGCTGTGCGCGTGGATGCCTGGGGCAACCACATCAACTACGGCGTGCGCGAGTTCGGCATGAGCGCCATCATGAACGGCATCGCGCTGCACGGCGGCTACATTCCGTACGGCGGCACGTTCCTGACGTTCTCCGACTACAGCCGCAACGCCCTGCGCATGGCCGCGCTGATGAAGATCCGCTCGATCTTCGTCTTCACGCATGACTCCATCGGCCTGGGCGAAGACGGTCCGACGCACCAGTCGATCGAGCACGTCGCCAGCCTGCGCCTGATTCCGAACATGGATGTGTGGCGCACCGCCGATACCACCGAAACCGCTGTCGCTTGGGCGGCTGCCATCGAGCGCCAGCACGGTCCGAGCTGCCTGATCTTCAGCCGCCAGAACCTGCCGTTCCAGGCGCGCAACCCCGCCACGCGCGAAGCCATTGCCCGCGGCGGCTACGTGCTGCGTGATGCGGCCAACGGCAAGCCGGACGTGGTCATTATCGCCACCGGCTCGGAAGTTGGCCTGGCGGTCGGCGCGGCTGACCAACTGGCTGCTGAAGGCATTCAAGCGCGCGTGGTGTCGGTGCCTGCCACCACCGTGTTCGACAAGCAGGACTCGGCCTACAAGGCCAGCGTGCTCCCGCACGGCGTGCCGCGCATTGCCGTGGAAGCCGGCGTGACGGACTTCTGGTGGAAGTACCAAGTGCAAGCCGTGGTCGGCATCGACACGTTCGGTGAGTCGGCCCCGGCAGGCGTGCTGTTCAAGCACTTCGGCTTCACCGTCGAGAACGTGGTGAACACCGCCAAGAGCGTCATTGCTTAACTGAATTTGCGTACGCGGCACCCACGAGGTGCCGCGTTGGTTTGTATCGCACCGTCGATTTCTTTTCTGCTATCAGGAGACTGACCATGACCATCAAGATCGGCATCAACGGCTTCGGCCGCATCGGACGCATGGTGTTCCGCGCCGCCGTCGCCAACTTCAAGGACATCGAAGTCGTTGCCATCAACGACCTGCTCGAGCCCGACTACCTGGCATACATGCTCAAGTACGACTCGGTGCACGGCCGCTTTGAAGGTGAAGTCTCGGTCGACGGCAACACGCTCGTCGTCAACGGCAAGAAGATCCGCCTGACCGCCGTGAAGGATCCGGCCGAGCTGAAGTGGAGCGAAGTCGGCGCTGACGTGGTGATCGAGTCGACCGGCATCTTCCTGACCAAGGAAGGCGCGCAAAAGCACATCGACGCGGGCGCCAAGAAGGTGATCATGTCGGCCCCGTCGAAGGACGACACGCCGATGTTCGTGTTCGGCGTGAACCACGAATCGTACAAGGGCGAAGCGATCATCTCGAACGCCTCGTGCACGACCAACTGCCTGGCGCCGGTTGCCAAGGTGCTGAACGACAAGTGGGGCATCAAGCGCGGCCTGATGACCACCGTGCACGCTGCCACCGCCACGCAGAAGACCGTTGACGGCCCGTCCAACAAGGACTGGCGCGGCGGCCGCGGCATCCTGGAGAACATCATCCCTTCCTCCACGGGCGCTGCCAAGGCCGTGGGCGTGGTGATCCCGCAGTTGAACAAGAAGCTGACCGGCATGTCGTTCCGTGTGCCGACTTCGGATGTGTCGGTGGTCGACCTGACCGTCGAACTGGAAAGCGCTGCTACGTACGCTGAAATCTGCGCCGAAATGAAGGCACAGAGCCAAGGCGCGCTGAAGGGCGTGCTGGGTTACACGGAAGACAAGGTGGTCGCTACGGATTTCCGCGGCGATGCGCGCACCTCGATCTTCGACGCTGAAGCCGGTATCGCGCTGGACGGCACCTTCATCAAGGTGGTGAGCTGGTACGACAACGAATGGGGTTACTCGAACAAGTGCCTGGAAATGGCGCGTGTGGTGGCCAAGTAACCTGCGAAGCTAGAGAAAGCGCGCCCGAAGGCGCGTTTTTCCCATTAGGCGGCATCCTTTTGCGGGGTTGCCGCCTTTTGTTTGTGTAAATGCGGAAACGTTTGCGCGCAAGCAACTTCCACACGAGGCTACAGGAATTTGCTTTGAAAATCAGGTTGCAGTCCGTACACTGAACAAATACTACATTCTGACGTGGCAACCTTTTTTGTCGCGTCCGGCCCATTGCTGCGGCAATGGCTGCTGTTCCTGAGCCAAGGCATCCCATGGTCAACGTCGATACCAAACTGTTGGTGATATTTGTCGAGCTGCTCAGCAAGCGGAATGCCACCTATGTGGCAGAAAAAATGCATATGACCGCGCCGGCGGTCTCTCATTCGCTGGGGCGCTTGCGCGAGATTTTCGATGATCCCCTTTTCATCCGCGTCCCGCACGGCCTGACGCCGACGCCCAAGGCGCTCGAGCTCGGTCCCAAGGTGCGTGAAATGCTGGACCTCTGGACCGCTATCAACGAGGGCGATATCGCCACGTTCGATCCGGCTGAAGCCATCGGCACATTCAATATCAGCTTTGCCGGCACGCTTGGCGACGCGCTCTTCGACCGCTTCCTGTTGCGGGTGAAGCGCCTGGCGCCGGGTTTGCAGGTGCGCCTGACGGAGTCCTCGTCCTGGGAGTCCGATGTGGCGGCCATGCGCGCCAACGAGTTGGACCTGGCGTTTTCGCCGTTCCCTACGCGCCACGCCGAGATCATGGAAGAGGTGGTGACCTCCTTCAACATGTGGGTCTGCGCCCGTAAGGGGCATCCGATCCTGGCCGATCGCTGCACGCTCGAACAGTATCTGGAGTGCGAGCACATCTTCGTTGCGCAAGGCAGCCCGGGCAGCCGTGTGGCCCCGTCGCTCATTCCGTTGGACTACGCGCTGCAGCAGCGCGGCCTCAAGCGCAACTCGACCATGACCGTGCACGGCTGGCGCACGCAGGCCGAGGTGGCGGCGCAGACCGATATGGTGTTCACGGTCAACTCGCTGATGAAAGATCTGGTGTGTGACGCGTACAACCTGAACGCCTTCCCGCTGCCGGCGGAGCTTGAAACGGTGCTCGGCCTGAACATGTTGTGGCACCGCAGCCGCAACACGCATCCGATGCTGGTGTGGGCGCGCAGCCTGTTCAAGCAGGTGGTGGCGGAATACACCGGTCAGGCGTCTGGTGCGCCGGCACATCCGCTGTCCGCCGGCGAGCCGGGCAAAGCCAGCAAGAGCGGCAAGGGCGATGCAGAAAAGGAGGATGAGACGCGGCTGTCCGCCTGACATCCACCGCTACCTCAGCCCCAACAAAAAACGGCCGCAGATGATGCGGCCGTTTTGCTTTGCGATGGCGCTTCAGCGTTTCGGGCGATGCGGGCAGGGCTCTTTCGTGCAGTTGCCGTAGAGCGACAGCGCGTGTTCCTGCAACACAAAGCCGCGCTCGCGGGCAATGCTTTGCTGCCGCTGCTCGATTTCGGCGTCGAAGAATTCTTCCACGCGCCCGCAATCGAGACACACCAGGTGATCGTGGTGTTTGCCCTCGTTCAGTTCGTAGATGGCCTTGCCGGATTCGAAGTTGTTGCGTGACAGCAGGCCCGCCTGCTCGAACTGCGTCAGCACGCGATAGACCGTGGCTAGGCCAATGTCCATGTGCTCGGCGAGCAGGATGCGGTACACGTCTTCGGCGCTCATGTGGCGCTCTTCGCTGGTCTGAAAGATCTCGAGGATCTTCAACCGCGGCACCGTGGCTTTCAGACCGATGTTCTTGAGGTCTGCAGGACTCGGCATGCGCCAGGCTCCCTAGAGTACAATGTTCGGATATTCCAATCATAAGGGTTTTGGCGGCAAAAGTCCTATCAACGGACTTGCCTGATGTGCCTGTGCCGTCGCCAAATCCTCCCGTACCGGGCATGCCCGGAACCGTTTGAAGGCCGATCGCTCATGACCTTTTCCCTGGCGCGTAACCTTGTCCGGCGCAGTCCTGTCCGTTTTGCCCACGTCGCCCGTCGCGGTGGCCTTTTGGTAGGGGCCATGCTGGCGGTGTCGGCGCTGCTGGCTGGATGCGGCACCTACGACAGCACCACGCGCAAGATCGCCAACGCCATCACGCCGTATCGCATTGATATCGTGCAGGGCAACTTCGTGTCGCGCGAACAGGCGGCGCAGCTCAAGGAAGGCATGACGCGTGACCAAGTGCGCTTCGTGCTTGGCACGCCATTGCTGACGGATATGTTCCACGCCAACCGCTGGGACTACATCTTCTCGTTCAAGCGCGGCAACGCGAGCGTGGTGCAGGAACGCAAACTGACCGTGTGGTTTGATGGTGATCGCCTCGCCAAGTGGGTGGGCGCGGACGACCTGCCTTCCGAGTCGGAACTGATCTCCGAAATCGATGGCATCAAACGCCCGAAGAAGGACGCCGCGGCTGCAGCCGCCGCTGCAGGCGCCGCACCGGCATCGCGCGCACCGTCGATTCCGTCGGCCGAAATGAGCGACCGCGTGCAGTCGACCACCGGCGCCAAGAACAACGTGGATGTGACATTGCCCGAGCGCCGCACCGGCGGTGGCGGGACCGACACCAGCGTTCCGCCACCGGCAACGACCTCGCCCTGAGCGCACGTAGCCAGCACATCGGCACACCATCTTCGAGCGAGCGGCGGACGGGTTCCGCCGCTTGTGCGTTTTACAGACCGCCTCTCTTTTGTATCGACCAACATGAAAATCGCGATTGCAGGTGCTTCGGGCCGCATGGGCCAAATGCTGATCGACACCGTACTGCGTACGCCTGGCGTGACACTGGGCGCTGCGTTGGACCGCCCGGGCAGCGAAGCCGTGGGCCAGGACGCCGGTGCCAAACTGGGCAAGGTCACTGGCGTGGTTGTCACCGACGACGTGCGCGCGGGCCTTTCGCAGGCGGATGTGCTGATCGATTTCACCCGCCCGGACGCGACGATCAACCATCTGAACATCGCACGTGAACTTGGCACCGCCGTGGTCATCGGCACGACCGGCTTCACGGCTGAGCAGAAGGCCAGCTTCAAGACCTACGGCGAGTCGATCGGCGTGGTGTGGGCGCCGAACATGAGCGTGGGCGTGAACGCAACCTTCAAGCTGATCGAAGTGGCCGCCAAGATCCTGGCGCAGGGCTACGATGTGGAGATCATCGAGGCGCACCACAAGCACAAGATCGATGCGCCGTCGGGCACCGCGCTCAAGATGGGCGAGGTCGTGGCCGAGGCGCAGGGCACCAAGCTGGCCGACCGTGCTGTCTACGCCCGTGAAGGCGAAACCGGTCCGCGTGAGTTGGGCACCATCGGCTTTGCCACGGTGCGCGGCGGCGATATCGTGGGCGATCACACCGTGCTGTTTGCTGGCGACGGCGAACGCATTGAGATCACGCATCGCTCCAACACGCGCCAGTCGTACGCCGAGGGCGCGGTGCGCGCGGCGGTGTTCGTGGCCGGCAAGAAGGGTCTGTACGACATGAACGACGTGCTCGGCCTGTAATTTCAGGCGGGCACGAAAGGGCGTCGGCAGGCCCGTCCGGCGCCTTTTTTCGCAGCGTCGCCATCGCCCGGATGGGGTGGGTGGCGACGGTATAATCGGGCCTTTTCCGTCACTCACTTTCGGCCGCGCATGTACCGCGAGGCTGCAATCGCCCGGCATCTGGGCGACCCATCACCATGCAAGACAAATACTCCCCGTCCGACGTCGAACAGCAGGCCCAGCAACACTGGCAGGCCAAAGATGCCTACCGCGTGACCGAACACGCGCGCGCCGCGGACGGCTCGGACAAGCCCAAGTTCTACGCCTGCTCGATGCTGCCGTATCCGTCGGGCAAGCTGCACATGGGCCACGTGCGCAACTACACGATCAATGACGTGATGACGCGTCAGCTGCGCATGAAGGGGTACAACGTGCTGATGCCGATGGGCTGGGACGCCTTCGGCATGCCGGCGGAAAACGCGGCACTGAACAACGGCGTGGCCCCGGCAGCCTGGACCTACGACAACATCGCTTACATGAAGAAGCAGATGCAGTCGATGGGCCTGGCGATCGACTGGTCGCGCGAAGTTGCCACCTGCAACCCCGACTACTACCGCTGGAACCAGTGGCTGTTCCTGAAGATGCTGGAGAAGGGCATCGCCTACCGCAAGACCGGCACCGTGAACTGGGACCCGGTCGACCAGACCGTGCTCGCCAACGAGCAGGTGATCGACGGGCGCGGCTGGCGCTCGGGCGCGGTGGTGGAAAAGCGCGAGATCCCGATGTACTACCTGGGCATCACCAAGTATGCGCAGGAGCTACTGTCCGACCTCGACCCGCTGGGCTGGCCGGAGCGCGTCAAGCTCATGCAGCAAAACTGGATCGGCAAGAGCGAGGGCGTGCGCTTCGCCTTCCCGCACAGCATCCCGGGCGACGACGGCAAACTGATCAACGACGGCAAGCTGTACGTCTTCACCACGCGTGCCGACACCATCATGGGTGTCACCTTCTGCGCCGTGGCCGCCGAGCACCCGATTGCCACGCACGCCGCGCAGACCAATCCCGCGCTTGCTGCGTTCATCGACGAATGTAAGCACGGCAGCGTCATGGAAGCCGATATGGCAACCATGGAAAAGAAGGGCATGCCGACCGGCCTGACCGTCACGCACCCGCTCACGGGCGAATCCGTGCCGGTGTGGGTCGGCAACTATGTGCTGATGACCTACGGCGATGGCGCCGTGATGGGCGTGCCCGCACACGATGAGCGCGACTTCGCGTTCGCCAACAAGTACGGCCTGCCGATCAAGCAAGTGATTGACGTGAAGGGCCAGCCGTATGACACGACCACCTGGGCTGAGTGGTACGGCGACAAGGAACACGGCGTGCTGTTCCACAGTGGCAAGTACGACGGCCTGAACTATCAGCAAGCCGTCGACGCCGTGGCCGCTGACCTAGCCGCCAAGGGCCTCGGTGAGAAAAAGACCACCTGGCGCCTGCGCGACTGGGGTATCAGCCGCCAGCGCTACTGGGGCACGCCGATCCCGCTGATTCATTGCGACAGCTGTGGCGTCGTGCCGGTGCCCGAGCAAGACCTGCCGGTGCGCTTGCCCGAAGACCTCGTGCCGGACGGCACGGGCAACCCGCTGGCCAAAGACCCGCGCTTCCTGGAGTGCACGTGCCCGTCGTGCGGCAAGCCCGCGCGCCGCGAGACCGACACGATGGATACCTTCATCGATTCGTGCTGGTACTACATGCGCTATACGTGCCCGGACGGCGCCACCATGGTCGATGCCCGCAACGACTACTGGATGCCGATGGACCAGTACATCGGCGGCATCGAGCACGCGATCCTGCACCTGCTATACGCGCGTTTCTGGACCAAGGTCATGCGTGACCTGGGCCTGGTCAAGTTCGACGAGCCGTTCACCAACCTGCTCACGCAGGGCATGGTGCTCAATGAGACGTACTACCGCGAAGACGCATCGGGCAAGAAGCAGTGGGTCAACCCGGCCGACGTCGACGTGCAGACCGACGAACGCGGCCGCCCCGTGGGCGCCACGCTGAAGGCTGACGGCCAGCCGGTGGTGATCGGCGGTGTGGAAAAGATGTCGAAGTCGAAGAACAACGGCATCGACCCGCAAGCGCTGATTGACCAGTACGGCGCCGATACCGCACGCCTGTTCACGATGTTCGCCGCGCCGCCCGAGCAGCAGCTCGAGTGGAACGACGCTGGCGTGGAGGGCGCTTCGCGCTTCCTGCGTCGCCTGTGGAACTTTGGCGTGGCGCATGGTGAGGCGATTCGTGCCGGCCATGGCAATGGGGCCGTCGCTGGTGCCACGGATGCTGACCGCACCCTGCGCCGCGAGCTCTACACCGTGCTCAAGCAAGCCAACTACGACTACGAGCGCCTGCAGTACAACACCGTCGTTTCGGCGACGATGAAGATGCTCAACGCGCTGGAAGGCGCCAAGGACGCCGGTGCCGATGCGCGCCGTGAAGGCCTGGGCATCCTGCTGCGCGTGCTGTACCCGGTGGTGCCGCACATTACCCACGTGCTGTGGAAGGAACTTGGCTACGCCGATGTCTACGGCGATCTGCTCGACGCGCCGTGGCCGCAAGTCGACGAAAGTGCGCTGGTGCAGAGCGAGATCGAGCTCGTGCTGCAGGTCAACGGCAAGGTGCGCGGCAGCATCGTCGTGCCGGCCGATGCCGACCGTGCGGCGATCGAAGCCATTGCCGCCAAGGACGAAGCGGTCCAGAAATTTGCGGAAGGCAAGCCGCCCAAGAAGATCATCGTGGTGCCGGGTCGTCTGGTGAACGTGGTGGCCTGAGCGCTGCTCGCCATCCCACTCAAGGAACGCATAGTTATGTCGTTGTCCCGTCGTCGTTTTGGCCGCTCGGTCGTCGCCTTGGCGGCCACTCTGCCGCTGCTATCCGCTTGCGGCTTTCACCTGCGGGGCAACAATGACTTCGCCTTCAAGCGGCTGTACATCAACCTGCCGCAGAACTCGCTGATGCGCGCGCAACTGCGCCGGCTGATCGACAACGGCTCCGACACCGTCATCGTGTCGGACAAGAAAGATGCCGATGCGCTGCTCGACGTGCTGGCCGAAGACCGCGTGAAGACCATCTCGTCGCTCACGCCGCAGGGCGTGGTGCGCGAGTACCGCATCACGTATCGCTTCCGCTTCCAGCTGCGCGATGCGCACGACAACCTGCTGATCCCGCCGTCGGAGATCACGCAGTTCCGCGATCTGTCGTACAACGAGACGCAGGTGCTGGCCAAGGACTACGAAGAAGCCGCGCTCTACCGCGACATGCAGGGCGATACGATCAACCAGCTCGTGCGGCGCCTGGCTGCCGTGAAGCTACCGTCGTAAGCGGCAAGCAGGCCATGCAACTGCGGCTCGACGCGCTCGAAGGGCATCTCAAGCAGGCCGCTGCCAAGGGCCTGGCGCCGCTGTATGTAGTGCATGGCGACGAGCATCTGCTCGTGCTGGAAGCCGTCGATGCGCTGCGCCAGGCCGCACGCGCCCAGGGCTTTACCGAGCGCGAGGTGATGAGCGTCGAGCGCGGCTTCTCCTGGTCGCGCGTGACGGAGGCCCAGCAGTCGATGTCGCTGTTCGGGGATCGCAAGATCGTCGAGTTGCGCATTCCGTCCGGCAAGCCTGGCAAGGACGGCGGCGAGGCACTGCGCGCACTGGCTGCGGGTACGCCCTCCGGCCCGGCCACCGACACCATCACGCTGATCACGCTGCCGCGCCTGGATTTCGCTACTGCCAAGTCGGCGTGGTTCGCGGCGCTCGAGGGCGCTGGCGTGTCGATCAAGGTCGATTCGGTGGATCGAACCAAGCTGCCCGGCTGGATCGGCGAGCGTCTAGCACGTCAGCAGCAGCGCGTGGAACCTGGTGAGCCCGGCCGACGTGCCCTGCAATTCATTGCCGACCGTGTGGAAGGCAACCTATTGGCTGCCCATCAGGAAATCCAAAAGCTTGGCCTGTTGCACCCACCGGGCGTGCTGACGTTCGACGATGTGCACGATGCGGTGCTCAACGTGGCGCGCTATGACGTGTTCAAGCTGTCCGAAGCCATGCTGGCCGGCGATGTGCCGCTCTTGGTGCGCATGCTCGAAGGCCTGCGCGGGGAGGGCGAAGCCACGGTGCTGGTGCTCTGGACGTTGACCGAAGAAATTCGCGTATTATCAAAAATCGCCTCGGGCGCGGCCCGAGGCAAGCCGGTGGCCTCGATGCTGCGTGAGCTGCGGGTCTGGGGCCCGCGCGAACGGCTGGTGCCGCAGGCGGCGCAGCGGTTGTCACAGCGCGAGCTCGAAGGTGCGCTCGCCATGGCAGCGAAGCTGGATCGGCAGGTCAAGGGCTTGCGTGAACCATCGCTGCCAGCCGAGCCCTGGGATGGCCTGCTGCAACTGGCGATGCGCATTGCGCGGCCCGGTAGTCTCCCGGTGCCAGCCTGATACGCACCCGCACCGAATAGTCCTCTCATTGAATTCGCCGGCGCATTGGCCGGCCGCGATCATCATGAAGCAGCTCGACGTGAACGAATACATGGCCCTGGTTGGCCGTCAGGCGCGCACCGCCTCGCGCGGCATGGCTCGCGCCGGTACCGCGCAGAAGAACCGTGCGCTGCTGCATATCGCCGCCGCCATCCGCCGCGATGCCGCCAAGCTCAAAGAGATCAACGCCCGCGATGTCGAACGTGCGCGCGCCAACGGGCAGGACGCTGCCTTCATCGACCGCCTCACGCTCACCGATCGTGCCATCGACACCATGGCCGCCGGCCTTGAACAGATCGCCGCGCTGCCCGATCCGATTGGCGAGATCAGCAACATGAAATTTCGCCCGACCGGTATCCAGGTCGGCCAGATGCGCGTGCCGTTGGGCGTGATCGGCATCATCTATGAGTCGCGCCCGAATGTGACGGTGGATGCGGCGGCGCTGTGCATCAAGTCGGGCAACGCGACCATCCTGCGCGGCGGCTCCGAGGCGATCGAATCGAATGGCGCGCTGGCCGCATTGATCGAAGAAGGGCTGGCCGACGCCGGTCTGCCCGCCAACGCCGTACAGGTGGTGGCGACCACGGACCGCGCCGCCGTCGGCAAGCTCATCACCATGACGGAATACGTCGACGTGATCGTGCCGCGTGGTGGTAAGAGCCTGATTGCCCGCCTGATGGAAGAAGCGCGCGTGCCGATGATCAAGCACCTGGACGGCATCTGCCACGTCTACATCGACGCCGATGCCGACATCGAGAAAGCCGTGCGCGTGTGCGACAACGCCAAGACGCAACGCTACGCGCCGTGCAATACGATGGAGACGCTGCTCGTGTCGCGCGACATCGCTGCCCGCGCGCTGCCGCCGCTGGTGAAAATCTACCAGGACAAGGGCGTCGAACTGCGCGTCTGCCCGGCCACGCGCGCCACGCTGGAAGCCGCCGGCTTCGGCAATCTGAAAGACGCTGTTGAAGCTGACTGGCACACCGAATACCTCGCGCCGATCCTGTCGATCCGCGCGGTCGACGGGCTGGATGCCGCCATCGAGCACATCAACACCTACGGCTCGGCGCATACCGATTCGATCATCACTGAGAACTACTCGACCGGCATGCGCTTCCTGCGCGAGGTCGATTCGGCCAGCGTGATGATCAATGCGTCCACGCGCTTTGCTGATGGTTTCGAGTATGGCCTGGGCGCCGAGATCGGCATCTCCAACGACAAGCTGCACGCACGCGGGCCGGTCGGGCTGGAGGGGCTGACCTCGCTTAAGTACGTCGTGTTTGGGCACGGCGAGATCCGCACCTAATTTGGCACTACCACCAGCGCGCCGCCACGAGCGGCGCGCATTGCTTTTAACGAGAACAACATGCTCTGGGTCAAAGCCTTTCACATTGTTTTTATCGCGTCGTGGTTTGCCGGCTTGTTCTACCTGCCGCGCATCTTCGTCAACCTGGCGATGGAAACCGAGCGCGCGGCCATCACGCGCCTGCTGATCATGGCGCGCAAGCTGTTCCGCTTCACGACCATGCTGGCGATCGTCGCGATCCTGCTTGGGGCTTGGCTGCTCTTTGGTTACCGCATCGGCATGTATCCGCCGAACGGCTGGATGCACGCCAAGCTCGCACTGGTGCTGGTGACGATCGGCTACCACCATGGCTGCGGCGTGCTGCTGCGCAAATTCGAAGCGGGTGCCAACAAGCGCTCGCACGCCTTCTACCGCTATTTCAATGAACTGCCGGTGCTGCTGTTGTTGGCAATTACGATCCTGGTGGTCGTGAAGCCGTTCTGATTTTTTGGTTTTCCGATGGCAACTGCATACTTCGCGCCGTGCCCCCGTGGGCTGGAACAAGCGCTGGCCGATGAACTGGCCGAAATCTCCATCCGCCCTGAGGTGGACGAACTGGCTGCGTTCGAGGTCGGCCGTACCGTGCCGGGTGGCGTGCATTTCTTCGGTACGCAGGGTGCGGCGTATGCCGTTAACCTGCATAGCCGCATCGCCAGCCGGGTGCTGATGCGTTTGGGCTCGCGCGGGTACCGCTCGGAAGACGACATCTACGCACTGGCTGCCGCGCAGCGCTGGGAAGACTACTTCACGCCCGACGAGATGATCCGCGTGGATGTGACCGCGCATAAATCGCCGCTGCAAAGCCTGAAGTTTGTCGGCCTGCGCGTGAAGGACGGTGTGTGCGATCGCTTCCGCCAGCGCATGGGCGCACGCCCCAGCGTCGATACCGTTTCGCCCGACGTGCGCATCTACGCGTACCTGACCGAGACCGATTGCACGATCTACCTCGATACCACTGGCGAGCCGCTCTTCAAGCGTGGCTGGCGCCAGGAAAAGGGCGAGGCGCCGCTGAAGGAGAACCTTGCGGCTGGCATCCTGCGCCTGACCGGCTGGACGGGCGCGAAGGGCGAACCGTTTTACGATCCGATGTGCGGTAGCGGCACATTCCTCGTCGAAGCCGCGCAGCGCGCATTGGGCATTGCGCCCGGTGGTCAGCGTGCTTTCGCGTGCGAGTGGTTGATCGACCACGATGCCAAGTGCTTCAAGCGCCTGCGTGAGGCGGCTGCCGACGCGGCCGCTGCGTCCATGCGCCGCGCACCGCCGCTGGTGGCGGGTGCTGACATTTCCACAGACATGCTGGCCTATGCCGCCGCGAATTGGCAGCGCGCCGGTCTGCCCGGCGAGCCGATGCTCAAGCAGGTGGACGCGCGCTTCGGCAAGCCGCCGTTCGATGTGCCTGGCGTGCTGCTGATGAACCCGCCGTATGGCGAGCGGATCGCGGTGCGCGGTGCGCAGGGTTCGCGCCGCCGCCGGCCTGAGGGCGAAGACGATGGCACCGTCTTCGAGCGCGCAAGTCGAGCCATGGGCGCCCCGCGTGATGATTTCCGTCGCGAGCCGGAACCGACGCCGCCCGTGGATCCGCAGGAAGAGGCCGCTGCCAACGAATTTGCGCAGGCCTTTGCGGGCACGCTCAAGCGTGAGTTTTCGGGCTGGAAGGCATTCGTCTTCACCGGCGATCTGTCGATGCCGCGCCGCATGCGGCTGAAGGAGTCGCAGCGTACGCCGCTTTATAACGGCAACATCGAATGCCGCCTGTTCCGCTTCGAAATGGTGAAGGGCGGCATGCGCGATCGGCCCGAACGCTCGGCAAAGGGCGACACCTCAAACGACAACGCCGAAGCGTAGGCTTCGGCGTTGAATTGAAAGCCAGCGGCAGAACGGCTCAGGCTGCCTGCTGCTCCTGGAAATGCTCCATCCAGCCAGCGAGCTGGTCCGGAGTGAGCTGCGTCTGGTTATCGAGCAGGCGCAGCTTGACGGCTGCTCCGTCGCGCTCCGCCTTGATGGACCAGCCCTTACCATCCAGCCATAGCAGGAACGCCAGCCATGTGGCGTGCGGCTCCGACACCTTGTGGGTGGATGCCGCCTGCAGGTATTCCGTGAGCGTGCTCAGGTCGACTACCGCTGCGGCATCCGTGCCGGCTAGCGAAACCTTGCCGTTCAGCACCTCGGCCAGCATGTCCAGCGCCTGCGCGGCGGGTTTGCCGTCAAAGCGCGACGACAAGTCTTGATACGCCTGCCGTACCGCCTGGCTGAACTCGCCGGTGCGCAGGCTCTCTTCGCCGACGAGTTCGGTGTAGTCCTTGATTGCCCAGTCCGGCTGTTCCACCGTGCTCAAGCCCACGGCAGCGGCGGCGCGCAGGTAATCGTTGACCGCGCTGAACGACGACAGCCCAGACACCGCCAAGTACAGCGTTTGCAGCGCACCGATGCGGTGCGTAAGCGTCTGGCTCTGGCGCACGGTCATCTTCTCGCGCAGAAGGGCGTCGCGCTCGCGGCGCAGGTCAGAAAACTCCAGCGCCTGCTTCAGCTCTACGCGCAGCGCCGTGATGTCCCACGGCTTCTTGATGTAGCGGTGGATCTGGCCCTGGTTGACCGCCTCCACCGTGTCTTCGATTTCCGAATACGCGGTGGTGAGGATGCGCACCAGGTGCGGATAGCGCTCGCGCGCATAGCGCAGCAGTTCGTTGCCGAGCTCACCGGGCATGCGCTGGTCCGACACGAGCACGCCCAGCGTGGCGGCGTGCTCGTCGAGCATGCGCTTGCCTTCTTCAACCGAGGTGGCGGTGACGACCGGCGCCAGTGAACCGATGGCACGGCCGAAGTACGTCAGCGCCAATGTCTCGTCGTCCACATACAGAATCTTGGGCGGGTTGTTGGGCTCATTGCCCCCGGGATTGGTCATCCATCACTCCTCATAGCAAATGCAGCAAACGCGCGGATCCGGTGCAGCGTGGTTCGTGTTGTTGATGGTGTTGTCATGGGAACGTCAAAGTCACGCGCGTGCCTGCGCTGGGGGCGGATTCAATGGCAATCGCTCCCCCGAACGATTGCATGATCCGCGTACAAAAAATCATGCCCATGCCGTTGCCGCCTTCCTCGGCGCGCGTGGTCACGGGGTCGATGGTCAATCGCCCGAGAACGTCGGGGGCGATGCCGGGGCCGTTGTCCTCGATGCGGATCATGTGCCGCGCGCCCGTCGCTTCCGGCGCGTTGCCGGCGACAATCTCCAGCCGTGGGGCACCGGTGTGGCGCAGGGCGTGCAGCGCATTGCTTGTCAGCGATGAGAGCACCAGCATCACGCAGTTGGGCAGGGTCGGGATCGGAAAATCCTGCTCCACACGGTACGACACCCATTCGCGTTGAGCGTTCGTGAACGGGTAGGTATCAAACAGCGAGCGGATCAACCCGTCGGCGCTGCTGGGCGTGGCGGCTGTGCCTGGCTTGCCATAGGTATTGCGCACCGAATTGAGGAACGTGGCGATCACCGAGAGGCAATAACGCGCGTTGTCCTGCACGCGGTCTGCCGCGCGGCCGATCTCGGGAAAACTCGCAGGCAGCATCGCCGGCAGCGCTTCGGGCGAGGGCATGGCTTGGTCCACGCGCATGCGGATGCCGCGCGCAAAGTTGGAGATCGCCGCTAACGGCGTGTTCAGTTCGTGCGCGAGAAAGGCCAGCGTTTCGTCGATGGCCATCAAGCGCTGCGTGCGCAGCAGGCGGTCTTGCCGAAGCGCCAGCGCCTCTTGCAGCGAACGACGCACGTCTTCGGGCCGATAGGGCTTCTCCAGGATCTTGAACACACGCCCGGTGTTGACTGCCTGGATCAGCAGGTCCTTATCGGCATACGCAGTGACGAGGATGGTGGCGATATCGCCGTACTCGGCGTCGATGAAGCGCAGCAACTCGGTCCCGTCGCCGCCAGGCATGCGGAAGTCCGTCAGGACCACGCTGATGCGCTCGTGCGCATCGTGCAGCACGGCCTTGGCTTCGTCGACGCTGTTGGCGGTCAACACCTCGTAGCCGGCGCCGATCGTGCGCGCGAACCACTTGCAGGCTTGCACCTCGTCGTCGACGTAGAGGATGGTGACGGTGTCCGGCGTGGCGTTCATGGTGCGTCTTACTCCGCGCGCGGCAGGTCGAAGGTGAAGCGCGCCCATTCGCCTTCCTGGCTGGTCACGGCAAGCGTGCCGCCGTGGCGCTGGATCACGCTGTAGCTGATCGACAGGCCGAGCCCCAGGCCCTTGCCGACATCACGCGTGGTGAAGAACGGCTCGAACACGCGCGAGAGGTTCTTCTCGGAGATGCCGGGGCCATTGTCCGTCACCACCACGTGCAGGCGGTTGTCGATCCAGTCGCCGGCGATCTCGATGCGCGGGTTCGGGCGTTGCGCCTTCTGCATGGCCAGCGCCGCATTCGACAGCAGGTTGATCAGCACACCGATGATGGCCGCTTCGTCACCGCGCACCAGCGTATCGGCCGGCAGCTTTCGCTCAAGGTTGACGCCGCGCAGTTCATGGCTCGTCAGGCGGATGGCCGAATCCACAGCCTTTTCCACCAGGAACGGGGCATTGGCCTCGCCCTTTTCAGGGCTGCGGTACGCGAAGGTTTTGAGGTCGGACACGATGTGCTGCACGCGCTGCATGCCTTCCTTGGCATCGGTCAGGCATTCCGCCAGCATCGGGCTGGTTTTGGCGGTTGGGTCTTCCTGTGCCACGGCGATCGCCATCAGGCAGAAGTTGACCGGGTTGTTGATCTCATGCAGCAGGCCAGCGGAGAGTGTGCCGATGGCGGCCATCTTTTCCTGTTGCAGGAGCTGGCCCTTGATTTCAACCAGACTGCTGTTGGTGTTTTCAAGCTGGATGTTCTTGTCGGCCACTTCTTCCTTGAGCTTGAAGAGTTCGAACCGGCTGCGCTCGTTAAAGTACGTGCAGAAGACCCCCAGCGTAGAGGTGAAGATCAGGAACTGCGAGTTCACGAAGAACGTGCTGCCTGCCACGCTGGCTGGATCGTGAATCAGGCAGGCCAGGAGATACAGCGTATAGGTGATCAGCCCGAACCCGATGGTCTGCTTGGTATTGAACGGCAGCACGCTGCCCGCCGCGAAGACAGCCAGGTGAAGCCCTGTCGCATAGATCGAGTGCGCGCCCTGCGTGGCGGAGATCATCCACGCAATCATGATCTGTGGAAAACACAACCAGAGGAGCGTCAGATACGACAGCCGCTGCCGTCCCCACCGGGTTGGCAGGATCAGATAGACCACGAAGATCAGCAGCGAAACAAAGACGCGCGCGAGGAAGAACGGCTTGAGGTTGCCCGGGTAGGTGTTGTAGTCCAGGCCGGCGCCCATCAGCACCAGAACGATACCGACGAGCGCTGTGGTTCGACTGAACGACAGCCGGAAGCCTTCTCGCTCGGCGCGGTAGAACGCGCTCTTCAGAGGATCACTTGCGCTCTGGGCCATCTAGATCACCGTCGCCTCGCAGAACACGTTGACGCCGGTCGCGTCGACGTAGGCCTTGGTATCGCGGCATGCCTCTTCGGGGAATGTCGCGGCGAGCTGCTGTTCATCCCGATAGATGAGATACCACTCGAGCAGGTGTTCCATGGTGAAGAGCCGCTCCGGGTTGCTCGAATGTACGTTGGTGGCCAGGATGCGTCCTCCGGGGCGGGTGCGTGTCGTGAAATAGGTCAGCAGCCGGTTGCAGACCTTGTCCGAAATGTAGTCGAACAGCCCTGCGCAATAGACGGCATCGCAATCGCGTACCTCTTCGGCCCTGCGTGCGGGTCGCTTGATGAGTTCATGCACCGATTGGTGAATGAACTGAGCCGACAGCGTGGCACCTGCCTGCTTGGCGGCTTCGGTCAGCCGGGCTTGCGCGTAGTCCAGCGTTTCCTGGCTGAAGTCGATCAACTCGAATTCGAGCAGGTGTGGTTCTTCGAATTCACGCAGGAAACGCTGCACCTCCACTGCCGGGCCGCAGCCGAGGTTCATGACGCGGTATGGGCGCCCTTCGGCCTTGGCCTGTATCGCGAGCTGTTTGAGAAAGTTGACCAGGATGTCGATGCGATTGCGGTGCGCTTGCGCAACCTGCGCCTTCAGGAACGTGACGTTGACGATCTGGAAATACGTGCTGGGACCTTCCTGCGGGTCGCCCAGAATCTGGTTGACCATTTCGTAGTCTCCCGCATAGCCCAGGGGCTTGGTGAACGTGCGGTGTACGAACGGTGAGCGCAGCAGCAGCGGATGCAGCGCGCTTTGCGCGAAGCCGCGATGGGAAGGCGCCAGGTTGGGTTCGATGTCAGCGGCTTCGCCTTCAAGGATGTCCAGATAATGCTTGACCCGCAACATGACGGGCTCGGCCAGTTCCATGAAGACATCGGGCCGCAGCTTGCTATCTTCCCGCGGCAGCGACTTCGACAGATCGACTTGCTCGACCCAACGCGAGACCTCCGCCAGGAAGGCGCGCATTTCGTTGATGACGATCTGGTACTCGCGGTGGATGCGGAAGCGTTCCTGCCATTCCCGCACGAACGTTCGCGCTTCTTCGCCCACCGAGGCGGGCGTGTCCGCCACCTCTGACAACTCGCGCCATTCGTCGATGAGCGTGAGCGACACGACGGCGGTTAGGCCCGTGTTGACCAGACTGATCACCACGGCCTTGCCAAGATAGACCTGGCGCGTACCGATCTTGATGGCGAGCTCGGACAGAACCTCGCTGACCTGCACGATCGAGTACGGGTTGTAGATCTCCATCACCAGGGCACGTCGCTGCAACGTGATGATGGTGCCGCGGACCTGTTGACCCTGGGAGTTGCGGAAGCTGACTGCCGGATCGATTTGGTTAGGTGAGTACACGGTGCGAATTTGCCGGAGACTTCAGGGGAAACGTCTGCCAAATGGGACGCTCTCTCCAACAACCGCGCATCCGGAATCGCGCCGCGACGCCGGATACCGCGAACACAGCGCGCCCCGCCGACACCGCCGGGCATGCCGCCGCATCAGTCGTGAAAGCGGGCCTGAAGCCGTCCGCTGGCCGCGCGCATGGGCGCGGCCCGGGCGTCTCTCGCCCAAACCCGCTTCGAGAAGATCGGGGAAGGAGGCTGACCGTCGCAAGGGCGATGCGCCTTCGCGTTTCGGCAATCCTCAGATCAACAGCGTGGCAACGGGAATCGTGCAACCGCGAACAGATTGGAGCGATGCACTCCCCTGACATCCGCAACACGCGCCGTCTTGACTACGCGTGGCCCGCTGCTGCATCCCAAATCGTCTTTCAAGGAGAATCCCGCACAGTAATGCATCCGGGGCGCCGTATCGTATGTCGTCGGCACCCTCGACCGCCATGATGCCGCAGCAAAGCCACGCATGCATCAGGGCGATTCAGCCCGGCCCATGCTCTGACGTCATGGCTACCGAGTGATTCAAACGATTGTACTTGTCCAAGATGGCCCACACAACGTAGAACCCCGCAGCACAACAGGGACCGGGTTACGTGGTCTTCAGCGCAACTTGCGGCCGGTGAGTGCGTCCGGGTCCTGTTTGTAGTTGGCGAGAAACTGGGTGTAGCTATAGATCTGTGCCGGCAGCAGATGGCTGGGCATGTCGAACAGCGCGTAGTAGTACGGCTCGCGCCCCTGGCAGACTTCGGCTGGCAGACAATACTGTTCCCACTCCACGCAGGCTGGGGTGTACATGCCGTCGCCCGGCCAGAAGAACGGGACGATCTGCTTGTCGCGCAACCCCTTGAGCAGCGCTTGCGGCGCGTTGTAGGCCTCGGCGTTTTCCAGGTGCGTGAGCATGCTTGCAGTGGTTTCGATGACCATCAGCGTGGCGCGCCCATCTGCTGTGAGCAACAGCACGCCGGCCGGGTGCGGGTACAGGTAGTACTCGATGAAGCGGTAGCGCTCAGACAGCTGGCGCACGAGCTCCGTGACAGCCGGGTCCGACAGAAAGCTGAACGAGTGGCGCGACAGCAGGTCACGCAGCGTGCTCGACAGGTTGCTGAAGTAGCGCCTCTGCAGCGTTTTGATTTCCTCGCTCAGCCGCTCCGCCATGGTGGGGTGGTCTTTCTTGATGTAGCGGTCGATCAGGCCATCGTTGAAGCCTTGCACGGCGATGTTCTCATCGGCCATTCCGGTGAGCAGGATCGTCATGCAGGGCAAGTCTTTGAGCTTGGCGCAGAACTCCAGCCCGTTCATGCGCGGCATGGAGTAGTCCACAACGATGACGGACGGCTGCAGGAAGCGGTTGACCTCGTGGATCTGGCGGTAGATGCGGTCGACGTCGAGCTGGATGGTGCGGCGCTCGGTGGAGAACGTCAGGTCGTCGTGTGTGACGCGCACCGGCAAAAAACCGGGCATGCGCAGTGAATGCCACTGGCGCAGCCACGCCAGCGCCTCTTCCGGGTCATTGAAGGCGAGCAGCGCACGCGAGGGGTCCATCTGGAACCCGAGGCTTTCCACAAACGATTGACTGTCGTCGACCACCACGGTCAGGGTGGGGTGGAAATAGACCGGCAGGGCGCTGTCCTGTTGCATACGTCGGGAGAAATCGGAAGGAGGGCGGTGGCAGCGCCCGGCCGGCTGGGCTGGCGCTGCCTGATTGCACTAAGTTACTGCCTGCCGCCGCCGGGGGCAAGCAGAACCATTCTGATCTGGCGGCGGGTTGATGGCCGTCAGCGCACCGCCTTAGTCGACGGATTTCACCATATCTTCGACGACCTTCTTGGCGTCGCCGAACACCATCATGGTCTTGTCCATGTAGAAAAGCTCGTTGTCCAGCCCCGCGTAGCCGGCGTTCATGGAGCGCTTGTTGACGATGATCGTTTTGGCCTTGTAGGCCTCCAGGATGGGCATGCCGGCAATGGGCGACTTGGGATCGTTCTTGGCGGCCGGGTTGACCACGTCGTTGGCGCCCAGCACCAGCACCACGTCGGCCTGGCCGAACTCGCCGTTGATGTCCTCCATTTCGAAGACCTGGTCGTACGGCACTTCGGCTTCGGCCAGCAGGACGTTCATGTGGCCGGGCATGCGTCCGGCGACGGGGTGGATGGCGTATTTGACCGTCACGCCCTTGTCCGACAGCTTTTCGGTCAGTTCCTTCAAGGCGTGCTGCGCGCGTGCCACGGCCAGGCCGTAGCCTGGGACGATGATGACCGTCTCGGCGTTGCCCATGAGGAAGGCGGCGTCATCCGGCGAGCCCGACTTGACCGGGCGCTGTTGCCCGCCACCAGCGGCTGCGGCGCCGGCGGAGGCCTCCGAGCCAAAGCCGCCCAGGATCACGTTGAAGAACGACCGATTCATCGCGCGGCACATGATGTACGACAGAATCGCACCGGACGAGCCCACCAGCGAACCGGCGATGATCAGCATTGGGTTGTTGAGCGAGAAGCCAATGCCGGCCGCCGCCCAGCCCGAATACGAGTTCAGCATCGACACCACCACCGGCATGTCGGCCCCGCCGATCGGGATGATGATCAGCACGCCCAGCACAAAGGCGATGGCTGTCATGATGATGAACGGCAGCCAGCTCTGCGTCAGGAAGAACAGGATGCCGAAGCCGAGCATGGCCACCGCCAGCAGCAGGTTCAGCATGTGCTGGCCGGCAAACTGCACCGGCGCGCCCTGGAACAGGCGGAATTTGTACTTGCCCGACAGCTTGCCAAAGGCGATGACCGAACCCGAGAACGTAATGGCGCCGACGAACGTGCCGATGAATAGCTCCACGCGGTTGCCCAGGGGCAGCACGTTGTCCCCGGCCATGGTGATGCCGAAAGCGTCAGGCTCCGCCACGGCAGCCACAGCAATGCATACCGCCGCCAGACCAATCAGCGAGTGCATCGCTGCTACCAGCTCGGGCATCTTGGTCATTTCGACCGTGCGCGCCACGTAGGCGCCGATGCCGCCGCCGACCACCAAGCCAGCAAAAATCAGGATGAAGCCCGTAGACGTGCCGCTCTCGGTGCCGGCAAACATCTCGGATTTGAGTTTGTAGATGAGCGCGATGGTCGTGACCGCGGCAATCGCCATGCCCGTCATGCCGAACGCGTTGCCGCGCCGCGCCGTGGTCGGGTGCGACAAGCCCTTGAGCGCCTGGATGAAGCACACCGACGCCAGCAGATACAGCAGGGTGACGAGGTTCATGCTCATGATTTGGCCTCCTCGTTCTGCCCGGCCTTGGCCTTTGGCTCTTTCTTCTTGAACATCTCCAGCATGCGCTGCGTGACCAGGAAGCCGCCAAACACATTCACCGCCGCCAGCGCCACCGCCACCACGCCCATCGTGCGGCCCAGGCCCGTCTGCGTGAGGCCCGCCGCCAGCATCGCGCCGACGATGATGATGGCTGAGATGGCGTTGGTTACGGCCATCAGCGGCGTATGCAGCGCCGGCGTGACCGTCCAGACCACGTGGTAGCCGACGTAGATCGCCAGCACGAAGATGATCAGGTTGATCACCGTGTGATTGACCAGCTCCATCTTGCTTCTCCTCTTACCCGCTTGCTTTTGCGAATTTTTGCGATCGGGGCGGCGGGCGGCACCCGTGGGCACCGCCGCCGGCAGTCAGATTGCCTTGATTTCCTTGATCTTGTTGCCCGCGCCCAGCAGCACGACCTTGGGCTTGTAGCTGGCGACTTCTTCCTCGTTCATCGGCGCGTAGGTGCAGATGATCAGCAGATCGCCCACGTGGGCGCGGCGTGCAGCGGCGCCGTTGAGCGAGATTTCGCCCGAGCCGCGCTTGCCCTTGATGATGTACGTCGAGAAGCGCTCGCCGTTGTTGACGTTGTACAGCTCGATCTTCTCGTACTCGCGCATGTCGGCGGCGTCGAGGAGATCCTCGTCGATGCCGCACGAGCCTTCGTAGTCCAGATCGGCCTGGGTGACCGTCGCGCGGTGCAGCTTGGCGCGAAGCATGTTGCGTTGCATGAAGCTTTCCTTGAAACAAACAATGAAATCGCCACTGGCGCGCGGTTGAGCACCGCCGCCGTCTCCGTTTTTATTTGGCGGCGCTCGTGGCTGCAGGAGCGCGCGCCACCTGGCCGGCCTGACTCAAGAGACAGGCGGCCACGATGTCGTCTTCGCGGTTGATGACCAAGCCGCCGTCCTTGTCGACGATCAGCTTGAGGAAATCGAGCACGTTGCGGGCGTAGAGGGCGGAGGCATCAGCCGCCACCATCGACGCGAGGTTGGTGTAGCCCACCAGCGTGACGCCATGCTTGACGACTACGCGATCGGCTTCCGTCAACGGACAGTTGCCGCCTTGTGCGGCAGCTAGGTCGACCACCACCGACCCGGGCTTCATCGCCTGCACGGTGGCCTCGGCCAGTAGCGTCGGCGCACGGCGCCCCGGGATCAGTGCGGTGGTGATGACGATGTCGGCCTGCGTTGCGCGCGTGTGCACGAGTTCGGCCTGGCGGCGCATCCAGTCGGGCGGCATCGGGCGGGCATAGCCGCCTACGCCTTGCGCGATTTCGCGTTCTTCGTCGGTCAGGAACGGCACGTCGAGGAATTTGGCGCCGAGCGATTCGATCTGCTCCTTCACGGCAGGGCGCACGTCGGACGCTTCGATTACGGCGCCCAGGCGCTTGGCCGTGGCAATCGCCTGCAGGCCCGCCACACCGGCACCCAGGACGAGCACGCGCGCGGCTTTCACCGTGCCCGCAGCGGTCATCAGCATCGGCATGAAGCGCTGGTATGCGTTGGCGGCGACCATCACGGCCTTGTAGCCGGCGATGTTGGCCTGCGAGGAGAGCACGTCCATGCTCTGCGCGCGCGTGGTGCGCGGCGCGGCTTCCAGTGCGAACGCGGTGACGTTGGCAGCGGCCAGGCGTGCAGTGTTCTCGTCATCAAACGGATTGAGCATGCCGACGAGCACGGCGCCCGGCTGCATCTGTGCCAGTTCCGCCGGTTCGGGCGAACGCACCTTGAGCACGATCTGCGCGCCCAGCGCTTCGGCCGCGGTGCCGATCTTGGCGCCGGCGGCCACGTAAGCCTCGTCGGGCTGGGCAGCAGCCACGCCGGCACCCGATTGCACCGTCACCTGATGGCCAAGTGCTACGTACTTCTTCACCGTCTCCGGGGTCGCGGCAACGCGCGTCTCGTCCGCCCGCGTCTCCTGCGGGATGCCGATGTGCATCGTGTTCTCCTCGTTGGGTGCGCGCGGTGCAAGAGGGCACAAAAGAGGCGCGCGATCGGTTTTCTGTTGAACGATGTGCAGCTTACCCGAACTTATTGGCAGGCGGACCGGCCCTGAAGCCTTGCTCGACCATGAGCATTGGCTTAGCAGCAGGCGACGAAATGCCGCGTCGAGCCCTCCTATTGTTGCAACTCAATTGCAATTGCGATAGCGTGACCGTTTTTCACGCTTTGAGTATTGCAATGCAGCGTAGACGACGTTCTATCCCATCGCATGCCAGATGGAGCCTTGTAGGGATGGTTTTGTGCGGTGCGTCAAGCGTGGGCAGCGCGGAGACAGTCCCAACGTTTGCGCTGGATGAATCGATTGTGCGTGGCTCGGCAGGCGACGAACGTTTGCGCGTGCGGCGGGCGAGTTCCGCCACGCTGACTGATACGCCGCTCAAAGATGTGCCGCAGTCGGTGGGCGTCGTGACGCGCGGCGCGCTCGATGACTTTGGCGCAACACGTTTGGACACGGCGCTTGACTGGGTCAGCGGGATCAGCCGGCAGAACAATCTGGGCGGCATGGCCGACAACTTCGCCATCCGCGGCTTTGCCGGCGATCTCAACACCGGCTCGGATTACCTCGTCAACGGTTTTTCGGCCAATCGCGCCAACAGCGTGCCGGTGGATGCCGTCAACATTGAGCGCATCGATGTGCTCAAGGGGCCATCGGCGGCGCTGTATGGGCGCAGCGACCCGGGTGGCATCGTCAACATCGTCACGCGCACGCCCCAGTTCAAGCCTTCGCGCGAAATCACGCTGGCGGTGGGCAACCATGATCGATACCGGCTAGCGACGGAGATGACGGGACCGCTGTCTGAGCGCTTTGCCTATCGACTGGGGGTGGCGGCGGAGAGCAACCAGAGCTTTCGCGATTTCTCATCGAGCCGGCGATACGTCGTCGCTCCATCGTTCACGTGGCTGGCGACGGACGACACCGTCGTGACGTATTCGTTCGAGGCGGCGCAGTTGAAGGCGCCGTTCGACCGAGGCATCGTCGCCATCAACAAACAGTTGGGCGCGCTGCCGCCGTCGCGTTTTCTGGGGGAGCCGGGCGATGGCGATACGACCGTGCGTACGCAAAGCCATCAGCTGACGGTCGAGCACCAATTGAACAACGGCTGGAAGCTCAATGGCGGGCTGCAGTATCGATCGTCGCAACTGTTCGGCAAGTCGTCGGATGCGGCGAGCCTGCAAGCGGACGGCCACACCCTGTGGCGCCAGGCCCGCGAGCGCGACTACCACGCCAACGACATCGCTGGCCGTGTCGACGTGCAGGGCGATGTGCACACTGGCGCGATCAAACATACGCTGGTGGCCGGGGCCGATTTCTACAACTTCCGCTACGACCCGGTGCTGTATCGCGCCAACCCGAGCGCCGCCGCGCCGTATGCCATCGATATCTTTGACCCGGTTTATGGGCAGCCCCGCCCCAGCACGCGGCTCACCACCAGCACGCGTGAGACCCAACGCGGTTTCGGTGCGTTCGTGCAGGACCAGATTGCGCTGTCCCCGCAATGGAAGCTGCTGGCCGGCATGCGCATGGATCGCTTCCTGCAACACGCCGACAACCGCCTGACAAGCACGCGCGTCGCGCAGCAGCAGACGGCCTATAGCCCGCGCATCGGCATCGTGTATCAGCCGCTGCAGACGCTGTCGCTGTACGCCAATACGTCGCGTTCGTTCCGGCCCAACACGGGGGTGGGTGCGCAGGGCAATGCGTTTGCACCGGAGCACGGGCGCGGCTACGAGGTGGGCGCCAAGCTGGAAACCGACGATGGCCGGCTCGGAGGCACGCTGGCGCTCTATTCAATCGACAAGACGAATGTGCTGACGGGCGATCCGCGCGACCCGACGTTCCAGCGCACGGCGGGTGCGGTGCGCAGCCGCGGTGTCGAGCTCGATGTGTCGGGGCAGGTGGCGACGGACGTCAAGGTGCTGGCCACGTATGCCTATACCGATGCCCGTGTCACCGCCGATACGGTGCTGCCTTCCGGCGCACCGCTGTCGAACATTCCGCGCCATAGCGCCAGCGTGCTGGGCTTGTATGAGTTTGGCGCTGGCGCGTTGGGCCGGGCGGGCGCAGGTGGCGGCGTGGTCTACGTGGGCGAGCGCGCCGGCAACAGCGTCGACAACGGCTTCAAGCTGCCTGCGTACACCACGGTGCGCCTGCATGGCTACGTGCAGCCGACGCGCGCGCTGCGTCTGTCGCTCACGGTCGACAACCTGTTCGACAAGCGCTACTACGCCAGCTCATATAACGAGCTGTGGGTCGCCCCCGGCGCCGAGCGACAGATCACGCTGGCCGCCGCCTACAAGTTCTGACGATGGCACCGACTTCTTCGCGGCTTGCCGCAGTGGATGTGCTGCGCGGCCTGGTGATGACGCTGATGGTGGTCGACCACCTGCGGGAGTTCTTCTTCCTGCACGCTCAGGTGGCGGACCCGGTGGATCTGGCTGTCACTGGGCCGGCGCTGGCGCTGACGCGCTTTGCCAGCCATTTGTGCGCGCCGGTGTTCGTGTTTCTGGCGGGCATGTCGGCGTGGCTGTCCGGCCAGAAGCAGGGCGGAGACCGGCGCACGATTGCCGCGCACTTGCTCAAGCGTGGGTTGTTCCTTGTGGTGCTGGAAGTGACCGTCGTCAACTTTGCCTGGACGTTCACGTTTCCGCCCACGACGGTCTATCTGCAAGTCATCTGGGCGATCGGGTTATCGATGATCGCGTTGGCGGGGCTGATCTGGTTGCCGCGCGGCATGCTGCTGGCGGTCTCGCTGGCGATTGTGGCGGGGCACAACCTGCTCACGGATGTGCTGGTCGCACCGGATTCACCGTGGCACACGCTATGGGCAGTGCTACATCAGCGTGACTGGATTGTGCTGGCGGATGGCCTGCGGCTGCGCACGTCGTATCCCGTGCTCGCTTGGATTGGCGTGATTGGTCTGGGTTATGCGTTTGCGCCGGCGTATGCGCGGCGCTCGACAGAGGCACGGCGGGCGTTGTGTTGGCGGCTTGGCGCGGGGTGCCTGATCGGCTTTACGGCGCTGCGCGCGCTCAACGGTTATGGCGAACCGCAATCGTGGACGCACTATCAGGATGCGCTGACGACCGCCGTGTCGTTCCTCAACCTCACCAAATACCCACCGTCGCTCGATTTTCTGTTGCTGACGCTCGGCGTAGGGCTGTGTGCCCTGGCGTGGCTCGACCGCCTGCCCGCACGCGCCGCCGACGTGCTGCAGACGCTGGGCAGTGCGCCAATGTTCTTCTACCTGCTGCATCTGTATGTGCTGCACATCGCGTATCTGGCGGCATTACAGACGTGGGGTGCCAACCAGGGTGCGCGTTTCGGCTTCGACTCCGTGTGGCAACTGTGGGCGGCGTGGCTGCCGACGCTCGCGCTGCTGTACTGGCCGACGCGCTGGTTTGCAGGGCTGCGCCGCACAGGGCGTTACCCGTGGATGCGCTATTTGTGATGCAGCCGCCATCTCAAGCGGACGTGGCTTTGCACGGCTACAATAACGCCTTGTTTTTGTTGCCTTTTTGCCATGAACCAAGCCGTCCGCTGGAAGCCCAGCGTCACCGTTGCCGCCGTCATTGAACAAGACGGCCGCTTCCTGCTGGTCGAGGAGCACACCGATATCGGGCTGCGCCTGAACCAGCCTGCCGGCCATCTTGATCCGGACGAAAGCCTGGTCGACGCCGTTGCGCGCGAGGCGCTGGAGGAAACGGCGCACAGCTTCGTGCCCACCGCATTCCTCGGCTGCTACATGGCGCAGTTCCAGCCGCCGCAGGGTGACCCGGTCACCTATGTGCGGATGGCGTTCACCGGCGAACTCGGCCCGTTTGACCCGCGCCGCACGCTCGATGAAGGCATCGTCCGCACCGTCTGGATGACGGCCGATGAGATCCGCGCCAGCCAGGATCGCCACCGCAGCCCGCTGCTGCTGGCCTGCGTGGAGGACTACCTGGCCGGCAAGCGTTATCCGCTCGAGGTCATCCACACGCACGCCAGCGTGTACGGGCTGGGGGTGGAGCAATGAGCAAGAAGCGCGTGGTCGTCGGCATGTCCGGCGGCGTGGATTCCTCCGTCACGGCGTGGATGCTCAAGCAGCAGGGCTATGACGTCGTCGGCCTGTTCATGAAGAACTGGGAAGACGATGACGACAGCGAATATTGCTCGACCCGGCAAGACTGGATCGACGTGGTCTCCGTGGCTGACCTGATCGGCGTGGATGTGGAAGCCGTCAACTTTGCCGCCGAGTACAAGGACCGCGTGTTTGCGGACTTTTTGCGCGAATACTCGGCCGGCCGCACGCCCAACCCGGACGTGCTCTGCAACGCCGAGATCAAGTTCAAGGCCTTCCTCGACCACGCGATGGCGCTGGGTGCCGACACCATTGCCACTGGGCACTACGCTCGCGTGCGCGAGGTCGACGGCCGCTTCGAACTGCTCAAGGCGTTCGACCACACGAAAGACCAGAGCTACTTCCTGCACCGGCTGAATCAGTCGCAGCTTTCGCGCACGCTGTTTCCGCTGGGTGAGATCCCCAAGACGAAAGTGCGCGAGATTGCCGCGGAGATCGGCCTGCCGAACGCCAAGAAGAAGGATTCCACCGGGATCTGCTTCATCGGCGAGCGGCCATTCCGCGATTTCCTGAACCGCTACCTGCCGACCAAGCCAGGCCCGATCAAGACGCCCGACGGCAAGACCATCGGCGAGCACATCGGCCTGGCGTTCTACACGCTGGGGCAGCGCAAGGGCATCGGTATCGGCGGCAGCCGCGACGGCAACGGCGATGCCTGGTACGTGGCCCGCAAGGACATGGCGGCCAATACGCTGTATGTGGTGCAGGGCCATGACCACCCATGGCTGCTGGCCCATACCGTGCACGCCGATGACCTCAGCTGGGTTGCTGGCTATGCGCCGGTCGAAGGCACACAGATTGGCGCCAAGACGCGCTACCGCCAAGCTGATGCGCCGTGCACGGTTGCGCGCGCCACCGGCGGCGCGCTCACGCTGGCCTTCCCCGAGGCGCAATGGGCGGTCACGCCGGGCCAATCCGCCGTGCTGTACGACGGTGATATCTGCCTGGGTGGCGGGATTATTTCTGCTGCTGACCCCACCCTCGTCGAAAAGGCGGTCGCTTGACCGGTTTTCGCAACACTGCGTTGTGACGGCTGCGGTGGTTGCGTCGGTCGTTTAAGCTTGCGCCCTGTTTTGTCTCCACACAGGGTTTGTCATGCTGCCACGTCGCTACTGGGCCTTTGCGGGCGTTGTGCTGTTGCTTGTCGTCACCGCCGGGTTTGCGGCGGTGGGGCGCCTGCACTGGGTCTGTGCGGTCATTCCGGGTATGTTCGTGATCCTGGGCGTGCACGACATCACGCAGACGCGCCATTCGGTGCTGCGCAACTACCCGCTCTGGGGGCATTTCCGCTTCCTGTTCGAGTTCATCCGTCCGGAAATCCGCCAGTACTTCGTTGAAGACGACACCGACGAGCGTCCGTTCTCGCGTGCCCAGCGCAGCATCGTCTACCAACGCGCCAAGGGCGAAGTCGACAGCCGCCCGTTCGGCACCGAAGTCGATGTGAAGATCGCCGGGCATGAGTGGATCGGCCATTCGCTGGCGCCATCGCGCATTGCTTCATCGGACTTCCGGGTGATGGTGGGCGAAGGGCGCGCCAAACCGTATTCGATGTCGGTGTTCAACATCTCGGCGATGAGCTTTGGGGCGCTGTCGGGCAACGCCATTCGCGCGCTCAACCGCGGCGCGAAGCTCGGCAAATTCATCCACGACACGGGCGAGGGCTCGATTTCGCCGTACCACCGCGAAGAGGGCGGCGACCTGATCTGGGAAGTCGCCTCGGGCTACTTTGGCTGCCGCGATGCCAATGGCCGCTTTGATCCGGATAAGTTTGCCGAGCAGGCCCGCAACCCGCAGGTGAAGATGATCGAGGTGAAGCTGTCGCAGGGCGCCAAGCCGGGTCACGGCGGTGTGCTGCCGGCTGCCAAGGTCACGCCTGAGATTGCCGCCACGCGTGGGATTCCGATTGGGCAGGACTGCATCTCGCCGGCCGCGCATTCGGAATTCAATTCCCCGCTGGGGCTGCTGCAGTTTGTGGACCGGTTGCGCACGCTCTCAGGTGGCAAGCCGACCGGCTTCAAGCTGTGCATCGGGCATCCGTGGGAGTTCTTCGGCATCGTCAAGGCGATGCTCGAGTCGGGCATCTTGCCGGACTTCATCGTCGTGGATGGGGCGGAAGGCGGCACGGGTGCCGCGCCGCTGGAATTTACCGACCACGTTGGTACGCCGCTGCAGGAAGGGCTGCTGCTGGTGCACAACACACTGGTCGGTACCAACCTGCGCGACAAGATCAAGATCGGTGCCTCGGGCAAGATCGTCACCGCCTTCGACGTGGCCCGCACGCTGGCGATGGGCGCCGACTGGTGTAACGCGGCGCGTGGCTTCATGTTTGCGCTGGGCTGCATCCAGGCCCAGAAGTGCCACACCGACCGCTGCCCGACCGGCGTCGCCACGCAAGACCCGTCCCGCCAGAAGGCGCTGGTGGTGCCCGACAAGGCTGAGCGCGTACACCAGTATCACGCGCACACGCTGCATGCGCTGCTGGAGTTGACGCAGGCTGCCGGCTTGCTGCATCCGGCAGATTTCCGTGCGCACCACATCGTACGGCGTGTGTCGGGTAACGAGGTGCAGTTGCTTTCCGCGTTGCTGAAGTATCTCGAACCCGGCGATCTGCTGGCCGGGCGATACCGTTATCAGCTGTACGAGCGGTATTGGCCGATGGCCCAGGCCGACCGGTTCGAGCCGATGGCCGTCTAGCGGAAGGGGATTACTGCGGCTGGGTTTCGATGAAGCTCGGCCGCTTTTCCACGCGCGCGTAGAACGTGGCCAGGTTGGCGTGACGTTCGCGCCAGTCGATCTGCGGCTGGCGGAAATCCAGATAGGCAAGCGCGCAACCGACAGCGATGTCGGCTAGTGTCAGGTGGTTGCCGTTGCACCACGTCTTGTCAGCGAGGCCCTGCGCCATGGCTTTCAGCGCGTCGTCGATCTTGTGGTTCTGGCGCGCGAGCCAGGTTTCGCTGCGCTGCTCAGGTGTGCGCTGCGTATGTTCGATGCGCAGCATGATCGCGGCGTCGAGCAGGCCGTCGGCCAGCGCTTCCCAGCAGCGCACTTCCACGCGCTCGCGGCCCGAGGGCGGAATGAGCCGCGCCACGGGCGACAGCGTGTCGGCATATTCGGCAATCACGCGCGAGTCGAACAGGGCGCCACCATCGTCCATCACCAGGCAGGGCACCTTGCCCAGCGGGTTGAACTGGTGGATCTGCGTGCCGGTGCTCCACACGTCTTCCAGCACGAACTGGTAGTCGATTTTCTTTTCGGCCAGGACCACGCGCACCTTGCGGGTGTACGGGCTGGCGTGCGATCCGATCAGTTTCATAGGCATGTCATGTTGGAGGCGGAAGTATAGCTGCGCCCTCTTCCGCGTGCGCTGCGCGGCGCTTCCACCAAACGGAGGCTTGCTTTGCCCGGATTTGGCCGTGGAAAGCAGGTGCCGGGTGGTAAAATCGCGGGCTCGCCGGGGTGCACATGTGCACTTTGGTTCAACGCTCGATGCAGCTTCCGGGTTGTCCGGATTGAGTTTCCCTTCACATTTTCTCCCGCCTGCCATGTCGTCGCTTTCTGCCCTGACCGCCCTGTCTCCCATCGATGGCCGCTATGCCGCCAAGGCCGATCCGCTGCGCGAGTGGCTGTCGGAAGCCGCTTTCATGCGCAATCGTGTGAAGGTGGAGGTGCACTGGCTGATCGCCCTGTCGCAGGCCGGCCTGGCGGAAATCCCGCGTTTCTCGGCCGCCGCCGAAGGTGCGCTGTTGGCCCTGGTCGAAAATTTTGCTGAAGCCGACGCCGCCCGCATCAAGGAAATCGAAGCCGTCACCAACCACGACGTGAAGGCTGTCGAATACTGGATGAAGGAACGCGTGAAGGGCAACGCCGAGCTGGAAGCCGCCAGCGAGTTCATCCACTTCGCCTGCACCTCGGAAGACATCAACAACACCTCGCACGGCATGATGCTCAAGGGCGCGCGCGACACCGTGATCGTGCCGACGCTGCGCCGCGTGCAGGCTCGCCTGGTGGAACTGGCCCACGCCAACGCCGACGTGCCGATGCTCTCGCGCACGCACGGCCAGCCCGCCAGCCCGACCACGCTGGGCAAGGAAATGGCCAACGTGGCGGCCCGCCTGGACCGTGCCATCCGCCGCATCGAAGCGGTTGAGCTGCTGGGCAAGATGAACGGCGCCGTGGGCAACTACAACGCGCACCTGTCGGCGTATCCGTCGCTGGATTGGGAGGCCTTCTCGAAGAGTGTGATCGAGACCCGCCTGGGCCTGACGTTCAACCCGTACACCATCCAGATCGAGCCGCACGATTACATGGCCGAGCTGTTCGACGCCGTGGCACGTGCCAACACGATCATCCTCGACCTGGACCGCGACGTCTGGGGCTACATCTCGCAGGGCTACTTCAAGCAGAAGACCAAGGCCGGCGAGATCGGCTCGTCGACCATGCCGCACAAGGTCAACCCGATCGACTTCGAAAACTCCGAAGGCAACGTCGGCCTGGCCAACGCGGTGCTGCGCCACCTGTCGGAAAAGCTGCCGGTCTCGCGCTGGCAGCGTGACCTGACCGATTCGACCGTGCTGCGCAACATCGGCGTGGCCTTCGGCTACAGCCTGCTGGCCTATGACGCCTGCCTGCGCGGCCTGGGCAAGCTGGAGACCAACCCGGCTCGCCTGGCTGAAGACCTCGACAACTGCTGGGAAGTGCTGGCCGAGCCGGTGCAGACGGTGATGCGCCGCTATGGCATCGCCAATCCGTATGAGCAGTTGAAAGAACTGACGCGCGGCAAGGGCATTTCGCGCGAGGCGCTGCGTGACTTCATCGGCACGCTGGCGATTCCCGAAGATGCGCGCAAGTTGCTGCTGGACATGACGCCCGGCAGCTACATCGGCAAGGCAGAAGAACTGGCGCGCCGGATCACCGCCGAGTGATCGTTTCGAAAATTTGGTGGCTCCACCAAAAAACAGCCCCCTCCGTACAGCTACGGAGGGGGCTGTTTTGCTATGTGCGCTCGGTAGAATGGGCTGCCTTGTTATGTCAGTGGCTGTGCAAGGTTCATCAAGAAATTTGAATTTCTCGATGAACTTGGGACGGTCCTGCGCGATCTGATCGGGCAAATAATGCACAATCGTTTGGCGCTGTAGTCCTTATCGACTGCGCGCCTCCTTCACCGAGAAAACCGATGTCACACGCTGCTCAATCGAATTTCAATGTGCGCCGCGCCGCCGATGACGGTGCCTACGGCAAGCCCGCCATCGCGTTGCACTGGATCATTGCGCTGCTGATCTTCGCAGCGTTCGGGCTGGGTCTGTACATGACCGACATTCCCGGCTTTACGCCCACCAAGCTGAAGCTGTACTCGTATCACAAGTGGATCGGCATCACGGTGCTGATCTTCGCCGTGCTGCGTGTGTTGTGGCGCCTGACGCATCCGGCGCCGAGCCCGGTGGCGGGCATGCCGAAGTGGCAGCACAAAGCGGCTGAAGGTGCGCATCTGGTGCTGTATCTGCTGATCCTGGCGGTGCCGCTCACGGGTTACCTGCTGAGCGTGGCGGCCGGTATCAAGGTCGTCTACCTTGGCGTGTGGGAATTGCCGATGCCGTTCGATAAGAGCGATGCGCTTAAGGATCTCTTCAGCATGGCGCACGAATGGCTGAACTGGACCATGGCGACCATCGTCGTGCTGCATATCCTCGCTGCGCTCAAGCACCACATCATCGATCGTGACGGCACGCTGCGCCGCATGCTGCCGTTCCTGCGCTGACCGCACCCGCTGATACGCCATCCTGATTTTCAAATGCACCGGTGTGCACCGGTGCTCTGGCTTCTCCATCTTCACCAAGATGGCCGGTCCGATCCGGCCCCGACCGAAGGAGTTTGACGATGAAACGTTTCGTGCGCCCCCGCGCGATTGCCCTGGTTGCCGCCGGCGCGCTGTCGATTGCCGCGCTGTCGGCGTCGGTTTCCGCCTTTGCCCAGGTGGATGCTGCCAAGAGCAGCGTCACGGCCACCGGCAAGCAGCTCGGCGTGCCGATGGACATCAAGTTCAGCAAGTTCGACGCCGCCGTGAACTACAACCCGGCCAATGTGGCCGCGTCTACGGCCAAGGTGGACATCGACATCAATAGCGTGGACGTGGGCGACAAGGCCTACAACGACGAACTGAAGAAGAAAGACTGGTTTGACGCCGCCAAGTACCCCAAGGCGACGTTCGTGTCGTCGGCATTCAAGCCGGGCGCCAATGGCAAGGTGGACGTGGTCGGCAAGCTGACCATCAAGGGCATCACGCAAGACATCACCGCGCCGGTCACCTTCAAGCAGGACGGCGCCAATCAGGTGTTTGAAGGCGCGCTGCCCATCAAGCGCAACGCATTCAAGGTCGGCGACGGCGAGTGGACGGACACCTCCGTCGTTGCCGATGAAGTGACGATCAAGTTCCGCGTCGTCATTGCCAAGAAGTAATCCAAGTTTTTTCCGCCCCTTTTATTTGCTGCTTTCCTCCGCAGGAGTTCTCATGAAATTGCGTACCCTCGTTGCCGCCCTGTCTGCTGTTGCCGCCACTGCCGCATTTGCTGCACCGGCCACGTATCAACTGGACCCGAGCCACACCTACCCGAGCTTTGAAGCCGACCACATGGGCGGCCTGTCGAAGTGGCGCGGCAAGTTCGAGAAGTCGAGCGGCACCGTCACGCTGGATCGCGAAGCCAAGAAAGGCACGATTGACGTGACCGTGCAGACCGACAGCGTCGACTTCGGCCATGCCAAGATGAACGAGCACGCCAAGAGCGCCGATATTTTCGACGTGGCCAAGTACCCGACCGCAACGTTCAAGGGCAACTTCACCAAGTTCAAGGGCGACGTGCCGACCGAAGCCGAAGGCCAACTCACGCTGCATGGCGTGACCAAGCCGGCCAAGCTGGAAATCGACGCATTCAAGTGCATGCCGCACCCGATGATGAAGGTTGAGGTGTGCGGTGCCGATGCCGAGATGAAGTTCAATCGCGCCGATTTCGGCATCGATTTCGGCAAGGCCTACGGCTTCAACATGGAAACCAAGCTGAAAATCCAGGTGGAAGGCCTGAAGCAGGACACCAGCGTCGCGAAGCAATAAGCGCGTACGCAACCAACAAAAAACCCCGCAAGACTTTGCGGGGTTTTTTGTTGCCCGAAGGCCGGAGCAGGGCGCTCAGACCTGCGCGCCGAAGTTCGGATCGTCTTCCTTCGGGCCGCCGGCCTTCTTGTCGGTCTTGACCAGGTCTTCACGCTTGACGCCCAGCCACATGCACAGCGCAGCGGCCACGAACACCGACGAATAGATACCGAACAAGATACCGATCGTCAGCGCCAGAGCGAAGTAGTGCAGCGTCGGGCCGCCGAACACCAGCATCGACAGCACCATCATTTCGGTCGAGCCGTGCGTGATGATCGTGCGTGAGATGGTGCTGGTGATCGCGTGGTCGATCACCTCGTGCGTGTTCATCTTGCGGTACTTGCGGAACGCCTCGCGGATCCGGTCGAAGATCACCACCGATTCGTTGACCGAATAGCCCAGCACGGCCAGCACCCCCGCCAGCACCGACAGCGAGAACTCCCACTGGAAGAAGGCGAAGAAGCCCAGGATGATTACCACGTCGTGCAGGTTGGCGATGATGCCCGCCACCGCAAACTTCCACTCGAAGCGGATCGACAGGTAGATCACGATGCCGATCACCACAAACAGCAGCGCGAGCAGGCCGTCGGTGGCGAGCTCCTTGCCAACCTGCGGACCAACAAACTCAACGCGCTGCAGCTTGGCGTCAGGGTTGACGGCATTCAGAGCCGTCATGACCTGCTGGCTTTGCACAGCCGAGGCGATCGGCTTGCCGTCCGGGCCGTTCTTGAGCGGCAGGCGGATCATTACGTCGCGCGAGGTGCCGAAGTTCTGCACCTGGGCGTCGGCGTAGCCGAGCTTCTCAACGTCACCGCGGATCTTCGGCAGATCGGCGGCCTGGGTGTAAGCGACTTCCATCACTGTACCGCCGGTGAACTCCACCGACAGGTGCAGCCCCTTGTGGAACAGGAAGAAGACAGCGGCGATAAACGTCAGGAACGACAGCGCGTTGAGGACCAACGCGTGCTTCATGAACGGAATGTCGCGGCGGATGCGGAAAAACTCCATGGTCTGCCCTTTGTGGCTGCCGCCTCGTGTGCTGGAGGCGGCGCCGGTTATGCGAGATTCAGTGGTGGGTGCGCGTGGTTATTTGGCCGGCGTTTGCGTGCCCGCATTGCCCGGCTTCCACACCTGCCCGATGGCGACGCTCTGCAGCTTCTTCTTGCGGCCATACCAGAGGTTCACGAGGCCACGGTTGAAGAACACGGCCGAGAACATCGACGTGCCGATCCCCAGGCAGTGCACGATCGCAAAGCCGCGCACCGGGCCCGAGCCGAAGGCGATCAGCGCAAGGCCGGCAATCAGCGTCGTCACGTTCGAGTCCAGGATGGTCGCCCAGGCGCGGTCGAAGCCGGCGGCGATGGCCATCTGCGGCGACGCGCCATTGCGCAGTTCTTCACGCACGCGCTCGTTGATCAGCACGTTGGCGTCAATGGCCATGCCCAGCGCCAGCGCGATTGCCGCGATACCCGGCAGTGTGAGCGTAGCCTGCAGCATGGAGAGCAGCGCGATCAGCAGGAACACGTTGACACCGAGTGCCGCCACCGAGAACGCGCCGAACAGCATGTAGTACAGCACCATGAACACCGAGATGGCGAGGAAGCCATACAGCGCCGAATCGAAGCCCTTCTTGATGTTGTCGGCACCCAGCGACGGGCCGATGGTGCGCTCTTCGATGATCTCCATCGGCGCGGCCAGCGAGCCGGCGCGCAGCAGCAGTGCCAGGTCGGACGCCGCCTCGGTCGAGCCCATGCCGGTGATCTGGAAGCGCGAGCCCAGTTCGGACTGGATAGTCGCCACCGTCAGCACTTCGCCCTTGCCCTTTTCAAAGAGCACGATACCCATGCGCTTGCCGATGTTGTCGCGCGAGACATCGCGCAGCATGCGGCCGCCCTGGCCGTCGAGCGTGATGTCGACCGACGAGTTGTGGTTCTGGTCGAAGCCGGCCGACGCGCTGGTGATGCGGTCACCCGTGAAGATCACTTGCTTCTGCAGCAGCACCGGGGCGCCGCGGCCTTGCGTGAACAGCTCGTCGCCCAGCGGTACCGGATCGCCGGCATGCGGCGCCAGCGGCGCGTTCGGATCAGCCAGGCGCGCTTCCAGCGTGGCGGTACGGCCGATGATGTCCTTGGCCTTGGCGGTGTCCTGCACGCCGGGCAACTGCACGACGATGCGGTCCGGGCCCTGCTGCTGGATCACCGGTTCTGCCACGCCAAGTTCGTTCACCCGGTTGTGCAGCGTGACGATGTTCTGCTTGACTGCGTTGTCCTGCACTTCCTTCATCGCGGCGGCGGTGAAGGTGCCGGTGAGCGTGGCGCCATCGGCAGTCTTGTCGACGGTGTAGGCCAGTTCACGGGTCGAGTCGGACAGCAGGCTGCGGGCGCGGTCGGCGTCGTCGGCGCTGCTGAACTTGATGGTGATGGTGTTGCCGGCGCGGTCAATGCCGCTGTGGCGGATGTTCTTGTCACGCAGCTGCGTGCGGATGTCGCCGGCCAGCGAGTCGAGCTTCTTCGTGACTGCGCCATTCATGTCGACCTGCAGCAGAAAGTGCACGCCACCGCGCAAATCCAGCCCCAGGAACATCGGCTTGGCGAAGAGCGGCGCGCCGCTCAACCAGCGGGGCGAACCCGGTAGCAGGTTCAGCGCGACGATGTAGGTCGGATCGGTCTGATCGGTGTTCAGGCCACGGGCCAGGACGTCCTTGGCCTTGAGCTGAGTGTCGGTATCGGCAAAGCGCACGCGCACGCTGGCGGAGGTGCCGTTGTTGTCGAAGAACACGCCGTCGGGCTGGATGCTGGCCGCAGCCAGCAGGCTCTCAACCTGCTTTTGCACGTTCAGGTCGACCTTGACGGTGGCCTTGCCCGAAGACACCTGCACGGCAGGCGCTTCACCGAAGAAGTTCGGCAGCGTATAGAGGAACCCGATGGCAAGCGCCACCAGGATCACAATGTATTTCCAGAGCGGATAACGATTCATCTTGGAGGGCAGTGAGGCGGCGCCAAGCGGCGCGGGCGCGGATTCTAAGAATAGGCGCTGCCTAAGATTCCGGCGCCCGCGTCTATACGCATGGCGCCGGTCAAGCGCGGATTACAGCGCCTTGAGCGTGCCCTTGGGCAGCACGGTCGAGACGGCGCTCTTCTGGACGGTGATTTCGGTGTTGGCGGCGATTTCCACAGTGACGTACTGTTCAGCCACCTTGGTTACCTTGCCCAGGATGCCGCCGGCGGTGACGACTTCGTCGCCCTTTGCCAGGGCTTCGAGCATGGCCTTGGTTTCTTTCTGGCGCTTCATCTGCGGGCGGATCATGATGAACCACAGCACCACGAACATCAGGATGATGGGCAGGAAGCTCATGAGGCCGCCTGCTGCACCACCAGCCGGTGCGGTTTGCGCGTAAGCGTCGGAAATGAGGAACACGTCAGAACTCCGTAATGGTTCGTCAATCGGTCAAAAATCGGACCGGACATTCTACCATTGCGGTGCTGCGGCAAATGGGCGCGCCTGGCGCCCCGTCAACCCGTGTTACAGCGCGCCGCGCGCCCGGTCTGCGGCAAAGCGCGCCTGGAAGGCCGCAAAGCCGTGCGACTCGATGGCGGTGCGCATTTCGGCCATCAATTCCAGGTAGTAATAGAGGTTGTGGATGGTGTTCAGGCGGGCGCCCAGGATCTCGCCGACGCGCTGCAGATGGTGCAGATACGCGCGCGAGAAGTTGCGGCAGGTGTAGCAGCCGCAGGTCTCGTCCAGCGGGCGCGGGTCGTTGCGGTGCACGGCGTTCTTGATCTTGATGTCGCCAAAACGGGTAAACAGCCAGCCGTTGCGTGCGTTGCGGGTCGGCATCACGCAATCGAACATATCGATGCCCGCAGCGACGCCTGCCACCAGGTCTTCCGGCGTGCCCACGCCCATCAGGTAGTGCGGCTTGTTGGCCGGCAGGCGCGGCGCCACGTGCTGCAGCACGCGCATCATGTCTTCCTTCGGCTCGCCGACCGACAGCCCGCCGATGGCATAGCCGCCGAAACCCTCGCCGCCTGCATCGGCGTCAATCGCCTGCAAGCCGGCCAGCGATTCGTCGCGCAGGTTTTCGAACATGCCGCCCTGCACGATGCCGAACAGCGCGTTCGGGTTGCCTTCGCGTTCGAACTCGTTGCGCGAGCGCTGCGCCCAGCGCAGGCTCATGCGCATCGAGGCGGCAGCTTCGGCCTCAGTGGCAGGGCGGTCACCGATCTTGTACGGTGTGCATTCGTCGAACTGCATGACGATGTCGGAGTTCAGCCGGCGCTGGATCTGCATGGAGATTTCCGGCGACAGGAATAGCCGGTCCCCGTTGATGGGCGAGGCGAACGTCACGCCTTCTTCGGTGATCTTGCGCAGATCACCTAGGGAAAAGACCTGAAAACCACCCGAGTCGGTCAAGATAGGCTTATCCCAGCCGTTGAAGCCGTGCAGGCCCTTGTGCGCATCCATCACATCCAGCCCGGGGCGCAGCCACAGGTGGAAGGTGTTGCCGAGGATGATCTGGGCGCCGATGTCCTTCAGCTCCGCCGGCGACATCGCCTTGACCGCGCCATACGTGCCCACCGGCATGAAGATGGGCGTTTCCACCACACCGTGGTTCAGGGTCATGCGGCCGCGCCGGGCGAGGCCATCGGTGGTGAGGAGTTCGTACTTGAGCATGGTCAGGCGGAGATGGATTCGGGTTCGGCGCGCGTGAGAAACATGGCGTCGCCGTAACTGAAGAAGCGGTAGCGCTGGGCAATGGCGTGCTGGTAGGCGCCGCGGATGGCGTCCATGCCCGCAAACGCCGACACCAGCATCAGCAGCGTCGATTTGGGCAGGTGGAAGTTGGTCACCAGCGCGTCGACCAGCCGGAAGCGATAGCCGGGGGTGATGAAGATGTCGGTGTCGCCGCTGCCGGCATGGATGGTGCCGTCAGCCTGCGCGGCGGATTCGAGTGCACGCATGGACGTGGTGCCGACGGCGATCACGCGTCCGCCTGCTGCTCGCGTGGCGCGGATGGCTTCCGCCAGCGCGGGTGTGATTTCGTACCACTCGCTGTGCATGCGGTGCTCGGCGATGTTCTCCACGCGCACCGGCTGGAATGTACCCGCGCCCACATGCAGCGTGAGGAAGCCGCGCTGGACACCCATCGCATCCAGCTTGGCGAACAGCGCATCGTCGAAATGCAGGCCGGCCGTGGGGGCCGCGACGGCGCCGGGGTTGCGGGCGTAGACGGTCTGATAGCGCGTTTCGTCAAAGCTGTCGGGGTCGTGCTCGATGTACGGCGGCAGCGGCAGGCGGCCGTACTGTTCGATCAGATCCAGCGCGGGTTGTGGAAAGCGCAGCGTAAAGAATGGCTCGGCGCGCGGGCCGACCGTCACGTCAAACGCGTCGGCCAAGCGCAGCGTGGTGCCCTCGATGGGCGATTTGCTGGAGCGGATCTGCGCCAGCACGGTGTGTTCATCCAGCAGGCGCTCCACCAGCACCTCGACCTTGCCGCCGCTGGCTTTGTGGCCGAAGAAGCGCGCCTTGATGACGCGCGTGTCGTTGAAGACCAGCAGATCGCCGGGGCGCAGGTAGTCCACCAGATCGGCGAACTGGCGGTCGTCAAAATGCACGCCGTCATCTGAGCGGCGAACGGCCAGCAGGCGGCTCGCGGTGCGGTCGGGCAGGGCGGTTTGCGCGATCAGCTCGGGCGGCAGATCGAAATCGAAATCGGACAGCGTCAGCATGAAAAGTGGCGCAGACGTGGATTGCGCCAAGTGATGGTGGCGGGCGCCGGTACAATCGGGCGACTCGCAAAGTTCGCCATTGTAAACGTCCTGTGCCGCCTCGCGCCCGTTCCGCCACTGATGCCGCTCTTACGCCCGACGCTGATACTGCGTCGGTGCAGAAGCCCAAACGGGCGATCGCAGCAGACAAGCCGGCCAAGACCGCTCGCCCGGCCGACAAACTCGCCAAGCTCGGCCTGCACCGCGACGTTGATCTCGTCCTGCATCTGCCGATGCGCTACGAGGACGAGACCACGCTCCTGACCATTGCCGAAGCCACCGCCCGTGCCAATACCGGCTGGGCCGCGCAGGTGGAAGGTACGGTCACGCGCAACGAAGTAGCGTTCCGGCCACGGCGGCAGCTCGTTGTGCATGTCGCTGATGATTCCGGCGAACTCGTGCTGCGTTTCCTCAATTTCTACGGCAGCCAAGTCAAGCAGATGGCCGAAGGCGTGCGCCTGCGCGTGCGCGGCGAGGTACGCGGTGGTTTTTTCGGCGCGGAGATGGTCCACCCGACCGTGCGCGCCGTGACGGAAGACGAACCGCTGCCCGATCGGCTGACGCCGGTGTATTCCACGGTGGCGGGCGTGCCGCAGGCGTATCTGCGCAAAGCGATTCTGAACACGCTCACGCGCACGCCACTGCCGGAAACGTTGCCGAATAGCCTCATCAACGGGCCGCTTTCGCCGCTCAAATTGATGGCCCCGGCTGAAGCCGTGCGCCTGCTGCATCAGCCCACGCCAGATGTGGACGAGCACAGTCTTGTCGAACGTACGCACCCGGCGTGGCTGCGTATCAAGTTTGACGAGTTGCTGTCGCAGCAGCTTTCGCTCAAGCGTGCGCAGGCTGCGCGCCGTATGCGCAATGCGCCCGTCCTGCGCGACAGCGGCAAGGACGGCTTGCTCGCACGCTTCATGCAGGCGCTGCCGTTCAAGCTGACCGGCGCGCAGGCCCGCGTGTGGGAGGAGATCCGCGCCGACCTCGCGCATCCGTACCCAATGCAGCGGCTGCTGCAGGGCGACGTGGGCAGCGGCAAGACCATCATCGCCGCGCTGGCTGCATGCCAGGCCATCGACGCTGGCTGGCAGGCCGCGCTGATGGCACCGACCGAACTGTTGGCCGAGCAGCACTATCGCAAGTTATCCACATGGCTGGCGCCGCTGGGTGTGGATATCGTCTGGCTGGCTGGCAGCCTCAAGCGCAAGCAGAAGGACGAAGCGGCGGCGCGCGTGGCGGACGGTACGGCGCAGCTCGTGATCGGCACGCATGCGCTGATCCAGGATGCGGTCACGTTCGCGCGCCTCGGTCTGGCCGTGGTGGATGAGCAGCACCGCTTTGGTGTGGCGCAGCGGTTGGCCTTACGGGGCAAATCCGGCGGCAAGGCCAGCAACGGCGATGCGCCTGTCGCGGCTAACGCGCAGGTTCCGCACCAGCTCATGATGTCCGCCACGCCCATCCCGCGCACGCTGGCGATGACGTACTACGCCGACCTCGACGTCTCCGCCATCGACGAACTGCCGCCCGGCCGCACGCCCATCGTCACGCGCCTGGTGAACGACGCGCGCCGCGATGAAGTGATCGAACGTATCTACGCCGCCGCACGCGAAGGGCGGCAGGTCTACTGGGTGTGCCCGCTGATCGAAGAGAGCGAGGCGCTGCAATTGCAGACCGCCGTGGAGACGTTCGAGACCCTCTCGCAAAGCCTGGAAGGGTTGAAAGTCGGCCTTGTGCACGGGCGCCTGCCGTCTGCCGAGAAGGCTGCCGTGATGAGCGCCTTCGCCGGTGGTGAGTTGCATGTGCTGGTGGCCACCACGGTCATTGAAGTGGGTGTCGATGTGCCCAACGCCTCCTTGATGGTGATCGAGCACGCCGAGCGCTTCGGCCTCGCGCAGTTGCATCAGTTGCGCGGGCGGGTGGGGCGCGGCACGGCGGAATCGGTGTGCGTGCTGCTGTATCAGGCGCCGCTGTCACCCACAGCCAAGCAGCGCCTGCAGACCATGCGCGAGACCACCGATGGCTTCGAGATCGCCCGGCGCGATCTGGAGATTCGCGGACCCGGCGAGTTCCTCGGTGCGCGGCAATCGGGCGAAGCCATGCTGCGCTTTGCCGATCTGAACCACGATGCTTGGCTCGTCGAGTTCGCACAGGAAGCGGCGGAGGCCATGCTGGCGCGCTTTCCCGAAGCCGTGGACACCCACCTCAAGCGCTGGCTGGGCGAGCGCGAGCACTACCTGCGCGTCTAGCGCGCACGCGCCGGGCTGGCAAGCGATTCATCGAGCCGCCGGAATGGCCGGCTCCAGCCTAAGCAACGTGATTTCCGACGGCGCACCAAACCGCTTGGGCGGCCCCCAGTATCCGGTACCGCGGCTGGTGTAGATCCACAGGCTGCCGAGCCGGTGCAAACCCGCCGTGAACGGCTGTTGTAGCGGAACGAACAAGCTCCAGGGCCAGAATTGGCCGCCATGGGTATGCCCCGAGAGCTGCAAATCAAAGCCAGCCTCTGCGGCGGCGGGCGCCGTGCGGGGTTGATGCGCGAGCAGGATGGCGGGCGTCACGCCGGCAGGCGACCCGGCCAGTGCGCCACTCGGATCGCTCGCATGCGTTGCGTCGAATTGGCCCGCCGTGAAGTCCGTCACGCCAGCGATGATCAACGGCGCGCCGTCGTGCTCGAGCACCGCATGCTCATTCATCAGCACGCGCATGCCAAGCCGTTCAAACTCAGCCACCCACGGGCCCACGCCCGAGTAGTACTCGTGATTCCCCGTCACCGCAAAAACGCCGTGCCGTGCCGACATACCCGCAAGCGGTGCGATATGGGGGCGCAGGGCCTCCACCTCGCCGTCCACCAGATCGCCGGTTACGGCGATGACATCCGCTTTCAGCGCGTTGAGCCGCTCCACCACGCCAGCGACGTATGGACGCTTGATGGTCGGGCCGACATGCAGGTCGGTGATCTGCGCAATGGTGAAGCCGTGTAGCGGCGCAGGAAGGTCCGCAATCGGCACAGTCACATGCGCGACGCGCGGAATGCGTCGCGCGTTGATATAGCCGATCAAGGTGACCAAGGCCGCGAGGCCCGCAACAACCCAGGCGGAATCGTGGCGATAGACCTGGGGCAGCACGATCAGTGCAATGTCCCGCAGCACGGTCAGCACCAGCAGCGACGAGAACAGGCCCAACAACAACGCACCAAACCATGTGACGCGGTCTGCCAGCGAGATGGAGCGGATCAAGAAGCGCGCCGCCAATCCGAGCGGAATCATCCAGGTCGATACGATCAGGAAGACAACGCATGCCGCCCACCCCGTGCCGTTCAAGCCCAGGTCAGGCAGCAGCCGCCACCCGATGTAGAGGTGCAGCACAGCCATCAGGAACACGGTCGTCGCTAGAAAGCGGCGCCTGCTGCGGGACAGGGTCGGTCTGTCATTGTGTTGATCGCGCATGCTGGGCCGGGCTCCTTGGGGTTCGTGTAGGGCGCATTCGAGAAAGTTGGGGCCGCAGCGGATGTTGTCAACAGCGGGGTCCGTCACTCGAACCGCGAGCAACATTCCGCGTCATAAGGTAAAATCTATCGACATTAAAAAGCCGATTGATTGCCATGACGCTCACCGAACTCAAATACATCGTCGCCGTCGCGCGTGAACGCCATTTCGGGCGCGCTGCCGAGGCTTGCTTCGTTTCGCAGCCGACCCTGTCGGTCGCCATCAAGAAGCTGGAAGACGAACTGGCCGTGCAGATCTTCGAGCGCGGTGCCTCGGAGGTGAGCGTCACGCCGGTGGGCGAGCAGATCGTCACCCAGGCCCAGCGCGTGCTGGAGCAGACCATGGCGATCCGCGAGATCGCCAAGCAGGGCATGGACCCGCTGGCCGGGCCACTGCGCCTGGGGGTGATCTACACCATTGGCCCGTACCTGCTGCCCGCGCTGGTCAAGCAGATGATCGACACCGTCCCGCAGATGCCGCTGATGCTGCAGGAGAACTTTACGGTGCGGCTGGTGGAGTTGCTCAAACAAGGTGAGATCGACTGCGCCATCATGGCCGAGCCGTTTCCCGAGGCCGGATTGATGACGGTGCCGCTGTACGACGAGCCCTTCGTCGTGGCGGTTCCGCGGGGCCACGAGCTGTCCAAGGTGGATGCGGTGGACCCGGAAGCGCTCAAGCAGCAGACCATGCTGCTGCTCGGCAACGGCCACTGCTTCCGCGACCACGTGCTCGGCGTGTGTCCCGAGCTGTCGCGCTTCTCGCAGAACGCGGACGGCATCCAGAAGACCTTCGAAGGCTCGTCGCTTGAGACGATTCGCCATATGGTGGCCAGTGGCGTCGGCATTACCGTACTGCCTCGTACGTCGGTGCCCAACATGCAGTCTGCAGCTTCCGAGCTGCTGGCCTACGTGCCTTTCCAGGAGCCGGTGCCCGACCGCCGCGTCGTGCTGGCCTGGCGCAAGAGCTTTACCCGCATCGCTGCCATCGAATCGGTGGCCAAGGCAGTCGCGCAATGTGACTTGCCCGGCATCAAGCATCTGCCTTTCACGCCCCTCGTTCACTGAACGGTTCCCTTCCGCGCCCGTGGGAAATTGTTACGCCCAATAAATAGCAATTTCCTACTGCTTTGATTTAATCAATAAATTTCCTTTATTGATCCTCCATCAATAAACTTGGTGCTCGGGTGATGCCTCGACCATGCTTTGGCTGTGGCGGCGTTCAGGCGCTTCGGTTTTCGATGGCCCCGCAAGCAATACGGCGCATGACGCAAGCCAAGCAGTGCGCGGATTCTCAGGAGAAAAAAATCATGGCGATGGTGCGGATGTTCGTTTCGGAATGGCAGGCCTTTACGGGCGCGGTGCAGGCATCGCGCGCCGAGGTGCCGACGCTCGCTGGTATGCCCGGCAGTGCGGCCGGCGGCCGGGGCACGCGCGCCGCCGAACATGCGCGCCTGCAACGCAAGTGGGTGCGCAAGCAGATCGGCCTGACCATCGTCGCCGTGGGCGCCATGATCGTGTTTCTGCACGGCATGGTGCAACTGACGGCCTAATCGTGTTCGTCATGGGCCAATGTCACAATCGGGGCTTGTCGCATTGGCGGCAAATTGCGGAATGCCGCGCCCCGCTTGGGGTTCGGCACTCGTTTTGACACTACTTTTCAGGGGAATCCAGATGGCCAAGAAGAATGGCGGCGCACCTGCCGCAGCCCAAATCAACATCGGTATCGCCGACAAGGACCGCAAGAAGATCGCCGAAGGTCTCTCGCGCCTGCTGGCTGATACGTACTCGCTTTACCTGAAGACGCACTACTTCCACTGGAACGTCACCGGCCCGATGTTCAACACGCTGCATCTGATGTTCGAGACGCAGTACAACGAACTGTGGAACGCCGTGGACCCAGTGGCCGAGCGCATCCGCGCGCTGGGGTATCCGGCGCCGGGTTCGTACGCGGAGTTTGCGAAGCTGTCGTCGATCCCGGATTCGAAAGGCGTGCCCGAGGCGATGGACATGGTGCGTGAGCTGGTGGCCGGCCACGAGGCGGTTACGCGCACGGCCCGCAGCCTGTTCCCGGACGTCGACAAGGCGGCCGATGAACCTACGGCAGACCTGCTGACCCAACGCATGGACATCCACGAAAAGACGGCGTGGATGCTGCGCTCGCTGCTGGCATAAGACCGTCTGGCAGTCGTTCCGCCACACGACGGCAGTTGTTTCGACAGCAGCAAATCTTTCCCCGCTCGGCAGCGCGCTGTGTTGCCGACGGGGCCGCATCAACCCATGACCTTACGAGAAAACAATGACTTCTGAAGCGAAATGCCCGTTTTCCGGCCATGCACAAGCTGCTTCCCATGCCTTCGGTGGCGGTACGTCCAACAAAGACTGGTGGCCCAATCAGCTGCGCGTTGACCTGCTGAACCAGCATTCCGAAAAATCCGATCCGCTCGGTAAGACATTCAACTACCGCGAGGCCTTCGAGAAGCTCGACTACGACGCACTCAAGGCCGACCTGCGCAAGTTGATGACGGATTCGCAAGACTGGTGGCCGGCTGATTTTGGCCACTATGGTCCGTTGTTTGTCCGCATGGCTTGGCATGCCGCCGGCACGTACCGCACGGGCGATGGCCGTGGCGGTGCCGGCCGTGGTCAGCAGCGTTTCGCCCCCCTCAATTCGTGGCCCGATAACGTCAGCTTGGACAAGGCGCGCCGCCTGCTGTGGCCGATCAAGCAGAAGTACGGCCAGGCGATCTCGTGGGCCGACCTGCTGATCCTGACCGGCAACGTGGCGCTCGAAACCATGGGCTTCCGCACCTTCGGCTTTGCCGCTGGCCGTGAAGACACCTGGGAGCCGGACAACGACGTCTACTGGGGCAATGAGACCAAGTGGCTTGAGTCCACCCGTTATTCGGGTGAGCGCAACCTCGCCAACCCGCTCGCTGCCGTGCAGATGGGCCTGATCTATGTGAACCCGGAAGGCCCGGAGCATGCGCATGGCGATCCGCTGGCGGCCGCCAAGGACATCCGCGAAACCTTCGCCCGCATGGCGATGGACGACGAAGAAACCGTGGCGCTGATCGCCGGTGGCCACACCTTCGGCAAGACGCACGGCGCCGGTGCTGCAAGCCATGTCGGTGCCGATGTCGAAGCCGCACCGCTGGAAGCGCAGGGTCTGGGCTGGGTGAGCACGTTCGGTTCCGGCAAGGGCGCAGACGCGATCACCAGCGGGCTGGAAGTCACCTGGACGCAAACGCCCGCGCAGTGGAGCAACTTCTTCTTCGAGAACCTCTTCAAGTACGAGTGGGTGCAGGAGAAGAGCCCGGCCGGCGCGCTGCAGTGGGTGGCCAAGGATGCTGAAGCAGTCATCCCCGGCCCAACGCCCGATTCGCCCAAGCGCAAGCCCACGATGCTGACGACCGACCTGTCGCTGCGCTTTGATCCGGCTTACGAAAAGATCTCGCGCCGCTTCCTGAACGACCCGCAGGCGTTTGCCGAGGCCTTCGCCCGTGCGTGGTTCAAGCTGACGCACCGTGACCTTGGTCCGAAGTCGCGTTACCTCGGCCGCGAAGTGCCGCGCGAAGACCTGATCTGGCAAGACCCGCTGCCGGCAGCCGTGCACAAGCCGACCGAGGCTGACATTGCTGACCTGAAGGCGAAGATTGCGGCCTCGGGCCTGTCGGCATCCGAACTGGTGGCAGTGGCATGGGCGTCGGCCTCGACCTTCCGCGGCTCGGACAAGCGCGGTGGCGCCAACGGTGCGCGCATCCGCCTGGCGCCGCAGAACGATTGGGCCGTCAACCAGGCTGTTGCGGGCACGCTGGCCAAGCTGGAAGAGATTCAGCGTGCGTCGGGCAAGGCATCGTTGGCCGATGTGATCGTGCTGGCGGGCAGTGTGGGCATCGAACTGGCGGCCAAGGCTGCCGGCAAGACCATCACCGTGCCGTTCACGCCGGGCCGTGTTGATGCGACGGCTGAGCAAACCGACGCCGCAGCGTTCGCGCCGCTCGAACCGGTTGCAGACGGCTTCCGTAACTATGAGAAGGCCAAGTTTGCGGTGCCGGGCGAAGTGCTGCTGTTGGACAAAGCGCAGCTGCTGACGCTGACCGCGCCGGAGATGACGGTGCTCATCGGTGGCCTGCGTGCCATCAACATCAACGCCGATGGCAGCCAGCATGGCGTGTTCACGAAAACGCCGGGCGCGCTGACCAACGACTTCTTCGTCAACCTGCTCGACATGGGTACGGAGTGGAAGGCAGCGGGCGACGTCTACGAAGGCGTTGATCGCAAGACCGGCGAGCGCAAGTGGACGGGCACGCGCGTTGACCTGGTGTTCGGCTCGAACGCGATCCTGCGTGCGCTCGCCGAGGTGTATGGCAGTGCCGACGGCACGGACCGCTTCATCAGCGAGTTCGTGGCCGCGTGGGTCAAGGTGATGAACCTGGACCGTTTCGATCTGGCCGCCGCCTAAGCCGCTTTCGGCGGGACTAAAATGGCGCCTTGCCTCGTGCAGGCGCCATTTTCTTTTGGTGATTCCCCATGCAATCGTCTGCTGCCCAACCCAGCCGCCTCGTGCTCTATGCGCGCCTGATGCGCATCGACAAACCGATCGGCACGCTGCTGTTGTTGTGGCCGACGCTGTGGGCGCTGTGGATGGCGGCCGACGGGCATCCGCCGGTGTCGCTGGTGGTGATCTTTACGGTGGGCACGTTCCTGATGCGTTCCGCCGGCTGCGCCGTCAATGATTGGGCAGACAGGGATTTCGACAAGCATGTCAAACGCACGAAGGAGCGTCCGCTGACCGCTGGTTTGATCGCCCCGTGGGAGGCGCTGGCCGTCGCGGCAGCGCTGTCGCTTATCGCCTTCACGCTGATCCTGCCGCTCAATGCGCTGACCAAGTGGATGTCCGTCGCAGCCATTGTGATTGCCGGCACGTACCCGTTCTTCAAGCGGTTTTTTGCGATTCCGCAGGCGTATCTGGGGATTGCGTTCGGGTTTGGGATTCCGATGGCGTACGCCGCGGTGCAGGATCAGGTGCCTGTGCTGGCGTGGCTGATGCTGATTGGCAATGTGTTCTGGGCCGTCGCCTACGACACTGCCTACGCGATGGTGGATCGTGATGATGATCTGCTCATCGGCATCAAGACATCTGCCATTACCTTCGGCCGCTTTGACGTCGCGGCGATCATGCTGTGCTACGCGGGGTTCTTCGGGATCATGGCCTGGGCTGGCTATGTGGTGGCGCTGGGTGTGGCGTATTGGATCGGCCTAGCGGCTGCGGTGGCGCTGGCACTTTGGTATTACCCGATGCTGCGTACGCGGGATCGGATGAAGTGCTTCTTTGTTTTCCGTCACAACAACTGGTTGGGGGCGTGTGTGTTTGCAGGCGTGGCGGTCGCCTACGTGCTGCGCTAGGGCCTTGGGGGCGCCTCCAACATCAAAGTCAAAGCGCCCCGATGGCTCAGTCCCGCCCAAACTCCTCGCCCATGGCCTTGCCGCGCGCGGCAGCGGCATGCATGGCTCGCACAAAGGTGGCTTTGATGCCGGCGCTGTCCATTGCCGTGAGCGCCGCGTAGGTCGTTCCGCCTTTAGACGTCACGCGCTCACGCAGCACGTCCACAGGCTCGCTCGACTGCCCAGCCAGCGTGGCCGCGCCAATAAACGTTTCCACGGCCAGCGTGCGCCCGTCTTCCGCCGACAAGCCCAGCTCCTGCGCCGCCTGCTGCATCGCCTCGATGAAATAGAACACGTATGCCGGGCCGCTGCCGGAGATGGCCGTCACGGCATCGATCTGTGCCTCGGCAGGCACCCAAACACTCTTGCCGACAGCATTGGCGATGGCGCTGGCCGTGGCGCGATCCGCTTCAGATACGCCGGCGTTGGCAGCCAAGCCTGTCATGCCCAGGCCCGACAGCGCGGGCGTGTTCGGCATTGCTCGCACGATGCGCACATGCCCGTTCAGCCAACGCGACAAGTCCTGAATGCGAATGCCGGCCGCCACCGACAGCACTAGGCTATTGCCCAAATGCAGCGCAAGCTGCCCGCACACCTCCCGCATCTGCTGCGGCTTCACGGCCAGCACGATGACGTCGCGATCGGCCAGTTCCGGGCCGGGCGTGGCCGCGGCGCGGGCGCCCCAAGCCTGTTCAGCGCGCAGGCGGGCGGCCTCCGTCGGGTCCACCACCACGATGTTAGCGCCGTGTGCGCCTTTGGCAATCAGGCCGCCGATGAGGGCCGCCGCCATGTTGCCGCCGCCGATAAAGCCGAGTTTCAGAGTGTCGAGCATGAGAGTGGTGGTGTGAGAGAAAACAGGGATTCAACCGTTGGCATAGTGCCGCGCCCCAAAGATGGCGCTGCCCACGCGCACGATGGTGGCGCCTTCGGCAATCGCGTCTTCCAGATCGGCGGACATGCCCATCGATAGCGTATCGAGCGGGATGCCGGCCTCGCGCAGTTGATCGGCTAGGGTGCGCAGATCCGCGAAGGGCTTGCGCTGGGCGACAGGGTCATCGTTGGGTTCGGGCACGGCCATCAGGCCGCGCAACTGCAGGCGGGGCAGCGCCGCCACGGCGCGTGCCACGGCAAGGACTGCGTCGAAATCGGGCTGCAGGCCGTGCTTGCTGGCTTGGCGGCTGATGTTGATTTCCAGGCAGATCTGCAGCGGCGGCAGATTGTCGGGGCGCTGGGCCGACAGACGTTCGGCAATCTTGAGCCGGTCGACGCTATGCACCCAATCGAATTGCTCGGCCACGGGGCGCGTCTTGTTGCTCTGTAGCGGGCCGATGAAGTGCCAGCCGATGGAGTCGGCACCGGTGCGCAAATCGGCCAGCGCGTCGATCTTGGCGATGCCTTCCTGCACATAGTTTTCGCCGAAAAGGCGCTGCCCGGCGGCATGCGCGGCACGCACGGCATCGGCATCGAACGTCTTGGAAACCGCCAGCAATGTGACACCGGCAGCGTCGCGCGAAGCCAGTGTGCAGGCCGTTGTGATCCGTTGACGCACGGCTTGCAAGTTGGCGGCGATTACAGACATAATCCGGCGACGTTTGTTACAAATAAACAAGGCTGCGGCACGTTGTCAACAACGGCTGGCAGCCCCCGGGATGCGCCATTGCGACGCCTGGGCGACATAAAAAAGTCGGGGGTCATTATAAGATGGACATCGCGCAGCTTCTGGCCTTCTCGGCCAAGAACAAGGCGTCGGACTTGCACTTGTCGGCCGGCTTGCCGCCGATGATCCGGATTCACGGCGATATGCGCCGGATCAACGTGCCGCCGCTGACGCACCAAGACGTGCACTCCATGGTGTACGACATCATGAGCGACGGGCAGCGCAAGGTCTACGAAGAAAACCTGGAAGTCGACTTCTCGTTTGAGATTCCGGGGCTTTCGCGTTTCCGGGTCAACGCGTTCAACCAGAACCGCGGCGCTTCGGCTGTGTTCCGGACGATTCCGTCGAAGGTGCTCTCGCTGGACGACCTGAAGGCGCCGGCTGTGTTTGCCGACCTGGCGATGAAGCCGCGCGGTCTGGTGCTCGTCACAGGCCCGACTGGTTCGGGCAAGTCGACCACGCTGGCCGCGATGGTGAACCACCGCAACGAAAACGACATGGGCCACATCCTCACGGTGGAGGATCCGATCGAATTCGTACACGAATCCAAGAAGAGCCTGATCAACCAGCGCGAGCTGGGGCCGCATACGCACTCGTTCGCCAACGCGCTGAAATCGGCACTGCGTGAAGATCCGGACGTGGTCCTGGTCGGCGAATTGCGTGACTTGGAAACCATTCGCCTGGCGCTCACCGCCGCGGAAACCGGCCACTTGGTGTTCGGCACGCTGCACACCAGCTCGGCTGCGAAGACCATCGACCGGGTCGTCGACGTGTTCCCGTCGGACGAGAAGGAGATGGTCCGGACCATGCTTTCCGAATCGCTGGAGGCGGTGATCTCGCAGACGCTGCTCAAGACGCGCGATGGCTCGGGCCGGATTGCGGCGCACGAGATCATGATCGCCACGCCGGCCATCCGACACTTGGTGCGCGAGAATAAGATCTCGCAGATGTACTCGATGATGCAAACCAGCAGCGGCATGGGCATGCAGACGCTCGACCAGTGCCTGGCAGAGCTCATCAAGCGCTCGGCGATCAACTACGCGGATGCGCGTGCCATCGCCAAGAACCCGGACGCGTTCGCGAACTGACACTGACGCGCTGACCCTCCGTTAGCGCGTAATCCCATTTCTTCCAGGAGGGGCACGCCATGCTGGACCGCGAAGCCGCCACCAAATACATCCACGAACTCTTGCAGTTGATGGTGAACAGCCGTGGCTCGGATTTGTTCATTACGTCGGAATTCCCGCCCGCCATCAAGGTGGACGGCAAGGTCACGCCGATCTCGCAGCAGCCGCTGAACGCCGGGCAGGCCCTCGGTCTGGTCAAGTCGATCATGAACGAGAAGCAGCTGCGCGAGTATGAAGACAGCTCCGAGTGCAACTTCGCCATTACGGCGCCGGGGGCGGGGCGCTTCCGCGTGTCGGCGTTCATGCAGCAGGGTCGCGCCGGCATGGTGCTGCGGACCATCAACACGAAGATCCCCACGCTGACCGAACTCGATCTGCCGCCGAGCCTCAACGACATTGTGATGAGCAAGCGCGGGCTGGTGATCGTGGTGGGCGCCACGGGCTCGGGCAAGTCGACTTCGCTGGCGGCGATGGTGGGCTATCGCAATGCCAATTCGTACGGCCACATCATCACGATTGAAGACCCGGTGGAATACGTGCACGCGCATCAGAACTGCGTGGTGACGCAGCGTGAGGTGGGCGTCGATACGGAGTCGTGGCACGTGGCGCTGAAGAACACGCTGCGCCAGGCGCCGGACGTGATCCTGATCGGCGAAATCCGCGACCGCGACACGATGGAGTACGCCATCCAGTACGCGGAAACCGGCCACCTGTGCCTCGCCACGCTGCACGCCAACAGCTCCAACCAGGCTATCGACCGGATCATCAACTTCTTCCCGGAAGAGAAGCGTCAGCAGCTGCTGATCGACTTGTCGCTGAACCTGCGCGCGATGATTGCGCAGCGCCTATTGCCGCGCAAAGGCAAGAAGGGGCGTGTGCCGGCGGTGGAAATCATGCTGGCCACGCCGCTGGTGCAAGACCTGATCTTCAAGGGCGACGTGCACGAGTTGAAGGAGGTCATGAAGAAATCCCGCGAGCAGGGGATGATCTCGTTCGACCAAGCGCTGTTCGAGTTGTATGAGGCAGACAAGATCACCTACGAAGATGCCCTGCGCAACGCCGACTCGCTGAACGATCTGCGCCTGCAGATCAAGTTGCACAGCAAGCGCGGTGGCCAGACCGATCTGTCGGCCGGCACCGAGCACCTGAATGTGGTGTGATGCGCGCGGTGTGATGCGGCAAAACAACTACACCGTTTGAGGTAATTTCCGACGCACAACGTTTGCGTCACTTCACGAATCACCCACACTTCATATTGATTCCTTAATATTTGCTGAGAATTGCCGTATAAACCGGCGGGCGCGTCTATTCGGTCACTTGATGGATGCGCTACAAAGTGATAAGCAACAGCAAATCCGGGTGGGTGAACAACGTGGCAAGCAAGCCTGTATGCGAGCGGCGCGCGTGCGCGCAGGCGGCGCGTGGTTTTACGCTAATCGAGGTCATGATCACGGTGGCGATCGTCGGCATCCTGACGGCCATCGCCTATCCCTCGTACCTCAGTTACATCGTGCGCTCCAACCGCGCGGCGGCCGAGTCCTACATGCAGGAAGTGGCTGCGGCACAAGAGCGCTTCCTGCTCGACAATCGGGCCTACGCGTCTGACCTGACGACGCTGCAATACGCCAGCAACGTGCCGGCCAACGTTGCGCCCAACTACACGTTCCTGCTGAGCGCCAGCAGCACGCCGCCTTCCTACCAGCTCACCGCCAGCCCGCAGGGTGCGCAACTTGCGAACGACATCGCGTGCGGCAAGCTCACGCTGACGAACACCGGTGCTAAGAGCGCGACCGGCACGGCGTCGAACTGCTGGAAGTGAGCCATGGACATGTCGCCCAAACCGCATCGCTCTGCCAAGGCGCTCTGCCGGGGCTTCACGTTGACGGAGCTGATGGTCACGCTGGCCATTCTGGCCATCCTCGTGGTGGTGGCCGTGCCGTCCTTTTCGAGCCTGATCGCCACGCAGGCCACGCGCAACGCCTCGTTTGATCTGTCCTCGGCGATGGCGCTGGCACGCAGCGAAGCCGTCAAGCAGAACACCACGGCCACGGTTTCCACCCTTTCCACCACCAGCACCTGGGCGACCGGCTGGGTGCTGACCGTGAACAGCGCCGTCGTGCGCACGTTCGGGCCCTACAACGGCGTCACCATCACGCCCAGCAGCGGCAACACGCTGGCTTTCGGCAACGACGGCCGGCCCACTGCGGGCACGGCCACCTTCCAGGTCACGCCGAGCGGGCAAGGGCAGTCCATCTCGCCGGCGTGCGTGCAGGTAGGCGGGACTGGGCGGGTCGCCATCGTGTCGGGGGCGTGCTCATGACCATGCGGCCCTCTACGCGTTTGCATCGTCGTGCGCAACAACGCGGCACCACGCTGATCGAGATCCTCATCTCGGTCGTGATTCTGCTGGTGGCCCTGCTGGGCGCGGCCGGCATGATGGCGCGCTCCAACCAGTCGGAAATGGAGTCGTACCAACGTGAACAGGCGTTGACCCTGCTGCAGGACATGACGGCGCGGCTCAACGCGAACCGACAGGCCGCCGTGTGCTATGCCGTGGCCGGCGCGACCACCACGGCGGGCAATGGCGGCATATCCGCACCCACCTGTACAACGGGCACGGCTGCCCAGCAAGCCACCGTCGCGGCGGACTTGGCTGCGTGGAACACGGCCTTGCTCGGCACCGCAGAGAGCACCGCCAGCGGCACCATCGCCGTGGGCGCAATGATCGGCGCGCGCGGCTGCATTGAAGCGGTGGACACCACCAACCAGATCTACCGCATCACCGTAGCGTGGCAGGGCTTGGTCAAGACGACGGCGTCGTCGTTGCCATGTGGCAGCGGCAGCTTTGGCAATGAAGCCTACCGCCGTGCCATCAGCGTGCAGGTCCGCATGGGGGTGCTGTCGTGAGGCGCGTGCACCGTTCGTTAGGCCCTTCGTTGCGCACCCCGTTGCGCCGGCAGCGCGGTATCTCGCTGATCGAGTTGATGGTCGGCATAACGCTGGGTCTGTTGCTGCTGGCGGCGCTGTCCACCCTGTACGCATCGACCTCGCAGTCGCGCGTGCAATTGGGCAACAGCGCCACCCAGATCGAGAACGGCCGCTACGCGCTCGACGTTATCAATCAGGAAGTCGGCCTTGCCGGTTACCTCGGCGGTTTGAACCTGCGCGGTACGTCGGCCATCTCTACCCCGGACGTGTGCTCGGTGGCCACCAACGCGCTTGGCTTCAGCAACAGCCCGGCGACCGTGCCGGTGGCCATCTATGGCTATGCGGCGGGCAGCAACCCTGCAACGTGTCTGCCCAATCTGTCGAGCAACTCCGAGATTCTGGTGGTGCGGCGCGTGTCTACCACAGCGGCGACGCTCGCCACTATGGCGGCCGGGCAGGCGTATCTGCAGGATTCCTTCTGCACGACAGATGCCGCGCCGTTCGTGTTCAGCAGCACCGCTACGGACTTCACGTTGAACGACAAGACCTGCGGCAACAAGGCAGAACTCCGTCAGGCGAGCGTGCGCGCTTTCTACATCGCCACGTGCGACCTGTGCAACGGCAGCGACAACGGCGTCCTCACGCTCAAGGTGGCGGAGCTGTCTGGCGGCGCCATGCAGATCAAGTCCATCGCCCAGGGCATCCAGGACGTGCATTTCGCGTATGGCGTGGATGTGGATGGCAACGGCTCGCCCGATTGCTACGTCGCCGACCCTGGCGTCGACAACAACGCCGTCTGCAACAACGTTGGCGGCTACAACTGGACGACCTCTGCCACCAACAACTGGAACAACGTCACGGCTGTGCGCGTGAACGTGCTCGCGAGCACGCTCAAGCCGTCGTCCGGCTGGGCGGACAACCGGACCTATGACCTGGGGCGTGGCGGCAACGTCAAATCCGGCCCCTTCAACGACGGCTACAAACGGCATGTCTACGCGGAAGTGGCGCGGGCAGTCAATGTGGCCGGCCCTCGGGAGTAAGCCATGCGGCGCTTAGTGGTACGCCAATCGGCACGCCGGTCCGCGCAACAAACGGGCGTGACCCTCGTCGTCACGCTGATCTTCCTGGCCATCTTCATGGCCGTGGTCGTGATGATCATGAATTCGAGCGTCATCAACACCAAGATCGCGGCCAACCAGCAGTACGGCGTGGAGGCGCGCGGCGCGGCGCAGCAGGGCATCGAGCAGGTCATCAGCCAGGACTTCACGGCCAACCCCGTCGCGACCAGCGTGCCGGTGGATGTGAACGGTGACGGCAAGCCCGACTACACCGCGCAAGTGGCCGCTCCTCAATGCCTGGCAACCAAACAGATTGCCGACACGCAACTGACGACCGACCCCACCAACGCCAACTACGCCGCGGATTCCTCATGCTTCAGCGGCGTCAACAACAACTCGGACACCGGCATCCTGACTGCTGCCGGCACGCCCGGCGGCATGTCGAACTGCAGCGCAACGCAGTGGGACGTGGCCGCCAGCGTCAATGATGCCAACGCGACGAGCGTCAACACCACGCTGCACCAAGGTGTTGCCGTGCGGGTCTTGACCGGTACCGCGTGCCCCTAAGCCTGACCGCTACACAGCCAGGAAGAATCACCATGCGCTCCATTGCCCAACGACTTGCCCTGACCGCCGCAGCCGCACTCGCGCTTGTGCTCGGCACCGCTCAGCCTGCGGGTGCCGAAGATATCGACTTGTACACCGGCCTGCAGCAGAACGCCGGCAAGCCCAACGTGTTGATCGTCTTTGACGATGGCGCCAACTCCGATGCTAACGCCAGCTTCACGTGCAGTGCCAAGGGGCTGACGGTTGCCAACCCGTCCAAGAGTTCCGGTGCAGAGCAGTGCGCACTGTACGGCGCTGCCCAGTCGATCGCGAACAACGCAGCACTGCTCGGCAACATCAACCTCGGCCTGATGATGTTCGACCCGAAGAGCCCCGGCGGGTTGTTCACCTTCCCGAGCGCGAACCCGAGGTCGTCACAGACGCTGCAGTTGATGGATGGCACGGGCGTGAACAGCTTTCTGTCCTACATGCAGAATCAGTTCCCCAAAGACCTGAATGGCAACAACGTGCAGACCTCCGGTGCCATGCAGGAAGCCTGGGCGTTCTACGCTGGCTACAAGAACACCGGCGTGACGGGGCTGTCGGGCACCAAATACACGTCGCCCATTACCAACCCGTGCCAGCGCAATTTCGTTATCTATATCGGCAACGCCACCAACAGCGGCCACCCCGCGGAGAGTGACTCGCAGATGTACAACGCGCTGGCGGCGGCGGTGCCCACGCCTACGTCGGCGCAGTTCACGCAGATTGCGATCAACAGCAAGTACGCAAGCAACTGGGGCGATGAGTGGGCGCGCTACATGTACCAGAGCGACCTGCAGGGCACGGCCAACACGGCCAATCCGCAGAACATCATCACCTATGCCATTACGGTGACGGACGGCAAGAACCAGGACTACGTCAACTTTGACAACAGCATGGCCACAAATGGCGGCGGCAAAGCCTACACCGTCCAGTTGGGGGACGTGCAGGCGCTGCAGGATGCGTTGCTGTCGATCCTGAATGAAATCCAGGCGGTGAACAGCGTGTTTGCGTCGGTCAGCTTGCCGGCCGCCGTGAATACGCAAGGCCAGTTCCTGAACCAGGTGTACATCGGCATGTTCCGCCCCGATGGCAGCGCCGCACCGCGCTGGATGGGGAACCTCAAGCAGTACCAAGTTGGGTACGACACGAACGGCAACCTCCAACTGGTGGATGCCGTCGGCAAAGCTGCGCTCAGCAATGCGGGCACCGGCTTCATGTCGCCCAATGCCGTCAGCTTCTGGACGGCGGATCCGCCGCTCTCGTTCGGCTCCAGCGGCTATGGCAGCAGCCTCACCAACTGGCCGGCCAAGGGCTTCTGGCAGAACAGTCCGTCCAGTAAGGGGTGGGCATTCGATTCGCCTGATGGCGAGGTGGTGGAGAAGGGCGGTGTCGGCGAAATGCTGCGTGCGCAATTCCTGACCAACCAGACTGGCCGCACCCTGCTGACCTGCAACGGCGTCGGCACTTGCCCCACCACCAAGGCCATGCCGACCTTCGACACCGCCAACACCTGGCTGGCCGGCACGTCAGGGTTGAACGCCATCAATTCGTACAACGGCACCAATGGCGCACCGACCATTGCATCGAGCGAGCAGACGAAATTCATCAACTGGGTGCGCGGTCGTGATGTGTTTGCACTGGACGGCTCTACCGTGGCCGGGCAGGAAGCCGAGACCGGGCCAGGCTTGCCTGTGACGATTCGGCCGTCGATCCATGGTGACGTGCTGCATTCGCGTCCGGTGGTGGTGAACTACGGTGGCACGACGGGCGTCGTGGTGTATTACGGCGCCAACGACGGGGTCTTTCACGCCATCAACGGCAACCAGACCATGGGTATCAATGGCGTGCGCCCGGGTGGCGAGCTGTGGGGCTTCATTCCGCCCGAGTTCATCGGCAAGCTGAGCCGCCTGTATGCCAACTCGCCGGAGGTGAAGCTCTCCACCACCCCCAACGGCATTACGCCCACGCCCACCCCGCGCGACGACTTCTTCGACGGCAGCACGACCGTCATGCAGGACCAACGTAACGCGAGCAGCCCGCGCACGATCATCTACCTGACCGCACGGCGCGGCGGCAGCCTGATCTACGCGATGGACGTGACGGACCCGCTCAACCCGCGCTATCTGTGGTCGCGCAGCAATAGCGATATTCCGGAGCTGGGGCAGACATGGTCCAAGCCGCGCCTGATGCGTGCGGCGGGCTACGCCAATCCGCTGCTGATCATGGGTGCTGGCTACGACGCGGCTTCGGAAGACAGTGACCCGGCGCCCGGCACCGACACGATGGGCCGCGGCATCGTGGTGCTCGATGCCTATACCGGCACGCCGGTGTGGAGCGCACTGGCCAACTGCGCTGGCGTGGCCGGCGTGTGCGTCAAGAACAGCGGCCTGACCCGTTCGATCGCCTCGGATGTGACGGTGGTCGACCGCACCGGCAGCGGCTATATCCAGATGGCCTATGTTGGCGATGTGGGCGGCAACATCTGGCGCGTGGACTTCCAGCCCACCGCCGGCAATGCCCCCGCCAACTGGACACTGACGCTGTTCGCCACGCTGGGCGGCGCAGCCAATACCAACAACGCGCGCAAGTTCTTCTACGCGCCCGATGTGGTGCCCACGTCGGGCTTCAACGCCGTTATGGCGGGTACGGGCGATCGTGAGCACCCACTGTATTCGGCGTCTTCTGCGCCGGGCACGGCCTACAACGTGGTCAACCGCTTCTACATGCTCAAGGACCCGAACCTCGGGGCCATGCCCGCAAGCTGGACGCCGCTGACCGAAGCGAGCCTCGTCGACGCGACCTCCACGGCCTACTCCGGGCTCGGTGCGGGCTTCTACATCAGGCTGCCTAACGCGGGGGAGAAGGTTGTGAACGCGCCGCTCACGGTGGCCGGATACACCACGTTCGGTACCAATACGCCCGCCGTTCCCAGTGCTGGCGCGTGCTACCCGAACCTGGGCATCGCCCGCACCTACTCGGTCAGCTTCCTGACGGGCGTGGGCCAGAACCCCAATCGGTCGGTGGTGCTCGATGGCGGTGGTTTCCCGCCTTCCTCCGTGTATGGCGTGGTGCTGGTCAACAACGGTGGCGGCGCGTCGCCGGTGCCGGTGTGCTTTGGTTGCGGCAACCAAACCGGAACGGGCGGCGGTGGTTCTGCGCTGGCGCCGGTCAAGGTCACCCCGACCGGCCTTGGTAAGCGCAAGCGCACCTTCTGGTACTCCAACTCCGACAAGTAGCGTCTCCAACGGCCCGCCCAGCGCGGGCCGCTACAATTGGAGCCACGCGCGGAGCGCCCCTGTTTCCGCCGACACCCGGAGAACGCCATGAGCAACGTCTACGCATTCGAAGCCGATTCCCTGACGGGCCAGCGCGTGTCGTTGTCGCAGTACAAAGGCAAAGTCCTGCTGATCGTGAATACGGCGAGCAAGTGCGGGTTCACGCCGCAGTACGCCGGGCTGGAGGCCGTGTACAAACAGCTACACGACAAAGGTCTGGAAGTGCTCGGTTTTCCTTGCAACCAGTTCGGCAAGCAGGAGCCCGGCGGCGCGGACGAGATCGGCGCGTTCTGCGAGAGGAATTACGGCGTGTCGTTCCCGATGTTCGACAAGATCGACGTGAATGGCGCGAACGCGCACCCGCTGTACAAGTGGCTGACCGCGGAGAAGCCCGGTGTGCTTGGCATCGGCGCTATCAAATGGAACTTCACCAAGTTCCTGCTGCGCCGCGATGGCACGGTCTACAAGCGCTATGCGCCGCTGACCAAGCCAGAGGAAATCGCCAGCGATATTGAAACGCTGCTGGCAGAGCCCGCTCCCCGGTCAGGGAACTGAACGCTGCGAGAAGGGCGCTTTACCTCCTTGCCTTTGCGCTCCCCGCTGCTCGGAGGTAAATCCCCACGATTTTGACGATCCCAACCGTCGCGAATCCCGGGTTGCATCGACCCAACAAGTGACGATTACGTATCGACTGGGGGCTATTGACACTGGTTGGCCGCATCCTCCATGATTGCGAGCGTTAAGGCTTGAAGCCGTATCTGCCGATATCACAGGCAGAAGAATCAAAAGAACGTAATCGGGTAATCGGGAATGGCGCATCTTTCACGAAGATGCGTTTGTCGTTTCAAGCAGCCGGGGGGCTATATGCACAGGGTCAAAGTCACGCCTTCGCCGTCGATCATTCTGCGGCGGTACTGACATGTCCGCGCCGCTCTGCGCCAACGCAAGCGTGCCGCGTAATTCCGATGTAGCAGTTTCCTCTTCAGCGAGAAGAGGGCGGCTGCGTCCGGCGATTGCGCGCGCTTCGGGGTTCACGCTTGTCGAACTCATGATCACGGTGGCCATCATTGCCATCCTGGCTAGGATCGCTTATCCCAGCTATACCGACTACGTTACGCGTGGCAAGCTGGCCAACGTGACCAACATGCTCGCGGGTATTCGCGCGCAGATGGAACAGTATTACCAAGACAATCGTACCTACGCAGCGGTTGGAACATTCACTCCACCCTGTCAGGCGATTTCGGCTGTGGCCGAGTTTTCGTTGGCTTGCAACATCACGAATAACGGTAATAGCTACGCGATGATTGCCACGGGCTCCGGAACAACGGCTGGCTTCACCTACACAGTCAATGAAGCAAACGTTCAGGCGACGACTGCGGCCCCCCGCGGCTGGAACACTTCCACGACCTGTTGGGTAACCAAACGGGGCCAGTCGTGCTGATGAGCGTCGGCGCTCAGCGCCGCGGCTTCACGCTGGTCGAATTGCTCGTCACGGTTTCCCTGTTTGGCCTTCTGGCGGTCTTGGCGGCGCCCAGTTTTACGAGCTGGATTCAGGATGCACAGGTGCGCACTGCGGCTGAGTCTCTGCAAAACGGACTACGCGTGGCACAAGCCGAAGCCACGCGCCGCCACCGACAAGTGGCGTTCGTACTCACCAACAGTGCGCCGGCGGCCGGTGCAACAGCAGCGACCGCCGGAACGGCAGCACAAGTCAGTGGCAAGTACTGGGTCGTGACGGTCATCGCGAACCCACTTTCCAACAAGCTCAACAACACGACCGCGACGCCGGTCGACGGCACGGACGTCAATACCAACCTGATGGTTCAAAGCGGTGCGCTGGGTGCGACTGCGCCCAACGCGCAGGTTAGCGTCGCGCCGCAGCAGGCTGCGATCTGCTTCAATTCATTGGGTCGGCTGACCACGCTGAATGACGGCACGTACAACTGCACAGTTCCTGCCACCGGCACGGTGACTTACACCATCACGAACAGCCGGTTCAATTCAGCGCGGGCGCTGAATGTAAACGTGAGCCTCGGCGGGTTGATCCGTGTGTGTGATCCGAGCAAGTCTTTGTCGCAAGGTAGCCCAGATGCGTGCGCGTAACCCCGCTCCAGACGGGGCCCGTCGTTACCAGCGATCGGAGAGCGGAATGACGCTCGTCGAGGTGCTGATTGCGATGTTGCTGCTGACTGTGGCGTTGATGGCCATGGTGATGGCACAGGTCCGGGCTTCGCAGGTGTCGCTGGATGCCGAGGACCGCAATCGGGCGGCTCTGCTCGCCAATGAGCTCGCGAGCATGATGTGGCAAAACCACACGATCAATTTACCCGCCTCATCAGTCGCCGCGTGGCAAACGATGGTTGGCACCAACGTGAGCTACCGGAGCGCCACCGCATCGAGCCCGGTAGGCAGCGGGCTGGGCGGTCTGCCCAATGGTACGGGTACGGTTGCCGTCGATAACACGACCAATATCGCGACGATCACCGTCACGTGGCAGGCACCGTCTCACGGTGTTAACGCGACCGCCGGTATGAGCAGTACGAGCAAGTACGTGACGCAGGTGGTGCTGCCGTGATCGCCAGAACGTCAACCAAGCGGCCGTTGCGCGCCGCTCGCCAGACCGGTCTCAGCCTGATTGAGCTGATGGTGGCGTTGGTCGTCAGCATGGTCATCGTGGGTGCGGTGTTTGGCCTGATGAGTGTGTCGGAAGGGCGCAAGCGCACCACGATGTCGGTCAACGATATCAACCAAAGCGGCGTGTTCGCCTTGTACCAGTTGGACAAGGCGATTCGCAGTGCGGGGTCGGGCTATTCGCAGAACTGGCCGCTGACCTATGGCTGCCGCCTCAATGTCTATTTATCCGGGAACAAGGACCAGATCCTCCCGTTGCCGAGCAGGGTTCCCGCGCCGTTTGACAAGCTTGCGACGCAGTTGGGCGGGTTCCGGTTGGCTCCGCTCTTGATCGTGCAGAACGGCACGCCGCTGACCACAGGAAGTTCTGACGCGATCATCACGATGGCGGGCAATGCCGGCTATGGTGAGATTCCGACTGAGTTTTCCAATACTGCACCGACGGTTTCCGGAAGCGTGGTGAACCTCAGCCTGATCAACACCATGACCTTCAACGCGGGCAACCTCGTGCTCGTGGCGGACCGCAATAACACGGCGGGCAACGTACAACCCTGCTATATCGGGCAGGTGCAGGCCGGCTTTACTGGCAGCGTGGCAGTACAACTGCCGCTGACCGGTGCCTATGATGCATCGAAGGGCCTGGACGGCAATGCGGGAAGTGTCTCCGCAACAGGTGTCGCCATGAACCTCGGCAATGTCGGCGGGGGTAACTTGCCGGCCTTTGGCGTGTATGGTGTGGGCGCCAATAACACCTTGATGTTCTACGACCTGCTGCAGTCGGGTGGCAACGGTTACACCGCAATCCCGCTTGCCGATGGCGTGATGGAAATGCATGCCCTCTACGGCATCGACCCGAACAACACCGGCAACGTCAGCTGGCAAGCCCCGACGGGCGCATTTGATGCGGTAACGCTGTCGAACGGCACGCAGACTGCCGCGGCCAATCTATATGCGATCAAGGCGGTGCGGATTGCCTTGATCCTGCGGACATCGTTGCCGGAGCGCGCACAGCAACTGGTTGGGAATGCCAGCGCCGCCACTGCAACGGGCGTGGTCAGCCCTGGGCCGCTTGTGCTGTTTGCCGATGTGCCGGGGCTGACCTACACCCGGAAGCTCCAGGGCGACGAGCAAAACTATCGTTACCGCGTCTTGGAAACCACGATTCCCTTGCGCAACACGTTGCTGCAGCGCTGACGATGCCGACCAAACCAAATATTCGTCCGGGTCGCTCCTTGCGCATTAGGTTGCGCCGGCGTCAGTCGGGCATTGTTCTGCTGATTGCACTGATTGCCGTGGTCATTTTGGCCATTGGTACCGTCGCGCTGTTCCGCTCGTCCGATGCCGCGCTGTTCAATGCAGGCAATCTCGCGTTCAAGCGGGATATGACCAACCGTGGTGAGTTGGGCATCGTCGCCGCCAAGACTGCGCTAACAAGCGGCGCGCTCAATTCGGAGTTGGTGCGCCAGAGCGACCAGGCTGCGAGCGGCTACTACGCGACGATGCAGTCCACAGACAAGCACGGTGTTCCAGACAACCTGGTCGGATTGGCAACCGCTGTCCTCAACACCAAGATCAATGGCGGCGACGGCATCACGATCTACTACATGATCGACCGCCTCTGTACCGCGCTAGGCTCGACCGACCCATCCAACGCTTGCGTGGTGAGTTCGATTGGCTCTGCCAAGGGCGGGACGGTGCTGCCGTATCGTGGCCAGGCCCAGCCGCCTTCGGTGCCTGTCTACCGTATCAGCGTGCGGGTCGATGGGCCGCGCAATAGCCAGACCTTCCTCCAGACCACTGTTTCTCTCTGAGTTGCTGAACTGCCATGCATCCCACTCGTGACCGAGGTTGGAAGGCCAGCGCTTCGCGGAGCCTTTTCGTTATGACTTTCCTGCGTAGCTTGCTTGCAAGCGCCTTGTTCTTGCCTGCGATGCTGGTGTCGGCGGCACAAACCGATCTGGCAGATCAGCCGCTGTTCAGCTCCGTGTCGGTGCCGGGCAATCTGCTGCTCTCGTTGTCGGTGGAGTATCCGACCGCCAACAGCATTGCGTACGTCAGCAGCTATACGGCGGGGGGCAAGTATCTGGGCTACTTCGATCCCCTCAAGTGCTACACGTATCAGTACGACGCCAACACCGACGCCAACAACTATTTCGTGCCGGCCACCGCAGCAGATAGCAACTTCCAGTGTGCTAGCGGCAAGAACTACTGGGCCGGCGCGTTCCTGAACTGGGCGGCGATGCAGACCATCGATCCGTTTCGATGGGCGTTGACGGGCGGCTACCGTGTTACGGACACGGCATCGCTGACCGTGCTTGAGAAGGCCTGGGCGTCTGGCCAGGGTGGCTCCGGTGAAACGCCGAATCGCACTATCGGCGGCAGCAAAGGCGGCGGCAGCGCCACCGTGTCGGCAGCCACGCCGTTCAATTGGAACAGCCTTAGCGTGCGCATCTACGGGGCTGGCAACAAGCTGTACTTCACCCAAAGCGGCAATCTGGATTCGGATACGCCCAGGACCTACAGTTCCGGCTCTTCGCAAGACTCTTCCAAGGTGTGGTCGGTCTATGTGCGCGTGAAGGTGTGCGACCCATCGCAACTGGAGACCAACTGCACGAAGTACGGCAGCAACTACAAGCCGGAAGGCCTGATGCAGCAGTACTCGCAGCGCATCCGCTTTGGCGCGTTCGGTTACCTCAACGATTCGAACATCAAGCGCGATGGCGGGGTGCTGCGTGCCAGGATGAAGTTCATTGGTCCCACCCAGCCGGTTCCGGGCAAGAACCCCACGACCAATACGGTGGCCGAATGGAGTGCAACGGACGGCACCATGGTGTCCAACCCCGACACTTCTGACGCCACGGCAACCGGCGTGTCGAACAGCGGGGTCATGAACTACCTCAACAAGTTCGGCTCGACCTCTCAGAACTACAAAACGTATGACCCCGTTGGCGAGCTGTACTACGCGGGCATCCGGTATTACAAGAATCTGGGCAACGTCGCCAGCTATTCGTCCAACACCAACGCCACCCAGATAGACGGCTTCCCGGTCATCCAGACATGGGATGACCCCATCCAGTATTCCTGCCAGAAGAACTACATCCTGGGCATCGGTGACATCAATACCCATGCGGATGCCAATTTGCCTGGCAGTACGATCAGAAGTAGCAATGAACCGGCGCTGCCCTCGGAGGTTTCGAGCGATACCACGGTCAATGTGGATTCCGCGACCAACTTCGTGGGGCAAATGGAAGGCATCAGCAATCTCAACAAGATTTCGCCGCCGTGCTGTAACGGCAATACCTACCTGATGGCCGGGCTTGCCTACGATTCGCACGTGCGGGATATACGCCCGAACGATTTCAAGGACAGCCTGGGCAACAAGTCGAAGATCCAGACCATCTCCACCTATTGGCTGGATGTGCAGGAGTACCAAACATACCGCTACCAGAACCAGTTCTGGCTGGCTGCAAAGTACGGCGGCTTCACTGTCCCCAGTAACTACAGCCCGAGCAACACCACGCCGCTGGCGCAATCGCTTTGGAGTACGGGGAAGAACAACGGTACGAATAGCAATCTGGATCCCAACAAGAACCCGATGCCGGACAACTATTTTCTAGCGGGGCAGGCAGACCTGATGGTGAATGGTTTGAATGCGGCTTTCCAGGATATTTCCAACAATATTCAGGCGGCCACAACGGCACTCGCGGTTTCATCCGCCAACGTGAGCTTGAACGGCACTATTGGATATTCGGCTTCCTACAATTCCGCAAATTGGAGTGGAAACGTCATCGGCAGCTCGCTCAGTTTCGATGCCGCGACTGGGCTGCCCACGCAGAATCAGGCATGGTCTGCGCAAACGCAACTCGCGGGCCAATCGAGTTCGTCACGCCTGATCGCGACCAGTAATGGCGCCGGGGCTGCGCCGGGTGTGCCATTCCAATTCGCAAAGCTTACGACGGCCAACCAGAGCGCACTCAGCAATTCAGCTGTGACCAACTGGAACAACCAGGACTTCCTGAATTACCTGCGTGGCGACCGTACCAACGAAGGCACGAGCGGCAAGGCGGTTTATCGCCAGCGCGCCAGTGTGCTCGGTGACATCGTAGGCTCGAAGGTCGATGCCGTGGGCCCGCCCATCGCCGTGCTTTCCAGCGCGACCAACCCAGGTTACGCAACGTTCAAGAGCACCTATGTCAATCGCAAACCGGTGGTCTACGTCGGTGCGAACGACGGCATGATGCACGCGTTTGACGGCACGATCGGCAACACCACCAGCGGCAATGAACTGTTTGCCTATGTGCCGAGCTTCCTCTACCAAGGGCCGACGGGCACGCCGACGGTCAATGGCCTGGCATCGCTGGGTCGGGCGGGCACGAATTTCGTCCACCATGCCATGGTGGATGCCACGCCGCAGGCATTCGATATCGACCTGGCGCGTGCAGGGAACACCAGCTGGGCAAGCGCGAGCGCCGCGAACTGGCGCACGATGCTGATCGGCGGGCTGGGCAAGGGCGGCAAGGGCTACTACGCGCTCGACATTACCGACCCCACGACGATCACCACCGAAACCGCGCTGGCCGGCAAGGTGATGTGGGAATTCGGCGGCCCCTCCAATGCATCGCAAGGCACCCTGGGCTTCACCTATGGCGACCCAATCGTCGCGAAGACCAAGAAGTACGGCTGGATCGTTGCGGTGCCGTCGGGCTACAACAACGCCGATGGCGTGGGGCGGCTCTTCATCCTGAACCCGGCGAACGGCGCCTTGCTGGAGTCGATTTCGACGGGCGTTGGTTCTGCAAGCTCGCCCTCCGGTCTGGCCTATGCGTCTGCCTATGTGGCCGACTACACCGACAACACGACGGACTCGATCTACGCGGGCGACCTGCTGGGCAACGTCTGGCGTTTTGATCTCACGGGTACCCCTTCGTCCTATCCGGCACCGACCAAGATTGCGCAGCTGACCGACCCGAGCGGCAACGCGCAGCCTGTGACGACGCCGCCGCTGATTGAGATCCAACCGAACTCGCTCAAGCGCTACGTCATGGTGGGGACCGGCCGACTGCTCGGCAGCACCGATATCGCCAGCACCCAGACGCAGAGTTTCTACGTCATCTATGACGGCGTGGTGCAGCGCTTCAACAGCAGCACCGATCTGCCGAGCGGTGTCACGTTCCCGATCCAGCGCAGCAATCTCAACGCGGACACGAACCTGCTGAAGGGCATCGGTAGCGCGCCGACTTCGGTCATGGGCTATTACATCGACCTCGGCCAGTCGTCCAACGGCGTGGCCGAACGCGTGAACGTCGCACCGGTGTCGAACTTCGGTACGGTGTCGTTTGCCGCCAACTTGCCCAACGGTGACGCCTGCAACCCGTCCGGCAGCAACCGCGTGTTCTCGCTGGACATCGGCACGGGCATCAGTCGCGTGGTCAATAGCACGGGCGTGCTGCAGCCGTACTACACCGGTGGCGGCCTAGTGGTGGATCTGTCCTACCTGAACGTCAATGGCTCTGTGCGCCTGGAGGCCGGTACCGACAACAGCGCGATCAATTCCGTGCCGTTGGTTCCGACGGTGGTACAGGCGATCCGCCAGATCAACTGGCGCGAGGTCCCCACTGCAGACTGACGGTCACTGAAACGGTAACAGGACGATGAAGGCGCCGCGCCCACGCGTGGCGCCAACGCCCAACAAGGGATCGGCAGGATGAAGCGCCTCTGGATCGTCTGCACCGTCGCTGTGGTGGGCCATTTGGCCCTCCTGCATGCTGCGGGCTTGTGGACGCCGCTGACGGTGCGGAACAACCAGCCCGCCGATCTCCGGCTGGTATGGGTCGCTCCCCCAACGCCCTCCACGGGTGAGGCTGCGATCGGCAACGGTCAACCCAGCACGGGTTCGCAACCCGCGCCCACGCCCACGCCGCCGGCGCCTTCCGGCATCCCACCGAAATCCAGCTTGCCTACCGATGCGCGCCTTCCGCAGGAAGGGGCGACGCCCGGGATTTCCCGTTCCGAAGACATCGATGGCGTCCGGTTCTACACCGCGACGGAAGTGGACCGACAGGCCTTGCCGGCAAGCTCGTTGGAGCTTCTGGACGTGATGGCCTTAGTGACAGACGCGTCACCCATGATGGTGCGCGTGTATATCGACCGGGATGGCGCCGTTGCACGTGCCGAAATCGTCAGCGCGAGTGATGGAAATCACGCTGCCGCAGCCAGGCTCGCTCTGATCCTCATGGAGACACGCTTCGTTCCCGCCAAGCGTCTGGGCGCGGATGTGGCCGCGGTAAGGGAGCTGCAATTCCAGATCGAGCCTTCTGGTCGAGGCAGCCCGCCCGCGTTGGCGTCCTGACCTACCAGCTATCTGACGAGCCACCGCCGCCGCTGGAACCGCCATCGCCGGAGTAGCTGCCGCTGTCGCTCGAATAGCTGGAGTCCGAACTGGAACTGTAGCTACCGCCACCGCTACTGCTACCGCGATCGCGCTCGACCTCCCAGACATAGCGGTCCGACGTGCTTGGGCGATCGGAGTCAGCACTCTGCTGCCGGGCTTGCTGCCGCCTTGGCCGGCGGGCGGCCTTGCGTGCGGCTTTGCGCTTCGCCCCTTTTGAAAGTAGCGGGCTTGAACTGGCAGGGGTGTTGGGCGCCATCCGGAACCACGTATTCCAGATGGCGGCACTGATCGACCCACTCGCCAGCGCGGTCAGGGGCAGGGCGAGCAGCCAGCTGATCCATTCCTCGCCGTCGATCTTGGCGGCCAGCATGGCGCATAGGACAGCCATGGCCGGCAGCAGCCAGACCCAGCGCGATGGCCGCGCAGCCAGTGCAGGACCGCCAGCCGCACCGATCAAGATGGCCATCAGCAGCGCGAACGCTGCGTAGGACAGATGCCCCGCTGGCACAGTCCGGGTGGGCGTCGGAACCGGCAGCGCATCACTGACGGTGATGGGCGCGCCCGAGCCCGGCACCAGCTCGATCAGTGCATCGACGGCGCGCTCAATGCCATCGTGGAAATCTCCCCGGCGAAAGGCCGGTGCCATGATGTCCCGGTTGATGCGGCTGGCTTTGAGATCGGTAATGCTGCCTTCCAGGCCGTAGCCCACTTCAATCCGCATCTTGTGGTCTTGCTTGGCGACCACCAGCAGCACACCGTCGTCAACGCCGCGCCGGCCGAGCTTCCACGCCTCAAACACACGTACGGCATAGGCTTCGATCGGATCGGGCTGCGTGCTATCCAGAATGAGTACGGCAATCTGCGCGCCGGTACGTTCTTGCAGGATGGCCAGCTTGCGTTCGACCCGCGTGCTCACGCCGCCGTCGAGTGTCCCCGTCAGGTCCGTCACGCGGCGGGCCAGCGCCGGCACAGGCTGCTGCGTTTGCGCCAAGCCCGGCGAGGCGGTGAGGAGGGCCGCCAGCGTGCCAAGCAGCCACATCAGAAACGGCAGCCACACGGCAGCGCCGGCGCGCGGGTGGGGCGCGTTGGGTGAACGGTGCATCGGTATCCCGGTTAATCGGATGCGCCCCGCACCTTGCGCATGAAATCCGCCAGCGAGCGCTCGGCGGATTCGGCAAAGTGGCGCTCCAGAATGTCGACCTTCACGCAGCGGTCGAGGCGGAAGGTGCGGTAGTCCTGGCGATGCTCGCACCAGGCGGCCACCAGCCAGACTTGCCCCCAGAAGAACAGCCCCAGCGGCTGGATGCAGCGCTCGGTCAACTGGCCCTGCGCGTCACGGTAAGAGAGCCGCGCCACAGCGTGGCGGCCCAGCGCGGCATGCAGCGTGTCGAAGATCTGCTTGACCTCGCTGCCCATGCCATAGCCGGGGGCGAAGATGCGCGTGGTCTCGGCTTCGGCGCGGCGCTCGGCGGGCAGGGCGCCCATCAGCTTCTCCAGCGCAGCTTCGACGGAGCCGGCCATGGTGCCGCCGCCCCACGCCTTGATCATCCGTGCGCCAGCCACCAGCGCTTCCACTTCGTCCGGCGTGAACATCAGCGGCGCGAGGTCGTAGCCGGCGCGCATGCGGTAGCCGATGCCCGCTTCGCCTTCGATCGGCACGCCCGAGACGGACAGATCACGGATGTCGCGATACACCGTGCGCTCGGACACGCCCAGGCGCTCCGCCAGCATGGCCGCCGTGGTCAAACGGCGGCCTCGCAGGATTTGCGCAATCTGGAAGAGACGGTCGGCACGGCGGGTCATGCGCGGCATTGTAGTGGGCTTCTTGCCACGCGCAATCCGCACGATCTTTCCCCTACGCGCCGAAGGGCGTCAGCTCGCGCTGTGGGTGGATGTCGACCACGTCGACCTGCTCGCCACGGCGCAGCATGCGCTTGCCCAGGCGCGGGAAATCGGCAATCTCGATGTTCAGATGCTCGCCGCCGCACAGGTAGAGCAGGTCATCCTTGCCGCAGTTGCGCAGGTGATGCGCCACGCCTACGGGGAAGGCCATGAAATCGCCCGCGCGCACGGTAAAGAGGCTGTCGTCGATCTCAGCCTGGGCCTCGCCGGCGAGGATGTAGATCCATTCCTCTTCACGCTGGTGCGCGTGGTAGACGAACGACTCCTTGCCCGGCGGCACGCGGGCGAAATTGACGCCGGTGCGCTTGAGCCCGAGCAGCCGGCCCATCATCGTGCCGTGGATTTCCGACAGGCTGTTCCAGGGGTGTGAAAACGACTGCGTGCGCGCGGCAATATCGGCGGCGCGCATGAGATACGGGGACTGACTCGGCATGGTGTTTTTCTCTGTCTCGTAGGGACGGCCGGCACCCGCGTACCGGCCTTTGGGGGGGCGTTACTGCTGTAGTAGGTACGCCTGCGTCTTGGCATCCGGCTCGTGCAGGCCGATGCGGTTGCCTTCGGTATCGACGATATGGGCGATGCGGCCCATGTGGTCAGGCAGCGTCATCGGGCCGAACACGCATTGGCCGCCGCTGCCGTTCACGCGCTCAAGCACGGCATCCAGGTTGGGTGCGTTCAGGTAGACCACGCTGCCCTTGTCGGACGGCGCAAAGCCTTCGCCCTTGACCAGCGCGCCGTGGATGGTCGTCTCACCCGCCGGGAACACGCCCATGGTCAGGTCGCCCATGTCTTCCTGCTTGAGCTGGGTGTCGAAGACGTTCTCGTAAAACTTCACCGCGCGCGGAAAGTCGTTGGCGGGGATTTCAAACCAGTTGATAACGCTTGCCATGATGTCGCTCCAGTTGGTGAGGCAGGTGGTTGGGGGAAACCTGTCTCGTTAAGGTGAAGCGAATTCTGGCGGGGGGCTCCTGACAGCGTTCTGTCAGGAGCATTCAGGAGGGAGTGGGGGTGTTGCAGATTGCCCAGGCTGAAGGCCGGGGCGGAGGGAGGCGGGGCTCAGTGCGGAATCCACCCCGCCAGCAGCGGCACCAGCACCGCCGTCAGCACGCCGTTCAAGCCCATGCCCAGCGCGGAGAACGCGCCCGCTTCCGGATTGACCTGGAACGCGCGCGCCGTGCCGATACCGTGCGCCGCAATGCCGGTGGCAAAACCGCGCACGCTGTATTCGCGGATGCGCAGCAGGTTCAGCAAGCGCGTCGTCGTGGTCGCGCCCACGATGCCGGTCATGAGCACCAGCACAGCCGTGATGGTCGGCGCGCCGCCGATCTTCTCCGAGATCCCCATGGCAATCGGGATCGTCACGGATTTCGGCGCCATCGACCGCAGCGTTTCGGGTGATGCGCCCAGCAGCCAAGCAATGCCCACTGCCGACACCACCGCCACCACCGACCCCGCGAGGAGGCCGCCCATCAGCGGCAGCGCATGTCGGCGCAGCTTCGACCATTGCTGGAACAGCGGCACCGCCAGCGCCACCGTCGCGGGGCCGAGCAGAAAGTGGACGAACTGCGCGCCATCGAAGTACGTCTTGTAGGGCGTGCCGGTCAATGTCAGCAGCGTGCCCAGGATCACCACCGCAATCAGCAGCGGATTGACCATCGGGTTGAAGCCGCTGCGCTCATGCAGGCGCACGCCGATCAGGTAGGCAATGAGTGTGGCGGTCAGGCCCAGCAGTGGACTGGCGGCAAGGTAGACCCAGAGCTGATGCAGGTTGGGGGCCATCGTGTTCATGGGGCAAGCTCCTCGTTGGCTTCGCCATGGTCACCCATGCGGCGCATCAGCGCGCGTGTGACGAGCGCGCCTGCGGCAATCGACAACCACGTCGACACGACAGTCGCCACCACGATCGGCAGCCATTCCTGCCCGATGCGGTGCAGCTGCGTCATCACGCCCACGCCGGCAGGCACGAACAGGATGGTCAGGTGGCGCAGTAGCTCGCTGACGGTGCCCTGCATGACTTCGAGCACACGGCCCTTGTCCACCAGCAGGTAGATGACCAATAGCACCATGCCGATCACCGGACCGGGCACCGGCAGATGCAGCGAATACGTCAGCAGCTCCCCCACCGACTGGAACGTCAACAGGATCGCGAAGGTTTGCAGCATGGGGCCTCCGGGCAAGCAGGTTGTCGTCCCCGCGCAGGCGGGGACCCAGCGGCGTTGACTGCGCGTGCACACCAAAGACGCTGGGCCCCCGCCTGCGCGGGGGCGACAAAGATGGAGTTTAGGCCAGCATGCGGTCGACCAGCTCGATCCAGTGTTCGACTGGCGTGTCGGTGCCGCTCTGCAGATGCGTGATGCAGCCGATGTTGGCCGAGACGATGCGCTCGGGCTGCGTGGCTTGCAGGTTGCGCAGTTTGTCGTCGCGCAGGCGGTAGGCCAGCTCGGGCTGCAGCACCGAATACGTGCCCGCCGAGCCGCAGCACAGGTGGCTGTCGGCGCAGAGCTTGACGTCCACGCCTAGCGAGGTGAGCAGCATTTCCACCGCGCCGCGAATCTGCTGCCCGTGCTGCAGCGTGCAGGGCGGGTGCCACGCCACGCGCGGACGCTGTGCCTCGGGTTTGGCCTTCTGCAACAACGGGTCGGAGAAGGCGGGCAGCACTTCGCACAGGTCGCGCGTCATGGCCGACACACGTGCTGCGCGCTCGGCATAGGCGGGGTCGTCGCGCAGCAGGTGGCCGTATTCCTTGACCATCGCGCCGCAGCCGGAGGCCGTCATGACGATGGCCTCCGCCCCGGCTTCGATATGCGGCCACCACGCATCGATGTTGGCGCGCATGTTGCCGAGGCCGCCCGCGTGGTCGTTCATGTGATACCGGATGGCGCCGCAGCAGCCGGCGCGGTCTGCGCTGATGAGCTGCACGCCCAGCTTGTCGAACACGCGCGCCGTGGCCGCATTGATGTTGGGCGACATGGCCGGCTGCACGCAGCCTTCGAGCAGCAGCATCTTGCGCGCATGCGTGGCGCTCGGCCGCACACCGGCCTGCGGCGCCTTGGCCGGGACTTTGTTGCGCAGCACTTGCGGCAGCAGCGGACGCACGGCCTGTCCGAGCTTGAGCGCCGGGCCGAACAGCGTGGGTCGCGTCAGGCTCTCACGCAGCACCCAGCGCACAGCGCGCTCGCCCAGCGGGCGCGATTCGCCCTTCGCGTCGAGCTGGTCGTCGACGATCTTGCGGCCGATCTCCACCAGCCGGCCGTACGTCACGCCGGACGGGCAGGTCGATTCGCAGTTGCGACAGGTCAGGCAGCGGTCCAGGTGCAGGCGTGTGGCCTGGCCGGCGGGCTGGCCTTCGAGCACCTGTTTCATCAGGTAGATGCGCCCGCGCGGGCCGTCCAGCTCGTCGCCGAGCAATTGATAGGTCGGGCAGGTGGCCGTGCAGAAGCCGCAGTGCACGCACTTCTGCACGATGCTTTGGGCTTCTTCGCCGTCGGGGGTGTTGCGCAGGAACGCCGCGAGCGTGATTTGCATGATGAGCGTGCGTTAGAAATCGGCGTGCAGACGGCCCGGGTTGAAGATGCCGTGCGGATCGAAGCTGTCCTTCAGGCGCTTGTGCACGGCCATCAGCGGTGCGGCGACGGGCGTGAAGATGTTGCTTGTGCGGTCGCCGTTGCGGAACAGCGTGGCATGGCCGCCGGCTTTGGTTGCGGCGTCGCGGATGGCAGCAGCGGGCGTATTGGCGGTGTCGATCCACCAGCGCTGACCGCCGCCCCATTCGACGAATTGCTCATCCGCCGAGGCATGGCCGAGTGCCAGCGGTGGCGTGGCGGGCGGCAGGGCGATGCGCCACAGCGGCAGGCCGCCCTGCAGGGCACGCGCAAAGAATGCATGCGACTGCTCGCGCAGGTCGCGCCAGAACGTGGTGGCTTCAGCCTCGTCGACACGCTCGCCGCCGAGCTTGGTGACGGCCGCACGCACCGCAGCATCGGCACCACTCAGGCGCACCCAGAGCGCACCGTCGATCCACGCAGACGCGGCAATCGGCAGCGGCTGGCCACCCCAGCGGTTGAGCGTGTCGATGGCCTCGGCTTGCGCCATGGCAAAGCGCAGCGTCGCATCGCAGAACGGCATCGGCAGCACTTTCAGCGACACCTGCACGACAAGGCCCAGCGTGCCGAGCGCACCGGCCATCAGGCGCGAGACGTCGTAGCCGGCCACGTTCTTCATCACCTGGCCGCCGAAGTTCAGCATGTCGCCGCGGCCGTCCATCACCACCGCGCCGAGCACGAAGTCGCGCAGCGCGCCGACCGATTGCCGTCGCGGGCCCGACAGGCCCGATGCAAACGCACCGCCCACGGTTGCCCGCCTCCCGTCCACAGCAAAGTGCGGTGGCTCGAAGGCGAGCATCTGCTTGTGTTCGGCCAGCGCGGCTTCGATCTCGACGAGGGGCGTGCCACTGCGCGCAGTGATGACAAGCTCCGCGCAGTCGTAATCGACGATGCCAGACCATTCACGCGTGTCGAGCACGGTGGCATTGGCAGCGGGCGCGCGGCCGTAGAAATCCTTGGTGCCGCCGCCGCGTAACGTGAGCGGTGTGCGGCTGCTGGCGGCCTGCGCGATGGCATCGCGAAAGCGCGCAAGCGTGGGTGAGAGCGTGGTGTCTGGCATGGTTGACATGTCGAACGTCCGTGCACGGCAGCTCACTGGCTGCTGGCGGTTTCCGTGGAAAGAGGGGGCAGCTTGGTCGCGCAACGCTTGCAGAACACGGCGTCGGCGTCGTGGCCCTCGGTGGCGCAGTGCGTGCAGGTGCGCGCCTTGGGGGAGCGCTCGCGCATGGTGTTCACCAGTTCCGCACCGATGATGCCGGTCGGGAACGCGATGATGCTGTAGCCGAGCAGGATGGTCATCGACGTGATGAACTGCCCCAACGGCGTGCGCGGCACCAAGTCGCCAAAGCCCGTGGTGGTGAGCGTGACTACCGCCCAGTACATGCTGATCGGGATGCTGGTAAAGCCATGCTGCGGCCCCTCCACCACGTACATCACCGTGCCCAGGATGATGGTGATGATGAACACCGTGCCGAGGAACACGAAGATCTTGCGCCGCGCATTGACCAGCGCGCGCAGCAGCACCTGTGCCTCTTCAAAGTAGATCGTGAGCTTGAGCACGCGGAACACGCGCAGCAGCCGCAGCAGGCGCACGTCCACCAGATACGCCATCTCGGGCGCAAACACGGCGAGCCACGTCGGCAAAATCGACACGAAGTCGATGACGCCATAGAAGCTCAGCACATAGCGCCACGGCTTGCGCACGACGAGGATGCGCATGACGTATTCCGCCGTGAACAGCAGCGTGAACAGCCATTCCAGCGCGGTGAACAGCATGCCGGCACGGTCATGGACGCTCGGCAGGCTGTCGAGCATCACCACCGCCACGCTGGCGACGATGGCGAGCAGCAGGATCTCGTCGAACCGGCGGCCGGCACGCGTCTCGGCCTCGAAGATGATGATGTACCAGCGTCGGCGCCACCCGTTGTCTTCGGGTTTGCCGAGGTATTCGCCCAGGCGCGCGTTGTGCGCGTGCCAGCGGTATCGGTCGGTGCGGGATGGGTTCTGGCTCATGGCGGGCAGGGCGTGCTCAGAAGCGCGGCAGATCGGGATGCGGCAGCAGGCCGTTGCGCACGTGCAGCTTGCCGTATTCGGCGCAGCGCGCGAGCGTGGGGATGGCCTTGTCGGGGTTCAGCAGACGCGCCGGGTCGAAGGCGGCCTTCACGCTCAGGAAGGCATCGCGCTCCTCGGCGGAGAACTGCACACACATCGAACTGAGTTTCTCTACACCTACGCCGTGTTCCCCCGTCACCGTGCCGCCCAGTTCCACGCAGGTTTCCAGGATGTCGGAGCCGAACAGTTCGGCGCGGTGCCACTCGTCCTGATCTTCGCCGTTGAAGAGGATGAGCGGGTGCATGTTGCCGTCGCCCGCATGGAACACGTTGATGCAGCGCAGGGCGTACTTCTGCTCCATCTCCTGAATGCGCCGCAGCAGCGTGCCGATGTGCTTGCGCGGGATGGTGCCGTCCATGCAGTAGTAGTCGGGTGAGATGCGGCCCGCTGCCGGGAAGGCGTTCTTGCGGCCGCTCCAGAACTTCAGCCGCTCGGCTTCGCTTTGCGAGACCTGGATGCGCGTGGCACCCGAGGCGCGCAGCACCTCGCTCATGCGGGCGATCTCTTCGGCCACCTCTTCGGGCGTGCCGTCGGATTCGCACAGCAGGATGGCGGCGGCGTCCAGGTCGTAGCCCGCGCAGACGAACTCCTCCACGGCGGCGGTGGCGGGCTTGTCCATCATCTCCAGCCCGGCGGGGATGATGCCGGCGGCAATCACGTCGGCCACGGCGTTGCCGCCGGTTTCCACGTCATCGAAGCTCGCCATGATGACTTGCGCCAACTGCGGCTTGGGGATCAGGCGCACGGTCACTTCCGTCACCACGGCCAGCATGCCTTCGGAGCCGATCACGGTGGCCAGCAGGTCAAGGCCCGGCGCATCGGGCGCCTCGCTGCCGAATTCGACCACCTCGCCGTCCATCATCACCGCGCGCACGCGCAGCACGTTGTGCACGGTCAGGCCGTACTTCAGGCAGTGCACGCCGCCGGAGTTCTCGTTCACGTTGCCGCCAATCGTGCAGGCGATCTGCGACGACGGATCGGGCGCGTAATACAGCCCGTGCGGGTTGGCTGCCTCCGAGATGGCGAGGTTGCGCACACCCGGTTGCACGACCGCCGTGCGTGTATAGGGATCGACCTTGAGGATGCGCTTGAACTTGGCCAGCGACAGCACCAGCCCGCCCGGCGTGGGCATCGCGCCGCCGGACAGGCTCGTCCCCGCGCCGCGCGGCACCACGGGCACGCCCATGCGGTGGCAGACGCGCAGGATTTCGACGACCTGCGCCTCGGTGTCGGGCAGCACCACGGCCAGCGGCACCTGCCGGTAGGCCGCCAGGCCGTCGCATTCGTACGGGGTGGTGTCTTCGCGTTTCCACAGCAGCGCGTCGTCGGGGACGATCTGCGACAGCGCGGCGGTCAGCTCAGCCTGCAGGGCAGCCGGGTCGCGGGCGGTGGCAGTGGCTGACAACGACGAGGGCGCATTCATGGGGTGTCTCTCATGGTGGTGCCCGGCAGCGCGGCCGGGGCGTAGAACACGATAGTGACGGCGGCAGCCCTGCGGTGCCTAGAGCCGGTTGCCATCACGCTGGTTGCCATCAATATAGGGCCGGGATTGCAGGATGACGATGTCATTGCCGACGACCGCCCACTCAATGTCTTGCTCCTTGCCACCCAGGGCTTGCTTGGCCTTGTTCCCCACCGCAGCCAGCCGCGTGATCAACGCATCGGTCAGCACTTGACGGGACCCAGTCAGCGACACTTCGCGCACGCCGCCGTTGGTCTCGGCCACCAGTTGGGTGTCTTCCTCGGAATGGCTCAGCACTTGCACCGCCTTGGACCAGCTCGAGTACATGACCTGTTCGGCTTGCCGCTTGCCTTCCACCACGCGAATGCCCAAGCCACGTTTGGCGGAGATATAGCTGATGTGGCGGCGGCCTGCGTCAAACGGGTCGCGGGTGATCATCACGCCGGAGCTGTCCGACGGTGCGGTCAGTTGCACCAGCACGGCCATCGACACGGCATCCTGACCTAGCCCCGCCGCTTGCCGCGCTTCGTAAGCCTCGAAGTTGTAGACCGATGCCCAGACGGTCTGCACCGCACGGACCAGCGCATCGGGCTGTGTCACGTTGGGCACGGTGGTGTACAGCCCCGCGCCGCTGAAGCCCGGCAGGTCTTCTGAGTTGGACGAGCTGCGCACGAAGACGCCGCGACCTTGCAACTGGCGTTGCCATTGCGCTTGCAGGGCGCGCACCAGTGCGGCGTCGGGCGGCGCATCGGCAATTTCGGCGCGCAGCGTGGCGAGCGCCGCCTTGCGCACGGCGGCGTCTGTTGCAAAGCCGGGGCGTTGCTGCAAGGTGGCGAGCCGCTCTGGTATGTGCAGCCGCTGTATGGCGGCCTGGAATTGCGAGAACGGGATGCAAAAGCCATCCGGCACGCTGGCGGCGGGCGGCAGGGCGGATTTCAGTGTGCCAAGGTTGGCGGCCTTGCTGCCGCAGTACCGGCTGCTCGACGCGCGCAGTGCCGACAGTGGCCGGAGGTCCGTCACCGACACGTCCGGCTTGGGCAGGGGGCGCGATGTCTGTGCGAGCGGCTTGGGTTCGACTGCAGTCGGGCGGGCGATCGGGTGGACCTGGTAGTCGTTGGGGCTGACCTCCAACGCCACCCATTGCCCGTCGTATTGCCGCAGCGCAGCTTGCGCGTCGCGCACATAGGCGTTCGGGATACGCCAACCCTTGGCCAGCAGGTTGGCGTGCGACAGCAGGGTGGAGGGCCGCTGGGTAATGAGGCCCGCAATGGGCGGCAGGGCGATCGGCACCTCATCCAGCACCACGATGTCGTGCGGCGAGAGATCCGTGGCTTGCTCGATCGACGCGATGATGCGCAGCCTCCCTTGCGCGCGGCCTGTGTTCAGCGGCAGGAAGGTCTGTTCATGCAGCAGCGCTTCCTGGGTGATGAACGGCACGTTGGCGGATTGCGCAGTCTGTTCGTGCAGCGTGGAGTTCGACTTGAAGCGGATCGCATCGTAGAACGAGGCATGCACGATTGTGTCGGCCTGCGCCAGCATCGCAGGCGTGAGCTTGTCACCCTCCCAAAACTCATAGGTGTAGCCCGGCAGGTTCTGTTGCCAACTCAGGGTGCCGAACAGGAAGCGCCGCTGCGGGCTGGTGTATTGCGCGTTGAGCGTGGCCTTGTCCCACTTCGCCATCCGCTTGTCCTGCTGCACGAAGCGGTCGTGCAGCACATAGCGCGGCGTGTTGATGTAGTCGATCCGGCCGCCGTTTTGCAGGTCGATCACGAACAGCACGTGCGGCATTTCCAGCGGCGTGCCGCGGTTGTAGACGCGCGCCAGCCGCAGGAAATCGTCGCGGCTGCGGAGGTTCGAAAGCGAGGCGGGGCCCTGCTTGCTGCGCATGTCGTCCGCGGGTGCGCTCTGCCGCGATTCGTAAGCCGACGGCTTGCGAGCGAGCTGAGCGAGGGCGGCCTGGTTATTCGCCACAGCCAGAAACAGCGCGCACAGCGCCATGCGAGAGACAAAGAGGTGCCGGGGACGGCGAGACGTACGGGTTGGATTCACGATGTGTTGCTGGAAACAAGCGGTGCCGCCCAGGCGTGCCGCACGGCGGCTGTCCTGAGCGTTGGGGTGGGAGGCACTATAGCGCCGCTACAGCGCCGCGCGCCGGGTGAAGGACTTTTGCGGCGATGAATTTGGCTCGCCCAGAGGGCCAATCGCATTCATCGCAGTGCAGCAAGGCTGCCATTGTCGATGGCGGACCTCAGAGCTCCGGCTTCCGCACTAAAAGTTTCGAATCCGGAGCTCCGCTGCTCCGGGCGCGGAGGTCAAACGGTCATCGTTGATGAAAAAAGCAGCAACACCGGAGCAAAAAGGGTCGAGGGTCGGACCTTTGAGCTCCGACGTCGGACCTCCAAGGTCCGGCGTTGCTGCTTTTTGCATCACCGTCGGAGGTTGGGAGCTCCAACGTCGGTACTAAAAGTTTCGAATCCGGAGGTTTGAGGTGCGATGGCCCGCCACAGCGCCCTATCGGCGATCGGCGATCGGCTATCGCCTATCGGGCCGGGCGTGTTACCAATCCAGCCCAAGCAGCCAGTCCACAAACTGCTGCGCTTCGGGCTTCATCGGCGCCTGCTCACGCTGGACGATGTAGTACGCATGCGGCGAGGTCGACTCAATATCCAACAGCCGCACGATCTGCCCCGAGGCCAGCCAGTTGCGCGCCATGGCTTGACGCACGAGTGCCACGCCCTGGTTGGAGGCCACCGCCTCGAGCATCAGGCCGATGTCGTTGAAGAGCGAGCCGGTGGAGGGCTCCGGTGCATCCAGCCCAGCGGCCTCAAACCACGGGCGCCAGGGCTCCAGCGGGCTGCGCAGCAGCGTGAGGTTCAGCAGTTGCGATGCCTCGGTGATGGTGCTGCCGCTGATCTGCTCGAAGTAGCCGCGCCCGCACGCGGGAAACACCGGCTCATTGAGTAACAGCGTCGTCTTCAGGTCCGGATAGCGGCCAGTGCCGTAGCGGATCTCGACATCGGTGTCCTCGGCCTTCACATCAAGGAAGGGGATGGACAGGTGCAGCTCGACGTCGATGTGCGGATACAGCGCGTTGAACTCGGGGATGCGCGGCACGAGGTGCTGGCGCCCGAAGGTGGGCGGAATTGCCACGCGCAGCCGCGCGCGCTGCTTGCTGAATTCGGGGCGCGCCAGCTCGTGCAGTGTCTTGAGCGCATCCTGGACGCTGCGCAGGTAGCGCGTGCCGGCAGCCGTGAGCCGCAGCGCCGTGCCGGTGCGCACGAACAGGTCTTCGCCCCACAGCTCTTCGAGGTTCTTGATGCGGTGAGACACCGCGCTGGGCGTGACCGACAGCTCTTCGGCGGCGCGCGCAAAGCTCGCGTGGCGGGCGCCCGCTTCAAAAGCAATCAACAGGTGCAGCGGAGGAACGCGCTTGAAGACGGAGGACATGCGGGCGGATTACAGATGAAAGATCTTGCCGGGGTTCAGGATGTGCTTGGGGTCCAGCGCCTGCTTGATGCTGCGCATCAGGTCGATCGCATCGTGGCCGTGCTCGGCGATGAGAAAGTCCATCTTGTGTAGGCCGACGCCGTGCTCGCCCGTGCAGGTGCCGTCCATGGCAATCGCGCGCGCGACGATGCGCTGGTTGATGCGCTCGGCTTCTTCCAGCTCCTCCGGCTTGTTCGGGTCAATCAGCAGCGCGACGTGGAAGTTGCCGTCGCCCACGTGGCCGACGATGGGGGCGGGCAACTGCAGCGCGCTGGCGAGCAGGTCGCGCTCGGTCTCCACCACGCATTCAGCCAGGCGCGAGATCGGCACGCACACATCGGTGGTGACGGCGCGGCAGCCGGGCTTGAGTTGCAGGAAGGCAAAGTACGCGTTGTGCCGTGCGTTCCACAGGCGGCTGCGGTCCTCGGGCCGCGTGGCCCATTCGAAACCCTGGCCTTTGTGTTCTGCGGCGATTTCCTGCACGGTCTCGGCTTGCTCCTGCACGCCGTGCGCCGAGCCATGAAACTCGAAGAACAGCGTTGGCATTTCGGGCAGCGTGAGCTTGTCGTACTGGTTGATCGCGCGGATGGCCAGCGCATCAACAAACTCCACGCGCGCAATCGGCACGCCCATCTGGATGGTGTCGATGACGGCGGACACCGCATCGCCCATGCTGGGGAACGCACACACGGCGGCGGACACCGCTTCCGGCTGCGGATACAACTTCAGCGTGATCTCGGTGATGACGCCCAGCGTCCCCTCGCTGCCGATGAACAGGCGCGTCAGGTCATAGCCCGCCGACGATTTGCGTGCGCGGTTGGCCGTCTTGATGATGCGGCCATCGGCGGTGACCACGGTCAGGTTCAGCACGTTCTCGCGCATCGTGCCGTAGCGCACGGCGTTGGTGCCGGACGCGCGCGTCGCACACATGCCGCCGATGGACGCATCCGCGCCCGGGTCGATCGGGAAGAACAGGCCGGTATCGCGGATCTCGGTATTGAGCTGCTTGCGCGTGACGCCCGGCTCGACCGTCACCGTGAGGTCTTCCGGGTGGACGGACAGCACGCGGTTCATCTGCGAAAGGTCGAGGCTCACGCCGCCGGCCACGGCCAGCAGATGGCCTTCGAGCGACGAGCCTGCGCCGTACGGGATCAGCGGGATCTCGTGTTCAAAGCAAAGCTTGGCGACGGCGGCGACGTCCTCGGTGGTCTGTGCGAAGACGACGGCGTCGGGCAGCATCGGGTCGTAGGCGGATTCGTCGCGGCCGTGGTGGGCGCGCACCGCTTCAGCGGTGGAGAGGCGATCGCCGAAACGGGCGCGCAGTGCGTCGAGCATGGCGGCCGGAATCGGTTTGCGAATCAACTGGGAGGGCGGTGCGGGGTGGTTCATGGCGTCTCGCTGGAGCTGCGGTCTGGGGCCGGCTTGGGCAGTCATTCTAACGCCGGGGGTGCGCAGGGCTTGCGATAATGGGCGTCATCAACATTGCACCGCATCAAAGGAGACGCACCGTGGGCAACCGCCTATCCAAGATCGCCACGCGCACCGGCGACGACGGCACCACCGGCCTCGGCGACGGCAGCCGCACGGCCAAAGATAGCCTGCGCATCGCCGCGATTGGCGACGTTGACGAGCTGAACTCGCACATCGGCGTGCTGCTGACGGAAACGCTGCCCGATGGCGTGCGGGACGGGATACATGCAGCACTCACCGCCATCCAGCACGACCTGTTCGACTTGGGCGGCGAGCTGTGCATCCCTGGCTACACGATGGTCACGGCCGCGCACGTGCTGCGGCTCGACCAGTGGCTGGCCGATTACAACGCTGATCTGCCGCGCCTGGCCGAATTCATCCTGCCCGGCGGTAGTCGCGCGGCGGCGCAGGCGCACATCTGCCGCACGGTTGCACGCCGGGCCGAGCGCAGCATCGTCGCGCTTGGCCGCGCAGAGACGATCGGCGAGGCGCCGCGCCAGTACGTGAATCGCCTGTCGGACCTGCTGTTCGTGCTGGCGCGCGTGCTGAATCGCGCGGATGGCGGCACGGATGTTCTGTGGAAGCGCGACGAGCACAAGCCGGCGTAGTTGTCGTCATCGCACAAAACAAAACGGCCCGGTACTTGCCCGGGCCGTTTGCTTTTGCGGAGGCGTGAATCAATTCACGCTCGTCGGCGTGGCCGTGCTTTGTGCCACGGCGGTCAACCCTGCCAACTGACCCGGCGTGGTGATGGTCAGCGCCTGTGAAGGCGTTGGCGCCGGGAAGCCGCCTTCGGCCAGCGCTTCCTTGATCGTGCGATTGGTGTCGAAGTAGACCTGCCAGTAGTTGTCGTTGTGCGTGTACGGGCGCACGGCCAGCACTGGCCCGACCAGGTTGAATTCCAGGATCTCCACGTCGACCGGTGGATCGGTCAGCACGTTCGGGATGGCGGCAATTTTTTCCTTGAGCAGCGCGATGGCGGCGCGGTGGTCGGCGCTGCCAGCCAGTTGCGCCTTGAGCTCGACGCGGCGGAACGGGTTGGAGGTGTAGTTCTGGATCGTGTCGGCGAAGATCTTGCCGTTGCCGACGATGGTGACCACGTTGTCCGGCGTGTTGAGCGAGGTGGCAAACAGGCCGATCTCCTTCACGGTACCGGTGATGCCGCCGACCGTCACGAAATCGCCCACCTTGAACGGCCGCAGCACGATCAGGAACGCCCCCGCCGCAAAGTTTGACAACAGTCCAGACCACGCCATGCCGATCGCCACACCCGCCGCCGCAATCAGCGCCGCAAACGTCGTCGTCTGGATACCGAAGTAGCCCAGGATGCCGATCACCAGCAGCACATTCAGCGTGACGGTAATGATCGAGCCGACGTAGCGCAGCACGGTCGGATCGACCTTCTGCCTGCCCAGCGAACGTTCCACCATGCGTACCGCGAAATTGATCAGCCAGCGGCCGACCACCCAGAAGACGATGGCGGCGAGGATCTTCATGCCGACGTCGGCGGCGTACTGCTCCACGATCGCCTGGTACTTGCTTGCGGTGTTGACGGCGGTGTCCGCCAGGGTGTCTGCCATGGTCGCCTCCGGGGGATGAGCAGGGGAACCCAGCTAAGATATGTCAAAGCCGGCCAATTTGTGTGACTTTGGCGCCTTTTGCTCACATTTGTTATACATCCGCCACGTCTTGCGCGGCCAAAGAAAAAGGACGCCAGCAGGCGTCCCTTCTTAAATCACTTCAGTGCAGATCAGTTGCCACTGCCCGGCACCAGGCGGCGCTTGCGCACGGCATCGGCCAGCGTTTCCAGCACCTTCAGCGAATCGTCCCAGCCGATGCAGGCGTCGGTCACGCTCTGGCCGTAAGCCAGATCGGATACCGGCGTACCCTGCACGTGGTCTTGGCGGCCAGCATTGATGTGCGACTCCACCATCACGCCAACGATGCGGTTGTCGCCCGCAGCCATCTGGCGGCCGATGTCTTCGCACACCGGGATCTGGTTCTCGTGCTTCTTGCTGCTGTTGGCGTGCGAAGCGTCGATCATCAGGCGCGCGGCCAGGCCCGACTTGGCGATGGCGTCGCAGGCTTCCTGCACGCTGGCGGCATCGTAGTTGGGCGCCTTGCCGCCGCGCAGGATGATGTGGCAATCCTCGTTGCCCGCCGTCGACACGATGGCCGAGTGACCGCCCTTGGTGACCGACAGGAAGTGGTGCGGCTGCGACGCGGCCTTGATGGCGTCCACAGCGATCTTCACGTTGCCATCGGTGCCGTTCTTGAAGCCGACCGGGCATGACAGGCCGGACGCCAGCTCGCGGTGGACCTGCGATTCGGTCGTGCGCGCACCGATGGCGCCCCAGCTCACCAGATCGGCGATGTACTGCGGGCTGATCACGTCGAGGTATTCGGTGCCGGCCGGCAGGCCCAGCTCGTTGATGTTCATCAGCAGCTCGCGCGCGGTGCGCAGGCCGTCGTTGATCTTGAAGCTGCCGTCCATGTGCGGATCGTTGATCAGGCCCTTCCAGCCAACCGTGGTGCGCGGCTTCTCGAAGTACACGCGCATGACGATTTCCAGCTCGTTCTTGAAGCGCTCGCGCTGCTCGACCAGGCGGCGGGCGTAGTCCATCGCGGCCTTGGTGTCATGGATGGAGCAGGGGCCGATGATGACGATCAGGCGGTCGTCCATGCCGTGCAGGATGCGGTGCATCGCGTTCCGGCTTTGATAGATCAGGTCGGACACGGTGTCGCTGCACGGGAATTCGCGGATCAGATGCGACGGCGGCGTCAGCTCTTTCAGTTCGCGAATGCGCAAATCATCGGTGTTCTTCGGCATGGAAAGCTCCAGGGGGATGTCTTGGTTCGTGTATTGGAAACGTCTACTGTGTTCGGATCATGTTTCGCGTCGGCGCCGGGGTGGGGCAGGTGACTGGGCGAAAAAAAAAACCGCCAGGGTCGCTGGCGGTTTTCGGTATCTGCTGGGTGCTTTTATTTTTGCTGCAAGCGCCCCTCTCCTTCCGCCAGCGGTGCGAGATGCCAAAAGTAAAAGTAAAAAAACTTGGCGAAGGACATGGAGAGAAACTTGGGTGCTGCAAGAAAAATTGTGAAGCGCGGGTGACTAAAGCTACTGCGCCGCACCAATCGAAACGTCTTTATAGCTGCTTTTTCTAGGCGCCGCAAGCGCGGATTTTCCGGGCCTGCGGCGCTCAAACGACACTGTTGCGACGGGTTTCCGGCCCGTTAGACCGTGCCGCCCACCGTCATGTTCTCCATGCGCAGGGTCGGCTGGCCCACGCCCACCGGCACGCTCTGGCCTTCCTTGCCGCACACGCCGATGCCCGAATCGAGACGCATGTCGTTGCCGATCATGGTCACGTGCTTGAGCGATTCGGGGCCGCTACCGACCAGCGTTGCGCCCTTGACTGGCGCGGTGATCTTGCCGTCTTCGATCAGGTAGGCCTCGCTGGCCGAGAACACGAATTTGCCGTTGGTGATGTCGACCTGGCCACCGCCAAAGTTGACCGCATAGAGCCCCTTCTTGACACTGGCGATGATCTCCTGCGGGTCCTTGTCGCCGCCGAGCATGTAGGTGTTGGTCATGCGCGGCATCGGCAGGGCGGCGTAGCTCTCGCGGCGGGCGTTGCCGGTTACGGGCATCTTCATCAGGCGCGCGTTGAGCGTGTCTTGCATGTAACCGGTGAGGATGCCGTCTTCGATGAGCGTGTTGCACTGCGTGGGGTTGCCCTCGTCGTCGAGGTTGAGCGAGCCGCGGCGGTTGGCAAGCGTGCCGTCATCCACCACGGTGACGCCCTTGGCCGCCACGCGCTCGCCCATGCGGCCGGAGAACGCCGACGAGCCCTTGCGGTTGAAGTCGCCCTCCAGCCCGTGGCCGATGGCTTCGTGCAGCAGCACGCCGGGCCAGCCCGGGCCGAGCACAACCGTCATGGTGCCGGCCGGTGCGGGCTTGGCTTCCAGGTTGACGAGTGCGGAGGAGACCGCCTCGTCCACGTATTCGCGCAGCAGATCGTCGGTGAAATAGCCGTAGGCATAGCGGCCGCCGCCGCCGGAGCTGCCCATTTCGCGGCGCCCGTTCTGCTCGGCGATGACGGTGACGGAGATGCGCACGAGCGGGCGCACATCGGCGGCGATCACGCCGTCGCTGCGTGCGACCAGCATCACGTCGTATTCACCGGCCAGGCCCGCCATGACCTGCACCACGCGCGGGTCTTTGGCGCGGGCGAGCTTTTCGATGCGCTCGAGCAGGGCAACTTTTTCGGTGGCCGTCATCGAGTCGAGCGGGTCGTTCGGTGCATACAGCGAATGGCCGCTCGGGCCGCTTGCCAGGCTGTTCGCCACCTTCACGCGGCCGGCGCCGGCCTTGCCGATGGTGCGCGTGGCACCGGCAGCCTGCATCAGCGCGGGCAGGCTGATGTCGTCGGAATACGCAAACGCGGTGCGGTCGCCCGAGACGGCGCGCACGCCCACCCCCTGGTCGATGCTGAAACTACCCGATTTGACGATGCCTTCTTCCAGGCTCCACGCCTCGTTGCGGGTGTACTGGAAATAGAGATCGGCGTAGTCGACACGATGCGTGAAGATGTCGGCCAGTGCGCGCTGCAGATGCGCTTCGTCCAAGCCGTACGGATCAAGGAGCACGCGGCGCGCGATGGACAGATTCTGGATGGCGATGTCGCCTGCGTTCATGGTGAGTTCTCGCAAAGAAATTCGGTTGGCTTACATCACACGGTGTTTGAGTGCCGGCAGATCGCGCCGCACTTGCGCCAGGCGCGCCGGGTCCATATCGCCGACGGCCACGCCTTCGCCTTCGGGCACAGAGGCGATGATTTCGCCCCAGGGATCGACCAGCATGGAGTGGCCCCAGGTGCGGCGGCCGTTTTCATGGTGTCCGCCCTGTGCGGCGGCGAGCACGTAGCACTGGTTCTCGATGGCGCGGGCGCGCAGCAAAATTTCCCAGTGCGCGGCGCCCGTCACGTAGGTGAAGGCTGCCGGCATCAGAATCAAGTTCAGGTTGCCTTGCGCCGACAGCGCACGGTACAGCTCGGGAAAGCGCAGGTCGTAGCACACCGACATGCCCACGCGGCCGCATGGCGCATCGAAGGCGACCGGCGTGGCGCCGGGTTCGATGGTGCGGGCTTCGTCGTAGCGCTCTTCGCCGCGCACGAAGTTGAAGAGGTGGATCTTGTCGTAGCGGGCGACGCGCAGGCCGGCCGGGTTGAACGCGAGCGAGGTATTGCGCACGCGCTGTTCGTCTTCGCACCACATCGGCAGCGTGCCGCCGATGAGCCACAGCTTGTGGCGGCGCGCGGCATCGGCCAGGAAGGCCTGGATCGGGCCATCCTCATCGTTCTCGCGGATGGCGACCTTGTCGCTGTCTTTGCGGCCCATCTTGCAGAAGTACTCGGGCAGCAGCGCCAGTTGCGCGCCCTGGGCGGCGGCTTCGGCGAGCAGCGCGTCGGCATGCGCCAAATTGGCATCGACATCGATGCCCGACACGGTCTGGATGGCGGCAACGCGAAAAGGTGCGGCGAAAGGCGCATCCGAGCCGGATGGGGCAGAAGCGGACATCACAGTCGTGGTGGTCGTGGAAGTCATGGCGCCTATTTTGCCGAGGTTTGCGGTGCGCTGCCTGAATTGCTGCTGGACGCGATCTTTTCGATCTTCGGATCGGCCCAGCTTCCGGTGATGTGGTACTGCGTGGCAAATGCCTTCGATAGTTGGTCGCCCAAGACCAGTTGCGCCGCCAGCGTGCCGAGCCCGATGGCTGGGTTGATGAACGCTGCTGCCAACGATGCGGAGGTTGCGTCGACCTTTGGCGTGACTTTCACGTGCAGATCCTGCGTTTCCTCGAGGATGTTGGCCGAGCCCTGCATCGCCACCTGGAACTGCGGGCCCTTGACGGAGAAATCTTCGGTGCGTGCGACGCCGCCGGCGATCGTGCCGGTGGCGGTGACACTGTCGAACGGCGTGCCGCGCCCCGTGGCGCCGCGCAGGTCGGTGGCGAAATGCAGCAGCCCTTGCAGGCTCAGCACGCCAGCCAGCTTGGCGAGGCCCGGATCGACCGGCAGGAACTGGCCGCGCTCCAGGTTCAACGCCATGCGGCCGTTGAGCGTGGGGGTGTCGATCGACATGGGCGAGCCACGCCACACCACGCGGCCTTCGAGCTTGCCCTTGGCGCCATCGAGCACCTTGGCGAAGCCCATTTTTTGCAGCAGGTCGCCGGAGTCGCGCAGGTCGAGGTGGAAGTCGAGCAACGTGCGGCGCTCGGGGTCATCACCGCCGCCGCGCAGCCGGCGCGGAATGCGCCACGTGCCTTGCGCGGTGAGCGTGGCGGCCGGCTGCTCGATCTTGAGCGTTTCCAGCGTCCACACGGGCGCGCCATCGGTGATCTGGCTGCGCGCCTTGATTTCCAGCTTGCCGAGCGTCTTGCCGCGCAGGTCAAACTTGTCGGCCACGAGGTCGAGCGACGGGATTTCCTGCGAACTGCTGGCCAGGGACTCGGTCAGTGCGGTTTCTTCCTTCGCGTCGGGGATGCTCATGCGCGACAGGCGCATGGTTAGCTCGCCGAAGGGCACGGCGGCACTTTCGGCGTGCCAGCGCGTGTTGCCGGCGATCTCGCGCGATTCGATGGTCGATTGCCAGTTGGCGCCATCGCGCGTGGCGTCGATGCGCACGGCGTTGAAGTCGCGGCCCAGCATGTGCAGTGTCTGTGCCCGCGCGTTCAGGCGGTTGGGCAGATACGCGTTGTGGCTGGCGTTGGCGCTGGCCGCGGCGTGTTCGGAGGCGATCTGGCTGGCGTTCTTGTCGGCCGAGGGCGCGGCGAAGACCTGGCGCCACGCGTCGATGTCCAACTGATCGAGCGCAAGGTTGGCCTGCACACCGTCGGCCGGTTGCGGCACCGGTTGGCGTACGCCGATGCCACCGCGCAGCACCTCGACGCCGCCGCCGTTGCCACTACCGTTGCTGCGTTGCTCGTACCGCGCGCTGACGATGTTGCCGATCTGCAGGGTGACTTCGTCGAGCGCGCTGTTGGCGGCCAGTGGCTGCATTTCAAAGCGCACTGGCAGCGGCTGCCCGGCCGCTTTGTTGAGCGGAGCCGGCAGGCGCACGGTCATCGGCGTGAGGTCGGACTGCACCTGGATGATCGGCCGATGCTGCTTGACGCTGATCGTGGCGCTGTACGGTGCGCTGCCCTCCAGCGCACGGGCAATCGCGGCGACGGGGCTGCCCTCCGGCGTCGTTTCACGCAGGCCCTGAGCCGACGCGGTGCCCGCCACCTGGATGCGGATCGTGCCGTCCGGCGCCGTGCCGCCAGTCGGGCGGATTTCACCGCCGGCAAAGCGTGCGCGCAGGTTGTTGAAGCCGATGCCCTTCTGCGTGAAGGTGAGTGCGCCCGTCACGTCGGTGAGCGGCGGCGCTTGCGAAATCAGGGTGACGTCATTGCGCAGGAAGGTGACGCTGCCCTGCGCGCGGGTGTTATGCATTTCGTGCAGCGGCAGGTCCAGCTTGAGGGCCAGCGTGGCGTCGCCCTGGGCGCGGGTATCCTTCGTGAAGTGGCCGATCCACCCGCTGATGGGGCTCGCCTCGAGGTACTGCAAAAAGCCTTGCGTGGGGCCGTCGCCACGGCCTTCGATGGTCAGCAGCGGTGAGTGGTCGCCCATGTCGGGCAGGTTGCCGTTCACGTCCTGCAGGTTCACGCCCAGCACCTTGGCGTGCGCCACCTTGAACGCCAGCGAGGCCTTGTCAAAGATGACCGTGCCGTCGATGTTGGTAAACGCCGGCCATTCGCCGGGATGCGTAGGCACGGCACCGGGTGCGTTATGCGCGGATTCGGGCGGGGCAGACTGGTACGTCACATCTTGGATCGGCACTTCCACGCGGAAGGCGCCTCTATGTGGCGGCCGGAACGGGAAATCAAGCAGATCGCCCGCCAGCGTGAAGCTGACGTTGTTGGCCGTGCCGCTCTGCAGTGCTCCAGAAAGGTAGTCGCGCAGATGCTGCCCGATGGACAGCGGCAGATAACGCGGCACGCGCGGTACGTTGGCGTGCTCGAGTGTGCCGGTCAGATCGATCGTGCCGACATGGCTCGTGTTGGGGGCGTGACGATAGTTGCCGCTGATGCGCGCCGACAGGTCGGCATTGGAGAACGTCAGGTTGTCGCTGGTGACGACCAGCTCCTGCTTGCGATACGTCCAGTTGAAGGTGCCTTGCAGGCGGTCCAGGGGGACGCGCGGTTCCGCAAAGGTGCCGGGCAGCAGCAGGGCGGCGTCGGTGGAATCAATGCGGAGCGTGCCGCGCTGGGTGCCTTTCTCGTCAGAGAACACGGCATTGCCGGAGAGGTTTTCCACCCCCGGCACAGCGGGCTCGGGGTGATGGCCGGGTGGTACGGCCGGCAGCGCACCCGGCCCAAACGACACCTGCCGCAGCGTCGCGCGGCCGGTCAGGTGCACCGGCGCCGGGGCGTTCGGGCGCCAACGGGACACATCGCGCTGCCAATTGATGTCGAGGTCGTCCAGTCGGCCGGCCGGTTGCTTGGCGCGCAGCGGCTCCAGCACGCCGGCCGGCAGGGGCAGCGTGGTGGCGATGCCGCGCACGTCGGCCAGGTCCATGGTGGCTGCTTTGATCTGCAGATAGCGCAGGGCCTCGTGGCTATCCAGCGCCCAGCCCACGGTGACGTTGCGCAGCCCGCGCGGCGTGCCGGCGGGATTGAGCGGCGTGACGATGCCGGGGCCAGCCAGCTCGGGCATGGGCGGCTGGATGGCTTGCGGTAGGTTCAGTGGTTGCCAGAGCAGGGTATCGACGCGCAGGGTGTGTTCACCGGTGCCCGCGCGCTGGTGCGTGGCCAGCACTTGCAGACTCCGCAACTGCAGCGGGTCGAGGTCCTTGCGGACCTGCAGGTCCAGTTCCTGCCCTGTCAGGCGCGCCTGGCTGCGCGTGAAGACGCCATCGGCAAATTCCACCGAACCGTCGGACGACAGCGTGCCGCTGTTGGCGGATGCCAGCACCGGCACATAACGCTGTGCGGCGGCCAGTTGCAGCGTATTGACCTGCCAGTTGGCTTGGCCGTGCCAGTGATGCCAATCGCCCGGGCGGGCCAGCAGGTCGTGGCGGAAATCGGCGTGCAGCTTGATGGGGCCGTTGAACAGCGTGGGTGAAGTGCCGCTCGCGTCCAGCCGGTGGCGGGTCGGACCGCTGCGCAACTGGATGCGCACATTGCCCAGCGCCACCTCGGGCAGTTTCTGCTGCTCGTCGAGCCAGCGCACCGCACCCTCGCGCACGTCGATGTCGCCCTGGGAGAGCAATTGGTCTAGGAAGCCGCTGTCGCCGCTGGTGCTAGCTGACAGCGGCATGCCCGCCACGAGCAGTGCGCCCTCGGCGCTGCGGCGGACCAGCACGTCGGCGCGACTGGCGTGCAGTACGGCAAACGTGATTTCCATACGTGGCAGCGATCGCCACGACAGCCGGGCTTGCACGTCCTGCACGGCGAAGGTGTGGCGCCCGGCAGTGTCACGGGCCTCGATGCGTTGTGCGCGGAAGGCCGGGTGCCAGCCTTCCCAGTAGGTTTCCAGCGAGCCGATGCTGACCGTGGCGTGCAGTGCGCTGGAGGCCTCGCGCTCCATCCACTCGCGCGCCAGGCTCACACGCGGCCACAACACAAAGCGCACCAGCAGCATGCCGATGATGGCCAGCACGGCCAGCCCCGCCAGCGTTTTCCACAGCATGCGCCATAGCTTGCGCCAGATCGGGGAACGCACGACAGCGGCGACACCGCCACCAATAGCGCCCCCAATGGCACCCGCCAATCGCACGAGCCACGCCCACGCAGCCGGCCCGGCCGCGCGCATGCCGGTCGGGCGGGATGACAGGGTACTGGTGTGTCCGCCGTCGGACTTCGGCGATTCTGGGGGCTGGGGCGGGCGAGGCATGATCGGGATTATCCGATATTCGTGACGCGGCGCCACATCAACAAGGGTTGCCGCGGCTGCTGCAGAAGCGCCAAGCACGAGCGATACCCGCGAAAGTATGTGACCACCGACCGGCTCAGCGGGCATTTCAGCGAGAATGGGCGTTTCCCGCTGTTGACCCGATGGTTCGCATGACTGATTCCGCCTTGTCTGCCCAGCCGTTTCTGCAAGCGCCGGCCCGTGCGCCGGAAACTTCCGCCCCCGCCTTGCCGTTTGCGCTGGCGTATTCGCGATATGTCCAGCGCCTTGCACACGCGCGCGAAGGTTGGGCCGAGCGTGCCCAGGCTGCGGCCGCAGGCGTGATCGACGTGGCGTGGCTGTCCGCGCGCTTTACCGAGCTGTTCGATACCACCGCCGTGGACCTGGAGCCCGCACTCAAGCGCGCCTTGCGGCTGCTGCGCAACGAGGTGTTTGCCGGGCTGGTCGAGCGCGATCTGGCAGGCGCGGCCACGCTCGACGAAGTGACGGGCACCATGACCGACCTGGCCGAATTTGCGGTGCGTGCGGCCATTTCCGTGATTGGCCGGGAGCTGGAAGCGCTGCATGGCCAGCCGATCGGGCAATCCTCGGGCGAGGTGCAGGAACTGGTGGTGGTCGGCATGGGCAAGCTGGGCGGGCGCGAACTCAACGTCTCGTCCGACATCGACCTGATCTTCCTCTACGACGATGACGGTGACACGCAAGGCGGCCCACGCCCGCTGTCCAACCACGAATACTTCACCAAGCTCGGCCGACGGTTGATCAACGTACTGGCCGATGTGACGGAAGACGGCTACGTCTTTCGCGTCGACATGCGCTTGCGCCCGAACGGCGACGCGGGGCCGCTGGTGTGCAGCCTGGGCATGCTGGAGGAGTACTTCGTTGTGCAGGGCCGCGAGTGGGAACGTTATGCCTGGATCAAGGGCCGGGTCATCACCGACCCGACCAGCGCCCATGCGGCGCGCGTGATCCAGCAGCTGGAACGTGTGACCACGCCGTTCGTGTTCCGCCGCTATCTGGATTACGGCGTGATTGCCGCGATTCGCGCGCTGCACGCGCAGATTCGCAGCGAGGCGGCCAAGCGTAGCAATAGCGCCATTCGCCAGCACGACCCGAGCGATGGCCAGGTGCATGCACGTTCGCCGAACATCAAGCTCGGCCGTGGGGGCATCCGCGAGATCGAATTCGTCGCGCAAGTGTTTCAGCTCATTCGCGGCGGGCAGGATTTCGCGCTGCGCGTGCGGCCCACGCTGGAGGTGCTGCGCGCCGCAGCCGAACGCGGCTTGATCGGCGAAGACGTGGTAGCGCGGCTAACCGAGGCGTATCGCTTTCTGCGTCAGCTTGAGCACCGCCTGCAATACATCGAAGACGCGCAGACGCACAACTTGCCGGGCTCGCCCGAAGATCAGCAGCGGGTGGCGCGCATGATGGGCTTCGACGATTACGCCGCGCTCGTCACCAAGCTGGAGGCGTATCAGGACGACGTCGCGCAGCAGTTCGAACAGACGTTCTCTGACAAGCAGGACAGCCAGCCGCCGTGTGCGTCGATCTGGCATGCCGATCTGCTCGACGATGAGCACACCGAAGCCGCCCACGCGCAACTGGCAGACCTCGGCTATGCCGACCCCGACAGCGTGCTGGAACGCCTGCGCGCGACGCGCAATTCGCCGCGCTACCGGGCGTTGTCGGAAGTGAGCCGCCAGCGTTTTGACTTGCTGATCAACCGTGCCCTCGACCACGCGGCACGGCAGACCGATGCGGACGTCACCATTGCTCGCTTTCTCGATTTCTTTGATGCGATCAGCCGACGCGCGTCGTACCTCTCCCTGCTGAGCGAATATCCGCAGGCCATGGAGCGCGTGGCACACACGCTGCACGCATCGCGCTGGGCGGCGGACTACCTCACGCGCCATCCGCAGCTGCTGGATGAGCTGCTCGATATGGAGGCGCTGTCGGCCGAGCCCGATTGGCCCGCCTTCCGGGAGCGCGTGCGCGAGCGCTTGCATGCTGCGGAAGACCACGTCGAAATGCAGATGGACATCCTGCGCCAGGAGCACCATGCGGAGACCTTCCGCGTGCTGCTGCTGGACTTGCAGGGGCTGCTGAGCGTGGAGCACATCAGCGATCGTCTCTCCGATCTTGCTGATGCGGTGCTCGACCTGACACTGGAGACGGTGTGGCAGCAGGTCGGCACACGCCATCGTGAGGTGCCGCGGTTTGCGGTCGTCGCCTATGGGCGCCTGGGCGGCAAGGAACTGGGCTACGCCTCGGACCTCGACATCATTTTTCTCTACGACGATGACGACGAGCGCGCGCCCGAAATCTATGCGTCATTCGCGCGCAAGCTGATTACCTGGCTGACCAGCCACACCGCCGCCGGGACGTTGTTCGACGTGGATACGCGCCTGCGGCCGAACGGTGCGGCCGGGCTCATGGTCACGCACTTTGAGGCTTTCCGCCGTTACCAAATGCGCGAGGGCGACAACGCCGCGTGGGTGTGGGAACACCAGGCGCTCACGCGCGCACGCTTCTGTGCGGGCGATGCGGACATCGGCGAACGCTTTGAAGCGCTGCGTACCGCCGTGCTGCGGCAAGCGCGCGAAGCGGGCCCCCTGCGCGACGAGATCGTGGCGATGCGCGAGCGTGTATCGGAGGGGCATGCGAACCCGACGCAGTTGTTCGACCTCAAGCACGATCGCGGGGGCATGGTGGATATCGAATTCACCGTGCAGTTTCTGGTGCTGCTGCACAGTGCCGTGCATCCTGAACTCACCCGCAACAAGGGCAACATCGCGCTGCTGCACATGGCTGCCGAGTTGGGTTTGATCGACCCCACGCGCGCCGCGCAGGTGGCGGATGCTTACCGGGATTTCCGTGCGCGGCAACACAAGCTGCGCCTGGACGGGCAGTCTGCCGCGCGTGTCCCAGCCGGTACCTGCGCGCACGAAACCGCCCAAGTACAGGCGTTGTGGGCGGAGGTGTTTGGAGCGGCGCCAGCGCAATGAGGGGGCATCGGCACAGTTGGCAGACCTGGGGCGCGTGCGCCGGTGTCGCTGCGCTGTCGGCGGCATTTTCATTTGTGCCGTGGTTGCACGCAGTCGGGTTGTATCAGCGTGATGCGGTGCGTGCGGGGCAGTGGTGGCGCCTCGTTACGGCCATGTGGGTCCACCTCGATATGTGGCACTGGCTGGGAGACGGGATGGCGGCAGCGGGGCTGATCTTGCTGCTGGCGCGCGTGCTGCAGCCACAGGCCATCGTCGGCGTGCTGGTGGCGTGTGGTGTGCTGGTGCAGGTTGTTTTGCTGAATCAGCCTGCGGTGCAGTGGTATGGCGGGCTTTCCGGCGCGCTGCACGGGCTGGCCGCATGGGGCGGCCTACGGTTGCTACAGCCCGCAGCCGACGCCGGAGAAGATGGCCTCTCACGCTGGATTGGCGTGGCGTTGTGCGTGGGCGTGCTGGCGAAGGTGTGGCTGGAACAATCGTGGCTGTCACCCATCGTCTATGACCCGCACTGGGGCTTTGGCGTGGTGCGTATCGCCCATGCCGTTGGCGCGGCAAGCGGGTTACTGATCTGGGTATTGGGGGAGTGGCGCGCTCGCGGCAAGCGGCTGCGTATGTGAGCAGGGGACGCCGGAAGCGGTAGGGCAGCGGGAACGCCCGCCCGCGCCCGAGGAGGCGCGGGCTGAGAGAAACAACAGGCTTACTTCACACGACGCCGACGGCCAGCCAAGCCAGCGGCCAGCAGCAATGCTGCGCCGCCCAGGCCGATCGCGCCGCCGCCACCGCCGCTGCTGGAGGTGGTTGCAGGCGTGGTGGTGCCGGTGCTGCCGCCCGTGGTCGCGGCTGCCGCCACGCTTACTTGCGTTGAATCGGTGGCGGTGCCGCCCGTGCCGTTCGTCCACGTGACGTTGAATGCATAGGTGCCCACTGTGGTCGGCGTGAACGTCGCCGTGTAATGACCGCTGGTGTCCGGACCCGCAGTCGTCAGCGAGGCCGTCGGCCCAGACGTTTGCGTCCATTGCACGCTCGCCGTGGTGCTGCCGAAGCCGGGGGTGCCGGAGGCGGTCAGCGTAACAGCATTGTTTGCGGTGATCGAGCTTGCCGAGGTCGAGGCATGCACCAGCGGCTTACCTGATGCCACCGATACAGCGTCGCCAGCATCGAGCATGCCGGCCCCGCACACGCCCGAATGCGCGGCGCAGTAGGTGCCTGCCGGGAACGGCCGTGCCGACTGCTGGAGGATGGTCGCGATCTGGTCCGGCGTGAGCGCGCTCTTGCCGGGTAGCGACAGCAGCAGCGCCGCGACGCCTGCTACGTGAGGCGTGGCCATCGAGGTGCCGGCTTCGCCCGCGTAGTTATCGGAACCCGCGCTGGAGGTGCCGCTGTTCGAGATCGACAGGATCAGGGCGCCCAAGCCGTTGACCACGGAACCATTGCCGCCGCCGGGGGCGCTCAGCGTGGTACCTGTCCCCACGTTGGCGTAGCTCGCCTTGTCGCCTTCAAGCGTGTGTGCTGTGACGGCGACGGTACCTGTGCAGTTGGCCGGGGTATCGATGGCCGACGCGCTCTCGTTACCGGTAGCGACCACAACGACGGTACCGCGGTTGCGGGCGTTCGTGATCGCGGACTGCATGGCGGTGTCGCAAGTGCCAGAGCCGCCCAGGCTCATGTTGATGACTTTGGCAGGTGTCGGGTTGGAGGTAGGGGTCATGCGCGCCACGATGCCGCCGCTTGCCCAGGTAACCGCGTCAATGATGTCGGACTCCGAGCCGCCGCATCGGCCGAGCGCGCGAGCCATTTGAACGCCAACACCCGGTGCAATACCTGCAACGTGCGTCCCGCTGTGTTGAGCGGCGATCTGGCCCGTGACAAAGGTGCCGTGCCACGAGCTATTTGATGGCGTTGCACCGTTACAGACCGTTGGATTGTTGGTGATGTCTGTACTGGTGATAGCGTCGCCCGGGTCTGTCCCGATGCTGTCACCCGAGTTGTTTCTGAACGAGTTGGTGATGAAGTTGGCGCCAGGGTGGGTCGTGGTGCCCGAGATGTCGGCATGACTGAGGATGCCCGTATCGACCACCGCGACGTTGATGGTGTTCGATCCCGTGGTTGTGTTCCACGCAGTCGTCAGGTTGGCGCCGCCGGCAGCGGTTGCACTGACCGGCTGCAGCGGGCCAGTGGCATTTGGGATGGTGGTGATCGTGGTGTCCTTAGCCATCAGGTTCCACTGGGAACTGAACCACGTAGCGGATGGTGTGAAGGCCGGACGCAGGACGCGGTCAGGCGAAACATATTCGAACTGACCGGTCGACTCCATGCGCTGTGCCACGACTTGAGCGTCTGCCACCGACATGGCTTGCGGTAGCGTGACTACATGAGCACCGCCCGACATGGCGCGCTTGTACGTCACCGGCAACTGTGCGGCGGCCGACCAGCGTTGCACCGTCGCAACGTCGACACGTGCAAAGGTCGCATCCATTCCCGCCGATTGCGGTTGGTATGCACTGTTCGCCCCGGTTTTTTCCTTCACGATCAGTTGGGACACCCACTGTATTTCGGTGCCCACGTTTGGTGCTTGACCGACGGCCAAGGCCGGCACAGCGTGATACGACACCAGTCCGAGCGCCGCCAGCGCTCGAACCAACCCCCCAGAGATACCGCTAGTCATTCGAGTTACCCTGTTTCTTTTGTGAAGAATCGCGAAAATTGCATCGGTATTTTCCTAAGCGAATGCTAAGACAGCGTTTTGTTGGCACTAGGTGTAAACCCCAATACCACTGGCCCAGTCAGATATCCCGGCGTATCAGCCGGGGCGCCAAACGAAAACAGCCTCCACACGGGAGGCTGGTTGGATCAGTCGAAGGATGGCTGTTAGCGCGGCGTCTTGCGGTTGCGCCCGCTGGCCAGTCCTAAAGCCAGCAGCAGAGACGCCCCGGCCAGCGAAACGGCACCGCCACCACCCCCACCGCCTGATGAGCCTGCCGTGCCGGCCCCGGTGTCGGTGCCAGGCGTCGTGGGTGCCCCCGTTACGGTCACGCTCACGGTGTCGCTGGCCGTAGTGCCAGCGTTGTTGGTCAACGTAACACCGAAGCTGTAGACCCCGGCAGCGGTCGGGGTGAAGTTGGCCATGCTGTTGCCGTTGGCATCGGGCGCGGAGGTCGTCAGCAAGACGGGCGCGCCGGCGGTTTGCGCCCAGACCGGGCTGCCCGCGCTGCGGCCATAGCCGGGTCCGCTGACGGCCGTCAGCGTGACGTTGGCGCTGGTGGCTACGTTCGACGCCGACGCACCGACATGCACCGTCGGCTGGCCCTGCGTCTGCGCGATGGCCGAGCCTGCATCGAGCATGCCGGCGCCGCATACGCCCGGGTGCGTGGCGCAATAGGTGCCCGCGGGGAACGGACGGGCCGATTGCTTGAGGATCGCGGTGATGTTGTCGGGCGTGAGCGCGGGCTGGATCGACAGCATGAGCGCCGCCACGGCCGACACGTGCGGCGTGGCCATCGATGTGCCGATGTCGTTGGCATACCGGTCGCCGCTGGGGGACGCAACCGGCCCGTTGGTGCCCGTGTTGGACAGCGACACGATCCCGGTGCCCGCGCCACGAATGACCGTGCCCACGCCACCGCCCGGCGCACTGATGGCCGTTTGCGCACCCACGTTGGCATACCAGGCGCTGTCGCCCTCCACCGTGTGCGCCGTCACGGCGATGGTGCCTGTGCAGTTGGCCGGCGAATCGACCGGCCCCGCTTCGTTGCCGGTTGCCACGACGATGGTGGCGCCCAGCGCGCGGGCAGCGGTGATGGCCGCTTGCTCGCTGCCCGAACATGGCCCCGTGCCACCCAGGCTCATGCTGATGACTTTGGCCGGCGTCGGGTTGTTGGCCAAGCGCGGGACGGTGCCACCGGCCAGCCACGTCATCGCGTCCATGATGTCGGAGGTGGCGCCCCCACACTTGCCGAGCGCCCGCGCCATCTGCACGCGCACGCCCGGCGCGATGCCCGCGATGCCGATGCCGTTGTGTTGAGCCGCAATCTGGCCGGCAACGAACGTGCCGTGCCAGCTGCTGTTGCTCTGGCCGCCGCACAGCGTTGGAAACAATGCGGCATCGCTGTTGCTGAGCCAGTCGCCGGGGTCGGACGGGTCGTAGTTGCCGGCGCTGTTGTTGGCGCCGTTGTTGACGAACCCGGTCTGGATGGCGTTACCGGTTTTCGGGTCGGTCAGGCCAGTCATCGCGCTGCTGCGCACGAAGTTGTAGCCCGGGGCGAAGCTCACACCAGCAAAGTCTGCATGGTCAGCGCGAATGCCCGTATCGACGATGCCGATGCCGACCGTCGGCGCGCCGGTAGTCGTATCCCAGGCGGCCGTCACGTTGGCGCCGCCCGCGGCAGCGGGGCTGGGAGGCAGCAGGTTCCATTGCTGATTGAAGAGCGGATCGCCAGCCATGGCCATCGGCCGCAGGATGCGATCTGGCGACACGTACTCAAACTGGCCGCTGGCCTCCATGCGCTGCGCCACCGTTTGCGCGTCCTCCAACGTCATGGCTTGGGGCAGCGTCACCACGTGGGCCCCGCCGGACATGGGGCGCAGATAGGCCACCGGCAATTGCGCTGCGGCGGACCAGCGCTGCACGGCAGCCGCACCCGCATATCCGGACTGCGGACGCAACGTACTACTGGCCCCCGATGTTTCCTTGATGATGAGTTGCGTGACCCACTGCAACTGGGTATTGAACGTCGCCGATTTCTCCGCCGCGAATATCGGCGTGGCTGAATACGATGCCAGTCCGAGTGCTGTCAGTGCGTGAACAAAACCCAGAGCGACCGATTTTTCCATAGGATTTTCCCTATTTTTTTGTCGATAAACGTCACGTGATTGTTGGGGTAGATCGGCACGACATCTGCCTAAATGAATTAGGTGGAAACCTGGGTATTAATCAGACAAGACTGGGCGCGAGCCCGAAAACCTGGGCTCGGAGTGAAACAGCGGGACGGGGAAAATCAGACGCCCGCACCGGGCGGTGCGGGCAGGAGGGAAGCGGTGTCAGTCGCGGCGGCGTCGTTGGCCGGCCAAACCGGCGGCCAGCAGCAATGCGGCCACGGCCAGCGGCATCGCGCCACCGCCGCCACCACCGCTGCTGCTGGAGCCGGTGGACGTGCCCGACCCGGATGTGCCACTGCCGATGCCGGCGGGCGTGGTGCGCTGTGCATAGCCGACGGCGCCTGCCGTATCCAGCAGCCCGGCACCGCAGATGCCGCTGTTGACCGCGCAATACGTGCCACTCGGGTGCGGGCGCGCCGTTGTTTGTAGGCCGGCGAGGATCTGGGCGTTGGACAACTGCGGTTGCACGCTCAGCATGAGCGCAATCGTGCCGGCCACCTCGGGAGTGGAGAAGCTCGTGCCGGCAACGGATTTGACGACGTAGTTGCCGAGCGTCTGCGCGCCGTCATTCGAGTCGGCCTGGATAACGGACGGCGTTTCGGCGCAGGTTGCCGGGTTTGTGCTGGTGATGACCTTGGAGTTACCGCAGCCCCCACCCGGCGCAGACAGCGCAACCTGCGAGCCCACATTGGCGTAGCTGGCGTTTTCGCCGCTATCCACGTGGGCGGTTACGGCGATGGCACCTGTGCAGTTGGCCGGTGCATCCACAGTTTGCGCGGCCTCGTTGCCGGCAGCCGCCACCACGACGGTGCCCAGTGCTGCCAGCCGGTTCACCGCGTCTTGCTCAGCCGCTGAACATGAGCTCGTGCTGCCCAGGCTCACGTTCACCACGCGCGCCGGGTTGTTGTTGGTCGGCACGCCCGACACGGCGATACCGCCCGCCCACAGCATGCCGTCCACCGTGTCGGACAGCAGCGCGCCGCATTTGCCCGATACGCGCACCGGCACGAACTGGGTGTTCCAGCCCACGCCTGCGATGGCGAGCCCGTTGTTGGTGCCGGCGGCCAGCACGCTGCTGACCTCGGTGCCGTGCCAACTGTTGTTGCCGACATCGCTGCTGGTGCAGCCGGAAATGCTCGACCACTGCGTGCTGGTGACACCGTCGCCCATGTCATGCGCGTCTGTGCCACGGCCAAACGAATTGCCCGCGCGTGCCGGGTCGGAGATGAAGTTGTAGCCGGGCAGGATCTTGCCCGACAAATCGGGGTGATCGGTATAACCCGTGTCGACCACCGCGACCACGATGTTGGAACCCTGCGTGATGCTCCAGGCCGATGCCACGTTGATCCCGCCCGGCACGACTGTGGGCGAGGCCAGGTTGTTCTGCGAGGCAAACTGCGGGTCGTTGGGGACCGTGTTGGGGTGCAGGACGCGGTCAGGCACTGCATAGGCCACGCGCGCGTCTTGCGCGATCTTGGCGGCGGCGGTCTCAATGCTGGCCGAATCGGTCAGGCCTGTCCGCATGAGCTGGGCATCGGTGGCCAGCGTGCGCTTGACCTGCAGCGTGCCCCCCGCCGCCTGCGCGACCGACAGCAGCCGGTTGTTCGCTTCCGTGACAGACAACGTCTTGCGCGTGCCGCTGGTGTCGTCGCGCCACTTGATGATCAGGTCGCCTGTGTATTGCGCCTGCGCCGTGGCGGCGTTGGCGGGCAGGGTGCCAAGCAACCCGGTGGCACAGGCTATGCCCGCGCCTGCGCGGAGCCAGAACTTCAACCGGAAGAGGGAGGAAGGGGTCATCAATGCGTGCTCCGAGGCATCTTGCTGAGATGAGAAACGTCGTCAGGATGTGATCGTTGACACAACGTTACACAAAAGCAACGTTAGCACGCAGCTTGCCCGTTTGTGATGACGAGAGACGCCTGAGGCCTGGAGGAAGACCTCTGGCGCGCGTGCAAGAGGCCGGAGATGTAGCGCAGCAGATTGCCGCCGGGCGCGCGGGGCGCCCCATTGTTCACAGTGTGGAGTGGTGCGCCCCCTGCGGTGGAGGCGCGGAAGCGATGCCGCTTATCGCTGAATTCGCATCACGCGATCGGCATCTGCCGAGGCGATGCCCGGTGCAGCGCGCAATGCCGCGATGGCGCCATCCAGCGTGGCTGAGGCATCGCCTGAACTTGCCCGCACCACCCAGAACCCGCCCGACATCGGTCGCACGACAGTAAAGGCCAGGCGCGGTGTGGCGCGTGCGCCTGCAGCATCCACCACGTTTTGCACAGTGGTCGACGAAGTCGTCGGCGTGCTCAGGCCGACGATGATGTCGCCCAGGTTTTGTGCGGCCGACACGGATGCGGGCGGCTGCGTGTTGGCGGAAGCGGGGTCCATGGCAGGCGGCTGGCCCGGGTCAATGGCGGGAACCGATTTGCACGCGGCCAGCAGGCACAGGCCGAGCGTTGCAGCCAGCGCGGGCTTGGCCAGCGCTAACAGGGATCGGTGTTGGGCAGCCGGACGGGCCATGAAATTCTCCTTGGATTCGGGTGAGGGCGGCTGCGTCAGGCAGCGCCAGAATGCAGCACGGAATGCGGTACGAACGGGTCGAAGCGCTCTGACCACTCTGACGGGTATAGGCGATCACTGCGCCACGCGCCGGGTTTTCCGCGCAGACGGAGCGGGAGCCGGGTGGGCCCGACCTGCGGCAAGCATTTCGTCCGCATGGCGGCGCGTGGTGTCGGTGAGCGACGCGCCGCCCAGCATGCGGGCGATTTCGTCCACGCGGCCGGTGGCGTCCAGCACCAGCAGGTCGGAGCGCGTGCTGCCGGCCACGGTCTGCTTGGCGACTTGAATGTGGTGATTGGCCAGTGCGGCCACTTGCGGCAGGTGGGTCACGCAGAGCACCTGGCGTCGCGTGCCGAGTTCACGCAGGCGCCGGCCAACGACTTCTGCCACGGCTCCGCCGATACCGGAATCGACCTCGTCAAAGATCAGCGTGGGGGTCGGGCTGGCTTCGCTGGCGATCACGGAGATGGCCAGGCTGATCCGCGCCAGCTCGCCGCCCGAGGCGACTTTCGCGAGCGGGCGGGGTGATACGCCCGCATGCCCGGCGACGAGGAATTCGACTTGCTCCAGCCCCGCGGCGCCACCGTGTTCCAACGCATGCAGCGCGATGTCGAAACGCCCGCCGGCCATCGACAGGCCTTGCATGGCGCCCGTCACGGCTTCGGCCAGTTCGCGTGCGGCCTTGGCGCGGGCGCGTGACAGCGTCTGCGCGATGTCGACATAGGCCGCGCGGGTGTGCGCTTCCTGCGCCTGCAGCGCCTCCAGATCGGACGCTGCCTGCAGCGCAGCCAGTTGCGCCTGGCGCTCGGCCAGTTCAGCCGGCAGCGTTTCGGGCGAGACGCGGTATTTGCGCGCCATGGTGTGCAGCGCCTGCATGCGCGCGTCGACTTCGGCCAAGCGGTCCGGGTCCAGCTCCGCACGGTCCGCATAGCGGGCGAGCGAGTGCACGGCTTCCTGGATCTGCACTTCGGCCGGTTCTAGCGCGGCCAGCACGTCGGCCAGTGCCCGGTCGATCTCAGCCAGCTCCCGCAGCGTATGCAGCGTAGCGCCCAGTTGGGTCAGCACGGCGCCTTCCGATTCGGACAGGCCATCCAGCGCCGCGCGCGTGCCTTCGATCAGGCTGGCTGCGTGCGACAGGCGGTGGTGTTCGGCCTGCACGTCTTCCCACTCGCCGGGCTGCGGCGCCAGCTTTTGCAGTTCATTGACCTGCCATTCGATGCGCTCGCGTTCGAGTTGTGCCTCGCGCGATTGCTGCTCGGCGGCTTCGCGCAGGCGCACAACGGCCTGCCAAGCGCGATAGCGCTCACCGACGGCGCGTACGTCGTCTTCCAGGCCGGCGTGGGCGTCAAGCAGGCTGCGCTGCGCGTCGGTCTTGAGCAGCAGTTGATGCGCGTGCTGGCCGTGGATGTCGACCAGTTGCTCGCCCACCTCGCGCAGTTGCGCCAGCGTGACGGCGGCCCCGTTGATGAAGGCCTTGCTGCGGCCAGCGGCATCGACCGTGCGACGCAGCAGGATGACGCCCTCACCGTCACCCGTGTCGTGCAGTTCGTGGGCTTCCAGCCACGCGGCCACGTGCGGATGCACGTCAAACTCCGCCGTGATGTCAGCGCGCGGCGCGCCTTCACGCACGACGGCCGCATCTGCGCGCTCGCCCAGCGTGAGCGCCAGTGCGTCGATCAGGATGGACTTGCCCGCCCCTGTCTCGCCGGTGAAGACGGTAAAGCCGTCGGCCAGATCGAGGTCGAGCGCGTGGACGATGACGAAATCGCGAATGGTGAGGCTGCGCAGCATGGCGAGAAATTAAAGACGGTTGTCTTCGGTCGGATATTCGTGCCAGTGCAGCTTTTTGCGCAGCGTGGCGTAGTAGCTGTAACCGACCGGGTGCAGCAGATGTACGGTGCGCTCCGAGCGGCGCACCACGATGCGGTCGCCCGGCAGCAGCGACGTGAGCGACTGCATATCGAAGTTGACGCTGGCGTCGCGCCCGCTGGTGACCTGGATGACCACCTCCGCGTCGTGCGGAATGACGATCGGCCGGTTGGACAGCGAGTGCGGTGCGATGGGCACCAGCACAAAGCCCGAGAGCGCCGGATGCAGGATCGGCCCGCCGGCCGACAACGCATACGCCGTCGACCCGGTGGGCGTCGAGACGATCAAGCCGTCCGAACGCTGGTTGTACATGAAGAAGCCATCTACCGACACGGCCAACTCGACCATGCCCGAAATGCCCGAACGGTTGACCACCACGTCGTTGAAGGCCAGGGCGGAGAAGATGACCTCTTCGTCGCGCACAACCTGGGCTTGCAGCAGCGTGCGCGTTTCCGATTCGTACTGGCCGGCCAGCATGGCGGGCAGCACGTTGTGCACGTCGTCGAACGGGATGTCGGTCATGAAGCCGAGCCGCCCGTGGTTGACGCCGATCACGGGCACGCCTGCGCCAGCCAGGTGGCGGCCGATACCGAGCAGCGTGCCGTCACCGCCGAGCACCACGGCCACATCGGCTTCGCGTGCCATGTCTTCGGGCGGTAGCGCCGGGTAATCCTGAACGCCGATATTGAGCGCCGTTTCGCGCTCGAACACGATGTCGCGCCCGCTGGCGGCGATGCACGACGCCAGTTCCATGAGCGGGCCGGCAATGTTGGCGGCCGAATACCGGCCCACCAGCGCAACCGTCTTGAACGGCGAGGTGGGTGAACTGGGCGCAGCCGGTGAACTGGGCGAACCGGAGGGAGCGGCGGGAGCTTGCGGGGCCACGGCAGATGGGGAAATCGACATGCGCGCATTACACCATATCGATATGACCCCCGCCACGTTTGACCGTGTTTGACGAGAAACGCCCACATCACCCGTAGGTTGGCGCTGATTTTGCGTAAAATTGAAGAATCATGGACAAGCGCGCCACCATCCTCCTCAAGACCCTGATCGAACGGTACATCGCCGAGGGGCAGCCTGTCGGCTCGCGCACCTTGTCGAAGTATTCGGGGCTCGATCTGTCACCGGCCACCATCCGCAATGTGATGTCCGACCTGGAGGAGATGGGCTTCATCGCCAGCCCGCACACCTCGGCCGGGCGCATTCCGACGCCGCGCGGCTACCGCCTCTTCGTCGACACCATGCTGACGGCCAGCCCGCTGGACGTGCTCGGCGCGCAAGACCGCATGGCGCAGCAGATGGCCGGCGTGATTGCCGATCAGGTACGCGCTCAGCTGGCGTCGCACGGTTCGGAGTCGTCGCAGCGGGTGATTGCGGCGGCGGCGCAGACGCTGTCCAACCTGTCGCAGTTTGCCGGCGTGGTGATGACGCCGCGGCGCTCGCACGCGTTCCGGCAGATCGAATTCCTGCGGCTGTCGGAAAACCGCATTCTGCTGATCGTCGTCACGCCCGAGGGCGACGTGCAGAACCGCATCATCCATACCGATACGCCGTACACCCCGTCGCAGCTGGTGGAGGCGGCCAACTACATCAACGCGCATTACGGCGGCCTGACCTTCGACGCCGTGCGCGAGCGCCTGCGTGGTGAGCTGTCTGCGTTGCAGGCCGACATGACCTCGCTGATGCAGGCGGCGGTGGAGGCGGGCAGCAGCGCCGTGTCGGAAGAAGAGCCGGTGGTCATCTCGGGCGAGCGCAAGCTGCTGGATGTGGAAGACCTGTCGTCCTCCATGGACAAGCTGCGCCGCCTGTTTGCCGTGTTCGAGCAGAAGACGGGCCTGCTGCAATTGCTGGATGTGTCCAGCCGCGCCGAGGGCGTGCAGATCTTCATCGGCGGGGAAAGCAGCCTGGTGCCGCACGAAGACATGGCCGTCATCACCGCGCCGTATGAGGTGGACGGCAAGATCGTCGGCACGCTGGGCGTGATCGGGCCGATGCGCATGGCGTATGAGCGCGTGATCCCGATCGTGGACATCACCGCCAAGTTGCTCTCCAGCACGCTCAGCCAATATTGATCCGGAAGCCACTTCAGAACGATTCTGGCGTCGTTGCGCAGCCTTGCCGTACGACTTGTACTGTCTGCGGCTGCGCGCCTAGCCAGAACCGCCCTGAAACGGCTTCTTAGTCAGAGGCATAAGCTCAGCCGATTTTCTTCGACGACAGCGCGGTCTGCCGTCTCACACAATCGACTCCGGCGCATGTGCGCGTTTCTCTTCTGCCGGAGTCTTTCATGGCTGGTTTCTCCATCCCCCGTTTGCTGGCTGCGACGTTGTCCGTGGCCGTTTCGTTTACCTTGCTCGGCACTGCCCCCGCACGCGCGGCGGACCGCGAGGTCGTGATTGCGTATCAGGACATGGTGCTGCCCTGGCGCTACGCCCAGACCACCGGCGAGGTCGAGCGCGCCACCGGCTACAAGGTGACGTACCGCCAGCTTGCTAGCGGCGCCGACGTGGTGCGCGCCATTGCGTCGGGTTCGGTGCAGATTGGCGAGGCGGGGTCGAGCCCGATCGCGGCCGGTGTGTCGCAGGGCGTGGACCTGTCGCTGTTCTGGATTCTCGACAACATCAACGATGCGGAAGCGCTCGTCGCGCGCAATGGCAGCGGCGTAGCGCGCGTGGCGGATTTGAAGGGCAAGACGCTGGGCGTGCCGTATGTGTCGACCTCGCATTTCCATGCGCTGGTGGCGTTGCAGCAGGCCGGGCTGGACCCGCGCGATGTGAAGGTCGTCAACCTGCGGCCGCAGGAGTTGTCCGCCGCGTGGGATCGGGGCGATGTCGATGCCGCCTTCATCTGGGACCCGGTGCTCGCCAAGGTGAAGAAGAACGGCACGGTGCTGACCACCTCCGGCAAGATCGCCGCCGCTACGGGTAAGTCGACCTTTGATGGCTTCGTGGCCGACCGCAAGTTTGCGCGCGACCATGCAGACTTCGTCGCCAAGTTCGTCGAGGTGCTGGCCAAGGCGGATGCGGCGTATCGCGACAACAAGGCCGCGTGGACTGCGACCTCGCCGCAGGTGGCGGCGGTGGCCAAGACCTCTGGCGCGACGGCCGCTGATGTGCCGGCTAGCTTGGCGCTGTATGCCTTCCCGGATGCGGCGGAGCAGGCGTCCAAGCGGTGGTTGGGCGGCGGTGCCCAGTCGGGCGCGGCGCAATCGCTGCTGGCCACGGCGCAGTTTCTGAAGACGCAGGGCACGATCCAGGCGGTGCTGCCGGACTACGGCGCGACCATCGATTCGCGCTTCGTGCAGCGCGTGGCCGGCGGCGCGAAGGCTGTGGCCACCGCATCCCGATGAGCGGCATTGAAGTGCGCGGCCTGCGCGTCGACTACACCGACGCGCGCGGCCGTACCACGCAAGCCTTGGGCGGCGTGGACCTGTCGATCAACGCCGGCGAATTTGTTGTTGCGCTCGGTGCTTCGGGCTGCGGCAAGACCACCTTGCTGAACTGCCTGGCCGGCTTTGTCGCGCCGACGTCGGGGCAGATCCTGCTCGATGGAAACGAAGTCGACGGCCCCGGCGCCGAGCGTGGTGTGGTGTTCCAGCGCTACGGGCTGATGCCGTGGCTGAACGTGCGCGACAACGTGGCGCTCGGCCTCAAGCTGCGTGGTGTCGATCGCAAGACGCGACATGCGCGCGCGCTGGAATTGCTGCGATGGGTGGGGTTGGAGGCGCATGCTACGTCGCCGGTGTACGCGCTATCCGGCGGCATGCAGCAGCGCGTCGGCATCGCCCGCGCGCTTGCGACCGAACCGCGCGTCTTGTTGATGGACGAGCCGATGGGCGCGCTCGACGCCTTCACGCGCGAGACCATGCAGACGTTGGTGCTGGACGTGTGGCAGCGCACCGCCACCACGGTGTTCTTCATCACGCATGACGTGGAAGAGGCGTTGTTCCTCGCGACGCGGCTGGTGGTGATGTCGCCATCGCCGGGGCGCATCGCGCAGACGTTTGATTTGCCGTTCTCGCGACAGGCGTTGGCGGGCGCCGATGCACGTGCGGTGAAGTCGTCGCCGGAATTCATTGCGTGGCGTGAGCGCGTGCTGGCGCTGATCCACCACGCCCCCGAGGCTTTAGCCGCATGAGCGCCATCGAGACAGCGGCCATCAGAGGCGCACCCGCCGACGCAGCGGCGCTTGCGGCTCAGCTCCCCCGCAAGCTGCGCGGCTACCGGTTGCCGGGCGAGGGCAGCGCGCTGGGGCTCAGTGTGTTGTCGGTCAGCGCGTTGCTGGTGCTGTGGTGGGCTGCTACTACGTTTCATTGGGTACCGCCGCTGTTCCTGCCTTCACCGCAAGCGGTGGGGACAGCGTTCATCGATGCTTGGCACGGCGACATCCAAGGCGGTCGGCCGCTGGCCGCGCACCTCGGCTGGAGTGCGCTGCGCGTGTTCGGTGCGTTCGCGTTGGCGGCCATCACGGCAATCCCGGTTGGTTTGGCGATGGGCGTATCGCGCACCGCGCGCGGCCTGCTTGATCCGCCCATCGAGTTTTACCGTCCGCTGCCGCCGCTGGCGTATCTGCCGCTGGTGGTGATCTGGTTGGGCATCGATGAGCGCGCCAAGATCGTCGTCATCTACCTCGCCTGCTTTGCGCCGATTGCGATGGCCGCACGTGCCGGCGTGCGCAGTGCCACGCGCGAGCGGATCAACGCCGCCTATGCACTGGGCGCAAGTTTCACGCAGGTGGTGCAGCACGTGATTCTGCCGGCCGCGCTGCCGGAAATCCTCACCGGTTTGCGCATCGCCATCGGCTTTGGCTGGACCACGCTGGTGGCGGCGGAGATGGTGGCCGCCACGGTTGGCCTCGGGCAGATGGTGCTCAACGCGTCGAGCTTTTTGCGCACCGATATCGTGGTGATGGGCATTGTGCTGATCGGCGCGATAGCATGGGCGTTCGACCTCGCCATGCGTGCCATCGAGGCGCGCGTGGTGCCCTGGAAGGGCCGCACCTAGCCCGTCTCAGAAACTCCCCGTGAACTGATACCGCCCACCCGGGTGCCACATGGTCGCCACCGAGGCGACCTGACCCTGCGACAACGTCTTCCGACGCAGCATCAGGCACGGCTCGCGCACGTCCATGTGCAGCATCTCGGCGATTTCGCGCGGGGGCAGGCGGGCCTCGATGCCGTATTCCACGCCCTGCAACGGGGCGGCGCGCATCAGGTACGCGTTTGGCGTGGTCTGCGTGAAATCCTGCTCCATGTACTCCGGCGCCAGTGCGGCATTGACCCAGCGGTCTTCCAACTGGATCGGCAGGTCGTTCTCAAAATGCACGATCAGGGAATGGAACAGCGTGCGCCCGGTGGGCACGTCAAACATGGCGGCCATGGCATCGGCAGCGCGCGCGCGTTCCAGCCGGTGCAGTTCTGCGCGGTGCTTGTGGCCGCGCGCCGCAATTTCCTCGGCGATGTTGCGGATCGCCACCAGCGTCGCCTGGTACTTCTGCTGCGCAACGAACGTCCCCAAGCCCTGCACGCGCGTGAGGATCTGCTCGGCTGTGAGCTCGCGCAGCGCGCGGTTGACCGTCATGCGCGACACGCCAAAGCTCTGCGCCAGCGTGGTCTCCCCCGGAATCATCTCGCCTTCCCGCCATTCGCCGCTGCCGATGCGCGTGAGGATGTCTTCCTTGATGCGCTGGAAGGCGGGCGTCGTGTCGGGTGCAGGCTGAGTCATGGCGATCGATGCGCAAACGGCGGTTCAGGGTTTACCGGAGTGTATCGGATGGTTGCGGAACTTGTATATACAACTTAGAATCTTTCGCATCCATTTGTCGAGACAAGAGCGCGTGCGGTTGAGGGATAACCAGCAACGCGCCGCGTAATGCACTGATCACACCAGAGGAGACCTTCCATGCAGGCTGCTGCCCCCCGTCGTTCTGCTTTCCGCTTGTCGTTTCTATCGCGCACTGCCGTGGCGCTGGCGTTCGGTGCCGGTGCGCTGGCTGCGCACGCCGATATCCGCATCGGCCTGAATGTGCCGCGTACCGGTTTTGCGGCGGCGGATGGGCAATCCGCGCTGGAAGGCGCGCAACTGGCTGTGGCGCGTGCCAATGCGGCAGGCGGCGTGGCCAACCAGAAGATCGAGCTGGTGGTGATCGACGATCAGGCTTCACCCAAGGAGGCCGCCCCCGCGGCGACCAAGCTGGTGCAGAAAGAGAAGGTGGTGGCGGCGGTGTCCGGTTCGTACTCGGGTTCCACGCGCGCTGCGGCACCGATCTTCCAGCGCGCTGGTGTGCCGTATGTGACGGCCTATGCGATCCACCCCGACATCACGCTGGCTGGGGACTACATGTTTCGCGTCGCCGCCATGGGCGAAGTGCAGGGCCGCGCCGGCGCCAAGCTCGTGCACGACCTGGGCAAGAAGCGCGTGGCGCTCGTCACCATGAAGAACGACTTTGGCCAGGCGCTGTCGGCGGGCTTCAAGGAAGCCGCGCCCAAATTCGGCCTCACGCTGGCCGGTGAATATGAGTACGGCCTGCAGGATCGCCAGTTCGGCCCGCTCGTTACCAAGCTCAAGGCGGACAACCCGGACGTGATCTACGCCTCGGGCTACTACTTCACGGCGGGCCCGCTGGTCAGCCAATTGCGCGCTGCCGGCGTGACTGCCCCCGTGATCGGCCAGGAGGGCTACGACTCCGACAAGTTCATGGAAATTGCCGGCGCGGCGGCCGAGGGTACGCTGGTGACCACGTCGCTCGACCGGGATTCCGCATCGCCGGTTACGCAGGCGTTTCTGGCGGACTTCCGCAAGGCCACCGGCCACGGCGCCGATATGGTGGCCGCCGGTGCCTACACCGCCACCAACGTGCTGATCGACGGCCTGCGCAAGACGGGCGGCAAGGGTGGCGCTGCGCTGCGCGATGCGCTGGCCACGGGCACGTTCGACACGCCCATCGGCAAGCTCAGCTTCAATGATCTGCACGAGGTGAAGAAAGACATCCAGGTGCAAGTGGTGAAGGACAAGGCCTTCCGTCGCCACTCCGTCATCTCCGATGCCACGCTGCTGGCGCCGCCCACCAAGGTGGCTTCCAAGTAAGGCGCAGACCCACGGAGAAGGAGCAGCCATGTTGTGGCTTGAATTGGTGGCGCAGGGGCTCGTGCAGGGCAGCCTCTATGCGCTGATCGCGTTGGGGTTGACGCTGGTGTACGGCTTGCTGCGGGTCTTGCACGTGGCGCATGCGGCGTTGTTCACGCTGGGCGCGTACGCGGGCGTGCTGGTGTGCAACGGCACCGGCAGCTTGCTGCTGGGTTTTGCGGTGGCAATGCTGGTGGCGGGTATGGCGGGCGTGGCGATGTACCGGCTGGCCTATCAGCCGCTGATGGGGCAGCCGCCGTACGTGGCGCTCATCGCGTCGATTGGCTTGTACATCGCGTCGGAAGAGATCTTCCGCATCGTGTTTGGCGCGACGGGCATTTCGTTTGCCGACGCGCCGCTGCAAGGCCAGGTGCCGCTGTTCGGCGGGCTGCAGTTCAAGCAGGCCGAGTTGCTGGCGATGGTGGGGGCGGTGGTCATCATCACCGTGCTGGCGGTGCTGCAGACGCGTACCCGGATCGGCGTGGCGTGCCGTGCGACGGTGTCCGATCCGCAGATGGCCGAGTCGTTCGGCATTTCGCTGCGGAAGGTGCGTGACCTCAACTTCTTCGTCGGCTCCGCGCTGGCGGGGTTTGCGGGGGTGGCCGTCGCGCTGCTCAACAACCTGGTCGAGCCGACCATGGGCAGCGTGCCGTCGTACAAGGCGCTGGCCATCATCGTGCTGGGTGGGTTGGGTTCAGTGCCGGGCACGCTGGCTGCCGCGCTGGTGCTGGGCGTGGTGGAGTCGTTCGGGACGATCTACATCGGCCAGTTCCTGGACCGCAACGCCATCGCCTTCGCGTTCCTGATCCTGGTGCTGATGGTGCGGCCGCAAGGCCTGTTCGCCCGTCGTTGAGGAGACCCCATGGATTACGAAATCTCCCTGTTGACGACTATGGGCATCGCCATCCTGTTTGCCTTGTCGCTCAACCTGATTGCCGGCTTCTGCGGGCAGATCAGCCTCGGGCACGCCGCATTCCTCGGCATTGGCGCGTACACCACGGCGCTGCTGGCCAAGGCGGGCATGCCGATTTTTGCCACATTGCCGATCGCTATGTTGGTGACCGGCTGCGTGGGCGTGGTGGTTGGCCTTGCCAGCCTGCGCGTGCGTGCGGACTTTCTCGCCATCACCACCATGGGCGTCGGCTTTCTGTTTGTGGGCATCGTGCGTCAGCAGGAATGGCTGGGCGGTGAAATGGGTATCGCGGGTATTCCGGAAGCCGGTGTGTCCAAGTTCGCATTCATGGCGATCGTGCTGGCGCTGTGCGTGGCCGTGGCGGCGCTCTCGTTCTACATCCACCGCGCGTGGATGGGTCGCGTCTTCGGCGGCATTGCCGAAGACGAAGACACCATGCGCGTGCTCGGCATCGACGTGCCGCGCTACAAGCTGGCGGCGTTTGCCATTGGCACGGCGCTTGCCGGTCTGGCTGGCGGGCTGTACGCAGCCAACCTCGGCTTTATCAGCGTGGATAGCTTTGGCTTTGTCGATTCCGTGACTGTGCTGTCGATGGTCGTCGTGGGTGGCATCGGCTCTGTGGCCGGTGTGACGATCGCGGCGGCTGTGCTGTCAGCGCTGCCGGCGTGGTTCGATTTCATTGGCGACTACAAGCTGCTCGTCTACGGCGGCCTGCTGTTCCTGATGATGCGCTTCGCGCCGGGCGGCATGGCGGCCATAGCCGCGCGCGTCTTCCGTGCAGGCGGCGCGACGCGCAACAACGCCGCGCGGGCAACGGTGAAGGGAGGGCAGCAGGCATGAGCACGCAACTGCTTTCCATCGACAACGTGACCGTGCGCTTTGGCGGCCTGACCGCCATCGACGGGGTGTCCTTCAACGTGCAGGCAGGCGAACTGCTCGGCCTGATCGGCCCCAACGGCGCCGGCAAGACGACCATGCTGCGCTCGATGACGGGCGTGGTCCGCATCAGCGACGGCAATGTGTCGCTCGACGGCGAATCGCTGAATGGTCTGCCGGTGCACAAGCGTATCCGGCGCGGGCTGTCGCTTTCGCAGCAGTTGGTGAAGCCGCTGCGCGCGATGTCCGTGCTCGACAACGTGGCGCTGGCTGCAGGTTCCGCCAAGACGGCGTCACCACTGCGTGCGCTGATGAACGTGTCGCGCGACGTTGAATTGGCTGCGGCGCGTGAAGCGCTGGAGCGTGTCGGCATCGTGCACGTGGCGGATCAGGCGCCGGCCATCCAGCCGCTGGGCATTCTCAAGCGCTTGGAAATGGCGCGCGCACTGGCGCTGCAACCGCGCGTGCTTTTGCTGGATGAGCCGCTTGCCGGTCTGAACTCGCGCGAGGCGCGCGCATTGGCCGACACCGTCGCCGAAGTCAACCGCCAAGGCGTGACCATTGTGCTGATCGAACACAACCTGGGTGAAGTCATGCGCATCTGCAGCCGCCTCGTCGTGCTCGACAACGGCCGCAAGATTGCCGAAGGTGCCCCGCGCGCCGTGATGGACGACCCCGCTGTGCGCGCGGCCTACCTCGGCGGCGATGCGATCTCCGCCAAGGCCGCAGACAACCCCACCCCGGAGGCCGCCCATGCTTGAGTTGCACAACCTGTCTTGCGGCTATGGACCGTTCCAGGCCGTGCACGAGCTGTCGCTCACGCTGCGGCCAGGCACCATCACCGGTCTCCTGGGGCCGAATGGTGCGGGCAAGTCGTCCACGCTGATGAGCGTGGCGGGCCACGTGGGCGTGCAGGGCGGGCAGATCCGCTTGGATGGCGTCGACATTGCTGCGCTACCCCCCACGGAACGCGTGCGTCGTGGCATTGCCATCGCGCCGGAAGGCCGTCGCCTGTTCAAAGACCTGACCGTGCTCGACAACCTGCGCGTGGGCGGCGTGATCCAGCCCGCCGCGCATTTTGCGCATGACCGCGACTACGTGCTCTCGCTGTTTCCGCGCCTGGGTGAGCGCCTCAATTCGCTGGCCGGCAACCTGTCGGGCGGCGAGCAGCAGATGCTGGCCATCGGCCGCGCGCTGATGACACGCCCGCGCCTGGTGATGATCGACGAGCTGTCGCTGGGGCTCATGCCCAAGGTCATCGACCTCTGCTACCAGGCGCTGCGCCGCCTGCGCGAAGACGGCATGACCGTCCTGCTGGTGGAACAGAACACCGAGCGCGCACTGGCCGTGGCCGACGACATCTGCGTGCTCGAATCCGGCCGCGCCGTCTGGCAGGGCAGCGCCGCCGATGCCGCCAATGACCCAATGCTTGCGCAGGCCTACCTCGGCCTGCATTGATCGACCGAACCCCTTTTGCTTCAGAGGACCCAACATGAACACCATGACCGACGCTGCTCATCTGACCAACGACCCGCGCTACGACGCCTCGCGCGAAATCCGCGCCCCGCGCGGCACCGAGCTGCACTGCAAAAGTTGGCTGACCGAAGCCGCCTACCGCATGCTGCAGAACAACCTCGACCCGGACGTGGCTGAGAACCCCAAGCACCTCGTTGTGTACGGCGGCATCGGCCGCGCGGCACGCGACTGGGCCTGCTTCGACAAGATCCTCGAAACGCTGCGCGAGCTGAACGACGACGAATCGCTGCTGGTGCAATCGGGCAAGCCGGTGGGCGTGTTCAAGACACATCCGGACGCACCGCGCGTTTTGATCGCCAACTCGAACCTCGTGCCGAAGTGGGCGAACTGGGAGCACTTCAACGAGCTGGATCGCAAGGGCCTGTTCATGTACGGCCAGATGACCGCCGGCAGCTGGATCTACATCGGCAGCCAGGGCATCGTCCAAGGCACGTATGAGACGTTTGCCGAAGCTGGCCGCCAACATTACGGCGGCAAGCTGGCTGGCAAGTGGATCCTGACCGCCGGCCTGGGCGGCATGGGCGGCGCACAGCCGCTGGCCGCCACGCTGGCTGGTGCCGTGTCGCTGAACATCGAATGCCAGCAATCGAGCATCGACTTCCGCCTGCGTACGCGTTACCTCGACAAGCAGGCCAAGGACATCGACGACGCATTCAACCTGATCCGCCACCATTGCGAGCGCGGCGAGGCCGTGTCCATCGGCCTGCTCGGCAATGCGGCGGAGATCTTGCCGGAGCTGGTCAAACGTGCCCGCGCCGGCGGCCTGAAGCCGGATCTGGTGACCGACCAGACCTCGGCACATGATCTGGTCAACGGCTACCTGCCGGTGGGCTGGACGGTCGAGCAATGGCGTGCTGCGCAACGCGATCCGTCGCAGCACGCCCGCCTGACCGACGAGGCCGCCAAGTCTTGCGCCGTACACGTGCAGGCCATGCTCGACTTCCAGGCCATGGGCATCCCGACCGTCGATTACGGCAACAACATCCGCCAGGTCGCGTTCGATCAGGGCGTGAAGAACGCCTTCGACTTCCCGGGCTTCGTTCCGGCCTACATCCGCCCGCTGTTCTGCGAGGGCAAGGGCCCGTTCCGCTGGGTGGCGCTCTCGGGCGATCCGGAAGACATCTACAAGACCGACGCCAAGATCAAGGAACTCTTCCCGCACAACACGCACGTGCATCGCTGGCTCGACATGGCGCGTGACCGTATCGCATTCCAGGGGCTGCCGGCACGTATCTGCTGGCTGGGCCTGGGCGAGCGCCACCTGGCCGGCCTGGCCTTCAACGAGATGGTCAAGAACGGCGAGCTGAAGGCCCCGATCGTGATCGGCCGCGATCACCTCGACACCGGCTCCGTCGCCAGCCCCAACCGCGAAACCGAAGCCATGCGTGATGGCACCGACGCCGTGTCGGACTGGCCGCTGCTCAACGCGCTGCTCAACACGGCTGGCGGCGCGACCTGGGTGTCGCTGCATCACGGTGGCGGCGTCGGCATGGGTTACTCGCAGCACTCGGGCGTGGTGATCGTTGCTGACGGTACCGATGCGGCAGCCAAGCGTCTGGGCCGCGTGCTGGTCAACGACTCCGGCTCGGGCGTGATGCGCCATGCCGATGCCGGTTATGAGACCGCCATCGCCTGCGCCAAGCGCAATGGCCTGAACCTGCCGATGATCGGCTAAACATGGATGAGTTGCCTCCGCGCGGGCGGGGGCGACAATGCAACACTCGCTTTTTACTACGATAACAATCATGAGCACGCCTACCACTCTCACGCTGCAACCCGGCGCGATGACCTTTGCCGACCTGCGCCGCGTGTGGCTCACCCCCACGCCGGTTACGCTGTCGAGCGACTGCGCCGCCGCCATCGAGGCGTCGGCCGCCACCGTGCAGGCCATCGTCGCCAAGGGCGATCCCGCTTACGGCATCAACACCGGGTTCGGCCTGCTGGCAAAAACGCAGATCCCCACGCACGAGCTGGAGCGCCTGCAACGCAACCTGATCCTGTCGCACGCTGTGGGTACGGGCGAAGACGTGAGCGACAGTGTTGCGCGCCTCGTGCTGTTGATGAAGGCGGCGAGCCTCGCACGGGGTTACTCGGGCGTACGCCGCGTCGTGATCGATACGCTGCTGGCGCTGCTGAATGCGGGCATCACGCCGTGCATTCCGTCCAAGGGTTCGGTGGGTGCGTCGGGCGACCTGGCACCCCTGGCACACATGACGCTGGCCCTGCTGGGCGAGGGCGATGTGCGTGTGAAGGGCGTGCGCACTCCGGCACGTCAAGCACTGGCCGCCGCCGGTATCGAACCGATCGCGCTGGCCGCCAAGGAAGGGTTGGCGCTGATCAATGGCACGCAGGTGTCGACCGCGCTGGCACTGAATGGCCTGTTCCTCGCCGAGCGCTTGCTGCAGGCGGCCACCGTGGTCGGCGCGCTGTCGGTCGACGCCGCCAAGGGCAGCGATGCGCCGTTCGATCCGCGCGTGCACACCGTGCGCGGCCAGCCCGGGCAGATCGCCACTGCCGCTGTCTACCGCAACCTGCTGGCCGGCAGCGCCATCCGCCAATCGCACCTCGTGGGTGACAAGCGCGTGCAAGATCCGTACAGCCTGCGCTGCCAGCCGCAAGTCATGGGCGCGTGCTTTGACCTGATCCGTCAGGCCGGCGCCACGCTGCTCACCGAAGCCAATGCGGTGACGGACAACCCACTGGTCTACGCCGATGCCGGTGAAGTGATTTCGGGCGGCAACTTCCACGCCGAGCCGGTGGCGTTTGCCGCCGACATGCTCGCGCTGGCGATTGCCGAAATCGGTGCGCTGTCCGAGCGCCGCATCGCGCTGCTGATCGATTCCACACTGTCGGGCCTGCCGCCGTTCCTGGTCGAGCAACCGGGCCTGAACTCGGGCTTCATGATTGCGCATGTCACGGCCGCCGCGCTGGCATCGGAGAACAAGACCTTCGCCCACCCGGCCAGCGTCGACAGCCTGCCGACTTCCGCCAACCAGGAAGACCACGTCAGCATGGCGACCTTCGCCGGCCGACGCTTGCAGGACATGGCCGACAACACTGCCACCATCGTCGGCATTGAAGCGCTGGCGGCTGCGCAAGGCGTGGATTTCCACAGACCACTGGCCACGTCCGACACGCTGGCGAATGCGCATGACTGCATCCGCTCGCGCGTGGCGTATTACGGCGAGGATCGTCTGTTTGCCCCCGACATCGAAGCGGCCCGCCGCCTCGTGCTCGATGGCCAACTCGGCGATTCGTGCCGCCAGCACGTGGCCGCACTCTCACTCAACTAACCGATGCTTGCTCAAGCTGAACCGAACGTGTGGCAAGGCCGCGTCGACGCGGAAGAGGGCCCGCTGGGTCTGCGTTGGCACCAGACGGTGCGCCGTATCGATGCCGAAGATGCCGGCGCGCCGCTCGCCAATACCGTTGCGCTGGCCGGTTTTGCCTGCGATGCGGGTGTCGCCCGCAACCACGGGCGCACCGGCGCGCAGGCAGGCCCGAATGCCATCCGCAAGATGCTCGCGAACCTGCCCGCACGGGCCGGCCGCGTGGTCGTCGATGCGGGCGATGTGACGTGTCAGGGCGATGCGCTGGAAGACGCGCAGAGCGAGCTGTCCGGCGTGCTGCACGATCTGCTTGATCGGGGCGCATTCCCCATCGCGCTCGGCGGCGGGCATGAGATTGCGTGGGCATCGTTCGGCGGCCTGGCGCGGCATCTGGCTGGCAAGTCGCAGCAAGCCCCGCGCATCGGCATCCTCAACCTCGACGCGCATTTCGATTTGCGTGCGGGCGAACGCGGCAGCTCCGGCACACCGTTCCGCCAGATCGCCGAAGACTGCGGACGACGCGGCTGGCCGTTCCACTACGCCTGCCTGGGCGTGAGCACCTACGCCAACACCGAAGCGTTGTTCGCACGTGCGCGCCAGCTCGGCGTGCGCTGGATGCACGACGACGAGATGGACATCATGCAGCTCGCGCACGTGCTGCAGGTGGTGGACGTGTTCCTGAGCCAGGTCGACCACGTGTATCTGACGATGTGCCTGGACGTCCTGCCGGCCGGCGTTGCCCCTGGCGTGAGCGCACCGTCTGCGCGCGGCGTGTCGATGGACGTGATCGAACCCATCGTCGACCGCGTGATTAGCTCGGGCAAGCTCCGGTTGGCGGATGTGGCGGAGCTCAACCCGTCGCTCGATATCGACAACCACACGGCCCGTGTCGCCGCCCGCCTGGTCGCGCGCGTGGCCGATGGCATCGGTCTGCAAGCAACTGAAGGAACTGCACATGGCTGATCCGGCCAACCTGCATTGGGATGCGCTTTGGACCCATGTCCACCTCGCCACGCTGGCGGCCGATGCCGACGGCTACGGTGAGATCCGCGACGGCGCTATCGCCGTCAAAGATGGACGCATTGCGTGGCTCGGCGCGCGAGCCGATTTGCCTGCCAACGCGCGCGCAACACGCGAGCACGACGGCGGCGGTGCCTGGCTCACGCCCGGCCTGATCGATTGCCATACCCACCTCGTCTACGCCGGCAACCGCAGCAACGAATTCGAAGCGCGCCTGAACGGTGTGCCCTATGAAGCGATCGCCCGCTCGGGTGGTGGCATTGTCTCGACTGTGCGAGCGACGCGCGCGGCCAGCGAAGACGCATTGGCAGAAGCCAGCCTGCCGCGCCTGAACGCGCTGCGCGCCGAAGGCGTGACCACCGTGGAGATCAAATCCGGCTACGGCCTCGATCTGGAAACCGAGCGCCGCATGCTGCGCGTCGCACGCCGCTTTGGCCAGTCGTTGCCGGTGCGCGTGCGCACGACGTTCTTGGGCGCACACGCCGTGCCGCCCGAATTCGCCGGCCGCGCCGATGACTACATCGACCACCTCTGCGCCGACGTGCTGCCCGCACTCGCAGCCGAAGGCCTCGTCGATGCGGTGGACGCCTTCTGCGAAACCATCGGCTTTTCGCCAGCGCAGACTGCACGCATGTTTGACGCTGCACAGCGTCTCGGCCTGCCCGTCAAGCTGCACGCCGAACAACTGTCCGACCAAGGTGGCGCGGCACTCGTGGCGCGTTACGGCGGCTTGTCTGCTGACCATCTCGAATGCCTGACCGACGCGGGCATCGCCGCCATGGCTGAAGCGGGCACGGTGGCCGTGCTGTTGCCCGGCGCGTTCTATTGCCTACGTGAAACCCGCCTGCCGCCGATGGCCGCCCTGCGCGCCGCCGGCGTGCCGATGGCCGTGTCGACCGACAGCAACCCGGGCACCTCGCCGCTCACGTCACTGCTGCTGGCGATGAACATGGCCTGCACGCTGTTCCGCCTGACGCCGCTGGAGGCGCTGACGGGCGCCACGCGCCATGCCGCCGCCGCGCTTGGCTTGTCCGGCACCTGCGGCGTGCTCGCCCCGGGCTGCGTGGCGGACTTCGCGCTCTGGCGCATCGACCGGCCCGCCGACCTGGCGTACGCGATGGGCCTCAACCCCTGCATTGGTGTGGTCAAGGATGGGGTGGCGGTGGCGTAAGGGGCGCGCGCTGACTCGGCTCGTATAATCGGCCGGATCAACCGCGAACCCGCGTCCCATGCCCTTCTTGCCCGAACCTCTGTTCCAGCACGGCCAGCCCGATCGCACGGCGATTTTGCTGGTCAACCTCGGCACGCCTGACGGCACCTCGCCACGAGAGGTCGGCCGCTACCTGCGCCAGTTTCTATCTGACCCGCGCGTGGTGGAAATTCCGCGGGCAGCGTGGTGGTTCATTCTCAACGTGCTAATCGTGCCGCTGCGCTCGCGGGCATCGGCGCACAAATACGAAAGCATCTGGCTGCGCGAGGCCAACATGACGGGCTCGCCGTTGCTGGTCTACAGCGAGCGTCAGGCGCACGCGCTGCAGCAGCTGCTGAATGCGCAAGGCCACGACGTTGTCGTCGCGTGTGCGATGCGCTATGGCAACCCGTCGATTCCCTCCGTGATGCAGGCACTGCGCAAGCAGGGCGTGGAGCGCATCCTCGTGCTGCCTATGTATCCGCAGTATTCCGGCACCACCACCGCCACGGCGTTCGACGAGGTCTTCCGCGTGCTAGGCGAGATGCGCAATCAACCGGAGTTGCGGCTGGTCAAGCATTTCCACGACGACCCGGCCTACATCAACGCGTTGCACCAGCAAGTGGGTGCGTACTGGGCGCAGCACGGCGCGCCGGACTTTGCGCACGGCGACAAGCTGTTGCTGTCGTTCCATGGCGTACCGCGCCGCACGTTGGAACTGGGCGATCCGTACCACTGCGAATGCCTGAAGACCGGCCGTCTGCTGGGCGAGGCACTTGGCCTGCAGCCGGGCCAGTATCTCGTCACGTTTCAATCGCGCTTTGGCCGCGCTGAATGGCTGCAGCCGTACACCGCGCCTACGCTCGAAGAGCTCGGCCGCGTCGGCACCAACCGCGTCGACGTGTTCTGCCCCGGCTTTCCGGCCGATTGCCTGGAGACGTTGGAGGAGATCGCGATGGAAGGGCAGTCGACCTTCCGCGTCGCCGGCGGCAAGGATTTCCACTACATCCCGTGTTTGAACGACAGCGAAGCGTGGATCGCCGGCATGGCCGACATTGCGCTGGCGCATCTGCACGGCTGGCCGCTCAAGCAGACGCATCCGCACGTGCTCGAAGCCAGTCGCACGCGGGCGCAAAGCAAGGGTGCCGCCGCATGAAAGTGAGCACCGACACGGCAGACCGCGTGCGCATCGACAAATGGCTGTGGGCAGCGCGATTTTTTAAGACGCGCTCGCAGGCGACGGACGCGGTGGAACGCGGTCGCGTGCAGATCAACGATCAGCTCGTCCGCCCCGCCAAGGATGTGAAGGTTGGTGACCGCGTGCGTGTGCACGCGCATGAACAGCAGTGGGAATTGCAGGTAGTGGCGCTGGCCGAAGTGCGAGGGCCCGCGTCGGTTGCGCAAACGCTCTATGCCGAGACGGAAGCCAGCCGCCTGAAACGCGAGGAAGACGCCGACCGCCGCCGGCTATACCGTGAGCCCGCCACGCAAATCGCCGGCCGGCCGACCAAGCGGGACCGCCGTCGCATTGACAAATTGGGCGACTGACCCAAAGTGTGTGCTAACTTGATAGGCCCAGCCCACGCGGCAGCTGCATCTGCGCGGGTTTGCTGATGTAGTGCTTGAAGATGGCCTTGCCGCTGCCGTACTCCGTATAACGCGGTGTGACGGCGCCAGAGAGGCAGATGAACGTTGTGGCTGCGGTCAGAGTCAACAGCAGGAGCACGGTCAGAACGGGCAGCTTGTTATGCATGGTACGAACCCTCAAAGAAGCTCGCGCCCCCCAGATTTTTCTTGCATCATAGGCGGCCGATTGGGGCCTCGCAATTGCTGTGCCGTTGCAATCAGATGAAACTTGTAACGCGATATTTCGTGATGCATGGTGCACAGTTGCCGCGCATCCTGCGCCCTTGAAAAGCGCGCCAAATGCCCCATATCGGGGAGAAATTGTTTGTGAAAATCCAGCGGATCGGTGCGCGGCACATGTTGTGCGTCGAGTACGCCGATCCCGTTATCCAGCGCTATGAAACACACTTCGGAAACTCCATCGCAACCGGATATGCAAGCCGCCCAGTCGACCCCGTCGTCTGCCGGCCAAGCCGCCAACGCCTATTCGAGCCAGGCCCAGCGCGCCAGCGCCGACGCCCAGGCCATCGCCGGTGACGAAGCCGCCGTGGCGGAAGCCGTGGCCGACGTGGACGCCGCCGAACTGCGCCGCCAACTGGAAGCGGCTGAAGAGAAGGCGCGCCAGAACTACGAAAACTGGGCTCGCGCCACGGCCGAAGGCGAAAACATCCGTCGCCGCGCGCAGGACGACGTGGCCAAGGCGCACAAGTTCGCCATCGAAGGCTTTGCCGAATACCTGTTGCCGGTGATGGACAGCCTGCAAGCCGCCCTGGCCGACACGTCGGGCGATGCCGCGAAGTTGCGCGAGGGCGTTGAACTCACGCTCAAGCAGCTCTACGCCGCGTTCGAGAAGGGCCGCGTGACTGAACTGAACCCGGTGGGCGAAAAGTTCGATCCGCATCGCCATCAAGCCATTTCGATGGTTCCGGCGGACCAGGAAGCCAACACGGTGGTGGCCGTGCTGCAGCGTGGCTACACGCTGGCCGACCGCGTGCTGCGCCCGGCGCTCGTGACGGTGGCCGCGCCCAAGTAAATTGGCTCGCCTCATGATTCAGAACGCCACCACCTCGCATGCCGCGCCTGCCGCTGTCCCAGTCGACGCAGCGGTCGACAAGACCGCGTTCGCGGCGTTCGGCATGCGCGAGGTGAACAGCGAGACCATCGACGCGGCCATTGCGGCGGCGGGCGATGCGCTCGTGTGCGTGTTCTTCTGGGGCGACGATTGCTTCAATTGCGAGCTGGCCAAGCAGGCCATGGCGGCGCAGCCAGTGCCCGTGCGTGAGCTTGGGCTGCACTGGCTGCATGCCAATGTCTACGAACATCCGGAACTGGGCCAGCGGTTTGGGCTGCATGGCATTCCGGTGTTTCTGTTTTTTCACCGTGGCAAGAAGCTTGGCCGGGCCACCGGCTGGCACGGCTACGCGCAGTTTGCCGCCGCCGTTGCCAATGCGCGCAACAAGCTGGCCGGCAAGCCGCTGGTCTGAGGTCGCGTTTGTGATGGCGCTCGTGCCGATGGCTGCGGCCTTCCTCTTTTCTTCGTCTTCTCGTGCCGTGCGCCCCAAGCGTGCCACGCACGCTCAGTCGCGCGCCGCGCAGGCGATGACCGCGACCCTTGCCGCCGCCCGGCGGTTGTCTTAGTGCCCTAGCGGCACCTTGCCGCCGGGCTCGCACCACCTTCATCCGCAGTTCCAGATCCGTATCACTGCCGGCCGGCGTTTGCGCCCGCTGGTGTTCTTGCCGCTGCGTTGCATTGGCCCGGAAGGCTATCGGCAGCGGTTTTGCCTAGTGTTGAAAACAGACCCGTAGGAGATCGACATGTCTAAACCAGCCGCCATCTACCTGACCGAGCTCGACCTCACCCGCTTGGAAAACGCCGCCGCCCGCGCCGGCAACAGCTCCCCGCTGGCCGATCTGGTCGATAACCTGATCGCCCGTGCCAATGTGGTGCCGGGCAACAAGATCCCCGCCGATGTGGTGACGATGAATTCGGTCGTGCGCGTGGTGGATGACGCCGGCGCCGAGCAGGAGTGGACGCTCGTCTACCCCGAAGAGGCCAATGTGGCTTCTGCCAAGCTGTCGGTACTCTCGCCGATGGGGGCGGCGCTGCTTGGCGCGCGCGCAGGCAAGTCGATCAAGTATTCGTCGCCTAATGGTGCCCAGCATTCCCTGCGGATCGAGCGGATCGCTTTTCAGCCCGAGGCCAGCGGTCAGCACACGCTGTAAGCCGCCTGCCGCCGATGCTCAACGCGAGAGGCTGTACCCGACGCGCAACTGCGAGCCCAGCTTGTGGTTGTAGTCGAGCAGGCTCTCGCCGTAGCCGGTGAAGTATTGGATGAACAGGTAGCCGGCCGTGCCGGTGAAGATGCGGCTCATCGGGTAGCTGAGCTGCGCATCGACGCTGCCATAGGCCTTGCGCGTGCCCTTGCGCAGCGTGGCCGCCAATTCCCAGCCGTTGGGGGCGCCGTACGAGACGCGGAAGTCGCCAAAACCCCGGTAATGCGCGATGTCGGTATTGCCGGTGCGCGTGAGATACGCGTACAGCTTGGGCTCGAACTTCCAGTGGTAGTCGGTCAGATCTCCAAAGTGGAAGGTCGGGCGCACGAACACGGTGTTGATGGCGCGCGAGGCATCGCCATCGCGGCCGTTGGATTCGTGCTCGATGCCGCCCGCGAATGACAGCCGCGTGAGCGCGCCGCCTCGGATGCCGGCGGGTAGGTCAACGTCGGGCCGGTAATAGAACAGGCTCGGGCGATAGTTTGTGTCGCGGAACGGTGCCGATTCCTTGCCCAAATCCCACAGCGAGAACTGCGTGTAACCGAAGTACAGGTTATCCAGCAGTGCCGCCGATGCCGGGTTCTCTGGCTGGAAGAGCCGGAACTTGAAACTCAACTGAAATTTGACGTTCAGGCCTTCGTGCGCGCCCACGGCGGCGAACATCGGCTCGTGGAAAGTCAGGCGTGCGGTCTCTTCCGCTGGGCGAAGCGGCTCGCCCGCCCCGGCCACCGTCACGGTCGCAGGGGAGGCAACGTTTGCTTCAGCGGCTTGCGTAATCGGGTTGGCGCCCAGGGCACCGCCCGGGCGGGCGCCATTGGCGGCAGCGTTACGGGCCGCGCCCGCCGGCGCGCCTTCAGCGGCGACTTGCCCGGCACCGGCGCCGCGTACCAGCGTCACGAGAACAGGCGCCGCATCCAGGTCCGGCGCATCGATTCGGACCGTGCCGCGCAGCACCTCAGGCAGCGTGCCGGTATAGGCGATGGTCCGGACTTGGCCCGGACGCAGATGCAGCGTTTCCGCCCCCATGTCATGTCGATTCAGCAGCACTTCCACCGGGCCCTGCAGGTCAGCGGTGGCGGTGAGGCGCAACTGGGTCGGCACCGTGTAGCTGCGCTGGGCGGTATCCCCCGAGACGACGAGGGTCAGTGTGAACGGCTGATTGGCGTCAACGCGGCGGGCGGGTTGAAGCAGGGCGACGGCGGCATCTGCCGAGGGCACGGCGCATGCAGCAAGCAAAGCGGCGCCAAGAACGGATCGGATGGGGGGCAATGGCATGGGCACGAGGCCACCGGGGTTCCGGCGAGTGGCAATGCGCGCAAGGGTACCATCCCGCCCTTTTGGGCTCGGCCGGCCTCCCCGGGCGTTCAAAACAGCCGTTTTTGCCTGGGAGCGCACGTTTTCGGGTGCTTTCCCAAGAAAAACCGGCCAAAATGCTCAACTTTTCAAAAATCGGCCTTGAAAAGCTGGGCGGCACTCCCACATCCGAGCCAAGTTTGTATTTCAGTGCAGTCCTGACACCAGATTCGAGGAGTAAGACATGGGCAAAATCATCGGTATCGACCTGGGTACCACCAACAGCTGCGTTGCCATCATGGAGGGCAACACCCCCAAGGTGATCGAGAACGCAGAAGGCGCACGCACCACCCCGTCGATCATCGCCTATATGGAAGACGGCGAGATCCTGGTCGGCGCCCCGGCCAAGCGCCAGGCGGTGACCAACCCGAAGAACACGCTGTACGCTGTCAAGCGCCTGATCGGCCGCAAGTTTGAAGAGAAGGAAGTCCAGAAGGACATCGGCCTGATGCCGTACACCATTACCAAGGCCGACAATGGCGACGCCTGGGTGGAAGTGCGCGGCCAGAAGCTGGCTCCGCCGCAAATCTCGGCCGAAACCCTGCGCAAGATGAAGAAGACCGCCGAGGACTACCTGGGCGAGGAAGTGACCGAAGCCGTGATCACGGTGCCGGCGTACTTCAACGATTCGCAGCGCCAGGCCACCAAGGACGCCGGCCGCATCGCCGGTCTGGACGTCAAGCGCATCATCAACGAGCCGACCGCGGCTGCGCTGGCATTCGGCCTGGACAAGAACGAGAAGGGTGACCGCAAGATCGCCGTGTATGACCTGGGCGGTGGCACGTTCGACATCTCGATCATCGAGATTGCCGACGTAGACGGCGAAAAGCAGTTCGAAGTGCTGTCGACCAACGGCGATACGTTCCTGGGCGGCGAAGACTTCGACCAGCGCATCATCGATTACATCATCGGCGAGTTCAAGAAGGAGCAGGGCGTTGACCTGTCCAAGGACGTGCTCGCGCTGCAACGCCTGAAGGAAGCCGCTGAAAAGGCCAAGATCGAGCTGTCGAGCACGCAACAGACCGAGATCAACCTGCCGTACATCACGGCCGACGCCTCGGGCCCGAAGCACTTGAACCTGAAGATCACGCGCGCCAAGCTCGAAGCGCTGGTCGAAGACCTGATCGCCCGTACGATCGATCCGTGCCGCACCGCCATCAAGGATGCTGGCGTGAAGGTGTCGGACATCCATGACGTGATCCTGGTTGGCGGCATGACGCGTATGCCGAAGGTGCAGGAGAAGGTGAAGGAGTTCTTCGGCAAGGAAGCCCGCAAGGACGTGAACCCGGACGAGGCCGTCGCCGTGGGCGCCGCCATCCAGGGTCAGGTGCTGGGCGGCGACCGTACCGACGTGCTGCTGCTGGACGTGACGCCGCTGTCGCTGGGCATCGAAACGCTGGGTGGCGTGATGACCAAGATGATCGGCAAGAACACGACCATCCCGACCAAGTTCTCGCAGACCTTCTCGACCGCCGACGACAACCAGCCGGCCGTGACGATCAAGGTCTACCAGGGCGAGCGCGAGATGGCCTCCGGCAACAAGATGCTGGGCGAATTCAACCTCGAAGGCATTCCGCCGGCACCGCGTGGCACGCCGCAGATCGAGGTGTCGTTCGACATCGACGCCAACGGCATCCTGCACGTGGGCGCCAAGGACAAGGCGACCGGCAAGGAAAACAAGATCACGATCAAGGCAAGCTCCGGCCTGTCGGAAGCCGAGATCGAGCGCATGGTGAAGGACGCCGAGGCCAACGCCGAGGAAGACAAAAAGCTGCGCGAACTGGTTGACTCCCGTAACCAGGGCGAAGCGCTGGTGCACTCGACCAAGAAGGCACTGGGCGAGTACGGCGACAAGCTGGAAGCTGGCGAGAAGGACAAGATCGAAGCCGCGATCAAGGAACTTGAAGAAGCCCTGAAGGGCACCGATAAGGCCGCGATCGACGCCAAGACCGAAGCGCTGGCAACCGCCTCGCAGAAGCTGGGCGAGAAGGTCTACGCCGACATGCAAGCCAAGGGCGAAGCGGCTGGTGCTGAACAGGCCGCCGGTGCCCAGGCAGGCGCGCACGCCGGACAAGGTGCACCGCACGACGATAACGTCGTCGACGCCGAGTTCAAGGAAGTGAACGACAAGAAGTAAGCCCCAAGTCCGCCGCGGCGGACGTGAGGGACGCCGGGCGGTGGTCATCAGGTTGTGCAGAGCGCACCTGATGCCACGCTCGGCTTTTTTGCTATTCGACCAAGCAGTAAGAACAAGCGATTTGACGAGCCACCATGGCAAAACGTGATTACTACGAAGTGCTCGGGGTGGGCAAAAACGCGAGCGACGACGAGATCAAGAAGGCCTATCGCAAGCTCGCGATGAAGTACCACCCGGACCGCAATCCGGACAGCAAGGAAGCGGAAGAGAAGTTCAAGGAGGCCAAAGAGGCCTACGAGATGCTCTCCGAGCCCGAGAAGAAAGCAGCCTACGACCAGTACGGCCATGCGGGCGTCGACCCCAACATGGGCGGCGGCTTTGGCGCGGGTGGCGCAGGCTTTGGCGGCGGCTTTGCCGAGGCTTTTGGCGACATCTTTGGCGACATCTTCGGCCAAGCACAGGGCCAGGGTGGCCGTCGTGGCGGCGGTCCGCAGATGTACCGCGGCGCAGACCTGCGCTACAGCATGGAGATCACGCTGGAGCAGGCCGCGCACGGCTACGACACGCAGATTCGCGTGCCGCACTGGGACGAGTGCGACCACTGTCACGGCAAGGGTGCGGAGCCGGGCTCCAGCGTGGAGACGTGCCCGACCTGCCACGGCGCCGGCCAGGTGCGCGTGTCGCAGGGCTTCTTCACGATGCAGCAGACCTGCCCGAAGTGCCACGGCAGCGGCAAGTACATCCCCAAGCCGTGCAGCAAATGCCATGGCCAGGGCAAGCTGAAGAGCCAGAAGACGCTGGAAGTGAAGATTCCGGCCGGCATCGACGAAGGCATGCGCATCCGTTCGTCGGGCAACGGCGAGCCGGGCATCAACGGCGGCCCGCCGGGCGACCTGTATGTGGAAATCCACATCAAGCCGCATCCGGTGTTCGAGCGCGATGGCGACGATCTGCACTGCCAGATGCCGATCTCGTTCGCGACGGCCTGTATTGGTGGCGACATCGAAGTGCCCACGCTCGGTGGCCGTGCCTCGTTCACGGTGCCGGAAGGCACGCAGGCCGGCAAGACGTTCCGCCTGCGCGGCAAGGGCATCAAGGGCGTGCGTTCGGGCTATGCGGGCGATCTCTATGTGCACGTCAACATCGAGACGCCGGTCAAGCTGACCGAGCACCAGAAGGACCTGCTCAAGCAGTTCGACAAGTCCGTGCACGAAGGTGGCTCGCGGCACAGTCCGCAAGAGCAATCGTGGATGGACAAAGTGAAGAACTTCTTCTCGTCGTAAGAAGCCGCGCAAAGCTACTGCGCGGCTCGATCTTGGCCCTGTGATGCTCGCCGTACTCATGTACGGCTGCGCCGCATTTGACAAATTCGGGGCCAACCTCGAACCGCTCGCTACGCTTTTCGAGGCTTCTTAAACACCTAAACGCTTCCTGTCGAGGACGTCGTCATGCAGTTGCCGCAAGCCGGCGCGCCGTTCGCGCTGCTGGACGATGCCACCTCGGGCATGACCGGGGGTGAGCGGCGCTCGCGCTGGTATACCGGGTATGCCGGTGAATTCTTTCGGCCCGCCGGCGTGCTGAACGGCTTGGACGATGATCTGCGTGCCGCGTGGCGCGAGGGTTTGCATGCGCTGATCGTCGCGCCGTATGAGTTTGGCGAGCCGCTGGTCGGTCTGCCAACTTCCACTGAAACGTCCTCTGTATTGCCTGGCCACGATGGCCGCTTGCGCGTGCTGCTGTTTCGCTCGATGCAGGTGCTGTCACCGGCCGAGGTCGATGCGCTGTTCGATGCGTGGCCTGAAGCGGCCGGCGCGGCCGGTTTGTTCGACTGTGCCGCCAGCGTCGATCACGCCACCTATACCCGCGCTATTGCGCGCATCCACAACTGGATCGCGGCGGGCGACACCTACGAAGTCAACTACACCTACCGCCTGCGCATGAGTGCGTTCGGCGCGCCTGCCGCGCTGTATCGAAGGCTGCGCGCGCGTCAGCCGGTACCGTACGGCGCGTTCATCGGACTGCCGGAGGGCGGGGCGATTCTGTCGTGCTCGCCGGAGCTGTTCTTCTCGCATCACGCCGGCAAACTGATTGCACGGCCGATGAAGGGCACCGCGCCCGCCACGGGCGATGTGGAAGTCGACGAGACCCGCGCCATCGCCCTGGCCGCCGACGCGAAGAACCGCGCCGAGAACCTCATGATCGTCGACCTATTGCGCAACGATCTGGGCCGCCTCGCGCGTCCGGGCTCGGTGCGCGTACCAGCGTTGTTCGAGGTGACGCCGTTCGGCAGCGTGCTGCAGATGACGTCGACGGTGGAGGCAGAGATTCCGCCAGCGACCGGTCTCGCCGATTGCCTGCGCGCGTTGTTCCCGTGTGGCTCGATTACCGGCGCGCCCAAGCGGCGGACGATGGAGATCATTGATGCGCTGGAGCCAGAGCCGCGTGGCCTGTACACCGGCGCCATCGGTTGGATCGACGCGCCCACCGACGACCGGGCGATGGGCGACGCGTGCTTTTCCGTGGCAATCCGCACGTTGGTGCTCAGCGCACCCGGCACAGACAGCCTGCGCAAGGGCGAACTCGGCATCGGCTCCGGCATCGTGCACGACAGCGTGGCTGATGACGAATACGCAGAATGCCAGTTGAAGGCGCGCTTCGTGACCGCGCTCGATCCGGGCTTATCGCTGTTCGAAACCATGCGGGCCACACGCGATGGTGTGCCGCTGCTAGATCGTCATCTGGCGCGCCTGGAGCGCTCGGCGCGCGCATTCGGGTTTCCGTTCGACCGCGCGGAGATGGCCACCGAGGTCGCGCGCGCATGCGCGTTCTTGCAAGGTGCGGACGATTTCCGCATGCGCCTGTCGCTGGAGCGTGATGGCAAGGTCAGTATCACCGCCGCGCCGTTGCCTCCGTTGCGAGCGCCGGTCAGCCTGCGCGTTGCTGAACAGACGCGCGAGGCCGTGCACAGCCTGCCAAGCCACAAGACGAATCTGCGCGCCGCTTACGACGCCGCCTGGCAAGCCGCCGAGCGCGAAGGCGCGTTCGATGCTGTGTTCTTCAATGGCGACGGCACGCTGGCTGAAGGTGGGCGTTCCACGGTGCTGGTGAAGCTCGATGGCGCGTGGTGGACGCCGCCGTTGTCTGCCGGTGTCTTGCCGGGGGTGATGCGCGCGGTGCTGCTTGAAGATGCAACGCCCTGGCTGGGTGGGCCGCTGCGTGAACGCGTGCTTACACGCGCTGATGTCACCCGCGCTGAAGCCATCGCCGTATGCAATGCCCTACGTGGCGTGGTGCCCGCGCATTTCGAGCCGCCCTTGGCCGTTGACGTGCTCTAGCTTCCAGCGCGCGACGCCGGGCAGGTTGATGAGCTCGCGGTCGTGGCAGACCATCAGCAGGGCACGGCCCTCCGCCGCGAGTTCGCCCACCAGCGCGATGACTTGCTCGCGTGCGGCACCGTCCAGATTCGAGGTGGGTTCATCGAGCAACAGCACGTCGGTTTGCAATGCGCGCGCGCGGGCAAGTGCAAGACGCTGCGTTTCACCGCCGGACAACCGTTCAGGCGGCACATCGACCACGTGCTCGAGGCCCGCCCACTGGATGGCGTCCTCGACACGGGCAAGCACTTCCGCATGTGCCACACGGTGTGGCCCCGTGGTCAGCCCATAAGCGAGATTGGCGCGCACCGACGTGCGGAAGAGATACGGATGCTGATGCACATAGGTCAGTCGCGCCCGTAGCTTGGCTGGATACGGCGACAGCGGTTGGCGGCCGTGTCCAAAATCGACCGTTGCCCCATTGGCCGGCGCCAGCCCTGCCAGCATGCGCAGCAGCGTGGTCTTGCCCACGCCGTTGGCGCCGGTAATGACAATCGCGTGGCCGGCTGACAGCGCCAGGCGTGGAATGTCGAACAGCGCGCGCGTGCCATGCCGGCAGCGCAGGTTTTCAAACACCATCATCGGCTGCGAGGGTGTGTTCATGCGCTTTCCCTGCGATAGGTTCCGGCGCCTTGCAGCCACGCGAGCACGAGGTTGACGAGCAGCGCCAGCACGATCAGCACGATGCCGAGCGCAATGCCCTGCGCGAACTCGCCCTTGCTCGTTTCCAGCGCAATCGCCGTGGTCATGGTGCGCGTGATGCCTTCGATGTTGCCGCCGACCATCAACGCCGAGCCCACCTCAGCGATGACGCGGCCGAAGCCCGCCACCACGGCAGCCATTAGTCCGAAACGCAATTCCCGGAAGACGGTCAGCAGCAGCCGGATGCGCCCCGCGCCGAGCACGCGGGCCGTTTCAGCGAGTCGCGGGTCGGCGCGTTCGAGCGTGGTCAGGGCGAACGCAACAATGACCGGCAGGCCAAGCACCGCTTGCCCAAGGATCATCCCCCCTTGCGTGAACAGCAGCCCGAAGCCGCCCAGCGGCCCCTGGCGCGAGAGCAACAGAGTCAGCAACAGTCCGATCAGCACCGTCGGAAACGACAGCGATGCCTGCGCCAGCACAACGAGCGCACGGCGCCCCGCAAAACGGTGCATGGCGATGAGGTAAGCGATGAGCAAGCCCGGCGGCGCCGCCAGCAGCAACCCGGCAATCGCCACCTTCAACGACACCCATACGATCGTCCACAACGCCGCATCACCGCTGGCGAGCAGGGCGAAGGCGTCGACGGTGGCCGACCAGATTTCCATGTGGATGCCGCTTAGGCGAAGGTGTGTTCGGGGCCGGGGAACGTGCCGTCTTTGACGGCTGCCACGTAGGCTGCGACAGCGCCGTCGATGGTGGTCTGCCCGTCCATGAAGTTGCGCACGAACTTCGGCCGATGGCCGGGAAACACGCCCAGCATGTCGTGCATAACCAGCACTTGGCCCGAGCACTCCAGCCCCGCGCCGATGCCGATGGTGGGAATCGCCAACAGACGCGTCACCTCGCCGGCCAGCGCGGCGGGAATCGCTTCCATGACGACGAGTTGCGCACCCGCATCCTGCACGGCCAGCGCATCGGCCTTCAGTTGCGCGGCCGCTTCATCGCCACGGCCTTGCACCTTAAAGCCGCCGAAGGCATGCACCGACTGCGGCGTCAGGCCGATGTGTGCACACACCGGAATGCTGCGCTCGACGAGGAACTGGATCGTCGGCGCCAGCCACACGCCGCCTTCGAGCTTGACCATCTGGGCACCGGCCTGCATCACGCGAACGGCGCTGTGGAAGGCCTGCTCCGGCGTGCCATAGGTGCCGAAGGGCAAGTCCGACACCAGCAGCGCCTTGTTGATGCCGCGCGATACGCACTCGGTGTGGTAGATGATGTGTTCCAGCGTGACCGGCAGCGTGGTCTTCTGGCCCTGCACGACGTTGCCGAGCGAGTCGCCAACAAGCAGCACGTCGGCGCCGTTGCGATCCATCAGGGCGGCGAAGCTGGCGTCGTAGGCGGTGAGCATGGCGATGCGCTCGCCAGCGGCACGCATGGCCTGCAGCGACGTCACCGTAACGGCCTTGCGGTTCGATTCCTGGAGATAGCTCATGGACTGGTGTTCAGTGGGGCATCGTGACAGCCCACGCAGACCATGCGGTGCGTCGGCTAGCGCGTTGCCAGCTTGATGAATTCCTTGGGCCCGCGCATTGCGTCGATGCGGGTGAGCAAGGTGCGGAAATCGTCGTCGTTGCCCGCGGGGTCGAAGTCCGCAGTGTCGACGATCAGCGTTGGTGCGGCATCGTAATACAGAAACAGCTCGCCGTATGCGGCGCAGATGCGTTGCAGGTATTCAGCGTCGATGCCCGTTTCGTAAGGAACGGCACGCTTGGCAATGCGCGGCAGCAGGTCTTCGGCGCGCGTCTGCAGGCAGATGACGAGGTCGATGCGCTGCTGCGGCAGGGCCAGTGCATTGGCCATCGCGTCGTACAGCGCGAGCTCATCGGCCGGCAGCGTCAATTGGGCGAACAGGCGGTCGCGTGGCAGGAAGCTGTCAGCGACGATGCGTTCACCGGCGAGCGTTGCCTTGTGCCACGCCTTCAGGCGCTCGGCACGTTGCAGCAGGAAGCGCAGTTGCACCGGCAGGGCATAACCGGCCGGGTCTTCGTAGAAGCGGGCGAGGAAGGGGTTGTCGTTCGGCGTTTCGAACGACGTGGAGGCACGCAGGTGGTCGGCCAGGCGCTGGGCCAGCGCGGTCTTGCCCACGCCGATCGGGCCTTCAACGACGATGCGGCGCAGGTGATCAAGAGCCATCAGTAGCGGGGGTGCGTGTGGTGCAGAGAATCAGGCGGCGGGCTGCTTGGCGCGCATGCACTGGCACATCGTGGTCTTCTCGATGCGCTGGTCGGCCACGCCGGGCAGCAGTTCGGCGACTGCGCCGATGCCGGGGATCATGAGATCGGGCGCCAGCTCATGCAGCGGCAGCAGCGTGAAGGCACGTTGGCCCACGCGCGGATGCGGCACCGTCAACTCAGGTGAGGTGAGGACGTGGTCGCCGTAGAGGAGCAGGTCCAGGTCCAGCGTGCGCGGTGCGTTGTGAAACGGGCGCTCGCGGCCGAACTGGTCTTCGATGTGGTGACAGATGCGCAGCAACTGGTCTGCCGTGAATGGCGTTTCGATGCGCACGACGGCGTTGATGTAGTCGTCGCCGCTCGAGTCCACCGGCGCGCTGCGATACAGGCTCGATTTGCCGGTGACGGTGATGCCGACCTGCTGTGCGAGGCAGACCACGGCGTCTTTCACTGCCTGGCGCGCGTCGCCCAGGTTGGCGCCGATGCCGATGTACGCCACTGTCTTCACGTTTCCTCCGAACTTCCCGGATTGACGTCAACGACTGTATCCGATTTCGCCGGACCGCGTCGGCGGCGACGGCGTTTGCTCGCGCTGCCGGTGCCGCTGGGGCCGGTATTGCTGGTGCTGGCGGGGGCGTGCTTGGCCTGCGCCATGAGAGTGTCGCGGGTTTCGCCGTCGCCGTTCTGGAAGGCGGTCCACCAGTCGGCAAGTTCCTGTGGCAATTCGCCTGAGGCGCAGCGCAGGACGAGGAAGTCATATCCGGCGCGGAAGCGCGGCGATTCCAGCAGGCGATACGGCATGCGGCCCGAGCGCTTCTCGAAGCGCGGCTGCATGCTCCAGATTTCCTTCATGTCGGATGTGAAGCGGCGCTGGATGGCGAGCTGCTCGGTCTGGCGGTCGAGCACTTCGTCCATGGCCGTGTGCAGCGCGGGGATGAGCGGCTCGCCGGCTGAGCGGCGGCGGTTCCAATGCTCGACCACGTGGTGCCACAGCAGCGACGCAAACAGGAAGCCCGGCGACACCGGCTTGCCGGCCTTCACGCGGTCGTCCGTGTTGTCGAGCGCAAGCTGTACGAAGCGCTGGCCCATCGGCTGCTCCAGCGCCACATCGAGCAGCGGCAGCAGGCCGCGATGCAGGCCGGCCTTGCGCAGCTCCTGCAGCGAGGCCCAGGCGTGGCCCGACATCAGCAGCTTGAGCATTTCGTCGAACAGGCGGGCGGCCGGCACGTTGTGGATCAGCGGGCCCAGTTCGGCGATCGGTGCGCGCGTGTCGGGGTCGATGTCGAAGCCGGTCTTGGCCGCAAAGCGCACCACGCGCAGCATGCGTACCGGGTCTTCGCGGTAGCGGGTGAGCGGGTCGCCGATCATGCGCAGCGTGCGCGCACGCATGTCTTCCATGCCGTGATGGTAGTCATGCACGGTTTCGTCGGCGGGGTTGTAGTACATCGCGTTGACGGTGAAGTCGCGGCGGGTGGCGTCTTCGGCCTGGGTGCCCCAGACGTTGTCGCGCAGCACGCGGCCGCTGGCGTCGACGGCGTGCGTGTGGTGGTCAAGCTCGGTGCGCTTGACGCGCTTGCCGGCAGGCACCTGCTCGGCGTCCACCGCGTCGACGAGCGCGCGGAAGGTCGAGACTTCGATGATTTCCTGATCGCGCCCGCCATAGAACGTCACGTGCACGATCTGGAAGCGGCGACCGATGATGCGCGAGCGCCGGAACAGCGCCTGCACCTGCTCGGGCGTGGCGTTGGTGGCGACGTCAAAGTCCTTCGGCTTGATGCCCAGCAGCAGGTCGCGCACGGCGCCGCCGACGATGAAGGCGTCATACCCGGCTTCCTGCAGCGTCGACGTGACCTTGACGGCGTTGCGCGAGAGCAGCTTCGAGTCGATGCCGTGCTCGTCCACGCTCCACACGCGCGCCTGACGGGGTACGCCGCCGGCGGACTTTGCGCGTGGCCTTGCTGCTTTCGACGCTCTAGGCGCCTTGGGGGTGCGGGGTTTCTTGGCGACGGGTGTGCCCGGCTCGGTGGTCGAGGCGGGTTCTGCAGCGGTCTTCTTGCCCAGCAGACGATTGATGAGTTTCTTGATCACGCCGCGCCTTGCTCAGAAGATGTCCATGATGCGCCAGTTGCGCGCGGCTGCGAGGTTGCGCAGCGTGTCGTCGGGGTTGGTGGCGACGGGGTCGGTCACTTCCTCCAGCAGCGGCACATCGTTGGCCGAATCGCTGTAGAAGGTGCTGCGCTCGAAGTCGCTCCAGCCGCGGCCCATATTGGCGAGCCACTCGTGCACGCGTGCGACCTTGCCTTCGCGGAAGCTCGGCGTGCCGAACACGTCGCCGGTGAAGGCGCTATCGGGTGCGCCGTCGGCGGTGGCCGGTTCCGTGGCGATGAGGTGATCGATGCCGAAGGCCTTGGCAATCGGCCGCGTGACGAAGCTGTTGGTGGCGGTGACCACGCAGCACAGGTCGCCCGCATCCAGGTGCTTGTAGACCAGCGCCTGCGCTTGCGGGGTGATTTTCGGGAGGATCACGTCATGCATGAATTCGGCGTGCCACTGGGCCAGCGTGTCGCGCGAGTGTGCGGCCAGCGGCGCCAGCGCAAAGCGCAGAAATGCGTGGATATCCAGCGTGCCGGCTTTGTAGTCGGCATAGAACTGATCGTTCTTGCGCTGGTATTCGGCTTCATCCACCACGCCGCGGCGGATGAGGAAGCGCCCCCACTCGTGGTCGCTATCGGTGGGGATGAGGGTGTGATCGAGGTCAAAGAGGGCCAGATTCATGGGGCGCGATTTTACCCGAAGGTGATGTCGCCTGATGTCGCTACCCTGGCGGCCCCCCGGCTCACTTGATCGGCGCGAGCATTTCGCGCACGAGCGGCAGGGTGACGGCGCGCTTGCGGGCGAGCGAGTAGGTGTCGAGGGCGTCGAGCAAAGCCATCAGGCTCGGCATGTCGCGGTAGGAGTGCGTGACAAGCCACTGGGGCACGTCGGCGGAAAGCTGCATGCCGCGCTCGCGGGCGGCTTGGCGCAGAGCTTCGACCTTGTCGGCGTCGGACAGCGGGCGCAGCCAGTAGACCAGCCCCCAGCCCAGACGAGTGCGCAGGTCTTCACGCAGCGGCATCGACATGGGGGCGGCTGCCCCGGCAATGGCGATGGCGGCATGCGGGTGCGCGCGCACTTCATTCACAAGGTTGAACACCGCCACCTGCGCCCATTCGTCCAGGCCTTCGGCATCGTCGATGGTCCAGACGGTGATATCCGGGTCGAATTCGTAGGCTTCGAGCGGGGCGTCGGGGGCCAGGGTGCGAACTTCGTAGCCGCCGGCCTCCGCCTGCGCACAGATGGCTTGCAGCAGATGGCTGCGCCCGCTGCCTTCCTCGCCCCACAGGTAGACGAGGCGGTCGGTGGCGGTACCGTCTACCACCTGCGGAACCAGGGCGCGCAGGCGCAGCAACGCCTCTTCGTTGCCAGCGGCGACGAAGTTGTCGAAGGTCGGGGCCGGAGGCGCGCCGAGTTCGAGCGGTAGCTGTTCTGGTTGGGCCATGAAACGTTAGGTGGCGGGTGAGTCGCGGTTGGCTCGCAGTTGGATTACTCGCGGTAGAGCCTGCTGTTCAGATAAAGATGCCGGATCTGCCGCAAACCGACCAGCAGTACGGCACTGATCGGCAGGGCCAGCAGGATACCGAAAAATCCGAACAATTGGCCAAAAGCCAGCAAGGCGAGGATGACCGCCAGCGGGTGCAGGCCAATGCGCTCGCCCACCAGGCGGGGCGTCAGGTAGAAGCCTTCGAGCACTTGGCCAATGCCGTAGACCACGGCCACAGCCAGCAAGCCATACAGATTGCCAAACTGCAGCAGCGCCGCGAGCACCGCCAGCGTCAGGCCAATGCCGAAGCCGATGTACGGGATAAACACGGCCAGTCCCGTAAAGATACCGACCGGCAGCGCCACGTCAAAGCCCGCCAGCGCCAGGCCGGAGGCGTAATACACCGCCAGCACCAGCATCACGATGACTTGCCCGCGCAGGTATTGCGACAGCAGGCCGTCGGTTTCGGCTGCCAGCTCACGGGTCTTGGCCAGCCAGCGGCGCGGCACGGCGGTTTCCAATCGGCGCATGAGCATGTTCCAGTCCATCAGCAGGTAGAACATCACGATGGGCACCAGAAAGGCGATGGCCAGCACCTGCAGCGCGGCGGAGCCCGACACACGCAGATAGGCCAGTGCCGTGGACATCACGTCCTCCGGGCCGGCCGCCAACTGGTCAGTCAGCAGGCGCCGCAGGCCCGGGAAGTCGAAGCGCACATGCACGCCCAGCTCCGCCAGCTTGGGCGAAGCCACCGCATTGAGCTTGGCCAGCATGCCGGGCAGTTGGTCGCGAATGGCGGGAATCTCTTTTTGCAGCACCGCCAGCACCAGCAGGGCCAGCGCCACGCCCACCACCGTCAGCAGCAGGATCATCAGGAACACAGCCAGCACGCGCGGCACGCGGTGGCGTTGCAGCCATTCCACGCCGGGGTGCAGGATGTACGACAGGATGAACGCGCAGACGAAGGGTGTGAGCGTCGGCGCCAGCAACTTGAGCAGCGCCAGAAAAATGACCGCCACGGCGATCCAAGCCAGCGTGCGCTTGGTTTCCTGCGTGAGCAACGGGGCGTTCATGGGCGGCGAGGGTTCCGATGGCGAATGGGGGAGTCGGAAAAGCAGCCCTTGGGGTGGCCGCATCCGGTAAAATCGCGATTTTACTGGACCGGCGGGTCCAAATTTTGTGACGCCCGCCGCGCGCCACCGGATTCCTTCAATTCCCACCACTGTATGAGCGCTTCCGAAACCCCATCCGCATCCACCGGCCTGTCTTATCGCGACGCGGGCGTCGACATCGAGGCGGGTGACGCCCTGGTCGACCGCATCAAGCCGTTTGCCAAGCGCACCATGCGCGAAGGCGTACTGGGCGGCATCGGCGGCTTCGGCGCGCTGTTCGAGCTGTCCAAAAAGTATCAGGAGCCGGTGCTGGTGTCCGGCACCGACGGCGTGGGCACCAAGCTCAAGCTGGCCTTCGCACTGAACCGCCACGACACCGTCGGCCAGGATCTGGTCGCCATGAGCGTGAACGACATCCTGGTGCAGGGCGCCGAGCCGCTGTTCTTCCTGGATTACTTCGCCTGCGGCAAGCTCGACGTTGACACCGCCGCCACCGTGGTCAAGGGCATCGCCCAGGGCTGCGAGCTGGCCGGTTGCGCGCTGATCGGCGGCGAAACCGCTGAAATGCCGAGCATGTACCCGGACGGCGAATACGACCTGGCCGGCTTTGCCGTTGGCGCGGTCGAAAAGCGCAAGATCATCGACGGCACGACCATTGCGGAGGGCGACGTGGTGCTGGGCTTGGCTTCGTCGGGCGCGCATTCGAACGGCTACTCGCTGGTGCGCAAGATCATTGACGTGTCGCGCCCGGACCTGAACGCCGATTTCCATGGCCAGCGCCTGCAGGACGCCATCATGGCGCCGACGCGCATCTACGTGAAGCCGCTGCTGTCGCTGATCGAGAAGCTGACCGTCAAGGGCATGGCGCACATCACTGGTGGCGGTTTGACGGAAAACGTGCCGCGCGTGCTGCAAGACAACCTGACCGCCGTGCTGCACAAGAGCGCCTGGACGCTGCCGCCGCTGTTCCAGTGGCTGCAGAAGGCCGGCAACGTGGCCGACGACGAAATGCACCGCGTGTTCAACTGCGGCATCGGTATGGTGGTGATCGTGTCGGCGGCCGATGCACCGGCAGCCATCGCCCACCTGAAGGACGCGGGTGAGACGGTCTACCAGATCGGCGAGATCCGCGCCCGCCAGGCTGGCGAAGCGCAGACGATCGTGGTCTGACGCAGCATTCCCGCCCAATAAAAAACCGCCGATGACCTCGGCGGTTTTTTTATGCGCGGTGTTTTGCGCGCGCTTATTTCAGCGGCACGTATTCGCCCGTGACGGGGTCGTCTTTTTGCGCGGCGCCGGTGGTCTTGTCGATCAGCAACGTGACCACGCGCGGGGCGGTGTTCGGGTCGCCACCGCAGGCGGGCGTGTGGTTTTCCAGCACTTCAACGCTGTAGTGCGCGGCGTCTTGTTCATCAGGCAGGAAGGACAGGCACGCCTGTGGCAGGCTGGTCAGCTTGTATTTGTCGATGGCGGCGCGGGCGAGGTGGGTCGCCTTGGCTTGTTCGGCTTCACTGAGGGCCGGTGCGCTGGCTGGGGCGGGAGCGGACGCCGGCGCCTGGGTGGCGGGCTTCGGTGTCTCGCCGGATCGGTTGCAGCCGGCCAGTGCGAGGGCTGCGAGCGCTGCAATCAGAGGGCGAATCATGGTGCGGGGAATCGATGTACAGAGAGATCGCCACTGTACCCGCAACCGCTGTCTACGACTGCGCTTCGCGCTCCAGCAGCGCACGCTTGCGTTCCACGCCCCAGCGATAGCCCGAGGTATTGCCATCGCGCCGGATCACCCGATGGCATGGGATGGCCACGGCAATGTGGTTGGCCGCACAGGCCTGCGCGACCGCCCGGATCGCCTTGGGCGCCCCAATGCGCGCGGCAATCTCGGTGTAGCTAGTCGTGCTGCCGGGCGGCACTTCACGCAGGGCTCGCCACACGCGCTCCTGGAACGCGGTGCCACGCACATCCAGCGGCAAATCCAGGCCAAGCGATGGTGCTTCAACGAAGCCGACCACCTTGGCTACGAGATCTTCAAAGCCCGCATCGCCGCCGATGAGCTCGGCCTTGGGAAAGGTGTCCTGCAGGTCGCGCACGAGCGCATCGGGGTCGTCGCCCATCAGGATCGCGCAGATGCCGCGGTCGCTTTGCGCGACCAGGATCGAACCGAGCGAGCACTCGCCCACGGCAAAACGAATCGTCGTCTGTGCGCCGCCCGCGCGGTAGCGGCTGGGCGTCATGCCAAGCACGTTGTCCGACGCTTCGTAGAAGCGGCTGCTGGCGTTGAAGCCGGCGTCATAGATGGCTTCGGTGACGCTGCTACCACGTCCAAGCTGCGTGCGCAGTTTGCGGGCGCGGTGTGCCGCAGCGTAGGCCCTGGGCGTGAGGCCGGTCACGCTCTTGAACAAGCGGTGAAAGTGATACGGGCTCAGGCCGGCGTCTTGCGCGAGAGCGTCGAGCGTGGGCGGCGTTTCTGCCGCCTCAATGCGGCGGCACGCGGCGGCCACCAGCGCGGCTTGCTGCGTGCGTGCGGTGGTCTGGTCGGGGCTGGCGCGGCGGCTTGGGCGATAGCCTGCGGCTTCGGCATCGGCGGGTGTGTCGAAGAACTCGACGTTCTCCGGGCGCGGCAGACGCGACGGGCTGCTCGGCTGGCAATACACGCCGGTGGTCTTTACGGCGTAGACGAACTGGCCATCGGCGGACGGGTCGCGTGCCAGCACGCGGGCCCAGCGTGGGTCGTGTTCGGTGGCGATGGTGGGGGCGATCTTGGCGGACGTGTGCATGGCATCAGTCGGTGAACATCGATGCCTGTACTGTAGATGCGCCCCTGCGCCGGGGCACTCCGGGGCTTGCGGTCAAATTCGGGGCGATGGCCATGTCACTTGTCACTTGCTTGGCATCCGCCACAAATACCATGCCGCGATGGTGCGATAGGGGCTCCACGCACGGCCGATGTCGATCATCTGCTTGCGCGTCGGTGCGGTTTCCATGCGCTTGAGGCGGCGGTAGCCATCACGCACGCCGAAGTCGTCGGCGGGCAGGATGTCGGAGCGCGCCAGGGTGTAGATCAGCAGCATCTCGACCGTCCAGCGGCCGACACCGCGCAGCGTTGTGAGCTGATCGATGAGCGCCTCATCCGGAGTTGCGAGGGCTTCGTCGCGCGTTGGCACGGTGCCGTCCAGTGCGGCTTGTGCGATGCCGCGAATGGTCGCCAGTTTGGTCGCTGAGAAACCGCAGCCGCGCAATGCGGCTTCATCGGTGGCGAGCACCTGTTGCGGCGCGGGGAACGTGGTGCCAGGGTAAAGCGCCAGGAAGCGGCCGAGGATGGCGTCCCCGGCCTTGGCGTGGAGTTGCTGATAGGCGATGGCGCGCACCAGCGCTTCGTAAGGCTCGCGTGCGGGCTTGGCGGCGTGGCGGCACGGGCCAATGGCGGCGATGTGGCGCGCCCAATCGTCGTCGAGCGATGCAAGAAATTCGGCGGCTTGCCGGTATGCGTGCTCGGACAGGTCGGCAGCAATGACCGTCATATCAGCCGGCCTTGCGGAACGTGAGGTTGATGCGCTGGCTGCCCAGTAGCGCGTGCGGGTGGTCTTTGAGCGGCGCAACGCCGTGGTAGCGCAGGCGATCGGGGCCGCCCCAGACCACGACGTCCCCGTGGAACAGCGGGATGCGCTGTGTCCTATCTGCGCGTTTGTGGCCGCCGAACAGGAACATCGCAGGCATGCCCAGTGAGACGGACACGATGGGTGCGCCGTAGTCCTGCTCGTCTTTGTCTTGATGCAGCGATAGGCGCGCGCCAGGCACATAGCGGTTGATGAGGCAGGCGTCGGGCGTGAAGCCTGGAAAGCCGGCTTCGGCAGCCGCGTTGCGGGCGAGGCGCAGGAACATGTCTGGCAGCGGCGGCCACGGGTTGCCGGTGAGCGGATCGTGCGTGGCGTAGCGGTACCCATGGCGGTCGGACGTCCAGCCCAGCGTGCCGCAGTTGGTCAGCGCCACCGACATCTCAAAGCCGCCCGGCGTGATCATGTGCCGAAACACCGCTTGCTGTGCGATGGCATCCACGGCGGCGAGCAGTGCGGGCGCATCGGCCAACGCGAAGCCACGCAGTACGAATGCCGCTTCGCCGAGCACGATGCGTGCGTCGTCGGTCGGTGCGTGGTCGGCAAACAGATCGCCGGTTGTCATGGTCAAGTGGCTACAGCGCGTCGTGGAAGATGATGCCGACAGTATGCCGCCGGCCCGAGCGCAGACGGCTCACGCCGTGGCGCATGTTCACCCGATAGGTGCCACGCGTGCCCTGCACGGGGCGATGGTGCACCGCAAAGACCACCGCATCGCCCCTGCGTAGTGGCACCACCTCGGGCCGCGATTGCATGCGCGGGCGCTGCTCGGTCATGACGAACTCGCCACCGGTGAAATCGACACCGGGTTCCGACAGCAGGATGGCAACCTGCAGTGGAAAGACGTGCTCGCCGTAGAGATCCTGATGCAGGCAGTTGTAGTCGCCGGGGCCGTACTGGAGGATGAGCGGGGTGGGGCGCAACTGCCCGGCTTCGTGGCAGCGGCGCAGGAAATCGGCGTGCTTGGGTGGATAGCGTACGTCGATGTCCATGGCCTCGTTCCAGCGGTTGGCGATGGTTGCCAGCGGTGGGTAAAGCGATGTGCGCAACTGCGCGATCAGGTCCGGCAGCGGATAGGCGAAGTACTGGTATTCGCCGCGCCCGAAGCCGTGACGCTCCATTACCACGCGTGAGCGATAGAGGCGCGCTTGCGGGTACAGCGCGGCCAGTGCGTCGCAGGCGTCGTGCGTGAGCAAGCCTGGCAGCACGGCGCTGCCGACGTCGTTGAGGGCGTCTTCAACGGTATGCCAGTCGACGCCAGCGAGGTTGGGGTGGTGCTCCGCGCCTGTGTGTACGGTGGCGGTGGAAGGCGGCATATACGTTCTGTCTGAAGAAGAAATCCGATATGCCAAGCCTACGCTTACGGGAGTGCGCGTGGCACTCCGGAGCTTGCGGTCAAATTCAAGCCTGTGCGGCCAGGCTGGCAGGCATGGTGGCGGCAGCCAATTTGCTGAGCGCATCGCCGGTGGCGCGGCAGATGCGCCACTCGGGCAGCACATCGGCGCCCATGGCTTCGTAGAAGGCGATGGAGGGCGCGTTCCAGTCGAGCACGCTCCACTCGAAGCGGCCGCAATCGCGCTCCTGGGCCAGGCGCGCGAGGTGAATCAACAATGCCTTGCCGATGCCCAGGCCGCGATATTCCGGCTCCACAAACAGGTCTTCCAGATACAGCCCCGGCTTGCACAGGAAGGTCGAGAAATTGTGGAAGAACAGCGCAAAGCCCACGGCCCGGCCGTCGACTTCCGCCAGCACCGCCTCGCAATACGGGCGCGGGCCGAACAGCATGGTGGCAAGCGCTTCGGGCGTGGTCTGCACGAGGTGCGTGAGCTTTTCGTATTCGGCCAGCGCGGTAATCAGCCGGACAAGCGCGGCACAGTCATCCGGCGTGGCGGGGCGCAGCGTGAAGGTGGTGGCGGTGTCGGTCGTCGTCATTGCTGTGATGGGGATTGCAGTGAGGTTTGGACCAGGCGCGCGACCTGGTCGACGTAATCGGGTGCAAGGCAATCGACCACATGCCGCTCCGGCGTGCTGCGCAGCCAGGTGATCTGGCGCTTGCAGAGCTGGCGTGTGGCGGCAATGCCTTGTTCGCGCAGGGTGGGCATGTCGATCTCGCCGTCGAGGTAGGCCCACGCCTGGCGGTAGCCCACGCAGCGGATGGAGGGCAGCGTGGGCGAAAGATCGCCGCGCTTGCGAAGCGCCTCCACTTCGTCAAGGAGGCCGCCCGCGAGCATCGCATCAAAGCGCTGCGCGATGCGTGCATGCAGCACGAGGCGATCCGACGGCTCTAGCGCAATCGTCAGGTAGGGCGCGGCGGCTTCGTGCTGCTGGAAAGCATTCGCACCGACCTCGCGCGCCAGCAGCGCCGACATCGGTTGGCCTGTCAGCCGATACAGTTCCAGCGCGCGTTGGATGCGCTGCGCGTCGGTCGTATGCAGCCGTGCGGCGGTGATGGGGTCGACCAGTGCGAGCTTCGCGTGCAGCGCGGGCCAGCCGTCGCGTGCGGCTTCGGCATCGATCTCGGCGCGGATGGCCGGATCGGCACCGGGCAGATCGGAGAGCCCCTGCGTGAGCGCTTTGTAGTAAAGCATCGTGCCGCCGACGATCAGCGGCAGCTTGCCGCGTGCTCGGATGGCGTCAATCAGCGTGTTGGCATCGTTGGCAAACTGCGCGGCGGAATATGCATCGAGCGGATCGATGATGTCGATCAGGTGATGCGGTGCAATGGCCCGTTCTTCAGCGCTGGGCTTGGCGGTGCCGATATCCATGCCGCGATACACCAGCGCGGAATCCATGCTGATGATCTCGACGGGCCAGCGCTCGGCCAGCTTCAGCGCGGCGGCGGTTTTGCCGGATGCTGTGGGCCCGAGCAGGCAGATGGCGCGCGGTGCGTTTGCAAAAGACACGGTCATCACAAGCTCACTGGCCGCGCAGGAACAGGCGATCCAGGTCGGCCACCGTCAATTGAATCCACGTCGGGCGACCGTGGTTGCATTGGTCGGCGCGTTCGGTGGCTTCCATCTGGCGCAGCAGCGCGTTCATCTCGTCGATGTTCAGACGGCGGTTGGCACGCACGGCTGAGTGGCAGGCCAGCGTGGCGAGCAGTTCGTTCTGGCGTTCGGCCAGCACGCGCGAGCCGCCATAGGCCTGCAGATCGCGCAGCACGTCGCGGGCGAGGGCTTGCGCGTCGGCCTTCTGCAGCAGCGTCGGCACGGAGCGCACGGCCAGCGTCGTTGGCGACACGGCGGAGATGTCGAACCCGAGCAGCGTGAGCGTGTCGCGGAATTCCTCCGCTGTACCAATCTCTACCGGGCTCGCGGCAAACGTGACCGGAATCAGCAGCGGTTGCACTTCGACGCGCTTGGCTTCCAGCGCGGTTTTGAGCTGCTCGTAGAGGATGCGCTCGTGCGCGGCGTGCATGTCGACGAGCACCATGCCGCGTGCGTTCTGCGCCAGCACGTAGATGCCGTGCAACTGGGCGATGGCGAAGCCGAGCGGGTTGGCGTCGTCGTCATCGGTTTGGTGCGCGACGATGGGCTCCATGATGGAAGTCGGTGCTTCGGCCGTCGCGGTGCCGCCGTCGAATAGTGTCGCAGCGCTTGGCACATCGGCCATCCAGGCGGGGCGGCTCGACGGCATCGGCGTGCTGTCGCCGCGCATCATCGACAGGTATTCCGCACGCGGCTGCGCAATGCCGAGCGACGTCTGTCGCGCGGCCATCTGATTGATCCAACGCGTGGTGTTGTCGGCGGGCGAGGGCGCGTCGGCCACAACAGGTGCATCGGCGATGTCGGTGCGCAGACTGTCGCCCTGTTCACCGGCGTGGCGGGACAGCGCGCGCTGGATCGCGTGATAGACGAACTGGTGCACGGCGCGGCTGTCGCGGAAGCGCACCTCGATCTTCGACGGGTGCACGTTCACGTCCACCGCCTCGGGCGGCAGCTCCAGGCACAGCACGTAGGCGGGGAAGCGGTCGCCGTGCAGCACGTCTTCGTAGGCGCTGCGCACGGCGTGCGTGAGCAGGCGGTCGCGCACGAAGCGGCCGTTGACGTAGAAGAACTGGTGATCGGCCCGGCCGCGCGAGGCGGTCGGCAGGCCGGCAAAGCCGAAGAGGCGCAGCTCGCCAGCTTGCTCTTCGAACGGCAGGCGCGCGCGCGCGAATTCGGTGCCGAGCACGGCCGCCGAACGCGAATCCGCCTGCGTAGCGTTCCAGTGTTCCAATGGCTTGCCGTTGTGATGCACCGAGATGGCCACGTCGGGCCGCGCCAGCGCCGTGCGGCGGATCACCTCCATGCAGTGGCCCAGCTCGGTCTGCTCGGTCTTGAGGAATTTGCGGCGCGCCGGCGTGTTGAAGTACAGATGCTGCACGTCGACGGTCGTGCCGACGCCGCCCGAGGCCGGCTGCACGCGCCCGCTTTGCGCAATGATTTGCGTGGCGTGTGCGTCATGGGCCGTGCGCGAGGTGAGCGTCAACTCGGCCACTGAGGCAATCGAAGCCAGCGCCTCGCCGCGAAAGCCCAGCGTCGCTACCGATTCCAGCTCTTCCAGCGAGCCGATCTTGCTGGTCGCATGCCGCATCAGTGCGACGGGCAGTTCGTCGGCCGGAATGCCACCGCCGTTGTCGGTGATGGCGATGCGCCGCACGCCGCCTTCCTCCAGCTTGATCTGCAACTGCGTGGCGCCGGCGTCCAGCGCGTTTTCCAGCAGTTCCTTGACCACGGAGGCGGGCCGCTCGACCACCTCGCCGGCCGCGATCTGGCTGATCAGCTGGTCGGGAAGCGGGCGGATGGGGCGGCGGGAGGCAGTGGCGGAATTCATCGGCGCATTATAAATGTCACACCCTGTGTGGCGCACCGAAGCAAGCCCCGGATGCCCCCACCAAGGGCTAGGGGAAATCTAAGTCGCATCCGGTATCATTCCCCGCTCGTTTAGGGGGATGGTTTGGATATCGTGATGCAACTGGTCGACATCGTGCTGCATGTCGACAAATCGCTGGGCCTGCTGATTCAGCAGTACGGCGCGTGGGTGTACGTGCTGCTGTTTGCCATCGTGTTTGCCGAGACCGGCCTCGTGGTGCTGCCCTTCCTGCCGGGCGATACGCTGCTGTTCATTGCGGGTGCCATGTGCGCGACCGGCCAGATGGATGCCTGGTTGCTGACCGTGCTGCTGGTGATTGCCGCGGTCACGGGCAACACCGTCAACTATTTCGTTGGCGCGTGGATTGGCCCCAAGGTATTCGACGGTCACATCCGCTTCCTCGATCACGAAGCGCTAATGAAGACGCACGGCTTCTATGAGCGCCATGGCGGCAAGACGCTGGTGATGGCGCGCTTCATCCCGGTGGTGCGTACGTTCGCGCCGTTCGTGGCCGGTGTGTCGAAGATGACGTTCGCCAAATTCCAGCTCTTCAACATGATCGGCGCCGTGCTGTGGGTCGGTCTGCTGGTGGCTTCGGGCGTGTTCTTCGGCAATCTGCCGATGGTGCGTGACCATCTGAACACCATCGTGCTGATCGGACTGGGCGCAGCGATTGTGCCGCTGATGCTGGGCGGGCTGTGGAAACTGCTCAAGCGCCGTCGTGGCGCGGTGGCGCAGAAGTAAGCGTTAGTTCAGGTGCTTGCTCATGGCGCGCAGCGTTGGCATGCGCTCCTTGAGCTTGGCGGTATCGGCGGCATCGGGCCGGGCGTCAACATAGGCCTCCAGGTCTTCCAGCGCCGGCCGGAAGCATTCCAGATTGGCGTACGCCAACCCCCGGTCGCGCACTTCTTCAATCGAATCCGGTAGCAGAATCACCAGCCTTTGCTGCACCGCCAGCAAGCGTTGCCAGCGCGATTCCTGCAAGTAGATCGCCTTCAGATTGCGCAGCATGCGCGCGATGATCTCGCGATGCGTCGCCACCTGCAGGAACACCCCGAGCGGCACCGAGTTCGGGTCTTCGATGCCTTCCTTTTCCAGGTACGGGTCGAGCATGTCCTGCAATTCTTCCTTCGATAGCGTCTGCCCCGTCAACGGGTCCAGCACCACCTCGCCCGCCGGAATGCTCATGCGCACCAGGAAGTGATTCGGGAACGACACCCCTTTGAGCGGCAAGCCGATCTGCTGGCCGATCTCCATCAGCAGCACCGCCAATGAAATCGGAATGCCGCGCCGGCTTTGCAGCACGGCGTTCAGGTAGGAGTTCTCGGGGTCGTAGTAATCGTTGGCGTTGGGCCCGAAGCCCAGCTCGCGATAGAAGAACTGATTGAGCAGGCGCAGGCGCTGGATGGCCGGCGTGCCGTCGGCGATGCGGTTCTTGATGCGCGCGACCAGCACATCGATGGCGGCCAACTCCGCCTGCAGGTCCAGATCCGGATACGCGTCCTGTGCGATGGACAGGGCGGTTTCGGTGAGGGGAATGCTGTCGTCGTCCGCGACCAGGGCCGAAAAATAATCGAGGACTTTCGTGGTCATCAGATGGCCTTTTTTCGGAACGTGGAGAACTTCAACCCAGTCAGCCACAGTGTACCGAAATAGACCACCGCGCACAGGACCAGGCTTGCCCCGAGCAGCGCAATGCGCACAAGCGGCCTGGCGCCCAATCCCACCCAGTCGAAATTGTGCGCAAGCCATAGCAGCAGACTCGCCAGCAACAGCACAGCCGACGTCACCTGCGCCAGGAACAGCCCCCAGCCGGGTAGCGGATGGTAGTAGCCGCGACGGCGCAGGCCAAAGAACAGCAGCGCGGCATTGATCGTTGCGCCAAAGCTGATCGACAGCGCCAGCCCCGCATGCCCGAACATCGGCACGAAAACGTAGTTGGAGAGCTGCGTGGCCACCAGCACCACCAGCGCGATCTTCACTGGCGTACGGATGTCCTGCCGCGCATAAAAGCCCGGCGCCAGGATCTTGATGACGATCAGCCCGATCAGCCCAACGCCGTACGACACCAACGCCTGGCGGGTCATTTCGACATCCATGCCGTTGAACTTGCCGTAGTGGAACAGCGTGGCCGTGAGCGGCGCCCCGAACACGAACAAGCCCACCGCCGACGGCACCGCCAGCAGCACCGTCAGCCGCAGGCCCCAGTCGAGCAGCGACGAATACTCTTCGCGGTTGTTGTCTGCACTCGCCTTCGACAGGCTCGGCAGCAGGATCGTCCCGAGCGCCACGCCCAGCAGCGCGGTCGGGAATTCCATCAGCCGGTCGGCATAGTTCAGCCACGACACGCTGCCGGTTGGCAGGCGCGAGGCAATGTTCGTATTGATGATGAGGCTGATCTGCGCGACCGACACCGACAGCGTGGCCGGCAACATCTGCTTGAGTACGCGCCGCACGCCCGGGTGATGCCACGCCGCCCGCACGTTGAACGACACGCGCGGCAGCATGCCAACCTTGCGCAATGACGGAATCTGAATGGCGAGCTGCAGGATGCCGCCCACCATCACCGCATACGCCTGCGCGTAGATGGGGGTTGCCAGGAACGGCGCCACAAACACCGCCGCCACGATGAACGACAGGTTCAGCAGCACCGGCGTGAACGCGGGCACCGCAAACTGCCGCCACGTGTTCAGAATGCCCGAGGCCAGCGCCACCAGCGACACCAGCCCGATATACGGAAACATCACGCGCGTCATGAAGATCGCCGAGATGTAAGCCTGGTTCTCGTGCTCCTTGAAGCCCGTCGCGACCGCCGTGACGATCAACGGAGCGCCGATCACGCCCAGCGCCGAGATGATGACCAGGAACCACGTCATCACCGTGGCCACCGAGTCGACCAGGGCGCGCGTCTCGGCTTCGCCCTGGCGGTTCTTGAATTCGCCCAGGATCGGCACGAACGCCTGCGAGAACGCGCCCTCCGCTGACAACCGGCGCAGCAGGTTGGGAATGCGGAAGGCGACATTGAAGGCATCGGTGTAGACCGAGGCGCCAAAGGCACGGGCGATCAGCGTTTCGCGGATGAGCCCGGTGATGCGCGAGAGCATCGTCAGGCCGCTGATCGTGGCGAGGGTTTTGAGGAGATTCAAGATGAATGCGGGGTTGGCGCCGCGCCGACCGGTTCTGCGGCGATGGCGGTCTGACCGGCGATGCGAATTCGGGTTCGCGCAGGCGCGCGCAATTGGGGCCGTATTATAGGGACCGGCTTGCCGTGCGCCCAAAAGTGCGGCAAAAGCCGCAATCCGCTGTCATTCGGGCGATTTCACAACACGGTTTGCATTGCGCGCGGAAGTCTGCGTATAATTGCCGTCTTTCACCAATTTGCGCGCTTCGGCCTTCCGTGTCTCCCGGGGCGCTTGCTACCGTTTCTTCAGGGATTTTTCCATGGCAAACACCGCACAAGCACGCAAGCGCGCACGCCAAGCCGTCGTTCAGAACGCTCACAACTCGGCTCTGCGCTCGCGTCTGCGTACCGCAATCAAGGGCGTCCGCAAGGCTGTGGCCGCTGGCGACAAGACCGCTGCTGCTGCTGCATTCAAGACGGCTCAAAGCACGATCGACAGCATCGCGGACAAGAAGATCGTCCACAAGAACAAGGCTGCACGCGCCAAGTCGCGTCTGTCCGCTGCCATCAAGGCAATGGCTGCCTAAGTTCGGGTGATGCCGGCTTGGCCGGCACGGCGCGACACGCAACGTCGCGCTCCGACGATAAAAAAAGCCCGTCTTCGGACGGGCTTTTTGCATTCTGCGCGCCTGCAATGTGCGAGGCGCTGCGTCGGATGATCTTGGTGGGTATTAGCCTTTTGCGGCTGCACCGCCTTCCGGCAGGATGCAGGCTTCTACGAGTTGCAGATTGTTGTCGTGCGCGAAGTTCAGCACGAAGTCCAACGCCTTGGGTTCGATCTCGCGCAGGCGCTCATCGACGAACACGCTGCGGATGCCGCCTGACATGACGGGGCGCACGTAAGGGGAGTAGGTGAAGCGCGGGTCCCCGGTATCGCCGGCAGGACGGAACTGCGCCATGACACCACAGAGCCGGTCGGCCCAGTCGCTCGGGCGGAAGGTCTTTCCGTCGCGGGTGACACCCTGAATGAAGAATTGGCGGGGGTTGGCGGCCATGGACTGCGTGGGGGCTGTGGAGATTTGCAAACGACTTCGACCGCGCGGGTGCCGCAACGTTCGAACAGGGTGCACTTGTGGTGCGGATGATGCGCTCGCCCGGTTGCCGATTCATGAAGCCGACGGACCGACTTGTCGTGCCGGTTTGCGGGCGATCGGGGCATCCAGAGCAGCCAGTATTATATCTTATATAAGACTTTCATCGGCCTTTCACCGCGGCCCCGCAGGTGTCGGTGTGGTAGGCGGGCCGCCGGGGTCGGAACTCGCCAAATGAGTGGCGATCCCGTATGATGGACTGAATCTTCACCAGACAAGGCGGCTAGGGCGACGTGCCACGGGATGTTTCCGGCGCGTCATCTGCGGGCCGCCTTCGTTGTTTTATGAACCCACCAAGCTCGATCAAGCACTACCTGCAGTTCAAGGACTTTTCGCTGGAAGAGTACGAATACCTGCTGGACCGTTCCGCGATCCTCAAGGCCAAGTTCAAGAACTACGAGACATGGCACCCGCTGCACGACCGCACGCTGGCCATGATCTTCGAGAAGAATTCCACGCGAACACGCCTGTCGTTCGAAGCTGGCATCCACCAGCTCGGCGGCCACGCGGTCTTCCTCAACACGCGCGATTCCCAACTGGGGCGCGGCGAGCCGATCGAAGACGCGGCGCAGGTCATCTCCCGCATGACCGACATCATCATGATCCGCACCTTCGGGCAGGAGATCATTGAGCGTTTTGCCGCGCATTCGCGCGTGCCGGTCATCAACGGGCTGACCAACGAATACCACCCGTGCCAGGTGCTGGCCGATATCTTCACCTTCATCGAACAGCGCGGCCCGATCAAGGGCAAGACGGTTACGTGGGTGGGGGATGCCAATAACATGGCCTACACGTGGATCCAGGCAGCCGAGATTCTGGGCTTCCGTTTCCATTTCTCCGCGCCGAAGGGCTATCAGCTCGATCCGGCCATGGTGGCTGATTCCAGCCTGCCGTTCGTGCACGTGTTTGAAAACCCGCTTGAAGCCTGCGAAGGCGCCCACCTAGTGACCACCGACGTGTGGACCAGCATGGGCTACGAGGCTGAGAACGAAGCGCGCAAGAAGGCCTTCGGCGACTGGATGGTCACCGAGGCGATGATGCAGCGCGCGCAGCCCGATGCGCTGTTCATGCACTGCCTGCCCGCGCACCGCGGCGAGGAAGTCGAAGCCGCCGTGATCGACGGCAAGCAGAGCGTGGTGTGGGACGAGGCAGAAAACCGCCTGCACGTGCAGAAGGCGCTGATGGAATATCTGCTCTGCGGGCGCTACTAAGCCGCTACTGAGCTGAAGCCATATAAAAAGGCCGCTCCGATTGACGTCGGAGCGGCCTTTTCACTTTGGGCAGCAGGCAGTTACTTCTTGCCGCCGTCCAGCTGGGGGAGTGCGTTGCTGGTGCCCAGCGACAGCAGACCCGCCTTGGAGTAGATGGCCAGCTTGTCGCGCGTGTCCATCAGGTCCAGATTGCGCATGGTCAGTTGGCCGATGCGGTCGGCCGGGCTGAACGGGGCGTCTTCCACCTTTTCCATCGACAGGCGCTCGGGTGCGTAGGTTAGGTTGGGCGACTCGGTGTTCAGGATCGAGTAGTCGTTGCCGCGGCGCAGTTCCAGCGTCACGGTGCCGGTGACGGCGCGGGCCACCCAGCGTTGGGCCGTTTCGCGCAGCATGATGGCTTGCGGGTCGAACCAGCGGCCCTGGTACAGCAGGCGGCCGAGCTTGAGGCCGTTGATGCGGTACTGCTCGATGGTGTCTTCGTTGTGGATGCCGGTGACCAGGCGCTCGTAGGCGATGTGCAGCAGCGCCATACCCGGGGCTTCGTAGATGCCGCGGCTCTTGGCTTCGATGATGCGGTTTTCGATCTGGTCGCTCATGCCCAGGCCGTGACGGCCGCCGATGCGGTTGAGCTCCAGGAACATCTCCACTGGGTCGGCGATTTCCTTGCCGTTGACGGCGACCGGACGGCCTTCGTCGAAGGTGACCGACACTTCCTCAGCCTTGACCTCGACTTCCGGCTTCCAGAACGCCACGCCCATGATCGGGTTGACGATGCGGATGCCGGCGTTCAGGAACTCCAGATCCTTCGCCTCGTGCGTGGCGCCCAGCATGTTGCTGTCGGTCGAGTAGGCCTTCTCGGCGCTCATCTTGTAGCCGAAACCTTCCTTGGTCATGAAGGCTGACATTTCGGCACGGCCGCCGAGTTCGTCGATGAAGGTCTGGTCCAGCCACGGCTTGTAGATTTTCAGAGCTGGGTTGGTCAGCAGGCCGTAGCGGTAGAAGCGCTCGATGTCGTTGCCCTTGAAGGTCGAGCCGTCACCCCAGATGTGGACGTCGTCTTCCTTCATGGCGGCGACCAGCATGGTGCCCGTCACGGCGCGGCCCAGCGGCGTGGTGTTGAAGTACGTGATGCCCCCGGTGCTGATATGGAAGGCGCCGGCCTGGATGGCGGCGATGCCTTCATTGGCCAGCTGCGGGCGGCAATCGATCAGGCGGGCCTTTTCTGCGCCGTACTCCATGGCCTTGCGCGGGATGGCATCGTAGTCTTCCTCGTCGGGCTGGCCGAGATTGGCGGTGTAGGCATAGGGCAGGGCGCCCTTGTTCTTCATCCAGCGCAGGGCCGCGCTGGTGTCCAGGCCGCCGGAGAAGGCAATGCCGACCTTCTGGCCGACGGGAACGTGTTGCAGGATGGTTTCCATATCTTTCTCTTCAGATAGTCGGTGCTGGCGTTGGGGCGGGCTTGGGCGCGCTTAGGCGTAATGGCAGATGTAGTGATACGCCTCGGTCACGCGGATATCGAACTTGGAGTTCGCCGGAACCTGGAAGCTCTCGCCCGCGCTGGAGGTTTTCCACTCGTCGGTGCCGTCGAGCTTGTATTCGCACGAACCGCCCACGCATTCCATGATTTCGGCCGCACCCGTGCCGAAGGTCAGCGTAGCCGGCAGCACCACGCCCACGGACTTCTTGGTGCCGTCGGGCAGGGTAAAGCTGTGGCTGACGCACTTTCCGTCAAAGTACACATTGGCCTTGGTGGTCAGGCGGACGCCGTCAAAGGTTTCGGTGGTCATGGAGTGAAAAAGGCGGAGCGCAAAAAGCGGTGGTCTAGGGTCGAATCCGCCATTTTAGGGCATGATCCGGCCAGCGCCACGGGGGCGCCTGAATCTGGAGGAAAAAGCATGCGGAAGCCGGACGGCAAACACATCAACCTCGCGCTCCAGGGCGGCGGCGCGCACGGGGCGTTCACGTGGGGTGTGCTCGACGCGCTGCTCGAAGATGGGCGACTGTCATACGAGGGCATTACCGGCACCAGCGCCGGTTCGATGAACGCTGTGGTGATGCTCGATGGCCTGCTCGAAGGCGGACCGAAGGGCGGCCCCGAGCGGGCGCGCGAGAAACTGCATGCGTTCTGGTTGGCGGTGTCAACGGCCGGCTCGCCGCTCTCTGCCGTGGGCGAGAACGCCAAGACGTTGTTCTCCGGCAAACCGCTGTTTCCCGATAGCTGGCCCGTGACCGACTGGATGCGTCTGTGGGACAACTGGATCAGCGCCACCGCCCAGGGTGCGCATTACAACCCGCTGCGTGACCTGCTTGCCAGCCACGTCGATTTTGACCGGCTGCGCGCGTGCGAGAGCACCAAACTGTTCCTGGCCGCCACCGACGTCAACACCGGTAACGTGCGCGTGTTCAACACGCCCGAGATTGACGCGGAAACCGTGCTCGCCTCCGCCTGCCTGCCATACCTGTACCCGGCTATCGAGATTCACCGCCACCACTACTGGGACGGCGGCTACATGGGCAATCCGGTGCTGTTCCCGTTCTTCTATGAGACCAAGACGCAGGACATCCTGCTCGTGCACGTGAACCCGATCGTGCGCAAGGAGGTGCCCGACCAGCCGCACGAGGTGATGGAGCGCCTGAACGAGATCACCTTCAATGCGTCGTTGTTGCGCGAGATGCGCGCCATCGCGTTCGTGCAGAAGCTGATTGCCGAGGACTGGCTCAAGCCCGAATACCGCGATCGCCTGAAATACATCTACCTGCACGCCATCCGCGCCGACAAGCCGCTTGGCGACCTGTCGTCATCGACCAAGCTGGTGACGGACTGGAGCTTTCTGTCCATGCTCAAGGAGCGCGGCCGGCACGAGGGCAAGGCGTGGCTGCGCAAGCATTTCGACGATGTCGGCAAAAAGGGGACCGTCGACATCCAGAAGGAATACCTGCGCGGCGAGGAAATCTAAGCGATCAGATGACGATGGGCTCGGGCTCGATGCGCACGCCAAAACGGGCGTGGACGGCGTCCTGAATCTCGCGCGCCAGCGTCATCAATTGGACCGCGCTGCCGCCGCCCCGGTGCACCAGCACCAGCGCCTGCTTCTCATACACGCCCACCGCGCCACTCTGTCGGCCCTTGAAGCCGCATTGATCGATCAGCCAGCCAGCGGCGAGCTTGTAGGTGCCGTCCGGCTGCACATAGCCGACCAGATTCGGGAAACGCTCGGCCAGCGCATCGCGCATGGCGGCATCGACGATGGGGTTCTTGAAGAAGCTGCCCGCGTTGCCGATCTCGGCGGGGTCCGGCAATTTGCGGCGGCGAATGGCGACCACCGCGTCGAAGATGTTCTGTGCCGTGGGGCTGGCGATGTTCTGCGCCGCCAGCTCCCGGGCGAGTTCGGCGTAGTGCGTGTCGGGTTGCCAGTCGACGGGCAGGGCGAAAGTGACTTCGGTGATGACGTAGCGATCGGCGCCCGAGCGTTTGAAGAGACTGTCGCGATAGCCGAAGGCGCAGTCGGCGGCATTTAGCGTGACGAATTCGCCGGCGTGGCGGTCGTAGGCGCGCAGGGCGTGGAAGCGGTCTTTGATCTCGACGCCGTATGCGCCGATGTTCTGGATGGGCGCGGCACCGACTGTGCCGGGAATCAGTGCGAGATTTTCCAGCCCAGGCAAGCCATTGGCGACGGTGTGCGCGACCAGCCTGTGCCACGATTCGCCGCCGCCAGCGGTGACGGTGTGGAACTTTCGGCCATCGATCGTCGCGCGGCCGGTGGCGATGCCCGGAATCTCCATCAGCAGAACCAGGCCATCAAAGTCGCGTGTGAGCACGACGTTGCTGCCGCCGCCCAGCACGAGCACGGGCAGGCCCTGTACGCGCGGATCGGCCAGCGCGGCGGGGATGTCGTCTGGCGTGCGCACATGAGCGGCGTAGCGGGCGGCAGCCTCAAAACGGAACGTATTGTGCTGGCCTAGGGGATAATGCGTGTCGAGCAACGCCATGGCGCCAAATCTGCTGGGAAAGCCCGGATTATAGAAGCCATGGCGCACGCGGCACCCGCATGGAGCTGCCGCAGCACCCCGAATTCAAGTCTGCAAGGAGAACACGATGCCGTCGTTTGACGTGGTATGCGAAGCCAACATGGTGGAAGTGAAGAACGCCGTGGAACAGGCCAACAAAGAGATTTCGACGCGATTCGACTTCAAGGGCTCGGACGCGCGCGTCGAGCACAAGGAGCAGGAGCTGACGCTGTTTGCCGATGACGATTTCAAGATCGGCCAGGTCAACGACGTGCTGATGAACAAGATGGCCAAGCGCAACGTCGACGTGCGCTTCCTGGACTACCAGGACAAGCAGAAGATCGGCGGCGACAAGATGAAGCAGGTGGTCAAGATCAAGAAGGGCGTTTCGGGTGACCTGGCCAAGAAGATCGTCAAGACGATCAAGGACAGCAAGATCAAGGTCCAGGCCAGCATCCAGGGCGACGCGGTGCGCGTGACCGGCGCCAAGCGCGATGACCTGCAAAGCGTGATCGCCATGCTGCGCAAGGACGTGAGCGACACGCCGCTGGATTTCAACAACTTCCGCGATTGAGTTCTGCGCGCCACCAAGCAAAACGCCCCGCACGAAGCGGGGCGTTTGCATTTGCAGCGACGACTTTTACTGCGACAGCTTCGTCACCTGCAGCGCTGGGTCAGCAGCGATGGCGGCCTCCGAGAACGGCAGCCGGTTCCAGCGTTTGGCCGAGAACTCGCGCATCTGATCAAACGCATGCGGCGAGGCAGGGTCGCTCGATTGGCCGTAGGTCAGCAGCGCATCGGCCACGGGGCCTTGATCGTCAAACGTGACGGTCTGGATGTAGCTGGTGCCGAAATACACCTGCAGCCCCTTCGGCCCGATCGGCGTGCTTTGCAGCTTGTTGAGCACGCCTTCGTATTCCTCGCCGCCGTGCAGGGCGATGTCGCCACCCGGCACGTGCGCGGCCTGTACCGTGCCCAGCGGCGCGTCCGGCGCAAAGCCGGCGGTGCGCACCGCGCCTACGGCCTCCTTCAGTGCCTTGAACACTGCCGCGCGCACGGTGGCGTCGTTCATGCGCAGGCCGCGCGGCGTGTAGATTGGGTCGGCCGGGTTGAAGTCGACGGCGTACACGTGCGGGATGTCCTTGGCGCGCATCCAGAACTCGCGGAACAGGTGGGCGGCGCGGGCGTCGATGTTGTCCGTGAGGTTCCACTGGGCGAGGGCGGCGCAACCGTCGCGCACATCAGCGTCGAGATTGGGCGTGGCCTTGCACGCTGCCAGCAGGTCGTCGCGCACGAGGTGACCGGCGAGGTTGGCATCGCGGAAGATCATCGCCTGCAGGTTCGGCAGGTTGACGCGGTTGCCGGGCAGGCCGTCGCTGCCTTCCAGGCGGCGGCCGATCTCGATGAGGCCGATGCGGGTGCGCAGGCGCTGCGGCACGTCGGTCGAACCCATCACCGGGGAGTAGCCGGTCATCTTCTGCGCCGGATTGGTCAGCCACGAGCTGTCGTTGCTGTTGGCGACGTAGTCGTCGCGCTCCAGCACCGGCATGCGTGCGGGCGCTACCAGACCAGGCACCGGCGATGCCGGATCGATCTGCCAGTCGCACGCGCTGCGCGAGCCATCGAGCAGCACCAGCCCCACGCCGTGGAACAGCTTGTCAGCCAGCGGCGATGGCGCGCAGCGCTTGAGCGCCTCAGCCGAGACATCCGGCGTGGTCGACACATCGGCAAACAGCGCCCGGCCGTTGCGGTCGGTGGCGATGGTGTTGACCCACGGGATGCCGAGATTGCCGATCGCCTGGCGGATGCCAGCCACGTCCTTCGCCTGCGCGATGTGCAGCCACGTGTCGATCGAGCGCGTGTTGTTGCGGTTGGCATCGCGCAGCGTGTAGGCCTTCTGCGAGGTCCACGGCATGCCGCCCGCGGGCATCGACAGCACTGGGCCGTACACCGTGTTGTAGAACGTGTGCGTGCGGCGCTCGATGTGGCCGTCTGGCAGCTTCACGTCGAAGGCCACAGTGCGCGTGGTCATTTTGTGCGGCTTGCCGTCGACGAGGTAGGTGGTCGGGTCGCCCTCGGCCAGCTTGAGTTCGAACAGCGTGAAGCGGCGGCCGGTGGAGACGGTGTGCGTCCACGCCACGTCCTTGTTGAAGCCGATGCTGACGACTGGGAAGGCGGCAATCGACGCACCCATCACGTCCAGCTTGCCGGGCACGGTCAGATGGACTTGGTAGAAGCGGTTGGTGGTCGTCCACGGGAAGTGCGGGTTGCCGAGCAGCACGCCGCGGCCGTTTTCCGTGGCGGCCTTGCCGAAGGCCCAGCCGTTGGAGCCGATGGGCATGTCGCGCAGCTGCAGGTCGCGGTCGAGCGCGGCAGTGTCGACGGCATGCGGCGGGATGGTCACGCCCGACACCGGCGCACCGCCCGGCGGCTGCGCGGCAACGATGCTCGCCAGCATGGCGCCGGCGCTGGCCTGGATGGACTTCTCTTCGCCCATGCGCATCATGTCGGCCAGTGTGAGCGGGCGCACCCAGGCCGCGTTACGGCAGGCTGCGGGGCGGTTGGCCGCCGGCGTGTCTTTCAGATAGCGGTTGTAGCCGGCGAGGTAGCCGCGCAGCAGTTCGCGCGCTTCGGGCGACATCTGCGCGTAGCCCGCACGCAGGCCAGCCTCGTCGAACGCGCTCTTGAAGAACGCATCGGATTGCGTATTCGGAATCGGCTTGAACGACACGGTGACGGTGCCTTCCGGCCCGAACGTTTTCGAGCGCTCACCGTTGACGGTGACGACCTGATCGGCCAGCAGACAGACGTTGTCCTGCGCGTAGGCATAGGCCATGCCGAAGCCGAGGCTGGCGTAGTCGTTGGCGCGGATGTGCGGAATGCCGAAGGCGGTGCGGCGGATCTCGGCCGAGAGTCCGGTATCCGAAGGCGTGGCCCAGCCACTGTCGGCGCTTGCGCAGCCAGCCAATGCCGCAAGCGCGGCCATGGCGAGCGTGCCACGCAGTGCGAATCCCTGTATGGATTGCTGCATTGTGCGTTGTCTCCTGATCATTGTTTTGTGATGGGGCCGCGTCTGTGCGCAGCCACCGTCGCATCCTCAATCGGACCGGTCTGAACCGAAAGAGGTATTCCCGCCAGAGTTGGGGTTAATCCCGCCACGTGGATCGGCGCCCATGCCTATACTGCGGCATGCCAAACATCGACCTGCTGACCTTTCCTGACGCCGGTTTCTCCACGCTCGCTACCGCCGCCGACACGCTGGGCGCGGCGAATGCGTTGGCCTCCATGCAAGCCAGCAAGCGCGCCAATACCGCCGAGACGCCAGTGTTCGGCTGGCGACTCGTCGCGCGGGATCCGGCGCGTTGGCACGCAGCAGCCCAAACGCTGGTCTGCCGCTGCGAGGCACTGCCGGCGCACGATGCGGAACTTGGTGATGCGCTGATCGTGCCGCCGCTGCATTTCGACCACATCGGCACGATGGAACAGCGCCTGGCGCTGCTGGAGGTGGAGCGCGCCACGATCCGCCGCTATCTGGAGGCCGGACGGTTGGTCGCCTCCTCATTCACCGGCGTGGCCATGCTGGCCTATGTGCTGCCGCCCGGTCAGCGCCTAACTGTTACGTGGTTGATTGCCGGTTGGGTGCAGGGCAATTTCCCGCAACTGAAGGTGGTGCCGGCACAGCCCATCGTCAGCAGCGGCAACGTCATCACCGCACGAGCGATGGAGCATGGTGTGGCGCTCATGCACCGCGTGGTGGGGCGGCTGGCCGATGCAAGGCTCGCGCGCACGTTGGGCAATACGGTGCTCGACCACCCGTCACGCGGCGAGGCCATCGGCATCTGGCTGCGCAGCAAGCCCGCCATTCGCGACAGCGTGGTGCTGCGCGCGCGGCGCTATCTGCAGCAGCATCTGCACGAACCGTTTGATCTGGGGAAGCTTGCCGCCGCCGCCTCAACCAGCGAGCGGACGCTGCTGCGGCATTTCACGAAGACGGTGGGGATGTCGCCGTTGCAATTGCTGCACCGGCTGCGCGTGGAGCGCGCCTGTCACCTGCTGGAAGTCAGCATGCTGAGCCTGACGGCGATTGCCGAGCAGTGCGGTTATCAGGACATGTCCGCCTTTCGGCGGTTGATCCGGCGGCACACGGGGCGACCGCCGGGGGAACATCGGCGCGCGCATTCGGTGCGCGCCGAGTTGCGCAACTAAGCGGTTTTCTTTTTCTCGCCGATGCGGCTTTCCTTGCCGGCCAGCAGCTTGGCGATATTGGCGCGGTGGCGCGCGATCAGCAGCACGGCCATCAGGGCGACGGCACCGGCCACCCAGTCGAAGCCGAACATCAGCACATAGAAAAACGGCGCGAACACTGCCGATACCAGCGCTGCCAGCGACGAATAGCGGAAGAACACCGCGATGATGAGCCACGTGGCCAGCGTCGCCAGCCCCAGCCACACGTTGATCGCCAACAGAATGCCTGCTGCTGTGGCGACGCCCTTGCCGCCGGCAAAGCGATGGAACACCGGATACAGGTGACCAAGGAACACGGCGATGACCACCAGCGCAATGCCAACCTCATCCACGCCAAAGCGCGGTGCCAGCAACTGCGCGAGCCACACCGCCAGCCAGCCCTTGGCCGCATCGCCCAGCAACGTCAGGATCGCCGCCTTCTTGTTGCCCGAACGCAGCACGTTGGTGGCGCCGGGGTTGCCCGAGCCGTAGGTGCGCGGGTCGGCCAGGCCCATCAAGCGGCTCACGACCACGGCGAACGAGACCGAACCGATCAGGTAAGCGGCCACGGCAAAAACGACGGTTGCGACGACTGGGGACATAGCGGTTCAGTGAAATCAGGCTGCGCGATTGTAGCGTGGCCGCAAGCGTGCCCCAGCCGCCCTGTTCGTTTCAATCGGGGTTTGCACAGTTGACGGGCTGCGCGTTCAGCACCGTGGTCAGCGCGCTGGGCGCAATGCTCACCAGAAAGCCGCGCCGCCCGCCGTTGATGTAGATGCGCTCCAGCGCCAGCACGCTCGCTTCCACATACACCGGCATCGCTTTGCGCACGCCAAACGGCGACGTGCCACCGACCAGATAGCCGCTATGCCGCTGCGCCACCTCGGGCTTGCACGGTTGCACACTCTTGCGGCCGGTCTGGCGTGCGAGATTCTTGGTGGAGACCGAGCAATCGCCGTGCATGAGCACGATCAGCGGCTTGGCGTGCTCGTCTTCCATCACCAGCGTCTTGATGACCGCGTGCTCGTCCACACCCAGCTGGCGCGACGATTCAGTCGTGCCGCCCTTGTCGACATAGTCGTACGTGTGTTCGGTAAAGGCGACGCCGTGCGCCTTGAGGAACTGCGTGGCAGGCGTTTCGGAAACGTGCTTGGACTTGCTCATGGGCAAAAGAAAACAACGTTATCCGCGCGGATGGTGCTGCGCATGCAGCGTGCGCAGGCGCTCGCGCGCGACGTGGGTGTAGATCTGCGTGGTGGAAATATCCGCGTGGCCGAGCAGCATCTGCACCACGCGCAGGTCCGCGCCGTGGTTGAGCAGGTGCGTAGCGAACGCGTGCCGCAGCGTGTGCGGCGACAACGGCGCGTGAATATCAGCCAGTAATGCGTAGCGTTTGATGAGATACCAGAACGCCTGCCGCGTCATGCCTTCACCGCGGGTGGTCACGAACAGTGCGTCGGTGGTGCGCTCGCCCAGCAGGGCGGTGCGGCCATCGCGTAGATAGCGCCGCAGCCAATCGCCGGCTTCGGCGCCGAATGGCACCAGCCGGTCCTTGCCACCCTTGCCGCCGATCACGCGCACCACGCCTTCGTTCAGGCCGACTTCCACCGTCTTCAACCCAACGATCTCCGACACGCGCAGGCCGCTGGCATACATCAGCTCGATCATCGCCCGGTCGCGCAAGCCGAGTGGCGTGTCGACATCGGGCGCGTTGATGAGCGCTTCGACCTGCGCTTCGGACAGCGTCTTCGGATAGCGCGGCGGTTGCTTGGCCGTGGGCAGCAGGCGCGACGGATCGGTATTCACCACGTGCTCGCGCAGGGCCCACACGAAGAAGCGCTTGAACACGGTGCGCCGGCGGTTGGCGGTGGAGGCGCGGCTCTCGGCATGGCGTGCGGCGAAGTAATCGGCCAAGTCACCGTCTTCGGTTTCGGCGATGGACTTGTCGCGCTCGGCCAGCCACTGCGCGTAGAGCGTCAGGTCGCGCCGGTACGCATCGAGCGTGTTGCGGGCGAGGCCGTCCTCCAGCCACAGTGCGTCGCAGAAACGCTGGATGACGTCTGCGCTCTGCGGGGGCAGGGCGGGGGTGTCAACGTTTTTCGGTGCAGCCTTTCTCATATCAGCATCACGCCTTCGTGGCGCAGCAGCCAGTGCTTGATGTTCAGCAGATACCCATCCGTGTGGTGCGAGAACCCGCCGATGCCCGACGCGCTCACCACGCGGTGGCACGGGATGAGGATCGGAAACCAGTTGTCGCCGCACGCCTGGCCCACCGCGCGCGGCACGCTGCCGATCTGCTTGGCGATGGTGCCGTAGGTGATGACACTGCCGCACGGAATGGCACGGATGGCGTTCCACACGCGGTGCTGAAAGTCCGTGCCGGCGGGCGCAAGCGGGATGTCGAACGTGGCGCCAGGGTTGCCGTAGTACGCGTCGAGCTGCTGGGCCAGCGTGCGGATCAGCGTGTCGCTCGAATCGATGGTAGGCGTGCTCTCTGGCAGGTAGACGAGTTCACGCAGGGCACCACCGGCCACGCGCACGCCCAGCTTGCCGAAGGGCGCGTCGAGAACGGCATCAAAAGGGGAGGACATGACAGAGTCCGGCGCGGAAAAACGATCCCGAGAATCTAGCATGCCGCCGGCGCCAGCCCCTTTCGGGGGAATGGTCAGGTGCCGAGCAACCCGCTCTTCAAGTCGCGGTCGACGGGGTAATTGCCGATGAAGATGCTGAGCACGGCCTGGTAGAAATCTTCGCCGGGGATGGGCTTGGCGCGCGCCACGCCGTTGATGCTGATGGTGGTGCCGGCCTCGGGCGCGTAGTCGAAGTTGATGGTGTCGCCGCGTTTGGTCGAGCCGATCTGGCGCATCGCGTCTTCCAGTTGCGTCAGGCGGTCGGCCAGCTTTTGCATCTGGATTTCGGTCTGATTGCGATGGATGCCATCGTTCAGCGCGCGGATGAAGGTGTCGGCGCCCACATCGCGCAGCGGGTGGATCTGCAACCGCTTCGGCCCTTTCATGCCGAGGATGACCGCCGCATTCTTGGCGCGCTCAGGCAGGTACAGCCCTGCGACGTATCCCTTGATGACGAACACCGCGCGCAACCCCGTGCCGTTGAGCAGCAGTTCGCGGCCGGCCACCCGTGTTGAGTCGTCAAACGGTACGCCCTCGATGCTCACCGTGGCCCATGCGGGTGCGGCGCAGGTGGCGCATAGCACGGTGGCCATCACGCTGTGGCGCCACGCGCGTCGCACGACAGGCAGGCGACCGAAAGCACGGACACGCACGACAGAACGCAGCGCGTGGCGGAAATCAACAAGAGCGGGGAACATCGAAATGGGCGGTTTTTGGACAGCCTCTATTTTGTCGATGTTTTATCTTCAAACAATTGGTATCTGCCCGGATGCGAAACCGTTTGCATACCGCGTGGTATCAAGATTTGCGTCAACGGGTGTTAACAGTGGAGTGCGACATTTGTGTTAAGTGCGGCGTTGTCTTGTTTTTAAAACATTTGCGGGAGAATTTGCCGCGCAGGCATTAAAACGGCAAAGGGTGAATTGGCGCCGTCAGGTCGCCAGTGCCCAGGCTACGTGCTCTCGTACGAGTTCAGAGGCCTCTTCGGCGCGTGCGCCCAGTGCATCGGTCAGTTGCGTGCGGGTGGCATCTGGCAACCACCCGCGCAGCGCATTGCCCATGGCCACCGCCAGGTTGCGCAGCCAGCGCTCATGCCCGATACGGCGGATTGGGCTGCCTTCGAGCCGCTGGTTGAATTCCGCTTCCGTCCAGTTGAACAGCGCAACCAGCGAGGCAGCATCCAACCCATTGCGCACATCGAAGTCCGGCAGATTGGCCGGCACCGCAAACTTGTTCCACGGGCAGATGAGCTGGCAGTCGTCGCAGCCGTAGACATGGTTGCCCATCGCCGCACGCAACTCCACGGGGATGCTGCCCTTGTGCTCGATGGTCAGATACGAGATGCAGCGACGTGCGTCCACCACATACGGCGCGACGATGGCCTGCGTGGGGCACACGTCGATGCAGCGCGTGCAGTTGCCGCAGTGGGGCTCCACGGGCGGGTCCACGGGGAGCGGCAGGTCGATCAGGATTTCGCCGAGGAAGAACATCGACCCGGCATCGCGGTCGAGCAGCAGCGTGTGTTTGCCGCGCCAACCCAGGCCGCCGTTGGTGGCGAGCGCCACTTCCAGCACCGGCGCGGAATCGGTGAACACGCGAAAGCCGTAGGGCCCCGCGACACCGGCAATCTTCTCCGCGAGCTTCTGCAAGCGCTGGCGCAAGACCTTGTGATAGTCCCGCCCACGCGCATAGAGCGAGATGGTGGCGTCTTCCGGGCGGCGCAGGCGGTCCCACTCGATGGCGCGCCAGTCACCGCCTGCGGGCCGTTCACCCGTGCCATGTGGCAGATACGGCATCCGCGCGACGATGGCGCGTACCGTTCCGGCAACAAGTTCGGCCGGGCGCGCGCGGAGCATGCCATGGTTCGCCATATAATCCATGTCACCGTGAAACCCCTGCGCAAGCCACGTCTGGAGCCCTTCTTCCGCGTGCGACAGGTCGATATCGGCGATGCGGATGGCATCGAAACCGAGTTCGGCGCCCCAGGAGCGGATCTGCGCCACCAGCGCGAGCATGCCGGCTTCATCGGCTGGCAAGCGCGCATCCAGGTTCGTTTCGAGTGAGGATGTGGGGGTGACGGACATGCCCAAATTGTACGCAATGCCCACCGTGCTCCCTGCTCTCATTCGCCCGCCATGCCCTCTGGTTTGACCCCGCCGCTCGCCGAGCGCACCGTGACGCTCGCCGACGAGGCGGCCACATCGGCCTTTGGCGCGGCGCTTGCGCAGGCCGTGCTGGCGCTGGGTCCGCGGCCCGTGCAGGTGCAGCTCTCGGGTGATCTGGGCGCGGGCAAGACCACGCTCTCGCGCGCCATCCTGCGCGGCTTCGGCCATACCGGCCGCGTGCGCAGCCCCACCTATACGTTGGTCGAACCCTACGAGGTTGCTGGAACCACTGGCGCGCAGAAGGTCTATCACTTTGACCTGTACCGCTTTGCCGATCCGGAAGAATGGACCGATGCGGGCTTCCGCGACTGCTTTGCCGAACGCGCGCTGTGCCTGGTCGAATGGCCGGAGAAGGCCCAGGCGTTGCTGGGCACGCCCGACCTGCATGTCGCTTTATCGGTCGACGTTGTGCACGAAACTTACGATGACGGCGTTGAGCATGCACCGCGCCTTGCGCGTCTGAGTGCCCGCACGCAGACCGGCCTTCAACTTCTACAGTCGCTGTAACCGCTGCCCCATGCTGATCAAGCATCTGCCGACCGACCAACCGGATGATCCCAACCTGCCGAGCCAGGCGCGCCGGCAATGGCTCGCGCGCATGGCAAAAGCTGGCGCGGGCACCGTCATCCTGAGCCTGGCCGGCACGCAGCTCGCGCGCGGCGCCAACATCGTGGCGGTGCGCGTGTGGCCGGCCGAGGACTACACGCGCGTGACCATCGAATCCGATGTTGCACTCAAGGCCACGCACCAGCTCATTACCGATCCGGACCGCTTGATGGTCGACATCGATGGGTTGGATCTGAACCCGACGCTGCGCGAGTTGGTCGCCAAGATCACGCCGAATGACCCGTACATCCGCCAGGTGCGCGTGGGGCAGAACCGGCCCAGCGTAGTGCGCCTGGTGTTTGATCTGAAGGAGAGCGTCAACCCGCAGGTGTTCACGCTGCTGCCGATTGCCGGTTATCGCAACCGGCTCGTGTTCGATCTGTATCCGACCAATCCGCCTGATCCGCTGATGCAGCTCGTGCAGGCCACTGAAGGCAAGCAGCAACGCTTTGCCGCCTCGGGTGGGGCGCCGATGCCAACACCCGCGGAAGACGACGACCCGATCGCCGCATTGGCCCGCCGCGACAGCAGCAGCTCAACCGTGCCCCCGACTAGCGAGTCGCGCCCACCGCTCGCCAATCGTCAACCGCCGCGCAAGACGCCGCCGACCACATCGGCGAATCCACCCTCGACGCTGGCCAACGCGCCGAATACCCCGCCGCAGGACATCGTGCCCGAGCCGCCCGTGTCGCGCACGCCATCCAACGGCCCGCGCATGCGCCGCTTGCTCACGGTCGCCATCGATCCGGGCCATGGCGGCGAAGACCCAGGCGCCACGGGCGGTGCCGGCACGCACGAAAAAGACGTGGTGCTGTCGATCGCTCGCATGCTCAAGGCCAAGATCGACGCGCAGCCCAACATGCGCGCCATGATGACGCGCGATTCCGACTATTTCGTCCCGCTCGGCGTGCGCGTGCAGAAGGCCCGCCGCGTGCAGGCTGACTTGTTCGTCTCCATTCACGCCGATGCATTCGTCACGCCCGAAGCGCGTGGTGCCTCGGTGTTCGTGTTGTCGGACCGCGGGGCGTCGAGCGCGCAAGCCAAGTGGCTCGCCAACAAGGAAAACGCAGCCGACATGATCGGTGGCGCGAACCTCGGCTCCAAGGATGCGCAGGTCACGCGCGTGCTGCTGGACTTGTCGACCACCGCGCAGATCGGCGACAGCATGAAAGTTGGCCGCGCCGTGCTGGAGCAGATCGGCGGCATCAACCGCTTGCACAAGGGGCAGGTGGAACAGGCCGGGTTTGCAGTGCTCAAGGCGCCGGACATCCCCTCGATCCTCGTTGAGACGGCGTTCATCTCCAACCCGGAAGAAGAGGCCAAGCTCAACGACCTGGGCCACCAGAACCAATTGGCCGACGCCATCCTGCGCGGCATCCGCGCGTACTTCGCCAAGAATCCGCCGCTGTCGCATAACCCCGGCGTTTGACCATGACGGTCGTGTTACGCCCTGGCGGTGCAGCGGACTCCGACGCCATCGCCAGGATCCACACGCGAAGCTGGCAGAGCGCGTATCGTGGGCTGGGCATCTTGTCCGACGCGTATCTCGATGGCGCGGCCCACGCCGAGATGCTGGCGAAATGGCGTGAGCGCATGGCGGCGCCCGTTGCCGGGCAACATGTGTGGTGCGCCGATCTCGACGATCAGACCGTCGGCTTTCTCTGCGCCTTGCTTGAAGATGGCACCCCGTGGGGCGCACTCATCGACAACCTGCATTTGCTGCCCGCTTCGCGTGGCCACGGCGTCGGCAAGCGCCTGATGGGTGAGGCTGCGCGCTGGGCCAGAGCCCAGGGCATCACGTATCTTCATCTGCAGGTGTATGAGGCGAACATCGCCGCCATCGGCTTCTACGACGCCCTGGGCGGTGTGCCGGTCAGCCGTGATTGGCTTGAGACGGCCGATGGCGGGCACGCTTGGGTGCGTACCTACCATTGGCCGGAGACATCGGGATTGATAGCACTGCGCTAGGCAGTCAAGCGGCGCGACGGGCAGGGGCACCAGTGCCGGCTTCGGCGTGCGCCACGCGATCCGCATACTTGCGTGCCAGCGCAGAGCACACGATCAACTGCAGTTGATGGTAGATCATGGTCGGCAGAACGATCAGGCCCAGCGCGGGGTTACCGGCAAACAGAATCTTCGCCATCGGGATGCCATTGGCGAGGCTCTTCTTGGAACCGCAGAACACGGCGGTCACCTCATCAGCCAGCGCAAAGCCGGCACGCCGCGACAGCCACGTCGTCGCACCCAGCACCACGAACAGTAGCGCGCCGCTCATGATGGCCACCGCCACGATGGTCTCCCACGGGTACTTCGACCACACGCCAGCGTGCGTGGAATCGGCAAACGAGTTGAAGACGATCAGCAGAATGACCACGCGGTCGACTTTGTTGATGATCGTCTTGTACTTGTTGATGAGACCGCCGAGGGCCGGGCGCAGCAACTGACCGAGCACGAACGGCAGCAGCAATTGCTCGGCCACGCCCAGCAGCGCCTTGCCCACTGATAGATCTGCCCCCGACGCGTGAATCACAAAGCTCATCAGCAGCGGCGTGGCGATCATGCCGATCAGCCCCGAGATGGTCGCGTTGAAGATGGCAGCCGGCACGTTGCCCTTGGCCATCGCCGTCATCGCCACCGAAGACGACACCGTGGATGGCAGCGCGCACAGGTAAAACACGCCCAAGAGCAGCTCGGCCGGAATGAACGGCTTGCAGGCAAATAGAATCGCCGCGCCGATCAGCGGAAACAGGATGAACGTGCAGCTCTGCACGAACAGGTGCAGGCGCCAGTTGCGTGCGCCTTCGATGATCTTCTCGCGCGAGAGCGCCGCGCCGTGCAAGAAGAACACTAACGACACACCAAGAATGGTGACGACGTCCAGATGCAACGGGCCATCGCTCGCGCCCAGGGCCGGAAAGAACAGGGCCAGCAGCACCATGACGAGCATGGCCTGGATGAACCCATCAATGCGGGAAAGCAGAGGAATCTTCATGTGCAAGTGCCATCACCATGACGTAATGGCTGGAGGAAATGCGGTGAAGGCGTTATTGCACAACATCGCCATCTAGAATACAAATGCATTGATCGAATCAATTCATACGGTGCTAGCATGAATGTGACGCTGCGGCAGTTGCGCGTGTTTCTGGCGGTGGCACGTGCGCACAGCTTCAGTCGCGCCGGCGACACGATTGGCCTGACGCAGCCAGCGGTGAGCCGGTCGATCTCGGAGCTGGAAGGCGAACTGGGCCTCAAGCTGCTCGACCGCACCACGCGCGAGGTCGTGCTGACAGAAGTCGGGCGCTCGCTGGCTACTGCGCTCGATCGCCTGATTGCCGATCTGGACGACACGCTGCATCAAGCGCGCCAAGTGGGGGAGCAACGACGGGGGCGGGTGGTGGTGGCATCAAGCCCGACTGTATCGACGCGCTTGATGCCTGTGTACGTAGCCGAGTGCGCGACGCGTTACCCGGACATCCGCATGATCGTGCGCGACTCGGTGCAGGTCGACACGCTGCAGCTCATTCGTACAGGCGGGGCGGATTTTGGCGTGGTGGTGGAGCCGCTCGATACCGAGGGCCTATGGACGGAGCCCGTATTGACTGACCCGTTCTGCCTTGTCTGTCGCCGTGACCATCCGTTCGCCCAGCGCAGCAGCGTGCGCTGGAAAGACCTGCATCGCACGGCGGTCGTGCTGCTCGATCACGCTTCGGGCAGCCGCCCGCTTATCGATCGCATCTTTCTGCGCCATGGCGTGCACCCTGATGTGGCCCAGGAGATGGGCCATAGCAGCGCCGTGTTCGGCATGGTGGAGGCGGGCATCGGCGCAGGCGTGGTGCCGTCGCTGTCGTTGCCGCTGCCATCGTCGTCACCGCTGGTGGCGGTGACGCTCACGCCCAAGGAAACGCGCGCCATTGTGCTGGCGCGCCGGCATGACCGGTCGCTCTCGCCGGCGGCCGAGGCGGCGTGGCAGATGATTCGCCGGATGGCGTTGCCTACCGTCTAATGGCCGCCTGATCGCGTCGCTTACTTCGGTTGCATGCGGATGGCGCCATCCAGGCGGATGGTCTCGCCATTGAGCATCGGGTTCTCGACAATCGCACGCGCGAGTTGCGCATACTCCGCCGGCTTACCCAGGCGCGGCGGGAACGGCACCATCTTGCCCAACGCGTCTTGCACTTCGGGCGGCATGCCCAGCAGCATCGGCGTCTCGAAAATGCCCGGCGCAATCGTCATCACGCGGATACCGTCACGCGACAGATCACGCGCAATCGCGAGGGTCATGGCCACCACGCCGCCCTTGGACGCCGCATAGGCCGCCTGGCCGATCTGCCCGTCAAACGCCGCCACAGATGCCGTGTTGATGATTACGCCGCGCTCGCCACCCGCGTTGGGCGTGTTGCCCGCCATAGTCGTCGCGGCCAAGCGGATCATGTTGAACGTGCCGATCAGGTTGATGTTGATGACGCGCGAAAACTGATCCAGCGGATGCGGCCCCGTCTTGCCCACCGTGCGCGAGGCGGTGGCGATGCCCGCGCAGTTCACCAGCCCGCGCAGCGTGCCCAGTGACAAGGCGGCGTCGACCACGGCTTGCCCGTCGGCCTCCGAGGTGACATCGCAGCGCACGAAGCGCCCACCCAGTTCTTGTGCCAGTGCGGTGCCTGCGGCTTCGTTCAGGTCGGCAATCACCACCTTGCCGCCAGCCTCGGCCAGCGCGCGTGCCGTGCCGGCGCCCAATCCTGATGCGCCGCCCGTGACGATGAATACCTGGTCGCGAATCTCCATGCCTGTCTCCTTGTTGGTGAGTGTTTTACTTGACGTTTACGTCAACGTCATATGGTACACGTTCTGAGGCTTGATACCGATTCGCCCAAGGCGCTCCATTAGATTGGCCTCGACTTCGTCAGTGAGCCTAGGTGGTTTAAGGGGGCGACGACCCCTGGGAGGGAAGACACGATAGCTGCGCAAATTCAGCCTAGTCTGATGGTCTCCAGTGCTTGCCGTTCCTAATATGCGCCAACACGCCAAGCCGTGTTCCCGCAGCACCCAGATATCAGACACATCTTATTTATGGCACGGGTTGCCGCCGATAAGGTTGTGCCTGTTGGTTGCTGTCTGGGATAGGGCTTGTCGTGGGGCTGTCAACAAAGATCTCATCGCGTTGATGAGTAAACATGTTTATTTATTAAGTAGGGAATCAATCTCATGAAGAGCATCAAGTTTGCTTCCGCCATCGCACTGGCCGCAGGCGTTCTGGTGATGGGTAACGCTCAAGCTCAATCCGCCAACGGCGGCACGATTCGCGTTACCGGTTCCGTGACCGACGCAACCTGCACGATCACCGGCGGTACGGGTACCGACGGTGGTCGGGGTAACGTTAGCGTGGCGCTGGATCCGGTTGCCGCCACGGCTCTGGCCCAGGCTGGCGATACCGCCAACCATAAGGCATTCAACCTGATCATCGGTGGCCCGGGCCAAGGCTCGTGCGTCAACGGCAAGATCGCCGACCTGCGCTTCAACGTTGCTAGCCCGCGTATCGACGCTGCTACCGGTACGCTGACCAACGCACTCGCGGATCAGGCAACCCACACCAACATTCAGTTGACGAACGGTACTGCAGCTGGGGTGCTGAATCTGGCTAGCCCGGCTACCCTCGTTTCGAGCCCGGCTATCGTCGCCAACACCGCCACGATCAGCCTGGGCGCGCAGTACTACGCCACGGGCGCAGCGACGCCTGGCCTGGTTGACACCAGCGTGCAGTACGGCGTGACGTACCGCTAAGCCACGGCTGTAAAGGCACCGGAGCTGCATGCAGCTCCGGTGCTGTCATCAACGAATCGAGAAACCAAAAATGAACAATGTGTTGCGTAATCTTGTGGCCGGCGTGGCGGTCGTTGCTGGGCTGTTTGCGGCGCGTGCTGACGCTACCGTTGTCATTGGTGGTACACGCGTCGTTTACCCTGCCGATGAAAAGGAAGTCACGGTCAAGTTGAGCAATGAGGCCAAGATCCCCTCACTGGTTCAGGTTTGGTTGGATGACGGCGACGAAAAATCAACCCCTGATTCGGCCAAGGTTCCGTTTACGGTGACACCGCCCATCTTCCGCATGGACGGAGGAAAGGGGCAGGCAGTGCGCCTGGTGTACACCGGAGAGCCGCTGCCGACAGACAAGGAATCCCTGTTTTGGGTGAACGTACTGGAAGTTCCGCCCAAGGCGGATAACAAGGACGGCCGCAACAGGCTGCAGTTCGCATTCCGTACGCGCATCAAGTTGTTTTTCCGCCCAACGAATCTTGTTGGTGACGTGGACCACGCCGCAGATAAGCTCAGCTGGAAGCTGATGCCCGCCGAGGCAGGTAAAGAATTGGCGCTGCAAGTGACCAATCCCACGCCATACCATGTCAACTTTGCCCGGGTCGGCATTGATGCCAACGGCAAAACCATGGACGGCGACGGTGGCATGGTGGCCCCTGGGCAGAGCACGACGCTTCCGCTCAAGGGTGTAACGCACACCCCATCCGGTGACATCAAGGCCGATTTCACGGTCATTACTGACTACGGCTCGCTGGTCCAGAAGCAAGCACCACTCACACGCTGATCGTTTCTCCGTAGTCATAGAGGGGGCCGCTTCTGACGAAGCGGTCGCGCCGGCAGCTGCTTCCGTGTGTCGGGCTGCAAAAAACGCCGGCGACGCCCCCCGCATTTCCCCCCAAGTTTGATGGCTCATGCCGCCTCTGGTGAGACGGCGCGGCCGCCTGCTGCTTTTTATCTGGAGAAGGTAAGGATGTTGTCTCGTGACGCCATGACAAAACATGCGCGAGCGTTGGGCCTACCGCGTGGCTATGTGCTGTCTGCGATGATCGCTGCTGCACTGGCACCGAAGGCCTATGCCGAGCCAACAGAGACCGACGCAGCTCCATCGGCCTCGGGCACCGTGACGTTCGACCCGGACTTCTTTCCAAAGGGTACGACGAGCCAGGTCGACATTTCTCGCTTCGAGAAGAGTGGCTACATCACGCCCGGTACCTATCGTGCCGACGTGGTGCTGAACCAGCAGTGGCGCGCCCGTGAAGACGTGACGTTTGCGACGGCGCCTGGCTCGCAGGAGACGCAGCTGTGCCTCGACGCGCAATCGCTGTCGCGCTATGGCGTGGACATCTGGAAAGTCGCGATGGCGGCGGCAGAAGGTAAGGCCGAGCGGTTGCCGGAAGGGCGTTTCTGTGCACCCCTGAGTCGCTATATTCCCGATGCGACCATGAGCTTCGATATGGGCAACCAGGAGCTGACGCTCACGGTTCCCCAGATCTACGAGCAACGCAATGCCCGCGGCTATGTCGACCCATCGCAATGGGATGCCGGCACGACCGCAGCCACCCTCAGCTACAACGCAAACGCCTACACGAATAATGGCGGCACCAACTATTCCAGCGGGTACCTGGGGCTCAATGCCGCCGTGCACAAAGGGTCTTGGCATGTCTATCACCAGGGCGCGCTGAATGTATCGTCTCAAGGTGGCTCAGGCTACCAATCCGCCGCAACTTACCTTCAACACGACCTGCCGGCATGGCGAGAGCAGCTCACGGCTGGGGACTTGTTCACCTCTGGCGAACTGTTTGACAGCGTGCGCGTGCGCGGCGTGCGCCTGGCGACGGAAGATCGCATGCTGCCGCAGTCGTTGCGTGGCTTTGCTCCGATCGTGCGCGGCGTTGCCGAGACCAATGCGCGCGTGGTGGTTCGCCAGAACGGTTATCTGATCTACGAAACCAACGCAGCCCCGGGGCCGTTCGTGATTGATGACCTGTACCCCACCGGGTACGGCGGTGATCTTCACGTGGAAGTGATCGAGGCCGACGGGCGCGTCAAGCGCTTCGTCGTCCCGTTCTCAACGGTGACCCAGTTGCTTCGTCCGGGCATCAGCCGGTGGAGCGCCACCGTAGGGAAAGTCAACGGGCTGAATCTGCAGGACGCACCCAATATCCTGCAGGGCACGTACCAGCGCGGCCTCACGAACATCCTGACGGCCTACGGTGGTGTCACGCTGGCCTCCGGCTATCGTTCGGTGCTTGCTGGTAGCGCCGTGAACACCGATGTCGGTGCGTTCTCGCTGGACGTCACGCATGCGAATCAATCGGTGTCGGGGCAACCTACGTCCGATGGCGTGTCGGTGCGCGTGGGTTACAACAAGAACATTGTCAATACCGGCACGAACCTGGCAGTCGCGGCGTACCGCTATTCCACGAGCGGATTCGTTGGATTGAGCGATATGGTCGCCGTTCGTGACGCAGCGGCACGTGGCTTGCCGACGGATACCGTACTGCGTCAGCGCAGCCGCGTCGATTTGAACCTCGCCCAGTCTCTCGGCGAGAAGGCGGGCTCGCTCAACGTGTCGGCCTCCATGCGCAACTACTGGGGCGGCGGCGGCAATCAATTGGACTACACCATTGGCTATTCAAACCGGTGGCGTAACCTGACCTACAGCATTACCGCGCAACGTACGCGGGAGTCGATCGCCAATGTGGGGCGTTGGAGCGATTTCAACCAGATTCCCGGCGCGATCGATACACCCACGCCGACGCTCGACTCCCGCTGGGATACGCGGCTCTTCTTTACCGTAAGCATCCCGCTCGGCGCGAAGGCCACCTCGCCAACGCTCTCGGGCACGCATAACCAGTCGCATCGAGACGGCAGCAACAGCCAGGTCAGCCTGTCCGGCAATGCCGGTGAGGACCAGCGTATCGGCTACGGCGTGACGGTGGGCCGCAACGATGGCAGCTCGGCCTTGAGTGCCAATACCCGATACAACGGTGCCTTCGGCCAGGTCGGCGCCAACTACAGTCAGGGCAACGGATATCGCCAGGTTGGCGTGGGCGCATCGGGTGGTCTCGTTGTCCACGGCGGTGGCGTGACGTTCGCCCCGACGCTGGGTGACACCATTGGCTTGGTGTATGCCCCCGATGCTGCCGGCGCGCGTGTGCAAAACGGCCAGGGCGCCGTTGTCGATCGCAAGGGCTACGCTGTTGTCTCGAACCTGAATCCGTATGAGCTCAATACGGTCACACTTGACCCGAAGGGGATGGCGGCTGGCGCGGAATTGAAGTCAACCACGGTGAGTGTCGCGCCGCGCGCGGGCTCGGTGGTCAAGCTGACGTATGAGACCAAGGCCGGACGTGCCGTGATTATCGACAGCCAAAAGCCCGACGGACAGCCGCTGCCTTTCGGTGCGGAAGTGGTGGACGATCAAGGTACGAACGTTGGCGTGGTTGGACAGGCCAGTCGCGTCATCGCCACAGGCCTGTTGGCTTCGGGGGCGCTGACGGTGCGCTGGGGCGAAGGGGCGGAAAACAGCTGTCGTATCAACGTGACCCTGCCCGACAAGCCGGCTGCGAGCGGTTTCGAGCGCTTTGACGCGGTTTGCGAGCCTGCTGCACCCGTGGTGCAGCCGGTCAATCTTTCCGACGCTTTCAGTCAGGCACCGCAGCCCCATGGCGCGATGCTGACGAAGGCGCGTGTCTCTTCCATGCGGTTGACGCCGTCACCGCGCACTGAAATGCAGGGCTAACCATGCGACAAAGCTATTCGTCGATCCGTACGCTGTGGCTCTCATTGGCGGTGTTGGCGCTGTGCGGCGGCGCTTCTTCCGCCGCCTTGGCACAGTCCGCCGTGAGTGTGACCGGGAGTCTGACGGCGGGAACGTGCCAGTGGGGTGTCGGTGGTTCTGACCACGCAGTCCTCTTGGATCCGATCAACGTTTCTCAGCTCAGGCAAGGGCAAGTGGCGGGGCTGAAGACGTTCAGCCTTTCTCTCACCAATTGCGCCGCAAGGATGGTCAGCGCAACGTTCACCTTTTCAGGAACATCGGACGCCACGGACAAATTGCGCTATCGCAACGTCGGTACGGCAACGGGTGTGGCCGTCGAACTCCAATCGAGCGATGGCAGGACGATCGGTGCTGATGGCACCAACAATCAACGCACAGCCAACGTCACAGGCAATCAGGTCACACTCCCCCTGCAGGCAGGTTATTGGCAGGTTGCAGCACGTGCCTCGGGTGGCTCCGTCGATTCCGGTATCACCTTTACGATCCAGTACAACTAGGAGGATTGCGCAGAAAAATGGGCGGGCCCTGGGTCTGCACGGACCACTGGCTGGCGGCAACCACCAGCAAGACGGTATGCGGCATTTCACGCCGCGCTCAATTGTCTTGCTCCCATGCGCTCGCGCCAGTGTTTCTTTTTCCGGCAATTCTCGTCCAAGTTTAAGAGCAGTCTTATAACGCTTTCGCCCGCTTGTTTGCAGAATTAGACACGTAGTTTTGGGCCTGTCCATTTGCTCTACCTCCAGCACGGTTGAGCTCCCGCAGAGATTCCCTTGCCACGAGTGATTGCACGCATCCGTGCCGCAAACGTGCGCGTTGGTCAGACTACCTTGATCCCGACTCTAACAATGAGGTGACGTATGTCTCTCCGCCGCTTCATGGCCGCTTGCCTCTTCGTGGTGGGGTGCGGCGCCAGCGCAGTGCAAGCCAGTGTGGTCATCGGCGGAACGCGCGTGATCTATCCCGCCGACCAGAAGGAGGTGACGGTAGCCGTGGATAACCAGGGCAAGCAGCCCGTGCTGGTGCAGGTGTGGGTGGACACCGGAGACCCACTGGCGACGCCCGATGAGATCAAGACGCCGTTCTTCCTCCGGCCGCCCATGTTTCGCATGGAGCCCGCCACTGGCCACGCGGTGCGGTTGAGCTACACGGGCGACCCGCTGCCGGACACCCAGGAAACCATGTACTGGTTCAACGTGTTGGAGGTGCCGCCCAGGGCGGCGAATGGCGCGAGCGTCAATCACGTTCAGTTTGCGACGCGCACGCGCATCAAACTGATCTTTCGGCCGTCGGGCTTGCCGGGCAATCCCACCGAGGCATTCAAGCAGCTCCGTTGGAAATTGACGGACGAGGGCGGCAAGGGTTTCGCCCTGGAGGTGACCAACCCCACGCCGTACTACGTCAACTTTGCCGATGTCGGGCTGAAGGTTGACGGCGTGCTCAAGCGCAATGACGACGGCGGCATGGTGGCCCCGGGCGCAACGGCCACGTTCTCACTCGCACCGCTCAAGCTGACGGGCCGCCCCACTGGCGATGTCCGGGCCAGTTTTGAGGTGATTGACGATTTCGGCGGATCAAGCGCGCAGGAAGCGCCGCTTGTGCCTTAACCCGATGTTCTGCAGATGCGCATGCACTGCGCAGTTTTAACCGTAACCGGCGCCATTGCCGAACCTTCCACTCACAGAGTCTTCATGAAGATCGCGAACAACAAGCGTTGCCTGCCCCATGCACTGGCTGCCCTGCTGCTGATTGCCGGTGGTGCTACCGAGGCCTTGGCTCAAACGTCCACCGTTAACGTGACGGGCAACATCACCGGTGAGTGCCGGATTACAGGGGGCACGTCGCTCACGATCCCGCTGGGCAACGTTGCGGCCAGCACGTTGACGGCGCCGGGTGTCGTCTCTCCGACCGCCGGGATGCAAAACATTACGCTCACCTGCACCGCGAGCCCCGGGATCCGAATGACGATGACCGGCACGCAAAACACCGGCACGACAAACACCAGCGTGCTGGCCCTCAATGGCAGTGGTGCAGGCATTGCAACGGGCGTGGGCGTGCAGCTTCTGTACAGCACCGCCACCACCGGCACACCCACGACGCTGTTGACGCGCGGCACCGCCGTCACGATTCCCACGGGTGCCACCGTTACGGTGCGTGTTGGGGCGCGGTATTTCGCTACCAACGCCTCGCCGACGGCCGGTGCGGCCAATTCGACGGCTACGCTGACGTTCACCATCTACTAAGCACGGTCAGGCGACTGCGACCCCAGCACGATTTGATTGATTTTGGGTTTGATATGAACGGCCAAGCTGGCTTAAGACGGATCGCACGCTATTTGCCTTGTTATTTTGGCTGGGCCTGCTCTGCTTTTCGAACCAGGCAAGGGCAATCAATTGCGCGTCCGCATTCAGTACGGTGTCCAACTGGTGTGTCGACTTTGGGAGGGTGACGGACAACCCCACTCTGCCGATTGGCGGAGTCCTGGCAACGGGGCGGGTGGTCACACCCGGTCTTTATCCCGTCACCCTGAACTGCACCGGAACCGGCGCCGCTGCGGTGGTGAGTATCCGGCCAGCCTGTTCGACCGACGTGCCCGTGGGCACGGGGTTGGCGATCCGCCTTCTGTACAACGGCAGTGCGGTGCGCTCGGATACGGCATACCGAACCTACTCGTCGGTGGGCACCTATACGATCGAGGCAACGGGGGTTGGCATTTCCGCTCAACTCATCAAGACAGGGGCGACCACCAGTTGGACGACCGGCCTTTGCTCGGCAGCGGTTGCAATTGGCTCGCTCACCGGAGCCTCGGGCGTGTTGCCTATTATCTATGGTTGCGCGCAGGGGTTCACTCAACTGACGCCAACCTGCACCGTCAACACAGGGAGCGTCACCATTCCGCTGGGCAATGTCGCGGGCGGCTCATTCGGTAGCGTGGGTTCGGTCTCCACCACCAGTGCAGCGCAAAATATTGCGTTGTCTTGCGCGTATTCGCCGCGCGTCAGAATGACATTGCAGGGTACGCAAGCCGCTGGCGGCCCCAATACAACGGTGGCCCTGACGGGCGCGGGCGGTGCCGGTGTTGCACAGGGCATTGGCGTGCAGATCCTGTATGGCGGGACCCCGCTGGTCGTCAACTCCGCGACCCCGACGGTTGTGAGCGCCGCTGCTGGCGCCACGTTGAATGTGCCCGTCAACGCGCGCTATTACCGCATCGGCAACGTCACGGGAGGCCGTGCAAACGCGAGCCCGACACTGCGGTTTGACTACAACTGAGGCCGCTGCTTAGGCCACAACAAAGAAGAAAGGGCTTGAACCAACGGTTCAGGCCCTTTCTGCATGTTGGAAGGCACTCATGAATCGGTTACAAAAAACGCGTGTGCAGTTCTTCAAGCCCAAGGGCGCTGATTACTTCCAGCAGTCGCTCAATTGAGTTGCGGCGTGGCTGGTTCTTGTACTCCGCGATGATTTGCCGAGTATCTGCGCAGCAGTCGAGTTGAGATTCGCTACTTGTTGCACAAAAAAAAGGCGCCTCGATCATGAGGCGCCGTTTTGTTTTAGCGGGTCCGTAAGGCAGCGCGCGTCAGTCCTGCAACGCGCCAAACGCACGGGCGGTAATGTCGTCTACATTGCCCACCCCGCTGATCTTGCGGTACTTCGGCGGCGCGACTTTAGCGGTGTCGTTGCCGTTCTTCGCCCAGCCCGAGTAGTAGTCCACCAGCGGGCGTGTCTGGCTTTCATACACGGCCAGGCGCTTGCGCACGGTCTCTTCCTTGTCGTCGTCGCGCTGGATGAGCGGTTCGCCGGTTTCGTCGTCCACGCCTTCCGTCTTGGGCGGGTTGTACTTGACGTGGTACGTGCGGCCCGAGGCCACGTGCACGCGGCGGCCGCTCATACGTTCGATGATGGCGTCAAACGGCACGTCGATTTCCAGCACGTAATCGATGGCCACGGCGGCGTCTTTCATCGCTTCCGCTTGCGGGATGGTGCGCGGGAAGCCGTCGAACAGGTAGCCGTTCTTGCAGTCAGGCTGTTGCAGGCGGTCTTTCACCAGGCCGATGATGATGTCATCCGACACCAAGCCGCCGGCATCCATCACCTTCTTGGCTTCGATACCCAGTGGGGTGCCGGCCTTGACGGCCGCGCGCAGCATGTCGCCGGTGGAGATCTGCGGAATACCGAACTTCTCGCAGATGAATTTGGCTTGCGTACCTTTGCCGGCGCCGGGCGCGCCCAACAGAATCAACCGCATGGTGACGAGTTCCTCAAGTTTTCAATCTTGTCGCGCGATCAAGCAGCGTGAAGCGCGTTGGGAATCGGTCCGAGCGGGCGGATTCCCAATACGCCTTAATGCGCGCCTTTGGCGACACAATCGACGCAAACAGGCAGCCTAGCGGGCGAAGTTGACGCCAGCCTTACCGGGACACTGAATGGAACAGGCGCCCGCCGAACGGCAGCACCCCATGGCTCGATGTGTCTCCCTGCAGCCGCTGTCTCGCCTTGCGTGGGCGAAGGCATGCGACCTGTCGTTTGCACGATTACGTCCTCGCGATTATGCCACGGCGCTGGCGGGGTTTTAGCGCCATGGCGGCAAAGTTCAGAGAAATCGCGGGCTCAGGGGCCATCCTGGGCGAGCAATTCGGCCCAAGCGGCGCGCACGCGGGCGAGGTCTTCGGGCGTGTCGACGCCGGCGGCAGGGGCGTCATCGGTGGTCAGCACGGCGATGCGCTCGCCGTGCCACATGGCGCGCAGTTGCTCGAGCTGCTCGGTTTGCTCAATCGGCGCGGCGGCCAGTTGCGGGAACCGACGCAGGAAACCGGCGCGATAGGCGTAAATGCCGATATGGCGCAGCACGGGCATGGCTGGTAGTGGGCGCTCGGCGGCCGCTTGCGCCAGCACGGCGGGCGTCCAGGTGTCGCGTGCCCAGGGCAGCGGCGCGCGGGAGAACAGCAATGCACGCTCCGCCGCATCGAGCACGACCTTGACGACGTTCGGGTTGAACACGTCGGCGGGGTCGTGGATGGGGTGGGCGGCGGTCGCGATGGCGCAGTCCGGGTGGTCGCGCAGGTGGGCGGCTACGTTGTCGATCAGCGTCGGAGCGATCAGCGGTTCATCGCCTTGCACGTTGACGACGATAGCGTCGTCGGGCAGCCCGAGCACGGTGGCGACTTCCGCCAGGCGGTCGGTGCCCGAGGCGTGGTCGGCGCGCGTGAGCACCGCTTCGACGTGGTGCTGCATGCAGGCGTCGGCAACAGACGCCGCATCGGTGGCGACCACCACGCGCGCGGCGGACGACTGATGCGCGCGCTCGGCCACACGCACCACCATCGGCTTGCCGTCGATGTCGGCCAGCGGCTTGTTGGGCAATCGCGTGGAGGCCAGCCGCGCGGGAATGACGGCGATGAACGGTGCGTGCGACATGGCGGGCAGCCTTCGCGTCAGGCCGGATCGACCGGCGTGCCTTCCACGGTCTGGCGGGCTTCGTCAGCCAGCATGACGGGGATGCCGTCGCGGATCGGGTAGGCCAGCTTGTCGACGTGGCAGATGAGTTCGTTGTTGGCGCGGTCGTGTTGCAGCGTGCCCTTGCACAGCGGGCAGACGAGGATTTCGAGCAGGCGATTGTCCATGGCGGTAGAGACTCAGTGGCGGCTGCTCAGAGGGCAGGGCAGCGCGCTGGTACAGCGGATGGGGTGGCGTTATTGTGCGCCGGCTTTGGCGGTGGCGCGATCGGCCAGGGCGCGTACGCGCTGGCAGACCTGTTCGACCAGTGCCGCGTCGACCACCGGTGTGGTCGGCACCACCCAGATGCGCGGGTCGTCGAGATGGCCGCATTTTACGGCATCCTTTTCGGTGATCAGGATCACCTCGGAGTGGCTGTCGGCGAACGGGTTGTCGGCGAAATCGTAGTGGTCAGGCAGCGGCAGCGTGCTCGGCTTGAGGCCCGCAGCGCGCAGGGAGGCAAAGAAGCGCTCTGGGTTGCCGATGCCGGCGGCGGCCAGCAGTTGCTCTCCTTCCACACGGGCGAACTGGGCCAGCGGGCGGCGCAAGGCTGGGTCGGCCAAGTTGTAGGCATCCTGCAATTCGAGGTGCATGCCGAAGATATTCGGGCGATCCGGCGTGGCGCGGTAGTGCGGGTCGTTGATGAGCGTGGCGTCGCGACGGCGTGTCATCGGCTCGCGCAGGGGGCCGGCGGGCAGCAGGAAGCCGTTGCCGCCCATGCGGGTATCGAACACGATGATCTCGATGTCGCGGCGCAGGCGATAGTGCTGCAGGCCGTCGTCGCAGACGATCACGTTGCAGCCCGGATGCGAGGCCAGCAGCGTTTGCGCGCACAGCACACGGTCGGGGAAGACCCACACGGGCAGGTCGGTCGCGCGGGCGATGAGCAATGGTTCATCGCCGACGTCTTCCGCGCGGGAGTGTTCGCGCACCGGGCGAGGGTGCTTCAACTGCGCACCGTAGCCGCGCGAAACGATGCCCGGGCGCAGGCCGGCTTCGGCCAGTGCGGAGGCCAGCGCAATCACGGCGGGTGTCTTGCCCGCACCGCCCACGGTGACGTTGCCGATGACCACCACCGGCATCGGCAGCCGCACCGAGCGCAGCCAGCCCATGCGGAACAGCAATCGGCGCAGCGCGCTCACGCCGCCAAACAGCCACGACAGCGGCCACATCACCCACGCAAACCAGCCGCGTTGCTGCCATTGGCGGGTGACGAAGCTGGCGAGGCGATGCTGGGCGACGGGCATGCAGTCTTGGGCGGTGGTTGTTGGACGTTTATCGGGCGTTGCCGGTTTGGGTGGCAAAGGTCAGATGCGAGAGGCCGGCCACGCGGGCAGCTTCCATGACATTGACCACAGCCTGGTGCGCGGCTTGCGCATCGGCGTTGACGATGACGATGGGCTCGCGACCACCGGCCTTGTCCGCCGCAGCGTGCAGGGCATCGGCGAGGCTGGTCACGTCGCGGGTGTCGAGCACCTGCTTGTCGACCGAGTAGACGCCGTTTGCGGTGATGGACACGACGATCTGGCCCGGGCGCTCGGTGGCTTTCTCGGCCTCGGCGGTGGGCAGGTTGACCTTCAGTTCGGTGTAGCGGGAATACGTGGTCGTGATCATCAGGAAGATGAGGATCACGAGCAGCACGTCGATCAGCGGGATCAGGTTGATCTCCGGCTCTTCGCGGGCACGGCGCGGGCGGAAGCGCATGGCGGTTTCCAGTCAGCGTTGCCGGATCAGCCGCGCCGCGGCGGCAGGATCGCGTCGAGGTACGTGGTGGAGAGGTGCTCCAGCTCGACCACGTAGTTGTCGACCACGCCACGGAAGTAGCGCCAGAAGATCAGCGTCGGGATGGCCACGACCAAGCCCAGCGCCGTGTTGTACAGCGCGACGGAAATGCCGTGGGCCAGCGTCTGCGGGTTGGTGCCGGCGGCGGTCTGGCTGCCGAAGATCTCGATCATGCCAACCACGGTGCCGAACAGGCCCATCAGCGGCGCCACCGAGGCGATGGTGCCGAGCGCGTTCAGGTAGCGCTCCAGGCGGTGGGCCACGTTCTGGCCGGCTTCTTCCACGACTTCCTTGGCGGCGTCGCGCGTGGTGTTGGGGTGCAGCACCACGTGGCGCAGCGCGGCGGCCAGCAGGCGGCCCAGCGGCGAGCCCTGTTCCAGCGTGTTCACCACTTCCGGCGTGGCTTTGCGCTGGTGCGCGACGGCCAGCGCCTCGTCATACACCTTGGGCGGAATGATCTTGTTGCGTTGCAGGGCGACGAAGCGTTCGATGATGAGCGCAAGCGCGAGCACCGAGGCAATCAACAGCGGCCAAATCGGCCAGCCGGCGGCTTGAATGATGGAAAACACTGGACAACCCGTTTTGTCGTTGTGGAAGAAGTGCGGTGGTGGGCGCAATGTTAGCCCGGTCGCTGTTCGTGCCGATCGCGTCCCCGAACGCGGTCCGTTGCGGCAAAAACAGGCAGCACTCTAGCGCGTCGGGTCAGCCTCGGCAACACGATGGCGTACCGGGGCAACGTATGGGGCAACGTGTCGAGCGATGGTCAAGGCGTTGTCACGAACGATGTCAGGCCGACAATCCACAATCGGGCGGGACAGTCTTGTGGACGGGTTGTGGACATTGCCCGGACAAGCAAGCTAAGTCTTTGATATCAAAGGGGCTTAGCGGTCTCGCTTAAAAAATAGGCAAGCCTCCTGGATGTGGGCAATTCTGTCAAAAACGCCGCAGGGCCGCGCTTTGCGGTCCGGTAATCCACACGCAAGGCGGACAGTCTTGTGGATCGATTGTGGACAGTGTCCGAATAAGCAAGCTAAGTCCTTGATTTTTAAGGTGCATCTCGGGTCTGCTTAAAAAGTGGGCAATGGGCTTTTATTGCACCGACTTTGCGGAAAAACGCGATGCGGGGCGGTTTGCAGCCGCATAATCCACATCCGAGCGGGACAGTCTTGTGGACGGGCTGTGGACATTGCCCGGACAAGCACATTAAGTGATTGATTCAAAAGGACGTTTGATGTGCTGCTTAAATAATAAGCAGGGCGGGTTTCCGCGGACAACCGGTGTGTGAGGCTTTCGATGCCCGCTTTGGTGGGGGCGATTTATCCACCGCGCCGACATCTCTTTGCGGTTTTCCAGCGTGGCTGTGGATAACTTTGTGAACATCCTTGGGGCGCCTGCGCTAAATGCTTGACGCACAACGAAATTACTTACGCTGCTGAAATTTTGACACAGGCGGTTTCTTCAACAGAATCAAGGGGTTGCATCAAAATGCCGAGAGCGCGTCACGCAGGCGCTGTCAAGCTTGACAAGGGCGTTATGCTGTGGACAGGTCGCCCGTCTGCCGCTGGGCGTCTCCCTCATTCAAGGTAGAAGTCGCCCCGGGGCCCCTTTCCTTTGCGCTGTTCCCACCACTTATGACTACGCCGTCGTCTTCCCGTCGTCCGTTTTGGATGGAGGCGCCCGCCTCAGCGCCCGCGCCATCCGTCAGCCCGGCCCCGGCTTCGTCTGCACCGGCTCGGGGCGGGCAGGATGTGCTGACCGTCACCGAGGTCAACCGACGCATTGCCGGGCTGCTTGAGCGTAACTTTCCCCTCGGCTGGGTGCGGGGAGAAATCTCCAACTTCACACGGGCGGCCAGTGGCCATTGGTATTTCTCGCTCAAGGATGCGGGTGCGCAGATCCGCTGCGTGATGTTCAAGGGGCGCAACCAGTACGCCGATTTCACCCCGCGCGAAGGCGAAGCGGTGGAGGTGCGGGCGCTGGTCACGATGTACGAAGCGCGCGGCGAGTTGCAACTGAGCGTGGAGGGCATTCGCCGGGCGGGCCTGGGCAACCTGTATGAGGCCTTCCTGCGGCTGAAGGCCGCGTTGGAGGCGCAGGGCCTGTTCGACGCCGACCGCAAGCGGCCCTTGCCGCGCCACCCGCGTGCGATTGGGGTGATGACGTCATTGCAGGCAGCGGCCTTGCGCGACGTGCTGACCACGCTGCGCCGGCGCGCACCGCATGTGCCGGTGGTGGTGTATCCCGTGCCGGTGCAGGGTGCGGGCGCCTCAGAGCGCATCGCTGCAATGCTGGAGAGGGTCAATGCCCGGGCAGAGGTCGACGTCGTCATCCTGTGCCGGGGCGGTGGGAGCATTGAAGACCTGTGGGCGTTCAACGAAGAGCCGGTCGCCAGGGCCGTGGCGGCTTCGCAGATTCCCATCGTGGCGGGCGTCGGGCATGAGACAGACGTGACCATCGTCGATTTTGTGGCCGACGTGCGCGCGCCCACGCCAACCGGTGCTGCTGAACTGGTCAGCCCCGACCGCGCCCGCATGTTGCGCGACGTGGGGCGCGACTGGGACGCGCTCTCCGCGCAGTTTCGTCGCCAGCTGGATCGCCGCGCCCAGAGTGTCGATTGGCTCGCACGCCGCCTGCGCAGCCCGCAGGCGCAGATGCGCGAACGCCGCACGCAGCTGTCGCATCTGGAAGGGCGCTTGCGTTTTGCCCTCACCGGCCGGGTGCAGCGCGCCGAGCATGGGCAGCGGCTGCTGAGAATGCGCCTGAGCGCCGCCTGTCCGGATATCACGCAGGAACGCCTCAGCCTGCAACGCACCGAGGCCGCGCTGGCACGCGCCATGCGTGACACCTTGGCGCGTGCACACGACCGCCTGGCGCGCCAGCACACCGGCCTGGAACTGCTGGCACCGCAACGCACCCTGGAGCGCGGCTATGCGGTCCTGCTCGATGCCCGTGGCCACGCGATCCGCGATCCGAACGCACTGCATGCGCGTGCGCGCATCGAGGCCCGGCTGGCGCAAGGTACGGTCGACATCGAAATCGCCCAGGCGCAACCCAAGCTCGATATGTGACCAGCGCATGACCATCGTGCGGTTCTGTCCGATTCCGCACATCTTTCGCGGGTATTCCGACTATTTGGCGTGCGGTTTGCGCCGGTTTTGCAACTCTCCTACAATCGTCGCTCCCGACCCACGCAACCCCATACACAACCCACAGAAGGGAAAAACCACATGGCCCACACGCTCCCCCCGCTGCCGTACGCACTCGACGCCCTGGCGCCGACCATCTCCAAGGAAACGCTGGAGTTCCACTACGGCAAGCACCACCAGACCTACGTCACGAACCTGAACAACCTCATCCCGGGTACCGAGTTCGAAAACCTGAGCCTGGAAGAGATCGTCAAGAAGTCCTCCGGCGGCATCTTCAACAACGCCGCACAGGTGTGGAACCACACGTTCTACTGGAACGGCCTGAAGCCGAACGGCGGCGGCGCTCCGACCGGCGCGCTGGCTGACGCCATCAACGCCAAGTGGGGCAGCTTCGACAAGTTCAAGGAAGAGTTCACCAAGACGGCCGTTGGCACCTTCGGTTCGGGCTGGGCCTGGCTGGTGAAGAAGGCCGACGGCTCGCTGGACCTGGTGTCCACCTCGAACGCCGCCACGCCGCTGACCACCGACGCCAAGCCGCTGCTGACCTGCGACGTGTGGGAACACGCCTACTACATCGACTACCGCAACGCCCGTCCGAAGTACGTCGAGGCGTTCTGGACGCTGGTGAACTGGGACTTCGTTGCCGCAAACTTCGCCTGAAGCGAATCGCTCCGGCGACCCAAGAAAAACCTCCGCACTGCGGAGGTTTTTTTATGTGCGCATGCTGCCCAACATGTCGTGCAGCTCGTGACTCATCATCGCCAGGAAGACGACAAGTCCGATGTAGTACACGGTGTAGGTCAGGCGCGATTCGTTGGAGATGCTGTAGTAGGCGCGGTTTTCCGGCGCATGCGGGTCGTAGCGCCAGGCCTTCATCAATTGCGGCACCGCCAGCACCGCAATGAGGATCAAGATCGGGCTGGGCCGCCAGATGAACAGCGCCACCAGCACCGGTACCCCCAGAAACCAGATCCGCGGCGACAGCACCGCCGTGATGCGCCCGCCATCAAATGGCGAGAGCGGGATCAGGTTGAACAGGTTCAGGAAGCAGCCGGCGTAGGCCAGCGCCAGCAGCAACTGGCTGTCGGTATAGCGCGCGAGGCCGTAGCAGAGCATCGCGCCCACCGTGCCGGCCACCGGCCCTGCGAGGCCGATGTGAGCTTCGGTTTCCACGTCCATTGGCTGCTCTTTCAGGTCAATCCACGCCCCCACGAACGGGATGAACGTGGGCGCGCCCACCGCCAGCCCACGCTGGCGAGCGGCCATGAAGTGCCCCATCTCGTGGATGAACAGCAGCACCACGAAGCCCACCGCATAGCGCCAGCCGAACACAAAGGCATACGCCGCCACCGACAGCAGCATCGTGCCACCGGTGGTCAGCAGCTTGCCGAATTTCAGCCCCGAGAACAGCAGGATCAGCAGCTTGGCCATGATGTCCGTGCTCGTGTGATCAGGCAGTCGGCTTGCGCTTGAAGAACTTGGCAATCGCCGCGCCAAAGCCCACCACCGCCAGGATCGCCACCTTGGCGAACTTGGCCAGGAAGGCTGCGATCACGGCAAACAGGCCCAGCTTCTTGGCAGCGATGCCGCCCACCAGCGCGGCCAGGCCGTACTCGGCCACCTTGTCGGTCTTCGAGTTGAAATCGGCGTAGCGTTTGCCGTCCTTGAAATCGAGATCGGCGAGCAGCTTTTGGACGGCGGGCTTGTCAGCGTCGACGTGGTCGCTGGCGGTGATCAGGTTCAGGCTGATGTAGCCGTCGCGGCCCAGCGCATAGGTGTTGTAGTTGACCGAGCCCGGATCGTTGGCGGGCTGCCCCTGGGAGCGCGCGGCCATCGACCAGATCAGGCGGTGCGTGGCGGCGTCATAGTGCGGGCGCTCGACCCAGCCCTGGATCTCCAGCGCGGGGATGCCACGCTTGGCGCGCTCTTCGTTGGCGGCGGCGGTGCCTTCCTTGAGCGACTTGTACAGATCGTCGACGTTCCAGTCCTTGGCGTCGTCGTCTTTGATGTAGCCCGAGGCTTCGTACTTGGCGACGACCATCCATTCCTCGTCGTCGCTGGTCGGCATGATCAGGCCGAGCATGTCGGGGTTGTTGCTGTTGCCCATGGCGTGCATGAGCTGGCCGGCCGCCGGCTGCGGAATGAAGGCTTCGTTCTTGCCGATCTTGAGCGTGGCCTGGTCGCGCAGCTCGATCGACGTGGGGCCGATCTTCGAGGCGGCCTTGGCGGCCGCCCAAGCCTGCTTCATTTCCTGTTCCGGATTGCCGGCCTGTTGCGCGTACGCGGCCGAGACTCCCATGAACGACACGCAAGCAAGCGCGCTCACGCAGGTGCGCAGTGCGCCCTGAAACCCCATTCCCATGTGCTTCTCCTGAAGACTTTTTTGTGTGTTGATTGGCTCGATGCTTCTACTGCTTTGGCAGCCGCTAAGCGGTCTGCAAGCTGGGCCGAAGCATAGCGGGCGCAGGGGCCTGGGCTGTTAATGCGCGTTAATGAAGCCGTGTGGATTACGGTTGAAGGCCCATCTGCCGCAGCAGCGTCTGGTTGTCTTCCAGGTGCCAGTTCTCTGCGATTTTGCCGTCGGCAATGCGGTACAGATCGAAGGCCTGGAAGTCGATCGGCTGGTTCTGCCCGTGCGTGCGGCCGAACTCGCCGGTGAAGTGTCCGCGGAAGCGCAGGTGCACCGTCACCCGGTCTGCAGCAACGACCATGTCTTCAATCTCCACGCGCATGTCGGGCACGGCCGCGCGGAAGGCCTTAGACGCATCCACCGGACCCTGCGTGCCCTGCGCACGCCCGGCGGGGAGTGTGCGATCGGCAAAGTCCGGCGACAGCGCGGCGGTGGCGTAGCGCGCATCGCCCGTGTGCCAGAAGGTGGCGTAGCGGCGCGCGGCCAGCACGGCGGCGGCAGCTTGCGGCGTATCCGGTGCAGCGAGGTGGTCGGGGCGGATGAGGTCTGCATCCTCCGCGGTGCCCCATGTCGGGAGCGAGATCAGTGCAGACACCAGTGCCAAGGCGGCAGCGGTCAACGGGGCGGGGCGAACAAACATGGTGGATTCCGGTGAGTTGTAATGCGCTGCACTGTAGAGCGCTCCCTGGGCACGATAAACGGCCTTTGCGTCGATCCGGTTTCAATTGCGGTTTGATGATCCCGGTTTGACGGTGGGTGGGCATGCCCGACGCGCACGCAAACGCAATGCCGCGCACGTGATACCCGATATGCCGTGTTCGGCGACGGTCAAATGGCCCGCGCCACGCCGGCTTTTTCTAGACTGCCGCTTCACCGCATCCACAGTCAGAAAAACGGGAGGGGAGACGATGGACCTGAGCCATATCCTGTCGCGCACCGAGCGTGGCATACAGGAATTGCAGATACGCAGCGGGCAACTGACGCACCGGCAGCGCGCCATGCTGCTGCTGATCAACGGCGCGCGGCCTGCGGCGGAGATCCTGGCGCAGTTGCGCAGCGCCGGCCCCAATGAGGGTGACCTGAATCATCTGCTGACCGAGGGCTACGTCGTGGCACGGGCACCGGCGCTTGCGGCGCCGCCCAAGCCAAAGCCCGCCCCGCCAGTGCCGATGGTGGCGCGCCACACCCGGCAGGCGTCGATTGCTGATTGGCGCTTGAGTCAGGCGGGCGCGTTCTCCGCGTTGCAGCGCTATCTCGCCGAAGGGCCAGAGGCGCCGGCCGATTTTCTCAACGGCCTCGCGGCGCCGTTGTACGCCGCGTTGGCGACCTGCCGCAGCGAGGCCTCGGCGCACGCTGTGGTTGCGTTGCTGGAGGCGCGCCTCGATGCAGAAGGCTGGAATGTGATCGAATCGCCCTAGGTGTAAATACTGAATTTCAATATTTTTCCCGCAAATTGGGAATGACTCGTTGATGTAGTGAGAAAACCGTCGCATGCTCCGTCGCACTTGCTGATTCCACGCCACGGAGTGTTTTGCGATGACCGCGCCCGGTTCCGCCCCGCTTGCAGCCCAGCCCACCGCCACGGCCAGCGGTTCGGACCGCGTGCTGATGGTGCTGGCCACCATCGCGCGCCACGGCCGTCCCGTCGCGGCACGTGAGCTGGTCGAACTGACCGGTTTGCCGCAGAGCACGCTGTACCGTCAGGTGGCGATGCTCAAGCGCTGGGGCTTCGTGCTCGAAGCCGCCGGCACGTATGCGCCGGGGCCGATCAGCTTGCAACTCGCGCTCGGTTTCGATCATGCCTCGCACCTGGTGCAGGAGGCGCGCATCGGCATGGCCAAGCTGGTGGCCGAGTCCGGCGAATCGGTAGGGCTAGTGGTGGCCGTCAAGGACCAGGCCGTATGCCTGGAGATGGTTGAGAGCCAGCAATCGCTGCGGTGCTCATTCGAGAAGGGGCGCGGCGTGCCGCTGCTGGCCGGCGCGTCCGCCAAATCGTTGCTCGCATTCATGCCCCCCGCAGCATCGCGCGCCATCCTCGCTGATTTGCTGGCCGTCGATCCGGACCACCAAGCGCAACTGCAATCTGACCTCGCTGAGATTCGCGTTGCGGGCTACGCGCTGTCTGAAGGTGAAGTCGACCCGGGCGTCTGGGGCGTGAGCGCGCCGGTGTTCCGCATGCCCGGCCATGCGCTTGGCTCCATCACGTTGATGGCGCCCGCCACGCGCGTGCGCGGCAAGGAGCAACGCCTGATCGACATGACCCTCGCTGCGGCCCGGTCCATTTCCGCACGGCTGCAGGACATCTGAGGCTTCGTATTTCTTTCTCACCCCACATGCATACAAGGAGACCACTCATGGGGAATCGCCGTCGTTTCATGCATTCGATGCTGGCTTGTGCCGTGGCGCTGTCTGCTGCGGCGTCTTTTGCGTCGGCCGCCCACGCCGCGGGGGAGCCGCTGCGTGTTGCCACCGATGCCACATTCGCGCCGATGGAGTTTGTCGAAAACGGCAAGCACACCGGCTTTGATATTGACCTGATCGACGCGCTTGCACGCACCATGGGCCGCCCGGTCGAATGGACCGACATCGACTTCAAGGGCCTCGTGCCGGGTTTGATCTCGCGCCGTTTTGACGTGGCCATCTCGGGCATCTACATCACGCCCGAGCGCAAGAAGGTGGTGGACTTTACCGAGCCGTACTACCACGGCGGCCTGGTGGCGATGGTCAAGCAGGGCAACACCGCCATCAAGACGCCGGCCGACCTCGCCGGCAAGAAGGTGAGCGTGCAGGTGGGCACCAAGTCGGTCAACTACCTGAAGGAGAACTACCCGAAGGTCGAGCGCGTGGAAGTCGAGAAGAACGAGCAGATGTTCAACCTCGTTGAGATCGGTCGCGCTGATGCGGCGGTCACCGGCCGCCCAGCCGCCGCGTACTACGTGAAGACGCGCCCCGGTCTGCGTCTGGTCGAACCTGCGCTGACGACCGAGGAATACGGCATCGCCGTACGCCGTGACCAGCCAGAACTGACCAAGGCGCTGAACGCCGCACTCGCCAAGATCAAGGCCGACGGCACGTACGACCAGATCCTCAAGAAGTGGTTTGGCGCTGCCGCCAAATAACGACAAACGGACACGCTGATGGAATTGGATTTTTCTCCTGTCTGGGCGGGATGGACGGACATCCTCCACGGCGCGCTGGTCACCGTGGAGGTGACGGCTGCCGCGCTGGTGTTGGGTTGCGTGCTCGGTCTGCTGGTCGGCATCGGCCGGCTCAACCCGCGCCGGCGCTTTGTCTACGGCATCTGCACGGTGTACGTAACGTTCATCCGTGGCACGCCGCTGCTGGTGCAGCTCTTCCTGCTGTTCTTCGGGCTGCCGCAGTTCGACATCCTGCTGCCGGCCTTTGTATGCGGCGTGCTGGGGCTGGGCGTGTATTCGGGCGCGTATGTGTCGGAGATCGTACGCGGTGCGATCCAGTCGGTCGATCGCGGGCAGATGGAAGCGGCACGCTCGATCGGCATGTCGTCGGCGCAGTCGATGCGCGCGATCATCCTGCCGCAGGCCGTGGTGCGGATGATCCCGCCGCTGGGCAACGAGTTCATCGCGCTCATCAAGAACTCGGCGCTGGTGTCGCTGCTCACGATTCACGACCTGATGCACGAGGGGCAGAAGATCATCAGCGTGTCGTATCGCTCGCTGGAGGTGTATCTGGCGATTGCGCTGGTGTATCTGGTGCTGACGAGCGCCGCGAGCTATCTGCTGCATCGCCTTGAACGCAACATCCGTGCGGGAGGCATGGTGCAATGAACATGACGAATGCGACCCCGCAAACGCTCAAATCCGCACTGGATGTACCGATGATCCAGATTCGCGGTCTGACCAAATCGTATGGCGATCACACGGTGCTCAAGGGCATCGACTTCGAGGTCGACGCCTCGCAAGTGGTGGTCGTGATCGGCCCCAGCGGCTCGGGCAAGAGCACGTTCCTGCGCTGCTGCAACGGCCTGGAAGTGCCTGAGGGCGGCAGCATCGACATCTGTGGCAAGCGGCTGATCGACAACGGCACGATGCTGCCCGAGAGCGACCTGAACCACCTGCGCCAGCAGGTCGGCATGGTGTTCCAGTCGTTCAATCTGTTTCCGCATCTCTCGGTGCTGCACAACGTCACCATCGGCCCGCGCATGCTGCGTGGCAAGTCCAAGCACGAAGCAGAAACGGAAGCGCGTGAACTGCTGCAGAAGGTGGGCCTCGCACACAAGGCCGATGCGATGCCCGCAAGCCTTTCCGGTGGACAGAAGCAGCGTGTGGCGATTGCCCGGGCGCTGGCGATGCAGCCGAAGGTGATGCTGTTTGACGAGCCGACGTCTGCGCTCGACCCCGAACTCGTCGGCGAGGTGCTGCAGGTGATGAAGCTGCTCGCCAAGGAAGGCATGACGATGCTGGTGGTCACGCACGAGATGGGCTTCGCGCGCGAGGTGGCCGACGTGGTGGTGGTGATGGACGGCGGCGGCATCGTCGAAGCCGGCCCGCCCTCGGTGATCTTTGGCGAGCCCAAGGAAGCGCGTACGCGATCGTTCCTGCAAGCGGTGCTCACGCGCTCATGACCATGACGTTCGATGCTTCCATCTGGCAGGGCCGTCATGACACGGGCGAGCGCGGCGACGTGACACGCTTGTTCCAGATCGTGCAGCCGGCCGATGCGATGAACCTGTCGGGCGCGCCCGCCGTGCTCGGCTTTGCCTGCGATGCGGGCGTGGTGCGCAACCACGGCCGCGCTGGTGCCGCGCAAGGCCCGCGTGAGATTCGCCGCGCGCTGGCTAACGTGCCGGCGCACGGCCTCACGCACCTGGCCGATGCGGGCGACGTGATGTGCGATGACGGCGATCTGGAACGTGCCCAAACCGGACTCGGCGAAGCGGTCTTCCGCCTGCTCGATGCGAGCGCGCGTCCGGTGGTGCTGGGTGGCGGTCATGAAGTCGCCTTCGGCACGTACCAGGGCCTGCGCAGGCACTGGCAGAAACAAGGCTGGCGCGGGCGTCTGGCGATCGTTAACTTCGACGCGCATTTCGACCTGCGCACGAGCCGCCCCGGCAACTCCGGCACGCCATTCGACCAGATTGCCGAAGACTGCGCCGCGCACGGCATCGACCTGACGTACTGTTGCCTCGGTGTGAGCCGCCTCTCCAACACCCCCGCGCTGTTTGATCGCGCCGACGCATTGCACGCGCACTACGTGGAAGACACCGACGTGCAGGAGCGCCATCTCGATGCGCGCATTGCCGATCTCGACGCGTGGCTGGCCGACGTTGATCACGTCTACCTGACCATCGACATGGATGTGCTCGCAGCTGCCGTGGCGCCGGGTGTGTCTGCGCCTGCCGCGTATGGCATCACGCTGCCGGTGCTCGAAACGCTGGTGCAGCACGTGTGCGCCACGGGCAAGGTGCGCGTGGCGGACATCGCCGAGACCAACCCTGCATACGACCAAGACCGCCGCACCGTGCGCGTGGCGGCACGCTTGGCCTATCACTTGTTGCGACGCGCATGAAGCTGATTCCTGCAGATGCCATGCGCCGCATGCCGTGGAAAAACGGCGGCGGCGTCACCACCGAGATCGCCATCGCACCCACGGGCGCCACGTTGGAGAACTTCGACTGGCGCATCAGCACCGCGCAAGTGGATGCGGCGGGCCCGTTCTCGCGCTTTGCCGGCGTTGACCGCTCGCTGGCGGTGATCGCAGGAGGCCGGCTGACGATGCATCGCGCGGATGGCGATGCCGTGACGCTCGCCCCCGGCGAGGCACCCGTGCGCTTTGCCGGCGAGGTCGACCTCCACGCCACGCTGGATGCGCCGCTGAGCGATTTCAACGTGATGACGCGGCGTAGCGCCTGGGCGCATCAGGCCGAGGCATGTGTGTTGGCCGCCGGCGAGCGTCGCGCATTGCCGCGCACGCACGCGGGCATGCAATGGCTGGCGTATTGCGTGCGTGGCGTGCTGATGATCGGCGCTGTCGATGTGTCGCAAGGCAGTGCCGCGTGGTTTGACGCAACTGACGATGCCGATGCGGTTGTCGCACGTGTCGGCTCTGTCGGCTATCTGGTGGCCTTGTGGCCGGTGGCCTGACGCGGCGCCAGATTCAACGCACCAAAAGAAAAGGGACCCCGGAGGGTCCCTTGCAAGTCTCCCGGCCCGGCACGTGGCAGGGCACGGCAGAAGACGCTTACTTCTTCTTGTTCACGGCGTCCTTGAAGCCCTTGCCAGCCGTGAACTTCACGGTCTTGGTTGCCGGGATCTTGATGGCTTCGCCGGTGCGCGGGTTGCGGCCGGTGCGTGCAGCACGCTTGCCCGACGAGAACGAACCGAAGCCAACCAGCGTGATGGTGCCGCCCTTGGCGACGGTCTTCTTGATGTTGTCCAGCGCGGAGTTCAGCGCGCGCTCGGCGGCGGCGTTGCTCAGTTCAGCGTCTTTCGCAATGGCGGCTACGAGTTCGGATTTGGTCGTCATGTCAGTTCCCCACTTCAGGTTTGTTGGACAGCGTTGTACTGCGACCCGTTTTATATCACCGTTGCAGAAGGTTGCACATCCCCTACCTGCAAGGGTTTGCGGGCCGTTGCTCGCAACCGACACTTGTCCTGTCTAGGTTTGCGGGCGGGTATCCGGGAAAAACCTGATATCGACAGGGTTTGTTTGCATTTCAGCCAGCCTTTCACGCACCGAAAACGCGCAGTCCAGGCCTCCGAAAAGCCGCACGCCGGCCGCCGTACACTGTCCTTTTTTGATCTGCGCCAACCTCACGGAGAACATCATGTCGAGTTCGCAAGCGCCTGTCGCACAAGGCTCGGAGGTGCAAGACGATGCCACGGAGCAGCCGCGCGGGCCCGCGGTGCTCGTGGCTGGCGCCAACGGATTGGTGGGGCACGCGGTCGTGCGCCGCCTGGTGGCGCAGACCTGGGCGAGCAGCGTGACGGCACTGGTCAGGCGGCCGGGTGCCTTGGCATCGGGGCAGGCGATGCCGGGTCGGTTGCGTGAGCGCGTGGTCGATTTCGAGCGATTGGACGCGCCTGAAGCGCAGGCCGCGCTGGCGGCTGACATCGTGATCTGCGCGTTGGGAACGACCATCCGGCAGGCCGGTTCGCAGGCGGCATTCCGCCGCGTGGATGTGGAATATCCGGCGGAACTGGCGCGGCGCGCGTTTGCGGCAGGCACCCATCATTTCCTGCTGGTGACGGCGCTCGGGGCGGATACGCATTCGAGCGTGTTCTACAACCGCTGCAAGGGGGAGGCGGAGGCCGCGATCCTGTCGGTCGGCTTTCCGTCCGTCACGATCGTGCGGCCTTCGCTGATGCTGGGTGCGCGTGCGGAGCGCCGCCCCGCAGAACGTGTTGCGCAAAATCTATCGAAGATGCTCGGCTGGATGGTGCCGGCCACATGGCGGCCTGTGCCTGCGGAATCGGTGGCAGCGGCGCTGGTGAACGCGGCCCGCGTGGATGCGCCGGGTGTGTGCGTACTGGAGAACGCAGCGTTGCTGGCCGTCAAAGACGAACGGCCGGTGGGGTGAGCCGCCGGCCGTGATCACCGCATTGGCATCAACCGATTACTTCTCGATCGGCTTGCCCGTGCGGTCGTGCATCAGTGCCAGCGCAAACACGCTGATGACGGCCGCCACCATCACGTAGTACGACGGCGCGAGCTTGTTGCCCGTGCTGGCAATCAGCCACGTCACGATCAGCGGCGCGAAGCCGCCGAAGATCGTCACCGCCAGGTTGTACGAAATCGACAGGCCGGTGGAGCGCACGGCAGTCGGGAACTGTTCGGCCAGCACGGCCGGTGCGGGCCCCGTGAATGCCGCCAGCAGCACGCCCAGGATCACCTGCACCTGCAGCAGCGTCTGCACGCTCGGGCTGACGTTCAACCAGTGGAAGAGCGGGTACGCCACGGCGGCAATCACCAGCGCCACCGTACCGAGCATGCGCTTGCGGCCAACGCGGTCCGACAGCGTGCCCATGAGCGGGCACAGCACCAGGATGATCGCGCCGCACAGCGCGGTGGACTGGAACGTCGCGCCCAGCGGCAGGCCGAGCTGCTGTTTGGCATACGTCGGCATGTAGAACACCAGCGTGTACGTGCAGACCGTCCAGAGAATGGTCACGCCCAGGCCGCCGAGCACTTCGCGCGGATGATCGCGAAACACTTGCGACAGCGGCGCCAGACGTGATTCCGTGGCAGCTTTCGCCTTCTGCGCCTCGAACGCAGGCGGCTCGTGCAGGTGCGAGCGGATGTACATGCCAACCGGGCCGATCAGCAGGCCGAACAGGAATGGAATGCGCCAGCCCCAGGCGTCGATCTGCTCGGGCGTGAAGCTATTCGTGACGATCGCGCCCATGGCCGCACCGAGCATGAACGAAATGCCCTGGCTGGCCTGCTGCCAGCTTGCGAAGTAGCCGCGCTTTTCGTCTGGCGCATATTCGATCAGGAACGCCGTGGCGCCCCCGACTTCACCGCCGGCCGAGAAGCCCTGGATCAGCCGCGCGATCACGATCAGGATGGGCGCGCCGATACCGATCTGCTCATACGTCGGTGCGAGCCCGATGATGGCCGTGCCCAGCGCCATCAGCAAGATGGTGAGCGTGAGCGCCGCCTTGCGGCCCACGCGGTCGGCGTAGACGCCGAGCACCACCGCCCCGACCGGCCGCATGAAGAACCCCACGCCAAACGTGGCGACCGTCAGCATGAACGAGGTGAAATCATTGCCAGTGGGGAAGAACAGCTTGGCGATGATGACGGCAAAGAAGCTGTAGACCGTAAAGTCGAACCATTCGAGGCCGTTGCCGATGGTGGCGGCGATGATGGCTTTGCGTCGGGTGGCCGCAGAGATGGCCGGTGCACGATCGCCCTGGGTGGGCGCTGCCGTGGCTTGCATGGATGTGTCCTCCAGTGTGTGTGGGCATCGCCGGCCGCGTTCTCTCTCCCCCGCGCGACAGGCGAAGCGGCCATGGTAAGTGATCCGGCAATGATTCACAGCGCGCCGGTATACGAAGTCCTTGGAATTGAACACGCCCAACATGGTCGAACGCATATCCATATGCATTTGACGGAGCACATCATGAACCCGACACCGCAAGAGGGGCGCCGTTTTGCGGCAATCCTCGCGCCCGCTTTGGCCCTCTGCGCGGCGGCGTTGCTGGCCGGCTGCGTGGTCGCGCCGTACTACGACGCCTACGGCAATCCGATCGCACCTGCGGCGGTGGCGCCCGTGGCCGCTTATCCGGCTTATCCCTACGATCCTTATGCCTACTACGGCCCGGCCGTGTATCCGGCGCCGGTGTACGGTAGCGTGTGGATCGGTGGGGGCGGGTGCTGGGGCTGCCATCGGGGTTGGGGCGGGCGTGGATGGGGTGGCCGAGGTTGGGGACACGGTGGCGGTGGGCACCATCACTGAGCGATCATCGCCAACCTGACGTAAAGGCCCGTCCGGCGCGGTTGAACGCCAATTCCGCCGTCAGTTCAATACGCGTGATTGCGTAACGGAATCTGCTGCATCGCGACATACAATCCCTCGCTCTTAAAACGAAAACAATGTGCGAGGAGATTGTCGATGTCCGTCATCGTCGTGCTGGCCGCGCTGGCATTCCTGATGTTTGCCGCGTATCGCGGCTACAGCGTCATTCTGTTTGCACCGCTGGCTGCCCTGGGCGCGGTGCTCCTGACCGATCCCTCCGTCGTGGCGCCTGTCTTTGCCGGCATCTTCATGGAGAAGATGGTCGGCTTCGTCAAACTGTATTTCCCGGTGTTCCTGCTCGGTGCCGTGTTCGGCAAGGTGATCGAGCTGTCGGGTTTCTCGCGCTCGATCGTGGCGTCGGTCATCCGTGTGGTGGGCGCCAAGCGCGCGATGCTTTCCATCGTGCTGGTGTGTGCGTTGCTGACGTACGGCGGCGTGTCGCTGTTCGTGGTGGTGTTTGCGGTGTACCCGTTTGCGGCGGAGATGTTCCGTCAGGGCAACATCCCTAAGCGCCTGATTCCGGGCACGATTGCCTTGGGTGCGTTTTCGTTCACGATGGATTCGCTGCCGGGCACGCCGCAGATCCAGAACATCATCCCGACCACGTTCTTCCACACCACGTCGTGGGCTGCACCTTGGCTGGGCACGATCGGCGCGCTGTTCATCATCGTGGTGGGCATGTCGTATCTGGAGTGGCGCCGCCGCGTGGCCGCTCGCAATGGCCACGGCTACGACCATGGCCTGACCAAGCTCGTCAACGAACCTGAAACCGCTGAGGGTGGCAAGCTCGCGCACCCGCTCGTCGCCCTGCTGCCGCTCGTGCTGGTGGGTGTGATGAACCTGCTGTTCACGCGCTGGATTCCAACCTGGTATGGCAAGGTCGTCACCGTTGCGCTGCCGGGCCTGCCCAAGCCGCTGACGGTGGAGGCCGACAAGATGACGGCGATCTGGGCCGTGGAAGCCGCATTGCTCATTGGCATCATCGTGGTGATCGTATTCGGCTTCCGTGCGGTGAAGGATCGCTTTGCCGAGGGCAGCAAGTCGGCGGTGGGCGGTGCGTTGCTGGCGGCGATGAATACGGCTTCCGAATACGGCTTCGGCGGCGTCATCGCCGCGCTGCCGGGCTTCTTGGTACTGGCTGAGGGCCTGCGTGCGATTCCGAATCCGCTTGTCAATGAAGCGGTGACGGTGAGCACGCTGGCGGGCATCACCGGCTCGGCGTCGGGCGGCATGAGCATAGCGCTCGCGGCGATGGCCGATCAGTTTGTGCAAGCCGCGCAGGCCACGGGCATTCCGATGGAAGTGCTGCACCGTGTGGCGTCGATGGCGTCGGGCGGCATGGACACGCTGCCGCACAACGGCGCCGTCATCACGCTGTTGGCAGTGACGGGCCTGACGCACCGCGAGGCGTATCGCGATGTGTTCTGCGTCACCATCATCAAGACGCTGGCGGTGTTCTTTGTGATTGCCGTGTTCTACGCCACCGGCATCGTGTGACACCACCGTTGCTGCAACGAAAAAGCCACCGAAGTCCGGTGGCTTTTTCGTTGTGCGTGCGACGTTTACTGGCCGTTGGCCGCCTCTGAGCGGCGTTCGTGGCAAACGCGCTGGGCCTCACCCACCAGCGAGTCGCACTGGTTGGCGCGGCGTGACCAGAAGACGCGGTCTGACGACGTCTGTGCGCTGTCCTTGCCTTTGCGGTGGGTGATGTGCTTGTCGACCCACTTGTCGGTCTTCACATGCGCGCGGTGGACTTTTTGCTTGAGCGTGCCGGGCCTCGCCTCCGGTTGCGCGCCCGACATGGCTTTGTTGTGATAGCCGGGGTTTTCAGCGGCATCGGCGTTGCGCTGCATTTGCGTGCGCGGGCCTTCCATGGGGCTATCGACCCCGTTCACGGCGCTGTGATCCTTTTGCTGGGCCTGCGCTGGCGCTACGCTGATCCATGCGCAGATGGCCACGGTGATGAGGGTGGCCAGCGTCGACATCTTGCGTGCTTGCATGCTCGTTCTCCTTGTTGTGAGCGGGAGCGGACTCCACGACACGCATGCGACGTGCCATCAAGGCGCTTGCCCCGAACGTCACAATAGGAAAGCGGCCACCCGGAAAACAGTAGGACGTTGGCTGAACCGGCTGTCGGACAAACGCCGTCAATGTGCCAAAACGCGGTGCCGCTCAGGCGCGCAAGAACAGCCAGACCGTCAGGACGATACCGACGATGACGACGAAGCCGCGCAGCACCTTCTCAGGCAACCGATGCAGCAGCCACGCGCCGGCAAATCCGCCCGCGATGCCGCCGATGCCCAGCGCCAGCACGGCTGCCCAGTTCACCTGCGGCGAAAACGCGAACACCGCCACGGCGGATGCATTCATCGTCATGGCGAGCACGTTCTTGGTGGCGCCTGCCATGCGCACCTGCTGGCCTGCCACGGTGAGCGCGGCCAGCATCAGAAAGCCGATGCCGCCGCCGAAGTACCCGCCGTAAATGGCAATCGCAAACTGGATCGTCGCCAGCGTGGTGGTCGACATGCCGGCCGCTGCGTGCAGCGGTTTGCGCCGGAAGCTGCCCCACGCAAACACGCTCGTGGCAAACAGCACGAGATACGGCACCAGCCTGGCAAAGAACGACGGTGGCGTCGCCAGCAGTAACAGCGCGCCGAGCACACCGCCAAGCAGGCTGATGACGATGAGCTGTTTCAGCGACAGGTGGTGCTCGCCGGCATCCACGCCGCCGGCCAGTTTGCGCCCGGCAATCGACGAGGTGATCTGGCTGGGAAACAGTGCGATGGTCGAGGTCATGTTGGCCGCCAGCGGGTTCAGCCCCGCCAGCAGCAGCGCCGGAAACGTGATGAACGACCCGCCCCCCGCGAGGGCATTCTGCGCGCCGGCATAGACGCCGGCCGCTGCGACGAGCAGGGCGGTGGAAAACGAAAGCGTGGTCATGGGGCAGGCGCAGGTGTGGCGCGCGGCAAGAAGTACCGCGCATGGTAATGGAACGTCCCGCCCAGCGCTTGCTACCGGAGTGGGGTGCCGCTGCGTCGGCGCAGCCACCACTCCACCACCTCGAACGCGCCCTGCACGAGCAGCGCCAACACGGCCGCGGGGATGGCGCCCGCCAGCAGCGTCGCACTGTCGTTGAGCGCCAGCCCCGTCGCGATGCGCTCGCCATAGCCGCCCGCGCCGATGAACGCGGCGATGGTCGCAGTGCCCACGCTGATGATGGCGGCCGTCTTGATGCCGGCGAGGATCACGGGAAGCGCCAGCGGCAAGTCCACCACGCGCGTGCGTTGCGTGGGCGTGAAGCCGAGTGCGAGTGCCGCATCGCGCAAGCCATTGGGCACCTGCTCCAGGCCGACGATGGTGTTGCGCACGATGGGCAGCAGCGCGTATAGCGCCAGTGCAATCAGCGCCGGCACCACGCCGATCGACCCGACAATCGGGATGAGCATCGCCAGCAGGGCGAGCGATGGAATGGTCTGCAGCACGCCCACCACCGCGAGGATCGGCTGCTTGATTGACCGACGCGCGGCAAGGAGACCCAGCGGCACACCGAGCAGCACCGCAACGCCGGTGGAGATGCCCACCAGCGCAAGATGCCGCTGCGTGAGTCGCCCAAGTCCATCCGTCAGTTGGGCGAGGAAAGCCTGGCTTGGCGTGGCGCGCGGTGTATTGCCGCGCCCCGCCAGAAAATGCCGCGCGACTTGGGAGAAGGATTGCCCTTCCAATTCCACCGCCGCGTTCATCCCCACCATGTCATCGCGCTGGATGCGCCCGGCAAGGGCGGTGATGGCCTGCCATTGCGCAGCATGTTTCCGGGGCACATCAGCGCGGTACAGCAGCACGGCGTCGTAGCGCGGGAAGACGTGGTCCGGGTCGTCCAGCACGCGCAGATGTTCGCGGCGGATCTTGGCGTCGGTGGAGTAGATGTCGATCCCGTCGACCTGATTGGCGCGCAACGCATCGTAGGCGACACCGTGGTCCAGGCCTGTGGGGCGTTGCGGCAGCTTGTAGTGGCTGGCAATCGCGGGCCAGCCGTCGGCGCGGCCGAGAAATTCGTGTGACAGGCCCAGGCGCAGCGCCGGGTGTGCGGCCAAGTCAGCCAGCGTGCGGATGTGGTCGCGCTCTGCATCAGCCTCGCGCATGGCGAGCGCATAGGTGTCTTCGAAACCCAGCGGTACACCGGCTGCCAGCCCTAAGGGCGCGAGCGCTCGGTTGACGTCTGCCAGCAGTGCGTCCTGATTCGGGTTGGCGGCTTGCTCCGCCGGCAAGTGCAGGATTTCGGCGGCGATGGTGCCGAGGTAGTCCGGGTAGACGTCGATGCTGCCGTTCTTGAGCGCCGCAAAGACGATGGCGGTGTTGCCCAGCCCCGGCACGTGTTCTGCGGGGCCGTGCGGGCTTGCCGTCTGCGTGAGGATTTCGCCCAGCACGTACGACTCGGTGAAGCGCTTGGAACCGATGCGCAGCGGCGGTTCTGCGAATGCCGATGCGCTGCACAGCAGCCAGCCCAGCGCGATCCCGATGAGGATGCGCCAAGTGAAGGCACTACGGATCAGTCGCCGTGTATCCAAAGGTCGTTGAGGTCGGTCAGGCCCCAGTCGCGGGGCTCTTCTCGCGAGACGATCTGGTCGCCGGTCTGCGCCAGGTCGATCAGCTCGGGTGCAATCCGCGTGCCTGAGCTGATGGAGAAGAATACCTTGACCGTGGGCGTGAGCAATGCCCCCGGCACATGCTGCATGACCACCGCCAGCCGCCCGGACTTCAACCGCACCAGCGAGCCGACCGGATAAATGCCCACGCTTTTGACGAAGGCGTTGAACACCGCCGGGTCGAAATGGTTGCCGCGCCAGTCCACCATGCGCTGCACCGCATAGGCGGCTTCCCATGCTTTCTTGTACGGGCGGTCAGAGGTGACCGCGTCATACACATCGCAGATCGCACCCATGCGGGCAAAGAGCGAAATGCCTTCACCGGCCAGCTTGTGCGGATAGCCGGTGCCGTCCATGCGTTCATGGTGGTGCAGGCACACGTCGAGTGCGATGTCGCACATATCGGAGTCACCCACCAGAATGTCGTGGCCGGCCTGCGGGTGCACGACCACGCTGCGGAATTCATCGGCGGTAAGCGCGCCGGGCTTGTTCAGCACCTCGGGTGGAATGGCGATCTTGCCGATGTCATGCAGGAGCCCCGCCAAGCCCGCGTCGCGCACTTCGTCGTCTGACAGGCCCAACTGCCGGCCGAGCGCCACCATCAGCGCGCATACGGCCACGGAATGCAGGAAGGTGTAGCGGTCTTTCGTTTTCAGGCGCACCAGGCTCACCAGCGCGCTCGGGTGGCGGTCGACCGAGCCGGAGATGGCCTCCACCAGCGGCAGCGCATCGCGCGCCTCGATGATGCGGCCCATGCGCGCATCGGCAAACATGGTCTGCACGGCCAGCTCCGCTTTGCCGATCAGACGCGCCGCGCGGCGCATCTCTTCCGCATAGGTGACAGGGCGTGGGGCGATGGCCGCCTCAGCCGAGATCGGCGGCGGCGCAGGGGGCTCGGGTGCGGCAGGCGCTGCCCGGGCGGCGGCCACGTCGGTGCCGCGCGCGGTGTCGATCCACACCTCGCGGACGCCGCTGGCCCGGATGCGTTGCAGTTGAGTGGCGTCTTCCACGCGAAAGCGGGCCCGCCAGAACGGGTGTTCCAGCCAGGAGCCGACAAATTCGTCCAGATACATGCCCACCCGCAGGTGTTCGATGGCGATGCGCTTGCGCATGTTGTTGGGGTCTACATCCACACAGTCCAGTTCCACGGCCGGCAAGAGTGCGCAAGGAGACGCTGCCGTGCCAATGGGTGCCTTCCCTTTTATCGGACGACAGCGCACTGGTCTTGAGGGGAAATCGCGCAGACTCACACTGCGAAGCCCTTTTGGGGACAGCAGGTACAGCACGGGCAAAAAAAACAGGCGGCCGGGAAGGGCCGCCTCGGGAAGCCGTTACCGGCGCGCAATTGGCGTCCGGCAGCGGGGAGGGAGACTGAATCAGTCGGGGGAATACAGGCGCGCGAATTGCGCGCGGTGGGCTTATTGGCCGTCGGTGAACGGGTCAGCCTTGCCGACCAGGGCGCCGTCCGTGTACGGGTCAGCCTTGCGCAGTTGGCCGTCGGTGTACGGATCGGCCTTGCGCAGGGCGCCATCGGTGTAGGCGTCGGCCTTGCGGGCACCGTCGGTGTACGGATCGGCCTTGGTCACGGCTTGGCCGTTGGTGTACGGGTCCTTGCTTTGCACGCCGGCAGCAAAGGCGGGAACGGCGGCAACAGCGATCAACGAGGCGAGAATCAGGTTCTTGGTTTTCATGATGAGCTCCACAGTCGGGGGGTGAGCGTTACTGCCTGGGCGGGTTCGCTGCAGTGCGGTAACGCGATGGCATAAGCTTAGTCGTTGCTTGGTGAGGGAAAAAGCGGTTCTCTTAAACTCTTTGTTCAAAAAATAAGAACAATTGTGGCCTTCCAAGCACCCTCATCACCACATAAGTCATTGATCTGACACGGAAATATGGGATGCGGGATAACCCTAATGCGGAACGTCAGACGAACAGCGCTGCGAAAAATTCCGTGCGCGTGCGCTTCGGATTGTTGCGTTGCATTACACGCATGGGGATTTCCCCTGCCTCCGGTCGGACGCCTTACCGCTAAACATTTCGCGGCAATGGTCGTTGTTGCAGGTACGGGCGGCGTTTTTCCGCCCCTCTGCAGCAAGAAGGAAGGCCATCATGTCCATCAACACCGCTTCCATCGCCCGTTTCGAAGTTGACGGCGTCGCCTACCAGGCGCGTCTGTTCGCCATGCCATTCCACGTGCCGGAAAACGGCCGCGTGCGCGCGCATGCGCTGGGCCGGCCGGAGATGCCGTTCGGCGGCGTGCATGTGCTGGCCAACTGGCTGGAAGAACGGGTGCTGCCGGAGGGCGTGGGCCTAGTGATGGCCGACCGCCTGTTCTCGCATGGCGCGGTGGACCAATGGTCGGGCGCCGATGGCGCGCGCGCGGCCAAGGTGCTGTCACTGGTGGCGCTGGGTGCCAAGACCAGCCATCGGCTGTGGCGCAACACGGCGGCTGGCGGCTTTCGGGATGAGACGGCGTTTTTCCTGGGTGCCGCGTTCGTGCAGACCGATGCCACCGTCGACGACATTCGCCTGCTGGGCGATCTGATTCCCGCCCGGGAGTGGACAAGCGTGGCCGATGCCGCATCGACCATGATGGGCCTGCACCTGTATCGGCCTGACGAGCCCGAAACGCTGGTCAACTGCGCGCTGCTGGCGCCGTCCTGGACCGAAGCCGCTGTGGAACGCGCGGACGGCTATCGCGCCCTCACGCTGCTGCATTCCTTTACCGAAGATGACGAGGAGATCCACGTCGACATCGAGCTGCTGCCGCCGGGCCAGGTCGTGTTGCAGGTGGAATCGTGCTCGACACGCTTCTCAGCGCGGTTTGACCCGGAGCTGCTGGGCCGTGACATGACCGATGCGCTGCTGCGCGACGCGCTCGCGTTGCAGCACGGCGAGCGCGCCAATCTTCACTGAGGCCGCCGGCTACTTTGCGGGCGCATTCCACGGATACGCCAGCCACGCATCAAAGCGCTTGGTGAATTCGCCGCTCTCCATGATCTGCCGCAGCCACTGGTCGACAAAGTTCTTGAACACCACGTCGCGCGGCAGCAGATAAGCCTTCTCCGAGAAATCGAACGGGGCCTCGGGGTGTACCGCGCACAGTTCGGGGTGGAGCTTCTGCTGCAGCTTGGTCTCCACTGCGTCAGTCATCATCAGGTCGGCGCGGCCTGCCACAATCTCGTTGAAGATCGTCACGTTGTCCGGATACACGCGGATCTGCGCCTGCTTCAGATTCGCACGCGCGAACTTCTCGTTGGTGCCACCGGGGTTGACCACCGCTCGCACGTTCGGCTGATCAATCTGCGCCAGTGTCTGGAACTTGCTCTGGTTTTCGCAGCGCGTGATCGGCGTTTTGCCGTCGCGCTGATACGGGATGGAGTAGAACGCCTTCTTCTGCCGCTCCAGCGTCACCGACACACCGCTCATGGCGATGTCGTAGCGGTCTGCGGCAAAGTCCTGCATCAGCGTCGACCACGTGGTCGGCACGACTTCCAGCTTCACGCCCAGCGCCTTGGCCAGGCGCTCGCCCATCTCGACATCGAGGCCGATGAACTGGCCGTCAGCCGGGTTCTTGTAGCTGAAGGGTTTGTAGTCGCCGGTGGTGCCGACGCGCAGCGTGCCGCGCGCGATGATCTCGTCGAGGCGGTTGGTGGTTTGCGCCAGCGCAGGCATGGTGAGGGCTGCACACAGTGCAAATGCACCGGCACGAAGGAAGCGATTCAACATGAGATTCCCCATCTAGGAAATGAAAAAGGCGCGGTCGCTGTGGCACCGCGCCGGGCGTTGATGCCGGTCTATTGGCCTGACGTCTTGTTCCACTGCAGCGCGTTGAGCACCGCCAGCGACATCGCCGTCACACCTGTCTTGATGGACGGCTCCGGCACCGGCGCAAACAGCGGCGAGTGATTGGTCGGCAGCGGCTTCGCGCCCGGCTTGAGCGAGGCAAAGAACGTCTGCGGATCGTTCACGCCGATGAAGAAGAACATCGACGGAATGCCCGCGTCAACAAACGCCGAGAAATCCTCGCTGGCCGTAATGGGCGGCACGCGCAGCACGCGGTCGTTGCCAAAGGCGGTCTTGAACATCGCCTCGGTACGCGCGACCACGGCCGGGTCGTTGTTGACCGCCTTGCCGCCTTCGGTGATCTTGATGTCGGCCTCGGGTGCTCCGGACATCTCGGTGACTGCCTTGGCCGTGCGGCGGATGCCGTCGAGCATCTTTTGGCGCACCGCCGGCTTGTACGAGCGGATCGTCCCCCGGAGCAGCACGCTGTCGGGGATGATGTTCTCGGCGCTGCCGCCCTGGATGGCGCCGATGCTCACGACGCCAAACTCCTGCGGGTCTTTCTCGCGGCTGATCACGCTTTGCAGGTCCACCACGAAGCGCGCGGCCATCATCACCGGGTCGATGGTCTTGTCGGGTGCGGAGCCATGGCCGCCGCGGCCCTTGAAGGTGATCTCCAGCCCGTCGGAGTTCGAGGTCACCGGGCCGCTGTTGAAGACGATCGAACCATACGGCCCGGGGCCAGTGTGCAGCGCAAACGCATAGTCGGGTTTGGGGAAGCGCTTGAAGAAGCCGTCGTCGATCATGCTCTGTGCGCCCGACACGGTTTCTTCCGCCGGCTGGGCCACGAAGAGCAGCGTGCCGTGCCAGCGATCCTTGAGCGACACCAGCGTCTTGGCCGTGCCCACCCACGACGCCATGTGCACGTCGTGCCCGCAACTGTGTGCCACGCCCACATCTTCACCGCGCCATTTCGTACGCACGTGGCTGGCGTAGGGCAGGCCGGTCTTCTCTTCCATCGGCAGCGCGTCGAGTTCCGTGCGCACCAGAATCGTCGGGCCGGCGCCGTTGCGATACACCGCCACCACGCCGGTCTTGCCCACGTGCTCCGTCACGTCAAAGCCGATCTTGCGTATCTGCTCGGCCAACGTGGCGGCCGTGCGCGTTTCCTGAAAGGCGAGCTCCGGGTGTGCGTGGATGTCTTTGTAGAGCGTATCAAGCTGGCCATATTCCGCATTGACCGCGGCGTCTACCGCCGGCTTGATCTGCGCGACGTCGATGCTGCTGACGGCCGGCGTTTGCGCCAAGGCAGGAACGGCAACACTCGCCATCAGCCAGGCCAGCGCGGTGTGCTTGAAACGAGTGGGGCGAAGGGTCATGAGGTCTCCTGCTTTCTGGGGCGTGATGGGCGGCGTGTGGGCGTTCGATGTGGCATCGTTGCTTCGTCAACCGTCCTGATTATGCAGTCGCATACACGTCAGTGCACCCCGGGGCAGCCCGGATAGGCAGGTGGCACGGCGCACCGCGATGCCACGAGAGTTGGCACCGGCCCTATGCTTGCCTAGACTGAGTCGGGTGTGCCGCTCTCAGGGAATCGCAACTCGAAATGACGCCGACGATGTGCCTTCAGCTCTCGTTTCGCGATGCCCCGCCTGGAGAGACGGTGATTCGCGCGGCCCTGGAAGCCGCGCAGCGGGTGCTTGAGCGGAGTGGAATCGCGCCGCGCGAGGCCTTTGCCGCCTATCAGGCATTCGCCAGCGGGGCGGGGAGCCCCGATGTCCTGGCGTTGGCGTTCGCCCGTGCCGAAGCCGAGGCGATGGATACGCTGGCCGCGCACGGCTATGCGCGCTACGGCACCGTCAGCTTGGCGGCGCTGTAGAACTCGCTGCAGATCTCAATCGACCCGCTTCAGATTTCTGCGGCTTTCCCGCCCAGCCGACGCGCCGTCTCCGACACGTGGCGGTGGATGCGCGCGAGAAAATCGATCTCAGCCGCCCGCGTGGGCGAATGCCCTAGGGCTTGCGACAGATGCGTTGCCACGAACGACGACTGCGGCGCCAGCATGCTGATCAGGCGCAGCAGTTCGCGGCGGGCCTGCGCGGCGTCGTAGCCGAGGTGGTCCGCCAGCGCGAGCAGCGCATCCTGGTCAATCGCGTCGTAGCGCGCCTGCGCGTCGGCGGGCAACGTATCGGCGTCCCACTCCTTGGCGTAGACGGCGGCGCAGAACAGATGATCGTGTGCGGCCAAGCGAATGCCGTCGGGCCCGATGTGGAAATGCAGCGTACCTGCTGACGCATTGCGCCCGCCAATCAGCAGGCAGAACACCATCCAGCGGAAGAGCGATGCCGTCGCGGCCGTCGGGTCGGCGCACAGGCGCGCGCACTGGGCGACTTGTTCGACGGTGATCGGAAGGAAACGGTGCTTGGGCGAGAGCCCGAGCAACTGCACGGCGGAGACGACGTAGCGTGCCTGCACCAGCGCGGTGTCGTCGCTCTTGCAGCGCAGCGTGCGATCCAGCCGCTGCACCACGGCGGCGGTTTCCGGAAACTGTCGCAAGCCAAGGAATGGCGTCTCCAGCCCAATGCTGCGGCCGAGCAGCGTGGCCCAGCAGTGGTTGATGGTGGCGTACGGAAGCTGAGCGCCTTCGCCCAGATCCAGCCGCACAAAATGGCTCGATTGTGCGGCGGTGGCCGGTGCCGAAAATCGGCCCAGCCACATGGAGACCGGCAGGCCGTTGGAGGCGAGGAAGGGCAGGCGGATCTCGTCTGAATCGGGCGCGGTTTGCGGCATGCCGTAGTGGGCACGCGGTTCGGCCACGCGCAGCGCAGTCGGCTGGGCCGGCCGCCCAACGCTCTGCTGGAACTGCAGCACGACATCGCGTTCGGACAAACCATCCGCCCGGCCGTTGTAAGGCTTGAGGCCCGTCGGCACCAGCGACAGCGGGCCATCCAGGTTAGGCGCGGCCTGGGCGAGATGCTCCAGCGCGGCAGCCGCAGTCTTGGGCACCTCGCGCGTAGCTTCTGGCAGCAGGTATTCAAAGAAATAGCGTACCGGCTGCGCCTTCGCCGTATCGACGATGGTGCCGGCTGCACGCGGCAGGTGCGGGCTCAGATCAAAGCTCTGCGAGGATGCCTGCCATCGGGTGTCGTATTCGAACGCCCAGCCGCTGCGACCGCACGACAGTTGGCCGATCAGGTGTTTGTTCAGGTAGATGTCCAGCATGCGCGTATCCAACGTATTTGATGGAGCGTGCTTGGTCGGCCGTGCTGCGGAGGACCCGCCAGCAATCGGAAATCATCGATACGCAGATGCACCGCGGAGATTTCTTTGCACGCCCCTCATCGACCGAGGCCCGAGCATAACAAAGAAAATCTGCCAAACCACCCGAGAAAGATGTTTTCAATGATGCAGATTTCTGAAATCGGATTATCAGATTGCTAATATCAAGTGCGTTCGAGCTGATGTTTGTATTTTTTATTTCAGGCTTGAAAGTGCTTAAAATCGGTCGCCAAGCCTTGCAGTGGCGCCATGGAAAGAACTGCCCATGGTGACTCATCGACGGGAATTTATTGCAATGCAACGATTTATCGCATTCTTGTGAGCAAATTGTCGCGCTGCACGAACTGGTGCCAAAGCGCGCCGACAATGTGCAAGCCGACCACGAAATACACGGCATTACCAATAAACTCGTGCACGGATTTAAGCGTCGACTTCAGGCTCGGGTTTTCCACGACGAGTCGGGGCAGTGTCCAGCTGAGCAACGGTACGTCATGGCCGCCCGCTTGCATGAACAGGACGCCTGTCACGGGCAGCACGAACATCATGGCGTACAGCACCCAGTGAACCAGTCGGGCACTGGCGACTTGCCAGGCCGAGCCTATATCTGTCGGCGCCGCGTAGCGCCATCGCAGCCAGACCCGCACGCAGGCGACGAGCAGAATGCTCTGTCCGAGCATCATGTGAATGGACGTGAACAAGGCGCGTTCCGCCGAGCCCTTGGGAAGCGTGCCCTTGTATTCGATGGCTGCGAGCGCGCACGCAAACAGAACAAACATCAGCCAATGCACGACGACGGAAGGGCGCGCATAGCGCTCGGGGGGCTGGGGCATGGCAACAAGCTCTTTAGCGAAGGATTTGCCTCTACCCTAGCGCAGGCACTGCCGGCGGGGTTTGATCTCGCCCAGCAATGCAGCGCTGTTTTTGCCCAATGCGTGCAGTCAGCGGCCCGAACGCAAAAGCGAATCTTTCTCGTTGGCAGTGCTGTTTGCGTTGGCCTTCTTGCGCGGCGCCAGCACGCCGGTCGATAGCGACGTGCCGAGCAGAATCACCGCGCAGCCGATCACCATATTCAGCGTCAGTTGTTCAGCCAGGAACAGGATGCCCCACAGCACGCCAAACACGGGGATCAGGAACGTCACGGAAGCCGCGCGTGTCGGCCCGACATGGGCGATCAGCCGGAAGAACAGGATGTAGGCGACGCCCGTGCAGGCGATACCCAGGGCAATGACGTGGAACCAGACATCGCCGGTGGGCGTTTGCGTGGGCCATAGCCAGATTGCCAGCGGTGTCAGCACGATCGTGGCGGCGAGCTGGCAGCCCGTTGCGGTGGCCAGCGGTGGTACGCCCGTGAGGTGGCGCTTGGTATAGCTGGCAGCAAGCCCGTACAGCACGGTCGCCCCGAGCGCTGCCGCAACCGCCAGCCCACCCTGCTTGGCGTCGATGACGGACGAACCGCCGACCAGCACGATCACCCCTACGAATCCGATCGCGAGCCCCAGCACGCGCGATGGCGATAGCCGATCACCCAGCCAGAAAAAGGCGACGATGGCGGTGAACAGCGGTGTGGCCGCATTGAGCACTGACGTAAAGCCCGCGGTGAGCGTGAGCTCCGCATAGGCGAACAGGCAGAACGGAATGGCCGAATTGAGCACCCCAACCGCCAACAGATGTGGCCAGTGTGTACGCAAGGCCCCAAGCCCGCCGCGCCACGCCAGGACTGGCACCAGGAAGCATGACGCGATGCCCACACGCAGTGCAATCAACGCCACAGGCCCAAATTGCGGCGCGGCGACGCGCATGAACAGGAAGGAGCCGCCCCACAAGGCGGCAAGCGTCAGGAGTTCGACCACATCGGAGCGGCGCATGAAGGTTTGTCTCGTTGGTGTTGTGTGAGCGTGATGTGCGCGCATTGTCCGCGCGATTGGCATTTCATGCAGGCGTGAGCGCCAGCGTGCCTTGACGAGCATCCTCCGGCATCGGCAGGCGTTCGCCCACGTGCGCGGGGTGGCCTTCCATACGCAGCAGCGCGGCTTTGCGCGGCAGCCCACCCGCATAACCGGTGAGCGCGCCATCGGCACCCACCACACGGTGGCATGGGATGGCAATCGAGACGGGGTTGCGGCCCACGGCGGTGCCCACCGCGCGCGCATGCTCGCGGGTGAGGCCCAGGCGCGCAGTGATCTGGCCGTAGGTCGTGCGCTCGCCGAAGGCGATCTCGCACAGCAGGCGCCACACATCCTGCTGAAACGGCGTGCCCGTGGGCGCCATCGGCACATCGAACACTTGCAGCCTGCCAGCAAAGTACGCCTCGAACTGCGCCTGCGCTTCGCGGATGACCGGCACGCCGGCACCCGGCGACATGCGCGTCGCATTCACGGGGATCGTCTTCTGGCCGGTGAAGAACGCGCCGGTCAGATGGGTATCGGTAGCGATCAACAGCAGGTCGCCGAGCGGGCAGGGGAAGGTGTGGCGGTACATGGTCGTCAATCCGATGGGGTGGCGCCTATTGATGGCACGGATGGCACGTCCTCTCGGTGCCAGAGGTGCATGGCGGCGTAGGCGCGCCAGGGTGCCCACGGTTCCGCGCGCTCGACCATGGCGCGGCGCGTGGGCAAGGTGCCATCGCTGTTGGCCAGGCGCTTGCGCAGCACGTAATCGCCGAGAGGAAATGCGTTGGGCCAGCCCAGCGCGCGCATGGCGACGTATTGCGCGGTCCATTCGCCAACGCCGGGCAGTGCCTGTAATGCGGCCAGCGTGGGGCCCAGCGGCACCAGGGGTTCAAGCTGCAGGCGGCCGCTGTCCATGGCGCGGGCGAGTTCTACCACGGCGGCGGCGCGGCCGGCTTGCAGGCCGGTCTGCGTGGATAGGGTGTGTGGGTCGGCTTGCGCTAGCGCGGCGGCGGACGGAAACGCCATCGACAGCCCTTCGCGTGGTTGCGCCAGTGGCGTGCCGTACGTAGCGGTCATGCGCGTGAGAATGCGCCGCGCTTGCGTGAGGGAGATCACCTGCCCGGCGATGGCCCGCACGGCAATCTCAAAGCCATCCACGGCGCCGGGCACCCGCAGGCCCGGGGTTTCTGCGGCGAGCGCGCCGAGGTGTGCGTCTACCAGATCGGGTCGGCAATCGAGGTCGAACAGCCGGCGTGCGCGGGCCAGCACGGGCGGCATGGCGTGCAGCAGGCTGGGCGACAACGTGAGCGCCACCGCATGGCGCTGCGGTACGTCGCGCGCACGCAGCCAGCCGGCGTGGCGCACACCGCCGTAGTCCACGGTGAGCGTGCGGGCGTAGCTGTCGGCATCCACCACCTCCACGCCGTCGATGGCGCGGGAGCGCAGAAAATTGAGCAACGCCTGCCATGCGAAAGGCGGCCGATAGCCGAGCATGAGCGTGGGGCCGTCTTCATTGCGCGCGGCGGCCGTACGCGCACGCAAACGCGACGGCGCAAAGCCATAGTGCTCGGCGAATCCACTGTTCAGTCGCCGCACGCTGCCAAAGCCGGCCGCAAAGGCAATCTCGCCGACCGGCATGGCGGTGTCCGTCAACAGCTGCTTGGCCAGCAGAAGGCGTTGCGTTTGCGCGTATTCGACTGGAGAAACATCGAACTCCGCGCGGAAGATGCGGCGCAGATGGCGGTCGGTCACACCCACCGCAGCGGCCAATGCGGCCAGATCGTGTTCCTGCAGAAAGCCCTCGTCGATCATGCGGGCGGCTGCGCGCGCCAGGTTGGATGACATCTCCGCCAGGCTGTGCCCCGGCGCCAGCTCCGGCCGGCAGCGCAGGCACGGCCGAAAGCCCGCGCGCTCGGCGGCAGCGGGTGTCGCAAAGAAGCGGCAATTCTTCTGCTGCGGCGTACGGACTGCACAAACGGGCCGGCAATATACGCCGGTGGATGTCACGCCGACGAAGAACCAGCCATCAAAGCGCCGGTCGCGCGATTGCACGGCGTGGTAGCAGGCGTCGTGGTCGAGTTGCATGGTGGGGATCCGATGACTTGGCGGTTAGTCTAGCCTTGGCGGGCGGGGCACGTTCGCCAGATTCGGACATCTCCCTCGGCGCCAAAAAACGAACAAGCGGTCGGTACACCGGCACAATGCGAGCACAACAACACCTCGGGAGACTGGCATGTCAAAGACCATCGTCATCACCGGCGGCAGCCGGGGCATCGGCCGTGCAACGGCGTTGCTGTGTGCGCAACGCGGCTGGTCTGTCGCACTGCAATATCGCGGCAATCGGCGGGCGGCAGAAGAGACCGTGGGCCTCGTCGAACAGGCTGGCGGCCACGCGCTGGCAGTGCAGGGTGATGTGTCCAGCGATGAGGATGTGATTGCGTTGTTTGAGGCGGCGGCTGGGCGCTTTGGCGCGCTGCATGGGGTGGTCAACAACGCTGGCATCGTGGCCGAAGCGCAGGACGTGGCCGACATGACCACGCACCGCCTGCGCACGATGTTCGAGACCAATGTGCTGGGTGCCTTTCTGGTGGCGCGCGAAGCGGCGCGGCGGTTGTCCACGTCGCGTGGCGGGGTGGGTGGGTCGCTGGTGAATGTGTCGTCGGCGGCATCGCGGTTGGGCTCCCCGCACGAATACGTGGACTACGCAGCCTCCAAGGGTGCTGTCGACACGATGACGCTGGGCCTGGCGCGCGAACTGGCCCGCGATGGCGTACGCGTGAACGCCGTCCGCCCCGGTCTGATCGAGACTGACATCCACGCTTCGGGCGGCCAGCCCGATCGCGCGCAACGCCTGGGCGCCAGTACGCCCATTGGCCGGCCCGGCACGCCGGCAGAAGTGGCCGAAACCATCGTCTGGCTGCTGTCCGACGCCGCGTCTTATGTGACAGGCGCATTACTGGACTGCAGCGGCGGCCGCTAACGGCACAGCCTCCGTGGCGCCAATCCAACGGTGATCCCCTGAATTGGGGATGTGCTGCTCTGGGCGCTTTCCCTATCATCCCCGGGCGCCATTCACAGTGTGAAGAACGACACACGATGGACTGCGCAGCCGGCGTACGCCCAAAGAGGCCATGCCCGGCGTTTTCACGACCGACGGGACATGTCGTCAAACCAAACAGGGGAAATAATGGGAGCAAGGTATGTCAGCCGCGCCTGGCGCGTGGGTGCAACCGTCACGGCCATCGCGTTGGCCACCGCCACGCTGGTCGCCGGCTGTGGGGGATCGGACAGCAGCACCAGCAACACAGCAGCGCCGGCATCGGCCAGCTTGACCGGCACAGCCGCCACGGGCAGCGCGCTGGCCAACGCCAACGTTGCCGTGACCGATGGCGCCGGCAATTCGCCGTGCGTGGAAGCCAGCATCACCACCACCGCCCTGGGCACCTACACCTGCACGCTGAAAGCAGGCGAAACCGCGCCGTTCTTCGTGGTCGTGACCGACCCCACCGGCAATACCGCGCCGCTGGTCAGCGTGACGACGACCACGCCGCCGGCCGGCACGCCGCTCACGCTCAATGCCACCCCGCTGACCACCGCCATCGTGGCGCAGTTGGCGTCGGACGGAAACCCGCTCACGCTGGTCAACGCCAAGACGGTGGATGCGAACGCGCTCAAGGCCGTCACCGCTAATGTGGTGGCGCAACTGGCGTCGGTGCTGAGCGCCATCGGTGCATCGGCCAACTATGACCCGTTTGCCACCAGCATTACCGCGGCCACGTCGTCTGGCGTTGGCAACACGGCCGACCAGATCCTGGACGTGGTGACCGTAACGAAGAACCCCGCCACGGGCCAACTGCAACTGGCCACGGTCGACGGCGCGCCCGTGCCGCTGGCGACTGCTACTGGTGGCGGATCCACGCTGCCCGCACCGGCGCCCAACGTTTCCAGCCTGCCGCAGGGTGCCCAGGTGTTGGCCAACGCGCTGACGGCGTGCTTTGCGCTGCCGACTTCGCAGCGCGTATTGGGCATCGACACCACGTTGACAGCTGCGCAGGGCGGGCCGAAGGTGACGTCGCTGGCGCCGGCTTGCCAGAACATCGCATCGGATACCAGCAATGCCGGTGGCATCGCCTTCCTGCACAACGGCTACGCGTTCGGGCAGTGGGTCTTCAACCTGCTGAACAGCGATAGCATGACCGGCGCCAAGTTCAACGTGCCGGAAGTCATGGCGTTCTATCCGGCGGGCTCGCCGTCGTCTCCGACGTTTGACTCGGCCGTGCTGAACGTCAAGTATGTGGACGCCAGCGGCAACCCGGGCAACATCATCGTGCTGGCGCGTTACGTTGCCTCCGGCACGTCGAGTGCGCATCCGTCCAACTGGTGGGTGGTGGGCAACCAGCAACCGGTGGAAGTGATCGACCGCCTGCAGGTTCGCCGCGTCGAGCAGGTGAACCTGAACTTCGCCGGCACCAGCGCGACGAGCAACAGCTACAGCCACTTCCAGACCGGCATCCAATTCTGGATCAACGCCAAGGGGCCGGGCAGCGTCAACAGCAACGGGCCTCTGGCCTTCGCACGCGTGACTGGGCCGGGCCTGCCCACCAGCGGCCTCGTCTATATCGCGCCCACCGGCGACAGCAACGAGCCGACCCAGGTGTACATGGACGTGAGCAACAAGTTCGGTATCGTCCCGGGCACCACGCGTTGCAGCAACGGCGGCACGGCAACCTACAACTGCCCCAACTTCTGGTTCGCCCGCACGGTCGGTCTGACGGGCGCCGCCGCGACCACGTTGGCTGCCCCGCGCAGCGACTTCAGCAATCCGGTCTGGGCACAGGCGTCGGACACGCTGGATACGACCCCGGTGACGAAGGGCGCGCGGTACCAGATCGAGCTGTTCTACGGCACGCAAACCACGCCCGACCGCGTCTATCACAAGACGCTGCTGACGGATCTGGTGCAGGCAACGCAGGCGGTGAATCTGCCGTGGAATACGGCCGGCAGTCAGACGTTGGCGGATCTGAATCCGGCCAACGGCACCACCAATGGCGTGCTGTCGTCGGTGGCGGTGGATTGGGCGCAGAACCCGTCGGCGCAGCAGATCGGTGGCGCGGCTGTCACCGTTGACCTGAAGGGCACCTACAGCGGAACAACCAATGTGCCCAAGGGCGCGACTTCGGCGGTCATCAACCTGCCGAATTCGCAACAGGTGCCGGCGCTGAGCAGCTCAGGTACACGCTCGCTGCTGTTCAACTACCGCATGCTGGACAACAGCCTCAAGAGCATGGTGTACACGTACAACTAAGCCAGAGGACTGAGCCATCAAGAATCGGGCGTGCCAGGTGGCACGCCCTTTTTTTGTAGCGGGCTAGGCGTCGGCGCCCGCGCGGAAGGTGTCGCACTGACGGATATCGCCGGCATCAAAGCCCTGGCGGAACCAGTGCATGCGTTGCTCCGATGAGCCGTGCGTGAACGCATCGGGTGTGACGCTGCGGCCAGCGTTGCGCTGCAGGGTATCGTCGCCGATGGCGTGCGCCGCGGTGAGGGCCTGTTCCAGATCACCCCGCTCAAGCAGACCACGCTGCTGCGCAAAGTGGCCCCACACGCCGGCCAGGCAATCGGCCTGCAACTCCAGCTTGACCGACAGCGCATTGGCCGCAGCCTGCGATTTGCCGGCCTGTGCGCGGCTGACCTTCTCCGACACGCCCAGCAGGTTTTGCACGTGGTGCCCGACTTCGTGCGCGACGACATACGCGGCGGCAAAGTCACCCGGGGCACCGAAGCGGCGGCGCAGCTCATCGAAGAAGCCGAGGTCCAGATAGACCTTGGTATCGGCCGGGCAGTAGAACGGACCCACTGCCGAGGTGGCATCTCCGCAACCCGAGCGGATGCCCGCGCGGAACAGCACCAGCTTGGGCGGCTGGTATGCGCGACCGGCCTGCTTGAACAGTTGCGACCAGGTGTCTTCCGTGTCGCCCAGCACATGCGAGACCAATTGCTTGCTGCGATCGTTGTCCGTCTCGCCGGTGGGGCGGGCGGGCGCGTGCTGCGCGGAGGGTGCCGGTGCGTTCTGCGAGACCTGCATCACCATGCCGAGGATTTCCAGCGGGTTCTTGCCCATCAGCAGGCCGACGACCGCCACGATGGCAATACCGCCGATACCCAGCCGCATGCCACCACCGCCAAAGCCCCCGCCACCTGAGGACGCGCGTTCATCCTCGACGTTATTACTTTCGCGCATGTCATCCCAACGCACGTGTTTCTCCTTGATGCCCTGGCCCCGGCGTTACACCCGGTAAACTTTGCAAAGTCTACCTGCCTTGCCGGCCGGCGGGGGTGCGGGGCGCGGCCGGAATCGTCTGCGTTTTTGCGGGAACGTAGCACGGGCAAGGGTTTGCAGCTATTTGTGGCATTGCACAAAATCCGGCAGGAAATTTGCTACCCAAAGCTGCTCTCCCAATGCCGCGCTGTCACGCGCGTGTTACGCGGCGATTTCCGAATCACGATCGGCAGCGCGCCACGCTGTCGACTGAACGACCCGAGTGTTCACCATGCGCTTGCCTGCTTCGATTACCGCTCAAGCTCCAGATACCGCACAGACGTCGCCGCTCGCTGCCACGCATGTCGATCCCACTGAGGTTTCTGATGTGCAGGCGACCGCGCCCGCAGCCGAACGAAAGCCCTGGTGGGCACGCCTGTCGGGAGCCATCGTGGGCAGTGTGTTTACCAACGTGGCGGCCGCTCTGATTGCCGTGACGGGGGCCGTGTACGTGGGGATGTATCACGCGCCTTGGGTGAAGAGCCTGGCGAACCACACACCCACGGCGGCGCAAGCGGGCGATGCAATGGGCGTTGCGGTGGCCGCGGCACCCGTTAGTGCGGCGCCATCGGCCTCGGCGGTACCGGCAACAGCGGCAACGGTGGCCCAGTCGGAGCCCGCGCAGCCGGCGTCACCTGACCGCGTGGCCGCCGCGCGCGACCGCATGGAGCAACGCATCTATTCCCAGGTGCCCGCCCGCGCACGCACAGTGGCCGAAAGCGAGATCCAGAACGACGACGCGCCCGCACTCGAAGGCGATGGCCGCGCAAGCCGGGGCACGCGTCGCCACCATCGCGGTGTCCGTCATGGCGGACACGGTGCACCGTGGAATGCAGCTTGGTACAAGGGCGCGTGATCGAGGTTGTTGCGGGCAAAAAAATGCCCTGATCGTGTCAGGGCACGTGGGTGTGCGCTTGTTGGAGGTTGGAGGCCGCCGCTTAGTTGGCGTCGCCGCCTTCACGCAACTGTACGAACTCCGATTCCACCGTGTAAGGCCGTGCGGCTTGCATATCGCGCGTGTTCTTCTGCACGGCAATCGCGCCAAATAGCGCCAGTGCGAACGACATGCCGTAGAAGCCCTTCTCGCTCAGTGCCAGCGTGGCGTTGAACAGGCCAACGCACAACAGCAGGATGGCCAGCAGCGTGGAAAGCCAGCACAGCCCGTAGTAGATCCCCGTGACGGGAATGCCCTCGGCGCGGTCGCGCACGCTCTTCTGAATCGACACCGCCGCAAACAGGCCGTAGACCAGTACGGTGAAGTAGTAGCCGCGCTCATTGAGCTGCATGCTGGCGTTGTACAGCCCAATCAGAAACGAGAAGAAGCCGATGAGCAACGCCGCCCAGGAGAAGGCAAGGCGACAAATGCAAACGACGGGGCTTGGAGTTGCGGTTTCACAAGGCCTCGTTGAGATCAACACGTCAGGGAACGCGAGGCGGGCGTTCCGGTGGCAGCGATCCTCATGGCGGAGACAACGTCCGTTCGTTAAATATTGGTAGTGGAGCGCCAAGCGGGCCTGACCGGTGTCAGGCAAGCCGGAGCGTGCGATGCGCTTCGATGTTTTCCAGCGCTTGCATTGCTGCCAGCAGGCGGCGGTGCAATGACTCCGACACCGGCAGAATCGGTGCGCGTGTGTCTGCGCCGATGATGCCCACTTCAGACAGCAGCGCCTTGACCGGCGCCGGGTTGGGCTCCGCAAACAGCAGCGCGGCCAGCGGTGCGAGTGCGTCGGCCAGGCGCCCGGCTTCGTCGATGCGGCCTGCGCGATAGTGCGCGACCAGCGCCAAGAATAACTCCGGCCGCAGATGTGCTCCGGCCAGGATGCCGCCGGTGCCGCCATGCGCGAGGCAATGGAGCAGTGCGCTGTCATCTCCGCTAAGGACATCCAGTGGCCCGCCTTCGAGGTCGGCAAAATGTTCGGCCACGCATTCCTTGATGGCGACGATGTTGGCCTGTTCGGCCAGCACTAACGCCGTATGCGGCGCGATGGATACGCCCGTGCGCTTGGGCACGTTGTAGAGCACCACCGGACGTGCCGTGTTGGCCGCCACCCGCGTGTAGTGCCAACGCAGCCCGGCTTGTGACGGGCACACGTAATACGGTGGCGGCACGAGATAGCCCGCGCTGTTCCAGCGTTCATAGTGGCGGATCTGCGCGCAGACCTCGCGCGTGTCGGCCGCGCCCACGCCGATCAGGAAGGGCGTGCGATCGCCACAGGCTTCAGCGATGGTCTCCAGCACGGTGTAGCGCTCGATCTGCGAGAGCAGGGCCGCCTCACCGGTCGTGCCCAACGCGACGAAGCCCGCCACACCCGCGCCTTGGTAATGACGCACCAGCCGGCGCAGCGCAGCGGTGTCAACTTGGTCACGGTGGAACGGCGTGACCAGCGGAATCCAGATACCCGAGAACATGGCGCCCCTCAATGCAGCGGCACCTGCGCGCGCTTGAGCGGCACACACAACGGCGTGATGCGGCCCAGCGTGGCACGCGGCAGACCATGCACCAGCGCGCCGATTACTGCGTCTACATCCGTATGCGCGAGTTCCAGATCGGTGGTGATGGTCTGGCGGCGTGCGTCATGCTGGACGATATACAGGCCGAGCGTGTCGCCCAGCAGCGCATGCAACTGCCGGCGAACCGCGTGTGGGGCATCGCCGGGCACTGTCACGCGCAGGCATACGTATTGACGGGCCGGCGTGGCAATCACGCGCACGTCGACACGAGAGGCGGCCGCCGGCGAGGGCGGCAGCAACTGCGGAACCAGCGAAGACAGGAGCATCGATCGCGCCATGATGAGGTGGTAACGGCTTTCGTCGCCATGTCGTTGAACATGACGACACCGTATCGGTTCGCTCATAAAAAGCGTGAAAAAAGCGGCGCGACCCGGCGTAAAGAATACGTAAATGCTCAGGTAGCGCGCGTTTCCTGACGGCGGCGCAGCGCGATGATCGTCAGCGCAATGCCGCTCACCACGGCCGCCGTCAGCACGTAGTAGCTCGGCGCCAGCGTATCGCCCGTGGTGTGGATCAACCACGTGACAATGAACGGCGCGAACCCGCCGAACAGCGTCACGCCCAGGCTGTAGCCGAGCGACAGCCCGGTCGAGCGCACGCGCGTGGGAAAGATCTCCGACATCAGCGCCGGCATCGGGCCCGAATACGCGGCCTTGAAGATGCCCGACACCGCTTGCAGCGCGAGGAGCGCGCCGATGGTCGGATGCGCGCGCAGCAGGGCAAACATCGGATAGATCAGCAGGATCATCAGCACCGACGTGGTGAGCATGATGCGGATGCGGCCAATGCGATCCGACAGCGCGCCAAACAGCGGCGAGAGCAGGAACTGCAGCCCGCCATTGAGCACCACCACGCCAAACGACTGCGCCGCCGGCAAGTGCAATTGCTTGACGGCATACGTCGGCATATAGAGCTGCAGCACGTACACCGACACGGTGGATTGCGCCACCACGCCCACGGCCAGCAGCAGGTTGGTCCACTGCGCCTTGAACGACGCTTGCGGATCGACGGTAGTCTTCTTCTGCTCGGCGACGAACTCCGGCGTCTCGTCCAGATGGCGGCGGATGTAGAAGCCAACCGGGCCGACCAGCAGGCCAAAGAAGAACGGCAAGCGCCAGCCCCAGCTTTCCAACTCCGATGGAAACAGCGTTGCGGTGAGCAGCGCGCCCAGCCCCGCTGCCAAGATGGTGGCGATGCCCTGGCTCGCGAACTGCCAGCTCGCGTAATAGCCGCGCCCGCGTTTGCTGTGTTCCACCATGAACGCGGTGGCGCTGCCGAACTCGCCGCCCACCGCAAAGCCCTGCACCAGTCGCGCCAACAGGATGGTGATGGGCGCGACGATGCCGATTTGCGCGTAGCTCGGCATCACGGCAATCGCCAGCGTACCGACGATCATCAACAGGATCGATAGCGTCAGCGCCGCCTTGCGCCCCTTCCGGTCCGCATACATGCCGAGCACGATTGCGCCCACCGGCCGCGTGATGAACGACACGCCAAAGCTGCCGACTGCAAACAGCAGCGATACCCATTCGTCATCGGCCGGAAAGAACAGCTTGCCGATCACGGACGCAAAGAAGCCGTAGACGAGAAAGTCGTACCACTCGAGCGCATTGCCAATCGACGACGAAATGACGATGCGGCGCGCGTGAGCAGACGTGAGTGGCGAGTGTGTTGGCGCAGCTGCACTCGCCGCGAGCGGGGCGGTCATGGTGAGGGTTTCCTTTGGTGCTGGCCGGGTTCGTTTTTATCGAAGCTGCAACACACCGCCCGCCCGGTCCTGCGGGTCAGCGTGCTGGTGTACCCGGTCTAGAAGCCCACGGCGTGGCCGTCGCGGCGGCTGTCGCTGGCGGCAACGTAGCCGTGATCAGCGTCGTCTGACAGGCGCCAGATGAACTGGCCCGAGCCGAAATCCATATACGGATCGGCCACCGATTTGAGCTTGTGCCCGCGCGCTTCCAGCTCCGCCACGGTGTCGGCGTTCATCGTCGCTTCCACGTCGAGCGTGAAATCGCGGTTGACCTTCCAGCGTGGTGCGTCGCATGCGGCCTGCGGCTGCTGGTTGTAATCAAGCATGCGCACGAGCGTCTGCAGGTGGCCTTGCGGCTGCATGTCGCCGCCCATCACACCAAAGCTCATCTGCGGCTGGCCGTCCTTGGTGAGGAACGCCGGGATGATGGTGTGGAACGGCCGCTTGCCGCCTTCCACCACGTTGGCCGAGCGCGCATCCATTGAGAAGCCGAAGCCGCGGTTCTGCAGGCTGATGCCCGTGCCCGGCACCACCACGCCCGAGCCGAAGCCCATGTAGTTGGACTGGATGAACGAAACCATCATGCCGTTCTCGTCTGCCGCCGTCAGATACACCGTGCCGCCAGCGCGCGGCATGCCGAAGGTCGGCACCTGCGCGCGGCCCATGTCGATCAGCCTGGCGCGCGCATCGAGGTACGCATCGTCGAGCATCTGCTCGGGCGTGACCTCCATGCTGCGCGGGTCCGCCACGTACTTGTAGAGATCGGCAAACGCCAGCTTCATCGCCTCGATCTGCAGATGCTGCGAGTCGGCGGAGTCGACGGGCAGGGCGCTTAGATCAAAGCGGTCGAGAATGCCCAGCGCGATGAGTGCGGCGATGCCCTGGCCATTCGGCGGAATCTCGTGCAGGTCGTAACCGCGGTAGCGCTTGGTGATGGGCTTGACCCACTCGGGCTGATAGTCGCGCAGATCTTGCGCCGTCATGGCGCCGCCGCATTCGCGCGAATAGGCCGCAATGCGCTCGGCGAGTTCGCCTTCGTAGAAATCGCGGCCGCGTGTCTGGCCGATGCGGCGCAGCGTGGCAGCGGCATCGGGCAGCTTGAATTTTTCGCCCACCTCGGGCGCACGGCCATGTGGCATGAAGGCCTGTGCATAGCCCGGCTGATTCTGCAGATCAGGAATCGCCGCCGCCCACTTGTGCGCAACGATGGGGGCGACGGTGTGGCCGCGTTCGGCAATCTCGGCGGCGGGTTCCAGCACGTCGGCAAATGGCAACTTGCCGAAGCGCTCATGCAAAGCAGCCCACGCGGACACCGCACCGGGCACGGTCACCGCATCCCAGCCGCGGGTGGGGCGCTTCGGGTTGCCGTGGGCGTCTTCACCGTACTTGCTGCGGAAGTAGTCGAGGTTCCAGGCCTGTGGCGCGGTGCCGGAGGCGTTCAGGCCGTGCAGGGCCTTGCCGTCCCACAGGATGGCGAACGCGTCGCTGCCGAGGCCGCACGAGACCGGCTCCACGATGGTCAGCATGGCCGCCGCCGCGATGGCCGCGTCCACGGCACTGCCGCCTGCCAGCAGCATGCGCAACCCGGCCTGTGCGGCCAGCGGATGCGAGGTGGACACAACGTTGCGCGCAAACAGCGGAATGCGCACGGTCGGGTAGGGGTTCTGCCAATGGAAACGGTGGGGCATGGCGCTCAAATGGGGAGGGTTTGACGATTGATTATTTGCGGTGGGGTGGATTTAATAAAGTTAAAATTCATTGGATATTGATTAAGAAAAACTTGAGTGTCGGCCCGTGAGTACCGTCCGATTTCTTCGCACCTTCGTGGCCGTGGCGCGACATGGTTCGCTGGCCGCCGCAGCCGAGCGCGTGGCGCTCACGCAGGCCGCGGTGAGCCTGCAGATGCGTGCACTGGAGGCCGAGTTACGCCGCGATCTGTTCGATCGCTCCGGGCGTACCGTCACGCTCAATGCGCACGGGCGCGCGCTGCTGCCGCAGGCCGAACATCTGCTGGCCCTGTACGACGCCATGCGCATCGGCGACGAGCCGCAGACGGAGTTGTCCGGCGCGGTGGCGATCGGGGCGGTGGTGTCGGTGATGGGTTCGCTTGCGCACGCGGTGGCGGGGCTCAAACAGGTGCACAAGGGGCTCGATGTCAAACTCATCACCGGCAAATCGGGCGAGCTGGCGGAGCAGGTGGAGGCGGGCGAGCTGGATGGTGCCCTGGTGGTCGAACATCTGGAGCGGCTGCCGGCCAACCTGGCTTGGCACCCGCTCTACACCGAGCCGTTGGTGGTTGTGGCGGGCCGCAACACGCGCGGCCGTGCCGAAGAGGTGCTGCGCACGCACCCCTTCCTCCGCTTCGACCGTGCGGTGCGCACCGGCGCGCTGATCGACCGGGCCCTGCGCAAGACGCACATGGCGGTCAACGAGTTCATCGAGGTGAATTCGATCGAGGCGATTGTTGAGCTAGTGCGTCAGCAGGTGGGCGTGACGCTGGTGCCGCGCTTGCGCCGTGCCAGTTGGGAGAGCGACCCCGCCTTGCGCGTGCTACCCATGCCGCCGCGGACGCCTGTGCGCGCCGTCGGCATGATCGAGCGGAAAGAGCACGTGCGGCATGGTGTGATTCAGGCAGTACTTGATGCGCTCGAAACCACACTTGGCAAATCCAGCGCCTAGACTTGAAGCACCAAGACCGGCTCCGGAGGCTGCTATGGACGCATTCATTCAACGCTGGCGCGACGAGTTGATCTTGCTCGGTCGTGTGCTGATGATGTTGCTGTTCCTGATTTCCGGCTGGGGCAAACTCACCGGCTTCCAGGGCACGGTCGGCTACATGGGAACGGTGGGCGCGCCGATGCCGATCGTTGCTGCCGGCATTGCCGTCGTCATGGAGTTTGGCGTGGGGATTGCGCTGCTGATCGGCTTCTGGACGCGGCCACTGGCGCTCCTGATGGCGCTCTTCGTGCTGGGTACCGCGCTCATCGCCCATACGTTCTGGAACGTGGAAGGCGCCATGCAGACCGCCAACATGGTCCAGTTCTACAAGAACCTCAGCATCATGGGCGGGCTGCTGTTGTTGGCCGTGACGGGGGCGGGGAAATACGCGTTGCAGAAGTCGTAGCACGTGTTGCGGATGCTGTTAGCGCAACGACCGCTGCACCAACACCAGCACGGCAAACACGCCACACGCCACCGCAAACCAGGTGAAGAGCTGCGTGCCGGCCAACAGCGTCGCCTGTCGATCAATCTCGGCCGAGAGGCTCGCCAACCGCTCGGGGGTGAGCGGGTTGGCGGCTTGCAGGTCTGACGTGAAGCGTGTGACATGCGCGACGATCAGCGAGCGTGATTCGGCCTGCTGCGTCTGCAGCGACACTGCCGCCAGCCCGGTGCCCACCGCCGTCGCAAACTGCCGCGCGATGTTCTTCATCTGGTAGCCGTGCGCGAAGTCTTCGCGGTCCAGGTCGAGGTAGGTCATCATCGCCACCTGGATCATCACCGCGCCCGGCGTCATCCCTTCCAGGATCGACACAGGGAAGAACGCATAGTCCGGCGCACCCGGCATCAGGCTTGTGCCCAGCAGCAGCGCTGCCCCTGCATACACGCCAAAGCCGATGGCGATGAAGCGGCGCTTGCGGAAGAAGAACGGTAACCACACCGTCATCACCACGGCCACCACTGTCGACACCGCACCGCTGATCATCAGGAACAGTGTGGTCGTGCGGAACGTGAAGCCGAGCCCGCCCTGCGACACCGCCGGCCACAAGTACGACCAATATCCGCTCATCAAGTAATAGATGCCGTAGAAGCCGATACCCCAGAGGTAGCGGCGGCCGTTCAGGCGTGACAGATCGAGCCACGGGTCGGGGTGTGTGCGCAGGCGATGGATGGCCAGCAACAGCGAAGCCGCGCCGCCGAGCAACAACAGCGGAATCGCAGGCGACGCGGTCAGCCGGTTGTAGCGCAGCTCCGACAGACCCATCAGGAACGACAGCGCACCAATGGCCATGGCGCCGACGCCGATCCAGTCCCACTGGCCATCCGCCGGGGGCGCTTCATGCGGGCGACGTGCGGCGCGGGTGCGTGGCTGATGGTGCTCGGGCGGCAGGAAGAACATGGCAAACCACGCGATGACCGCCAGCCCCAGTTCCAGCCAGAAGATCACGCGCCATTCGCTGTATTCGAGCACCTCCGCGCAGATCCACGGCGCAATGGTGGTCAGCCCGAACAGGCCCACGCTGAACATCAGCATGGGCGGGATGCGCTCGTCGGGCTCGGTGGTGAGCTGCACCAGAATGCGCGAGGCCGAGAAGAGCCCGCCCGCGCCCAAGCCCTGAATGGTCCGCCCAACGACCAGCTCGCTGATGTTGTTGGATTGCGCGCAGACCACGCAGCCAACGCCGAACAGCACGATACCCACCAGCGAAAACATGCGGTAGCCCACGTGCGCGGCAATGCGTCCGATGGCCAGATTGGCCACCACCGCCGCCACGGCATACGCGGTGACGGCGTACAGATATGCATCCGGGCTGGCGTGCACGCCGCCCTGGATATGCTGACCCGCCACGGCCATCATCTGTGAAGAGACGAAGTCGAGCCCCGTGGACAGGCCCACCGCCAAGCCAAAAGCATGGATGCGGGCGGAAGAAAAATGTGGGAACGCCCGCAGAGACGCAGGCCTGAGGATTTGCAGCGACATGTGGCCGAGCATAAACTTGGCCGCCAGCCGGATAAACGGCCAACTCTAGGAACACTGTCCAGTCATGCGAACAATGGAGTGGAACGACTGGGAGACCTTTTGCCGCGTCGTGGAGGCCGGCAGCTTCACTGCCGCCGCCGAGGTGCTGGGCATCCCCAAATCGACCGCCAGCGCTGCCGTGTCGCGGCTGGGGGCGACGCTGGGCGTGCGGCTCATGACCCGCACTACGCGCCAGCTGCGCCTGACCGAAGCGGGCTCGCATTTCTACGACGACATCGCACCACTGTTCGAACGCCTGCGCGAAGTGCATGCCGACACCACCGCTGCCAGCGAAGCCGTGGCCGGCACGCTGCGCATCGCCGCGCCGTACGAGGTGGGCGCGCAGCACCTGACCGAGCCGGTGTGCCGCACGCTGGAGAAGTATCCCCATCTGCAGATCCAGGTACACATCTCGTGGGAGCAGCCCGATCTGCTCGCCAGCGGCTACGACATCGTCTTCGTGATGGTGGACCAGGTGTTGCCGGATTCATCACTGGTGGCGCGTCGCGTGGTGATGATCCCGCGCGCGTTGTACGCCTCGCCGACCTTGCTGGCGGAACGTTCGCCGCTCAAGACGCCCGCAGACCTGGTGGGCTGGCCGTGCCTCTCCGGGCCGGACGATGCGAGCTGGGCCTTCCGCCCCGTCGGTGATCCGACCGCCGAGCCGATCGAGATTCCTATCCAGCCGCGCCTGCAGACGTTGAACGCCGAAATGCGCGCCCGCGCCGCCGTGCGTGGCCTGGGCGTGGCGCGCATGGCCCGGTCCGTGGGCGATGCGGAAGTCGCCGCCGGCCGGCTCGTGCGTGTGCTGCCGGATTTTGAGCTGACCGCACTGCGTGTCTATGCGCTGATGCCCGCACGCAAGCTCGTGCCGCGCAAGGTGCGCGTGTTTCTGGATGCACTGGAAGCAGAGGGCGCTTCCGCCACACCGGCCCCGACCTAGCCGAAGACCGGCGCCGGATGTCACAATCGGCGCTTCCCTATTCGGATTGTGAGGACCGGCGGCCATGCGCCTGCGCCAGATCGAAGTCTTCCGCGCCGTGATGCTGGTCGGCACCGTCAGCGAGGCAGCGCGCATGCTCAACGTGTCGCAACCCGTGGTGACGCGCGTGCTGCAGCACACCGAGCTGCAGCTCGGCTTCCGTCTGTTCGATCGCACCAAGGGCCGCCTGCAGCCAACCGCCGAGGCGTTCGAGCTGTTTTCTGAAGTCGAGCGCCTCTACCAGGAAGTGGAGCGCGTGCGGCGCGTGTCGGCCAACCTGCGGCATAAGGGGGCGGGGCGCCTGCGCGTGGCGGCCACGCCAAGCTTGGCGCCCAGCATTCTCGCGCCCGCCGTGCGGCGCTTCTCGCAGCGTCACCCCGACACGCTGGTGCGCGTGTTCACGCATCACACCGCCGAGATCGTGCAGGGTCTGCTCTCGCAGGACATCGACGTGGGGTTTGCGTTTGCACCGCCCGTGCATCCAGCGATTTCCACCACGCCGGTCGCGCAGGGCCGCATCCTGCTGGCGGCGCCGCGCGGCTGGGTGGGCGGCAAGGCGGATGGACGCGCGCTGCACAAGCTCGTCGCAGAAAGGCCGTTCATCGCGCTGGAAGATCAGATTTCGCTAGGCTCACTGGTTGGGCAGACGCTCGCGCGCGGTGGCTTGGCACCCCAGTCGACGCTGGAAGTGCAGACGTATTCGTTGGCGCGTTCGCTGGTGGAGGAATCGCTGGGCGTGACGATGCTGGATCAGTTCACCGCGGCCACTGGCAGCATGGAACGCATCGCGCTGTTCGCGCTGGAGCCGGCGCAGACGTTTGATGTGCGTGCCATGCGCGCCGAGCATCACGCGCCGTCGTCGTTGGCGGATGCGCTCGTGCAGTGCTTTGCGGAAGCGGCGCGTGCATTGTCCGACGAACTGCCGCAGCGCCTGGAGCCCACGCCGTTCGTGCTCAAGCCCACGGAACCCGATAGCGACGCAGCCGACTAACCGGTTTTCGCTGATGTACCGAGGAGACCCATCCATGCGTCATTTCGCAACCGCAGTGATGTTCGGTGTGGCACTGGGCGCCGGTGTATTCAGCGGCATCGCTACCGCGCAGCAATCGCCGGTGCCCGGGATGTCGACTGACGATCTGAACACCGCGCTCGACTTTGCCAAGGCGGGCCTCAACAAGGCGATTGACCAGGCGCGCGCATATTCCGCCTTGCCGATCAAGGATCCGCACGACGTGCGCTACGCGTGCGAGGGTGGCAAGACGCTGCTCGTGAAATACATGACGGTGGGGGATACGCCCCTCGCGTCGATCGTGCTGGATGGCAAGACGCTCGTCTTCGCCAACGTGATGGCCGCGTCCGGGGCGCGCTATGCATCGGGCCAGTATGTGTGGTGGACGAAGGGCCCCACCGGCTTCCTTGTCGACGAGACCCTGCCCAGCCATCGCAATCAGCTCTACCGTGATTGCAATGAAGCTACGAGCGGCCGTCCTTAAACTTCGAGCAGATCGCGCCCCACGATGATCTCGCCCTTGAAGTGCGGGCGCACTGCATCCAGCCACACCGAATCTTCTAGGAACGGATAGCCGCCCGGCACGAAGTGCGACAGCACCAGCGTCTTCACCTTGGCTTCGGTGGCGATGCGGCCGACGTCTTCGGCCGAGGTGTGGCTCGCCAGCAGATGCTCACGCAGCGTCTTGGCGTTCGGCTCGGTAGAGAGCAGCTTGTCGAGCGACGGCAGATGCATGACCTCATGCACCAGCACGTCAGCGCCATAGGCTAGGCGGACGAGGTTTTCGCTCGGGGCTGTATCGCCGGAGATGACGATGGAGCGGTCTGCCGCATCAAACCGGTACGCAAAGGCCGGCGACACCGGCGGGTGCTTCACCAGCGCGCTCGTCACCTTCACGTTGGCGTCTTGCATGACCAGCCCGCCTTCGGTGATTTCGTGCGGGTGGAGCATCGGCGCCAGGGGCGGGCGGCCTTCGTCGGCGATGCGGGTGCGGATGTCGTAGTCGTACAGCTCGAGGAACTTGGTCGTCATCGCGGCCAGTGGGGGCGGGCCCCAGGCGTCGACGGGGCCGGTCAGGTCGGTGCCCCATGCGAGCAGCATCAGCGCGCCGTAGTCGGCGTTGTGGTCCGAATGCTGATGCGTGATGAAGACGTGGCGGATGGCCTTGAGCTTGAGGCCTGCCATCACATACTGGCGGGCGACGCCATTGCCGCAATCGACCACGTACGACACGCCGTTGATGACGATCACCTGCGCCGGTGCCGAGCGGTTTTTCTTAGGCGTGGGCCCACCGCCGGTGCCCAGCAGGATCAAGCGCGTGCCCTTGGGCGCATCAGCAGCCGAGGCTACCAACGGCCAGCCCGCGGAGGCAGCGCCTGCGCCCACGGCCAGAGCGCCAGCCCGCCGCATCCAGCGGCGACGGTTGTTATCGAAAGCGTGCATGCGGCGGTCTCCTCTTTGTTGTTGTCTGTGTTGGCTTGTTAGCGAGGCAGGCCGCCAACCTTCATGCCGGGCTTGATGCCCTTGCGTGCGAACCAGCCCTTGTTCATCTCCAGCGCGTAGTTGCCTGCACGCGTGGGGCAGTGGTTGTCTTCGGTCTGCGGCTTCATCTCGGCAATGTCGGAGATGGTGCCGTCGTCGGTGATGAATGCGATCGACAGCGGCAGATCGGTGTTCTTCATCCAGAAGCAGTGGCCGGCAATCTCATCGAACTTGAACAGCATGCCGGCTGTATCGGGCATCGACTTGCGGAACATCAGGCCGGTTTCGCGCGTTTGCGCGGTGGCGGCCACTTCGGCTTTGACCTTGTACATGCCGATGGTCAGGTCGGCGACGGGCAAGCCAACGTTCGGGCCGGTCGGGGTTTGCGCGAAGGCGGCACCGGCAGTGATGGACAGGCACAGGCCGGCAAGCAAGCGGGAAAGGGGGGTCATGGCGTGTGGGTAAAAAACGTAACGCACCATGATCGGCACTCGGCCAACCACCGTCAATGAGATTGCGCCTAAGGCCAGGACGAAGTTGTTACCGCTTGTTTACGGCTTGGCGATCCGTGGTGGCCGGCATGGTGCCCGCCTTGGGCGCATGCGCCGAGCGCGCCTTGTCGGCCGCCGGGTCTGGCATGAGCGCCACATAGCGCGCATCGGTGAGGGTGCGCAGGAAGGCGACGATGTCGTCGATCTCGTCTTCCATGAGCGCGGGCGTGGCACCCGGGCGCCGGTTCATCGGCACGGCATTTACGTTGATATTGCCCTGGTACTTGGCGGGCACGTCGTCAAACCGCGTTTCCCCGGGGTACCACTGCGCGGGGGCGGTCGAGCGTGTGGCATAGAAGGCCACCGTATCGCGCAGTGTGCGGAACACGCCGTTGTGCATGAAGGTCTGGCGCACCGCCACGTTGCGCAGGCCGGCCGTGCGGAAGTAGCCGCACCACTGGTCGGGCTCGGGCCATTTGAGCGTGCGGGCGGTCTGGCACAGGCCCACGTCGAAGTGCTTGGCGTCTTTGTTGGCGGGCAGCAGCGGGTTGCGCGGCACGGCGATGGCGTCGTAGCCGAAATCGGTGAAGAGCGAGCGCTCCGGCCGCGACGAGGATTCCACTATCAAGTGGCACGACGCGCAGTTGCCTTTGTCAGGGTTGCGGAACAGGGCGAGGCCGCGCATTTCAGCAGGGGAGAGCGGCGTGCGCTTACGCAAGAAGTCATCAAAGCGCGAGGTGAACGGTGCCATCTCATCGCTCTGGAAATAGGCCTCCAAGGCTTTGCCGAGCGCGCCGACAAGACGTTCCGGGTCGCGCACCGCATCGGCGCTGAACTGCTTGGTCAGCGCCTGGCCTAGGTCCGTCCCGGCCACCTTGCGCTGCAAGGCGCGCGGCGATGGGTTGCCCATCTCATCGGGGCTGAACAGCGGGCCGCGAATCTGCTCGGCGATGGTGTTGGCGCGGCCATCGGCAAAGAAGCCGCCAAACGGTGAGGGAAAGCTGGCGTCGTCGTCCTGGAAGAAATAGCGCTGCGGGAGGTAGCGCAGGTACAGCAGCGACGGAGCATTGCGCGCCGCCACGTGCCCCGGGCGGCTGCCCGCCGGTACGCCGATGCGCAGCGGCTCGCCCTTGAGCGTGGGCGCAAAGGCGCGGCCAGGGTCATGGCACGCGGCGCAGGACGTGCCTTGCGGCTCCGACAGGCGCGGGTCAAAAAACACCCGTTTGCCGAGTGCGACGAGGTTCGGGTCCGGCTTGAACGATGCCGATTCGGCGGGCGGCGGCACGGCGTCCAGCTTGGGCGTCATGCCGATCGATTCGGCCACCGCCACGCCCGGGATGAGCGTGGCGACAACCCACAGCGCAGCGCTCAGGCGTTTCAAGGTGCCACGAAGCCCGTCTTGTCGCACACCAGGCTCGTGCCGTTCTGCGTGCAGGTGGTCAGCAGCTTGCCCGCGACGGTGTAGGCCTTGAACAGCCAGCCCTTGGCCGGCGCCGGCTGGCGGTCCATCACCATGAAGCCGAACGAGTTGTTATGCGAAATGCTGCCTACCGTCACGCCCGACGCCGGGCTGATGGCCGGGAACGGGTCGGGCAGCGCCACATCCAGTGAATCGCCAGCATTGCCCGCCACGATGGTCGCCGGGTGGTTGCTAGTGAAGTTGATGGCCTGGAAGTCATGCACATGGCCATGCAGTGCAACCTGCACGCCTGGCGGGTAGTAGGCCGTGGCGTTCAGGCTGTTCATGACCGACAGCAATGCAGCATTGCCGCCCAGCGGCGTGCTGCCCGCGATGGGCACGAAGCCCAGGATCGGGTGGTGGTTGGTGAAGATCGACATCACGCCCGGCTTGGCGGCCAGCGTGCCCACCGTGTTGAATTGCTTCTGGTAGGTCTGGAACCACGGGTCGGTGGTGGCCAGCGCCGTCGTGCCGGCCTTGGCCGAGTCGAACACGATGACCTGCGTGTCGCTGCCGATCGCTACTGCGTACGGGTCCGACGCGTTGGCGGTGGTGTCGTTGGCCGGGTCGTCGCACGAGCGGGCGGCGGAGTAGGGGCGCGGATCCAGGAAACGGTACCAGCCCTGGCCGGCGCGCGCGCATTCCTCATGATTGCCGCGCACGAGCACCCACGGGGCGGCAGCCATCAGCGGGGCGGCGGGCTGGAACAGGTCCGCCTGCCATGTATCCCAGCCGTAGCCCCACGGACTACCCTGGCAGCCGGCCACGTCGGGCGGGCAGGCGTTTTCACGATAGTGGTAGTCGCCCACGTGCAGGACGAGGTCCGGGTTCATCGCCGCCGCCGTGGTGGCCGCATTGGCGAACGGCCACGACAGCGGGTCGTTACACGACTGGAACGTGTTGCTGGACTTTTTCATCCGGCAGCCGGTGTCCGCCAGGATCACCACGCGCTGCGGGTTGGCCTTTGGTAGCGGCAACACCCGCGAGCCGATCGACGCGGCCTTGGCGGTGGACGCCACCGTGGCTTCGCAGGCATTCACGGGGAAGACCGAGGCTTTCGAATCGCTGGCGGCGCTAGCCGTGGTGCGCTGAGCGGGCGTGCCGGCAGCCACGCGCAGGCTCATGCGTGTGGCGGTGCCATCCACCGTCAACAGCGGGCAGACCGAGCTGTCGACGGGCGCGGCACTGTTTGTATACATGGTGACGGCACGCACGATGGTCTGGTTGCTGTCGCCGATTTCCACCCATGCGGCCTGGATGTTGGCGTCAGCCGTGGCCGCATCTGACGGCGTGGCGGTCGACGTGGTCGTCGAGTCGGACGACGAGCCGCCGCAACCTGCAATCACGGCGGCGGCAGCCAGCGCGGCAAGAGAAAGCATCGTGAGCACGGTGCGCTTGGCGCCCACCGGAGCAAACATCGATCGGAAATCCATGGCGCCATCCCTGTTTCTTGTTGTGAGGAAGGCGCAAGGTACCCAAAGCAGATGGCGCTATTTTGACAGCCCAGCCCGCTTGCTCGAAATTGCGCAAAACGCGGGCGAAAAAAAAGCAGATGCATGAGCATCTGCTTTTTCTGTATCGGCCGAGCCGCGAGGGCCCGGCAGAAACACAAGCTTATTGCTTGGCAGCGTCAGCAGCCGGAGCCGAAGCGTCAGCAGCCTTCTTAGCAGCCTTCTTGTGGTGGTGCTTCTTGGCCTTCTTGGCCTTCGGTGCAGCCTTTTCAGCAGCAGCCGGAGCAGCTGCGTCAGCAGCCGGGGCGGAGGCTTGAGCGAACACACCGGTGGCGAACAGGCCGGCGATCAGAGCAGCGATCAGCTTCTTCATGGTGAATCCTTTTATAGATCAGTGAGTTAACCAACGACCCGCTAAATGAGTCATCTGCAATAACGCAGGCAGTTACAGCCGCGTTGACACGTTGCACTGAAATTTTTGAGGCCGTATCGCGTGGGGGGCGTCGGCGTGTGGTGGATGGTGCGCTGCGCAAAAAAGGTGCCCGCCACGCTGATGTTTAAGACGGGTCTGATTGGATGCGCGCCAGGGGCCCTTGAGAATGCGAGCGGACTTAGTTTTGCCTCTGCCTCAAGCCCCACCGTGTCGCTCCCGCCGCTGTTGCATTCCCTCAAGCCTGCTCGTTTTCGTCGTCGCGATGTTCTCCTCGGCGGCGGCGCGTTGCTGATGCTTGCCGTGGTGGCGGGGCTACGTCGTCCAGTCGACGGCCCCGCCTCAAGCCTGGACGACTTCATGCTGGTCTCGCAGACGGTCTCCGGCATGACACTGGACCGCCATGTCGGTCTGCACCGTTTCGGCGCGCTGTACCAGTCCGACATCCGCTTCGTTGATCACGTCCGCACGCTCGCCTGGCTGGTGCGCCATCACCCCGAGCTGGACGGGGCTGGCCTCGCCGGGCTGCTCCAGGCCGACAACCATGCGGAATTGCGCGCCGCCCTCGGCCGCCTGGTCGATGACTGGACCGCTCAAGTGGGCGCTACGCCTGCGCTGGCCGATGCCCGCGCCCAGATCGAACGCCGCGCCGACGCGGACTTGCCGAGCACCTGATCCGCCGTTTTCACCATGCGCAGGACTATGGCGGATGGTGAAATTTTCCGGCATAATGCGAAATTCACTCTTGTGTCTTATATAAGAGTTGAAGTTTGTGCGGTGCAACGCGCGCGCGTCATCGCACACCGTTAGAATCACCAGTTCATTGCAGTGCGCCGCACCGGTCAACCCAGGGCGGCGCATTGTGCTGTCAACCCCATCGTCCACCCGCTCACCTGCGGTCTGCACTGGAGTCGTCCATGTATCAACACATCAAGGTCCCGGCCGGCGAGAAGATCACCGTCAACCAAGACTTCTCCCTGAACGTCCCTAACAACCCCATCATTCCTTACATCGAGGGTGACGGCACGGGCTTCGATATCACCCCGGTGATGATCAAGGTCGTGGACGCAGCCGTTGAGAAGGCCTACAAGGGCGAGCGCAAGATTTCCTGGATGGAAATCTACGCCGGCGAGAAGTCGACCAAGGTGTACGGCCCGGACGTGTGGCTGCCGGAAGAAACCCTGCAAGTCCTGAAGGACTACGTGGTGTCCATCAAGGGCCCGCTGACGACGCCGGTGGGTGGCGGCATCCGTTCGCTGAACGTGGCGCTGCGCCAGGAGCTGGATCTGTACGTCTGCCTGCGCCCGGTGCGCTACTTCAAGGGCGTGCCTTCGCCGGTCAAAGAGCCGGAGAAGACTGACATGGTGATCTTCCGTGAGAACTCGGAAGACATCTACGCCGGCATCGAATTCGAAGCCCAGAGCGAGAAGGCCAAGAAGCTGATCAAGATTCTGCAAGACGAATTCGGCGTTAAGAAGATCCGCTTCCCGGAAACGTCGGGCATTGGCGTCAAGCCGGTTTCGCGCGAAGGCACCGAGCGCCTGGTGCGCAAGGCCATCCAGTACGCGATCGACAACGACAAGCCGTCGGTCACGATCGTGCACAAGGGCAACATCATGAAGTTCACGGAAGGTGGTTTCCGTGACTGGGCCTACGCGCTGGCACAGAAGGAATTCGGTGCTGAGCTGATCGACGGTGGCCCGTGGTGCAAGTTCAAGAACCCGAAGACGGGCAAGGAAATCGTCGTCAAGGACGCGATTGCCGACGCCTTCCTGCAGCAGATCCTGCTGCGCCCGGCCGAGTACTCGGTCGTGGCGACGCTGAACCTGAACGGCGACTACATCTCCGACGCACTGGCAGCACAAGTCGGCGGTATCGGTATCGCCCCGGGCGCGAACCTGAGCGATTCCGTTGCCATGTTCGAAGCCACCCACGGTACGGCACCGAAGTACGCAGGCAAGGACTACGTGAACCCGGGTTCCGAAATCCTGTCGGCCGAAATGATGCTGCGCCACATGGGCTGGACGGAAGCGGCTGACCTGATCATCTCGTCGATCGAGAAGTCGATCCTGTCGAAGAAGGTCACGTATGACTTCGCCCGCCTGCTCGAAGGCGCGACCCAAGTGTCGTGCTCGGGCTTTGGTCAGGTGATGATCGACAATATGTAAGCACGCCGCGCGACTTCGGCCGCGATGGATGTGAAAAACCCCGGCAGCTTCGGCTGGCCGGGGTTTTTTGTTACTGAGCGTTCAGCGGTCGGCAACTTCCAAACGCCTACGTCTTGGCGTCGCCGCCCAATGTGGGCCAGGGTCTTCCCGACTGCACCACGTCCACCAGCGCCTGTGCGGCAGCGGAGTGGGTGCGCCCCTTCAGGCTGGCCATGTAGACCCCGTCGCGAATCGACGGTGTGGTCAACGGGGTGAAATGCGTTTGCCGGGGGTCTAGCGTGCGCGCAACGTGGGAAGGGCAGATCGCCACACCGAGCGCGGCTTGGGCCAGCCCCAGGGCCGTTCCGATATAGCCAACTTCGTATTCGGGCGCCTGTGTGACGCCCGCATTCAGCAACGCCTGCGAGACCAATTGCCGAAAGGCGCTGTCACGGCTGAGCAGGATCAGCGGCTCTTGCGCGAGTTCACGCCATCGCACCTGCCGCCGCTGCGCCAGCCGGTGTTCCCGGTGCACGACCACGCCGACTCGGCTGCCTTCGATGAGCGTGAGCGCGATATCGTCATCCACGGCCCCGAAGTTGCCGATGGCGAGGTCGGCCTCGCCGCGGCGGACGCTCTCGAGGTTGGCGGCGGCCAATCCATCTTTGACTTGCACACGCAGCCCCGGATACTGCGCGCGCATGGCGGCGCAAACGCCCGGCATGAACCCTGCCGCCAGCATTGGCGTGACAGCCACGGTCACGATGCCTTTTCGCTTGAGCCCCAGATCGCGCACCGAACCCAGGCCGCTTTCCAGATCGCGCAACACCCGTTGGGCGACGGGTAAGAGATCGCGGCCGGCGGCGGTAATGTTCACGCTGCGTGTCGTGCGGTCAAACAAACGCGCTTCCACTTCGCTCTCCAGCTCCCGCACGAGTGCGCTCAGGGCGGATTGCGTCAGGTGCATTTGCTTGGCCGCTGCGGTGAAACTTTCCGTCTCGGACAGCATGACAAAGGCTTGTAGCTGGCGCAGCGTGACGTTGGCGCGTGTCCAGGCGGAGGCCGTGAACGCGCCCGTTGCCGGGCTCGATGGAAGACCGCTCATAAGATGAGGCATCGTTGATGACCAGAGAGACGCGACGATACCTCAATGGACCGCCGAGCTGCCGCCCGAGCCGGCCTTTTTGGTGTGCGCCGCATTGATAAAGCCAGGTGCTGAATCGATGAGAAAAATGCGTTTGTGGGTCGGGGGGAAGTGCAGTTCAAATGGCGACATCCTCTGCTCTGGCCCATGCGATCGATGCCATCTCGCTGCACACCACCGCCGCTACGCGTTGCCCTGATCGGCCTGGGCACCATTGGATCGGCGTTACGCGAGGCGCTGCGGGGCATCCCCGAGCAAGCCGTGATTTGCGGGACGTTGGTGCGGACGGCGTCGGCAACGGACGACGGCTGCTGCACTTCACTGGACGCACTCCTGGAGCGCCAGCCCGATGTGGTGGTTGAGTGTGCCGGCCATCAGGCGGTGGACGCCTACGCCGAGCAAGTCCTGAGCGCCGGACATGACATGTTGCTGGTGTCTGCCGGCGCGCTGGCAAATGCCGCACGGTACGCGCGGCTGCGTGTGGCGGTGGAGCACAGTGGCAGCCAACTGCTGGTGGCATCCGGTGCGGTTGGCGGGCTCGATATTTTGACCGCCGCGCGCCGTGCTGGCCTGCACGGGGTTCACTATCGCTCGCGCAAGCCGCCGGCGGCCTGGCTGGGCACGGCTGCTGAAGACCATGTCAATTTGAATACATTGACGGCACCCCACGCGTTCTTCCGCGGGTCGGCTCGGGCTGCGGCGCTGCAGTACCCCAGGAACGCGAATGTGGCCGCCACGATTGCGTTGGCCACCCTCGGTTTCGACGAGACCCAGGTGGAACTGGTGGCAGACCCCGAGGTGGACTGCAACGTGCACGAAATTCTGGCTGATGGCGTCAGCGGCCGGCTCAGCTTTCGCATCGAAGGACGGGCAGCGCCCGGCAACCCGAAAACCTCCATGGTGACGGCCCATAGTCTGGTCAACACACTCCTGACTCGCACTGGTGCGTTATTGGTTTGAGTGCGGGCATTAATAAAGATTAATAATAAAACCCCTTGCGTATTTTTATGTGTGGGACGGCGGTATATCCGGCACTGCAACGCCGTGCGTATTGGCGTGAAAATGCAGATATTAAAATTATTCAGTTGCAGCCACCCTGTGCGATAAGGCAAATTGCGGCCCCCGATCGCGATTATGCAAGGCGCCCTAGGCAGGATGCTCAAATGGGTGTGTCTTGCAGATGATCGTTGTGTGGAAAGGGCTTGCAGGGCGATTCCACGTTGATGGCGGTCTGCCCTCTTCTTGAGCGTCGACGCTGGCCATCCGCTGCGGCCACATTCTCAAAAATAATCAATTATCCCAATAAGCGTATCCCAGGTGGTTTCTCGCCTTGGGAGGTCGATATTTATCTATTTAGGACGAATTCATCCTATGAAGTTTGACGTACTGGTGGTTGGCGAAGGGTTGGCTGCGCTCACGATGTTGCTGCATTTGCCGCCCACGCTGAAAGTTGGCGTGATTTCCCGCAACAAGCATGACGAGCCGTCGAGCTACTGGGCACAAGGTGGGATCTCGGCGGTGTTCTCCCTGGACGACGACCACGAGAAACACGTTCACGACACCCTCGCCGCTGGCGACGGCCTGTGCGATGAAGCCGCAGTGCGCCAGATCGTCGGCGAGGGCACCAGCGTGTTGACATGGCTGATCGACCAAGGTGTGCCCTTCACGCGCGAGGACGGCGAAATCCATCTGACACGCGAGGGCGGGCATAGCGCGCGCCGCGTTGCGCATGTCGACGACATGACCGGGCGCGGCATCATGCGTACCCTGCAGGCCAAAGTTGCGCTGCTGCCGAATGTCACCTGGGTCCGGCAGTGTGAAGTGGTGGAGGTGATCTCCAATGGCGAGGCGGTCAGTGGGGTGGTGGCCGAAAGCCTGGTGGATGGCGACGTCACGGTGTTCAGCGCGCCGATCGTCGTGCTGGCGACCGGCGGACTGACCGGGCTGTACCAATACGCCACGAACCCGCACGCCAGCAAGGGCGAGGCGATCGCCATGGCGTGGAGGGCGGGGGCGTCGGTCGAGAACCTGGAATTCGTCCAGTTCCACCCGACCGCGTTCCAGTTTGAGAACCGCGTCATCAGCCTGATTACGGAAGCGGTTCGTGGTGAAGGCGGGCTGCTGTACAACGTAGCCAACGAACGCTTCATGCCGCGCTATTCCAGCCAGCTGGAGCTTGCGCCGCGCGATATCGTGGCGCGCGCCATCTACTCCGAAATGCAGGCGCATGGTGCGTCCTACGTCTGGCTCGACATCACGCATCAGGGCAAGGACTTTGTCGAGCAGCATTTCCCCAATCTGGTGGAGATTACGAAAGCCTACGGCTGCGATCTCGCAACGCACCGCGTTCCGGTTTCGCCCGCAGCGCACTACGCCTGCGGCGGCGTTGCGGCGGACGTCCGCGGACGAACGGACGTCAAAGGGCTGTATGCCATCGGTGAGGTCGCGAACTCCGGCCTGCACGGGGCCAACCGGCTGGCCAGCAATTCCCTGCTCGAATGCGTGGTCATGGGCAAGGCGTGTGCAGAGGCCGTCAGTGGCGAGGTCGGTCCGACCACCCGCGCGCACGTTGCGCTGCCGGCCGTGATCGAGACCCCGTTCCAGCCGAACTTGCTGTCGGAATTGCGCGGCATCCTTTGGAATCATGCCGGCATTGTGCGAAGCGACGCAGGCATTGCGCGTGGCGTGCAGAACATCGAGCGCCTGAACGACAACCCGCCGAGCGTCCTGCCGTACGGCCAGGCATTGCGTGCCCGGAACATTTACGACGCCGCTCGCCTGATCTTGCGCAGCGCCGCGCTCAGGAAGGAATCGCGCGGCGGGCATTTCAATACCGACCACCCTGAAAAAGCCGCGCCGCAGACGACACGGATCGACGGTGAATGTCTGAACTTCTGGGCGCACCGCGAAGACTCGGCCAGCGAGGCCCAACTCGCCACCGCCTGACAACACCCGATAACCCGCGAGGGGAGGGCCGTTGCGCGGCTTTCTCCTCCACTTCATTTGCGGTGCATTCCTATGCTATTTGGCTTTTTCTTGTTGGCCGGCGGGGTCGCCGGCTTCTTTGCGGGCATGTTTGGCATTGGCGGCGGCGCGATCGTCATCCCAATCCTCGTGCACGTGTATCGCTCCAACGGCATGGAGATGACCGAAGCGATTCGCCTGGCCTTCGGTACATCGCTCGCGACGATGGCGTTTACGGGGCTGTCTTCCTTCCTGAGCCACAGCAAACGCGGCAACGTTGACTACGCATGGCTTAAAAAACTGGCGGTGCCGGCGGGTGTCGGTGCGTTGGTGGGTGGCCTGATTGCCTCTCGCGTACCCGGCGGTTGGCTGGCGCTGGGGCTGTCGCTGATGTTGGGCTACTTCGGCATCAAGCTCCTGGTGCAGAGGAGTGACGCGATTGCCGTGTGGCCGTGGCTGGAAAAGCTCCGCTACGTCGCCGGATTCTTCTCTGGTCTGACGTATTCGCTGGCCGGGATGGGCGGCGCCTCCGTGGTTACGTTCTATTTGACGAAGGTCGGGCTGTCGCTGCGGACGGCGATTGGCACCGCAACTGGTGTGTTGCTGCCCACGTCGGTGGGGGCCATCATCGGCTTCGGGCTGACGGCCGGCATGCCACACGACTGGCGCTGGGGCTATATCGATTTGCGTGCCTTGGTTGCGCTGAGCGTGTGTTCGGTCATCGCCTCGAAACTCGGCGTCAAGACGGCAGCGCGGATGCCGATCGCGCTGCTGAGAAAAGGTTTTGGCTTTTTCATGTTTGCGCTGGCAGGCAAAACACTGTTGGCCACGATGGTCTGAACGGGCCGTCGTTATCCACGGATGGCGTGGCTCGGGCCAGCGTTACCGTGGCAACCGCGTCGTTCCGGCTGCGGGGTGTTTGGCGGTGCGTCCGCGCAAGGCGTTGCGCAGTTGCCGTACGCCCCGCCACAGCCGGGGCAGCAGCCATATCGATACCAGCAGCAATAGCCCCAGCACCACCAGAAACGCGACGGGCAGGAAAAACGCCATCAGCAAACCACTGGTGGCCGCCACGTCTTCACTGAATGACGCCACCCAGTTCGAGAACGGCTCGGGCGATGTATTGATCAGCGCACGGGTGCCCGCCTTCGTGGCATGTGCGGTCCCGGCCAGCGTGCCGCCAATCAGCCCAGCCGCCACCCTCCATTGCGGATCAAGCTGCCCGAACGCCGCGGCCGCCAGAATGGCGCCTGCCGGCACGCGAATGACCGTCTGGATGCCGTCCCACACCGAATCAAAGCCCGGAATTTTGTCCGCCAGGAATTCCGCCACGGCCAGCACGCCGGCCAAGCCGATCACCCACCACGATTCCAGCATCTGCAAGCCCGGCGGCAAATGCAGCCAGCCTGCACGCCCCAGCACTCCAGCGGCAAACACGGCCAGGTAGAGGCGAAATCCGCTGGTCCAGGACAAACCTGCGGCCAGCGCGGCGGTTTCGAGCATGAGGTTCCTTGGCGAGATTCCCGTAGTGATTCACCGTAGTGCAATCCGCACGGAAATGACATGTTGCGCGCGATGCGATGCCGCCGTCATTGTTCCGCGCCAGGGCAACAAAAAACCCGGCATGTCGCCGGGTTTTTTGCATTTGGGCACCGCCGCCGCAGGCGGGGTGCCGTACAACGCCAATCAGGCAGCCTGGATATTGGTGGCCTGCTTGCCCTTCGGGCCCTGCGTCACTTCGAACTGCACGCGCTGACCTTCCTTGAGCGTCTTGAAGCCGGCCATCTGGATGGCTGAGAAATGTGCGAACAGCTCTTCGCCACCTTCGTCAGGCGAGATGAAGCCGAAACCCTTGGCGTCGTTAAACCACTTAACCGTACCGATTGCCATGAAAACCCCTCCGTGGAAACACAAGTCAGAGCCGGGAAGGTTTGCCTGTCGTGGCAGTGGCAGAGCGGTACCGCGGCTATCGCCAAGCCGCGCCTGAGGCACGACAAAAGGCGCGGTCGGAACCGCGCCTCCAGCGATTGGTCTTCTTGTGGCAAAACGCCACAACCTGGAGCGGTTGTCGATCTGTCGTCGACTGGTGTGAGGCCTCCCGGGCTCACCATTCATGAGGCGCGATGCCAACGGTTTGCGGGGCAGTGGCGCGCACATGTTGAATTCGATTGTTCGAGGAAAGTCACAGACTGTCAAGGCTGCCGAAGGTGGGTTTGTGGCGAAAAACGGTCAGTTTTTGAAGAGGTTTTGCTCGAAATCGTCCTGATCGTCCCCATTTGCGGAAAACGGGCGGAACGCCAGATCGGTCGATGCCCCGTTGGTAGTCCTGGGCGCGCGTCTTGCGCCCCACCGCTGGCAGATCGGCATGCGTTCGTCCAAACCGTTTGCAGACCTTGAACTCGGCGTTATTTCCCCAAATTGCGAATGCGAAAGGAGTGGTTAGAATAAGACCATGGCAATCCGGCAAGCGACCACTCCACAACACGATGCAGGCACCGTCCTGGAGCGGAAAGAGCAAGCGCTCAAACCGCCCGCGATGTACAAGGTGCTGCTGCTCAACGACGACTACACCCCGATGGAATTCGTCGTGATGATCCTTCAGCAATATTTCAGCAAAGACCGGGAGACTGCCACACAGATCATGCTGACTGTGCATCGGGAAGGTAAGGGCGTGTGCGGTATCTACACTCGGGATATCGCCGCGACGAAAGTGGAATTAGTATCAACCCATGCACGGCAGGCGGGGCATCCGCTGCAGTGCGTGATGGAGGAAGCATGATCGCGCAAGAACTGGAAGTCAGCCTGCACATGGCGTTCGTTGAGGCCCGCCAGGCTCGCCACGAATTCATTACGGTGGAGCATCTGCTGCTTGCGCTGCTGGACAACCCGACGGCGGCCGAAGTGCTGCGCGCCTGCGCCGCCAATATCGAAGACCTCCGCACGCATCTGAAGAACTTCATCGCCGACAACACCCCGGTGGTGCCCGGCACGGACGAGGTGGACACGCAGCCCACGCTGGGCTTCCAGCGTGTGATCCAGCGCGCCATCATGCACGTGCAGTCCACCTCTAACGGCAAGAAAGAGGTGACGGGCGCGAACGTGCTGGTCGCCATCTTCGGCGAGAAGGATTCGCACGCGGTGTACTACCTCCAGCAACAGGGCGTGACCCGGCTGGACGTCGTCAACTTCATCAGCCACGGCATCCGCAAGGATCAGGCCGAACCGGCCAAGCACGGTGACGCCAACCCCGAAGGCGAAGCCGGTGACGGCAAGGAAAGCCCGCTGGAGCAATTCACCCAGAACCTGAATGCGCTGGCCAAGGCAGGCAAGATCGACCCGCTGATCGGCCGCGAGCAGGAGGTCGAGCGCGTGGTGCAGGTGCTCTGCCGCCGTCGCAAGAACAACCCGCTGCTCGTCGGCGAGGCCGGCGTCGGCAAGACGGCCATTGCGGAAGGCCTGGCATGGCGCATCACCAAGGGCGAAGTGCCGGACATTCTGTCGAAGTCCGTCGTCTACTCGCTCGACATGGGCGCGTTGCTGGCCGGTACCAAGTACCGCGGTGATTTTGAGCAACGCCTGAAGGGCGTGCTGAAGTCGCTCAAGGACAACCCGAACGCGATCCTGTTCATCGACGAAATTCACACGCTGATCGGTGCAGGCGCCGCATCGGGCGGCACGCTGGACGCGAGCAACCTGCTCAAACCGGCGCTGTCGTCGGGGGCGCTCAAGTGCATCGGTGCGACCACGTTCACGGAATATCGCGGCATCTTCGAGAAGGACGCTGCGCTGTCGCGGCGCTTCCAGAAGATCGACGTGGTGGAACCGTCCGTCGACCAGACCGTGCAGATTCTGCGTGGGCTGAAGTCGCGCTTCGAAGAACACCATGGCGTGAAATACGCGTCGTCGGCGTTGACTGCCGCGGCAGAGTTGTCGGCGCGCTTCATCACCGATCGCCATCTGCCGGACAAGGCGATCGACGTGATCGACGAAGCGGGTGCCGCGCAACGCATCCTGCCGAAGTCGAAGCAGAAAAAGACCATCGGCAAGAGCGAGATCGAAGACATCGTGTCGCGCATCGCCCGCGTTCCGCCGCAAAGCGTGTCGCAGGATGACCGCAGCAAGCTGCAGACGCTGGAGCGCGACCTGAAGTCGGTCGTGTTCGGGCAAGACCCGGCCATCGACGCGCTCGCTTCGGCCATCAAGATGTCGCGCGCTGGGCTGGGCAAGACGGACAAGCCGATTGGCTCGTTCCTGTTCAGCGGCCCGACGGGCGTGGGCAAGACGGAAGTCGCCAAGCAACTCGCGTTCATCCTGGGCATCGAGCTGATTCGCTTCGACATGTCGGAGTACATGGAGCGCCATGCGGTGAGCCGGCTGATCGGCGCGCCCCCGGGCTACGTGGGCTTCGACCAGGGCGGTCTGCTGACGGAAGCCGTGACCAAGAAGCCGCACTGCGTGCTGCTGCTGGACGAGATCGAGAAGGCGCACCCGGACATCTTCAACATCCTGCTGCAGGTGATGGACCACGGCGCGCTGACCGACAACAACGGCCGCAAGGCGGATTTCCGCAACGTGATCATCATCATGACGACCAATGCGGGCGCCGAGACGATGAACAAGGCGACCATCGGCTTCACCACGACGCGCGAACAGGGCGACGAGATGGCCGACATCAAGCGCATGTTCACGCCGGAGTTCCGCAACCGTCTGGACGCGACCATCAGCTTCCGCTCGCTGGATGAGGAAATCATCATGCGTGTGGTCGATAAGTTCCTCATGCAGCTGGAAGAGCAACTGCACGAGAAGAAGGTGGACGCCATCTTCACCGAGAAGCTGCGTCGCTTCTTGGCGAAGAAGGGCTTCGACCCGCTGATGGGCGCCCGCCCGATGCAACGCCTGATCCAGGACCTGATCCGCAAGGCGCTGGCCGACGAGTTGCTGTTCGGCAAGCTGACCAGCGGCGGCAAGGTGGTGGTGGATCTGGACGACGCCGATGCGGTGAAGCTGGAGTTCTCCGAGAACGAGGCGCCGCCGGCACCCGCGCAGGAAGAAGCAGAAGCCTGACGAAACTGTTGTTCCCAAAGGAAAACGGCCTGGAAATCCCAGGCCGTTTTTTTGTGTTGGCGCTGCTCAGTGGCGGCCGGTGCTGCCGAAACCGCCAGCACCACGATCGCTCTCGGCAAAGTCGTCGACGATGTTCAGTTCGGCCTGCACCACTGGCACGATCACGAGCTGCGCGAGGCGCTCCATCGGAATGAGCACGAACGCCGTGTTGCCACGGTTCCATGTGCTCACCATCAACTGGCCCTGGTAGTCCGAATCGATCAGGCCGACCAGGTTGCCGAGCACGATGCCGTGCTTGTGGCCCATGCCCGAGCGCGGCAGGATCAGCGCCGCATAGCCGGGGTCAGCCAGGTGGATGGCCATGCCGGTCGGGATCAGGTGCGTGGTGCCGGGTTCGATGGTGAGCGGGGCGTTGATACAGGCGCGCAGGTCCAGCCCGGCGCTACCGGTGGTGGCGTACTGCGGGAGTTGTTCGTGCAGGCGGGCGTCGAGGATCTTGACGTCGAGTTTCATGCGGGGCAGGCCGAAGAGGAGGTGACAGAAGCCGGAGATGGTAGCGCAAACGCCTCGGCCAGCAGCTCATACGAGCGCAGGCGGGCCTTGTAGGTGGGCGCGACGGTCAGCACGATCAGCTCGTCGGCGACAAAGCGGTCCTTGAGCGCATGCATCTGGTCGGCAATCGATTCTGGCGTGCCGATGATGCTGCGCGGCCGCTCGCGCATGACGATGGCCTGGTCGCGCTCGGTGTAGACGTGCGCTTCGCCTTGTTCGACGGTCGGGATCGGGCCGTTGGCGCCGAGCGCCATTTGCACGCGGCGCAGGTCGACGGCGGCTTCATAGCGGCGCGCTTCGGCTTCCGTATCCGCCGCGATGACGAAGACGGCGGCGGCACTGTATGGGCGCGCTTCGTAGCCGGGCTCGAAGTCCGTGCGGTATTGCTGCGCGACGATGTGGCCGACGTGCGGATTGATGAAGTGCGCGAAGGCGAAGCGGATGCCCAGGCGCGCGGCCAGGGCGCCGCCGAAATCGCTGGAGCCGAGCACCCACAACTCGGGTTTGGTGTCGATTTCGGGTTGCAGGAGCACGCCGTAGGCCGGATGATCCGACGGCAGGGTGCCGGTCAGGTGCCAGATCAGTTCTTGCACCTGCTGCGGGAAGATGTCGCCGCGATTGTAGTCGCCCATGGCGACAGCTTGCGCCGTGCGCATGTCGCCACCGGGTGCGCGGCCGACGCCCAAGTCGATGCGGTTCGGGAACAGCGCTTCCAGCAGGCGGAACTGTTCGGCCAGCTTGAACGGGCTGTAGTAGGGCAGCATCACGCCGCCGGAGCCCACGCGCAGGTGCTGCGTGGCGCTCGCCACGCGGGCGATCATCACCTCGGGTGCCGGGTTGCTGACGCCGCGCAGGCCGTGGTGCTCTGCGCACCAGTAGCGCGTGTAGCCGAGCGAATCCGTGAGTTGCGCGAGGTCGACCGTCGCGGCGATGGCATCGCGCGCGCTGTGGCCGTAGATGACCGGGCTCTGGTCGAGAACGGACAGACGGATCGGCGCGCTCATGGTCGCGCTCCGTGCACGCGGTCGGCGATGGCAGCGACGATCTGGCGTGCCAGCGTCAGCTTGTCGGCGCGCGGCAGGCGCGTGATGCCGGTGGCATCGAACAGCGCGACTTCGTTGTCGTCGCGGCCAAAGGTCTGGTGGCCGAGGTTGCCGACCAGCAGCGGAATCCCTTTCTTCTTGCGCTTGGCCTCGCCGAATTCTTCCAGCCGTTCTGTCTCGGCGGCAAAGCCCACGCAGAACGGGGCGTTTGCACGGCGCGCAACGGCGGCGAGGATGTCCGGGTTCTGTGTAAACGCCAGTGCGGGCACGTCGGTGTCGTTCTGCTTCTTGAGCTTCTGATCGGCGGCTTGGGCGACACGCCAGTCGGCCACGGCAGCCACAGCGATGAAGATGTCGCTCTTGCTCGCGTCCAGTTCACGCATCACCGCATCGTGCATTTGCTGTGCGGTCCGCACGTCGATGCGCAATACACCGGCGGGCGTGTCCTGATGACAGGGCCCGGCGACCAGCGTGACTTCCGCACCGGCTTGCGACGCAGCGCGCGCCAACGCAAAGCCCATCTTGCCGCTGGAGAGGTTGGTGATGCCTCGCACGGGGTCAATCGGCTCGAACGTCGGGCCGGCGGTCAGCAGCACGCGTTGGCCGCGCAGCAGCTTCGGTTGGAAGAAGCCGATGAGTCGCTCAACGATGTCTTCCGGCTCCAGCATGCGGCCGTCGCCGACTTCGCCGCAGGCCTGGTCGCCGGCATCGGGGCCGAGCAGGGTGACGCCATCGGCGCGCAATTGGGCGGCGTTGCGCTGCGTGGCGGGCGCGGCCCACATCTGCCGGTTCATGGCGGGGGCCACGAGCAGCGGGCAATCGCGTGCGATGCACAGCGTGGAGAGCAGGTCATCGGCCATGCCATGCGCGAGCTTGGCGAGGAAGTCCGTCGATGCCGGGGCGATGACGATAGCGTCGGCCTCGCGCGACAGATCGATGTGCGCCATGTTGTTGCCGATCCGGTTGTCCCATTCCGACGTGAAGACCGCGCGGCCGGAAAGCGCCTGCATCGTCACCGGCGTGATGAAGTGCGTGGCGGCGTCGGTCATCACCACTTGCACGGTGGCGCCGGCCTTGGTCAGCAGCCGCACCAGTTCGGCCGACTTGTAGCACGCGATGCCGCCGGTCAGGCCGAGGACGAAGTGTTTGCCTTGCAGTTCCATAGAAACCCGCTTGGAAATCCGATTGACGCAATGTGCGAGGCAGGATACAACCCGTGGCCCGGATCGGCCTGCCAGTGAGTGTGGCGATGATACCGGCTTGGCCTGCAGCGCGTCCGGCGCCCGGATTTTTCCTCAAATGCTTATTTGCGATATGGTTTTCCGTCTGACTTTTCGTCGCCCGTCCGTCCGCAATGTCTTGGCCGTGATTGGCCTTTGCGCCATCGTGGCTGTGGTGGTCGGAACCGTGCTGGTACGCGAGTCCAAAGTGTGGCTGCGCGAAGAGTCGCTGCCCGGTCAGGCGGATTACCTCGTTGTGCTGGGTGGGGAATCGGGCCAGCGCGTGATCGGCGCGGCCGAGCTGTATCACGCAGGCGTGGCGCCGCGTGTGTTTGTCAGCGGGCAGGGCGATTGCCTGGTGATCGTGCGCCGCCTTGTGATGGCCGGCGTGCCAGCCGATCGTATCGACCATGAATGCGAATCGGGCAGCACGATGGAGAACGCCCGGATGACGCGCCAAACGCTCGCGGACAAGGACGTCCGTAGCGCGGTGCTGGTGACGAGCTGGTATCACACCGGCCGTGCGCTGAAGGCTTTCCGCCAGGTTTGGCCCGAGGTGACATGGGGAGCACGGGGCGTGTTCCCGGGCGATACGTTCGCGAAATCGATCCCGGTCTACGAAGCCGGGACGATTCTGGCGGAGTACATCAAGCGGGCGTGGTACGCGATCCGATACTGATTCGCGCCCACGCCGTCACACCGCGGCTCAGCGACGCACGCGCCGCAGTTCATCGACGATCAGCAGCACCGCGCCGATGCAGATACCGCAGTCCGCCACGTTGAAGGCGGGCCAGTGGTAGTTGTGCAGGTAGAAGTCGAGGAAATCCACCACGTGGCCGTAGATGACGCGGTCGATCACATTGCCCAGCGCACCGCCCAGAATGAGCGCCAGCGCAAAGCAGAACATCTTCTGCCCGCTGTGGCGCTTGAGCAGCCACACGATGAACAGCGCCGCTGCGATACCCAGGCCCGTGAAGAACCAGCGCTGCCAGCCGCCCGCCGCCGCCAGGAACGAGAACGCCGCGCCCCGGTTGTAGGCCAGCACGAGGTTGAAGAATCCGGTGATGGGCCGCGATTCGCCGTAGGTGAAGGTCTTGAGGATGGCGACCTTGGTCAACTGGTCCAGCAGGATCCAGATGACGGCCAGACCGAGCCACGGGCCCAGCCCATGGCCGCCGCTACCGCTCTTCTTCAACCCGATCGATTTGCTCTTGCCGCCGTTACGAGTCGCCATTACGCAGCGCTCCGTTGTTCACCGGCACCGAACAGGTTGTCGGTACAGCGCTTGCAGAGGGTCGGGTGGGCGTGGTCGTGGCCGACGTCAGCACGGTAGTGCCAGCAGCGCTCGCACTTGGCGTACGTGGACGGCACCACGCTGATCAGCAGGTCACCGCCTTCCGGTGCACGTTCGAGCTTGGCCGCCGACGTGATCAGCACGAAGCGCAGGTCGTCGCCGAGGCTGTTCAGGGCGTCGTACACGGTGTCACCCGCCGCGACGGTCACTTCGGCTTGCAGCGACGAGCCGATCTTGCCGTCGATGCGCAGCGCTTCCAGTTGCTTGGTCACTTCGCCGCGCACGTTGCGGATGGCGGCCCACTTCTCCAGCAGTGCGCTGGCGCCTTGCGGCACCGGAGCGTCGTAATAGGTGCTGGTGAAGATGGTGTCGGTGTGCTCCGTGCCGTGTGCGAAGACTTGCCACGCCTCTTCGGCCGTGAACGACAGGAATGGCGCCATCCAGTGCAGCATCGACTGGGTGATGTGGTACAGCGCGTTCTGGGCCGAGCGGCGTGCCACTGAGTCCGGCGCCGTGGTGTACAGGCGGTCCTTCAGCACGTCGAGGTAGAAGCCGCCCAGGTCTTCCGAGCAGAACGTCTGGAGCTTGGCGACCACGGGGTGGAACTCGTACACGTCGTAGTGCGAGAGCACTTCCTTCTGCAGCGCGTCCGTCATCGCCACGGCGTAGCGGTCGATTTCGAGCCATTGCTCGGTCGGCAGCGCGTGCTTGGTGTGGTCGTAGTCCGTCAGATTGGCGAGCAGGAAGCGCAGCGTGTTGCGGATGCGGCGATAGCCTTCCACCACGCGCTTCAGGATCTCGTCCGAGATGGCGAGTTCGCCCGAATAGTCGGTCGAGGCCACCCACAGGCGGATGATCTCGGCACCCATCTTGTTGGCGATTTCCTGCGGCGCGATCGTGTTGCCGATCGACTTCGACATCTTGCGGCCTTCGCCATCCACCGTGAAACCGTGCGTCAGCAGCCCCTTGTACGGCGGCTTGCCGTACAGCATCGAGGCGGTCAGCAGTGACGAATGGAACCAGCCGCGGTGCTGGTCCGAGCCTTCCAAGTAGAGGTCGGCCAGGCGACCGTCCGGCAGGTCGGCCGAGGCGTCGTACAGGTCTGCCGCGTGCGAGCCGCGGATGACGTGCCAGTGCGTCGTGCCCGAGTCGAACCACACGTCGAGCGTGTCGCGGTTCTTTTCGTACATGTCGGCCTCATCCTCACCCTCGCCGAGCAGTTCGCGCGGGTCGAGCGTCTGCCACGCTTCGATGCCGCTCTTTTCGATGCGCTGGGCGACCTGCTCCAGCAGCTCAGGCGTGCGCGGGTGCAGCGCACCGGTTTCCTTATGCACGAAGAAGGCCATCGGCACGCCCCATTGGCGCTGGCGCGAGAGCGTCCAGTCCGGGCGGTTGGCGATCATGTTGTGCAGGCGCTGCTTGCCCCACGATGGGTAGAACGCGGTGGCGTCGATGCCGGCCAGCGCCGTCTCACGCAGCGTGGCGTTGCCGTCGTTGGGCTGCACGTCCATCCCCGCGAACCACTGCGAGGTGGCGCGGTAGATGATCGGCGTCTTGTGGCGCCAGCAGTGCATGTAGCTGTGCGGGTGCTTGTGTGCGTCGAACAGGTTGCCGGAGTCGCGCAGCACTTCGACGATCTTCGGGTTGGCGTCCCAGATCAGTTGGCCGCCGAACAGCGGCAGGGTGGATGCGTACACACCGTTGCCCATCACCGGGTTGATGATGTCGGCGTCGACCATGCCGTGCGACTTGCACGACTGGAAGTCTTCCACGCCATAGGCAGGCGCGGAGTGGACGATGCCGGTGCCGGTGTCGGTGGTCACGTAGTCGCCCAGGTAGACGGGCGAGGTGCGGTCATAGCCCGCGTCCATCTTGGCGAGCGGGTGATGGAAGCGTACACCCGAGAGCGCCGCGCCTTCGCACGTGGCCAGCACGGTGCCTTCGAGTTTCCAGCTCTGCAGGCAGGCCTCGACGCGCTCCTTGGCGACGATCACGAGGCCGCGCGTCGTATCGACCAGTGCGTATTCGATTTCCGGGTGCAGGTTCAGCGCCTGGTTGGAAGGGATCGTCCACGGCGTGGTGGTCCAGATCACGATCCAGCCTTGCTTGGCCTTGAGCACGTCAGCACCCACGTGGAAGGCGCTGGCCAGCGCGTCGATATCGGCAAACGGAAAGCCGACGTCGATCGACAGGTCGGTACGGTCCGCGTATTCGACTTCGGCTTCCGCCAACGCCGAGCCGCAATCAAAGCACCAGTTGACCGGCTTCAGGCCGCGGAACACGTAACCCTTCTCCAGGATCTTGCCCAGTGCGCGCACCTCATCCGCCTCGTTGCGGAAGTTCATCGTCAGGTACGGATCGGCCCAGTCGCCCAGCACGCCCAGGCGCTCGAAATCCGCCTTCTGGCGGGCGATCTGGCCGGTGGCGTAGGCGCGCGCCTTCTCTTGCACTTCCTTGACGGGCAGGCCCTTGCCGAACTGCTTCTCGATCTGGATCTCGATCGGCATGCCGTGGCAGTCCCAGCCCGGCACGTAGACGGCGTCCAGGCCCGTCAGGCCACGCGCCTTGATCACCATGTCCTTGAGAATCTTGTTGACCGCGTGGCCGATGTGCAGGTCGCCGTTGGCGTACGGCGGGCCATCGTGCAGGATGAACTTCTTCGCGCCCTTGCGCGCGGCACGGATCTTCTTGTAGAGCTGCTTGTCCTGCCACTGCTTGACCCATTGCGGCTCGCGCTTGGGCAAGTCGCCGCGCATGGGGAAGGGGGTATCGAGCAGGTTGACCGGGTACTTGCTTTTCTCCGGCGTGGGCTTCTTGGCGTCAGACATGGTGTGATGTGGGGCAGATTCGGGCAAATCGGATCGGTGCAGCGCGCCTTGATTGCGGAGCGCCTGCGCGGCGTGACTTTCGGGCGGCGAGTGCGTCAGCCGCCTACTGAATTCGGTCGGTAGCGGAGGTGGCGAAATCGCGCCGCAGGGCTGGCGATTCGCCGTCGGCAGGCACAGCCAAGCCGAAGAAATTGCGCGCGTCGACGCAGTCCTGCGCAATGGCGTCTTTCAACGCATCGAGCGAATCGAAGCGGGCCTCGTCACGCAGCTTCTTCATGAATTCGACGCGGACCAACTTGCCGTAGATGCTGGCGTGGTAATCGAAGATGTGCACTTCCAGCAGCACGCGGCCGGAATCATCCACCGTCGGGCGCACGCCGATGCTGGCGACGGCCGGCAGGGGTTTCTCGGCCAGTCCGTGCACCTGCACGACAAAGATGCCCGACACTGCCGGCTTGCGATGCGAGATGCGCAGGTTCAGCGTCGGGAAACCCAGCGAACGGCCAAGCTTCTGCCCGTGCACCACATGCCCGCTGATCGCGTAACCGTGGCCGAGCAGGCGGCGCGCGTGCTCAAGGTCACCGGCAGCCAGCGCCTCGCGCACGGCCGAGCTGGAGATGCGAATGCCGGATTCCGATACCGAGCCCATCTGCTCGACCTCAAAGCCGAACTGGGCGCCGGCAGCCTGCAGATAAGTAAAGTCGCCCGCGCGCTTGGCGCCGAAGCGGAAGTCATCGCCCACCAGCAGCCAGCGCGTGTGCAGGCCATCGACCAGCACATTGCGCACGAACTCGTCCGGCGTCTGGCCGGCGAAATGCGCGTTGAAGTGCTCCACGACAATGCGATCGACGCCTTGCTTGCGCAGGCTTTCGAGCTTGTCGCGCAACAGCGCGATGCGGGTGGGCGCGCGGTCCGGCATGAAGAATTCGCGCGGATGCGGCTCGAACGTCATGACCGTGAGCGGCAGCCCGCGTGCGTCGGCCGCCGCGCGTGCACGGGCCAGCAGAGACTGGTGCCCGCGGTGCACGCCGTCGAAGTTGCCGATGGTCAGCGCGCAGGGCGCGCGACTTTCGGCGTTGGGCAGGCCGCGAAGGACTTTCACGAGAGACGTCGGTGGTTCGAGGAAAAGGAAACGCTTGGATGCCGGATCGAGGCCATCCGCCGCGAAAATCCAGCAAAACGCACATTATATAAGGGATTGCCCCAGCGCCTGCGCGCCTCAAGGTGTTGCGTATTTGCCCGAAGAATGTGTTCGATTGTGACGGGCTTGCGGCACAATCCGTTATTCCCTCTCTTCCTGTTGACCCTTGAACGCCCCGTTGCGCATTTTCTTCGCCAAGTTTGGGCTCGCCAGCCGCGCGCCGCTTGAACTGGACGCCCGAGCCAAGCTGCTCGCGGCCGTGCATCGTGGCGCGCCCATGGGCATCGCTGCCTCGGTTGTCCTGCCCGCTCTGACGGTCGCTGCGTTCTGGGATGCCCCGAACCGGCTGGTGCTGCTGGGCTGGTGCCTGATCATGCTGTGCCTGACGGCGTCGGGCCTGCGCTTCTATTTTGGCTACCGCTACGACCTGACCCGCATGACGCTGGCCGCGCACACGCGTAAGTGGTGGACCAGTATGCACGTCATGTCGGCGGTGGGAGGCGTGGCATGGGGCAGCTCGGCGGGGCTCTATCTGATGTCGCCGTCGCTGGAGTTCAGCAGCTTGCTGATGATCGTGATCATTGGTGTGGCGGCTGCGGCGGTGCTGTCGCAGGCACCGGTGCCATCGAGCCTGCTGATTTTGGGGACGGGCATTCTGGCGCCGCACTTTGCGCTGGCGGAACAGGCATTTCCGGGGCACGGGTTGTACTTGCGCGGGGCGCTGCTGTTCTTTGCGGCGCTGCTGACGCGGCATGCAGTGAATATCCACAACACGCTGGTGCGCGAAATCCAGCTGGAAAACGAGAGCCGCCAGTTGGCGCGCCGGTATCAGGACGAAAAGCAGCGGGCGCTGTCGGCATCGGAAGAAAAGTCGCGCTTCCTGGCCGCGGCCAGCCACGATTTGCGCCAGCCAGTGCACGCGTTGGTGCTGCTGGTGGAAGCGCTGCGGGCGCGCAATCAGTCCGAATCGCTGGCGCCGCTGGTGGAGCAGCTTGCCTCGGGCGCGGCCACGATTGATTTGCTGTTCCGCTCGCTGCTGGATCTGTCGAAGCTGGAGAGCCGCAAAACCTCGCCGACGCTGGAGCCGGTGGACCTTGGCGAGGTCATCACCGAGGTGGTCCAGCAGTTCATGCCGGATGCACGCGCCAAGGGTCTGACGCTCACGTCACGCATTCCGCCGCTGCCGGTGTTCGGTATGGCCGAGCCGGTGCTCCTGCGCCGGGCGCTGTTTAACCTGCTGCAGAACGCACTGCGCTACACGGAGCGCGGCGGCGTGATGGTGGCGCTGCGCGTGCGCCAGAAGTATCTGCGCATCGAGGTGTGGGACACCGGCATCGGCATTGCGCCCGAGCACCAGAAAGACATCTTCTCGACGTACTACCAGGTCGAAAACCCCGAGCGCGACCCAAGTCAGGGTCTGGGTCTGGGCCTGTCGATCTACAAGGAATGCGTGCGCTTGCTGCGCGGTACGTTTGGTGTGCGTTCCGTGCCGGGTCGCGGCTCGATGTTCTGGATGGCGCTGCGCCCCGTGCCCGCCGAGATCAAAGCGCCGCTCGCCGCCGAGCCGCGCGCCCAGCAGAAGCGCGCGGTGCTCGATCAGCCGCGCTTCTCGGGCGTGGTGCTGGTGGTGGATGACGACGCGCAGATCCGCAAGGCGTGGCACGCGCTGCTGGAAGCCTGGGGCGTGGAAGTGCACAGCGCCGCCGACGGTACCGCCGCCGAGCAACTGCTATCGAAGGGTCTGCGCCCGCAGATCATCTTCTGCGATCTGCGCCTGCCCGGTAAGGAAGACGGTTTGCAATTGCTCGAGCGTTGGCAGGTTAGCCACCCCGAGGCCCACGCCGTGCTGCTGACAGGTGATCGCAACTCCGAAGCCCTGGCCCGCGCCGAAGAAGCCGGCTACCTGCTGCTGGCCAAGCCGATGGACCCGAACATGTTGCGCGTGCTGCTCAAGCGCTGGCTGCGCGGCCGCGCAGCCGAACCGCAGATCGCGTATTGATCAGGCAGCGCCCGTCAGGCGGAAGCGCTCCATGCGCGAAATGATCTGGATGCGCGTGCGCACGCCCAGCCGCTGCAGAATCGCCGAGACGTGTTCCTTGACGGTGTTTTCCGTCAGGCCGAGTTGGCGCGCGATGGATTTGTTCGGCAGGCCTTCCAGCAGCAGCGCCAGCACCGAGCCTTGACGCGGCGTCAGGCCCAGTTCGGCCGGCGTGATGGGGATGCCGTGCGAGGCACTGCCCTTGCCGTTGATGCCGCCCAGATCGTCTTCCGACGGGAACGACGTATCGCCGCCGAAGATGCCGGCAACCGCCTTGGAAAACGCATGCGCGTCCGCGTGCTTGCCAATGAAGCCGATGGCGCCCAGGGCCTGGGCCTTGGCGACAATCTCGGGTGTGTTTTCGGCCGACATGAAGGCAAAGCGTGCTTCAGGCAGCTTGCTGCGCAATTCGCGCATGGCATCGAAGCCGGTGCAGTCCGACAGCCAGACATCGAGTAGCACGACATCCGGGCGGACGCCGTCATCCACCAGCGCCAGCGCTTGGCGCCGGCCAATGGCCGCATGGACCTGAACTTCCGGCAAAGCTTGTGCAAGAAAGGTGGTCGTGCCAGACAAGGCGAGAGGGTGGTCGTCAACCACCAGCAGGCTACGCAGCGAGCTCGTCATTCTTATTCCCCGGTGAGGGCAATGCCCTCTTGTTGTTGTACGCGTGCCGACCCGGCGCGGGCGGTGGCGTTTCGGGCTTGTGGCGCCGATTTGCCGTCACGGTTACCGTCCACGCGATGTTGCGGCGCACGATGAAACGAGGCGCAACGCGCGTCGGACCACCGCTGGCCGCCCTCCCGACCCCTGGGGCGCGGACAATTATGGTGTCGAGATTATCAGAGCGCGGCATCGCTCGCCAACGTCCGGCCGCGCGTTTGTGCTGGTGCGGCAGGGTTTTTGCTGTTGCGCGTCGGCTAAATACCACGCTGCCGATAAAGCCGCCTGCGAGGCCGCCGCGCGGGCGTCACTCAGTGCTGCACACCCGATTTTCATGGGGGAGTGCGGCGCACTTGATAAAATGCCGCGATGAAAAATATCGTCATTCTCATTTCCGGGCGGGGCTCCAATATGGAAGCCATCGTCCGAGCCTGTCAGGCCGAAGGCTGGCCAAGCCGCATTGCTGCTGTCATTTCTAATCGGCCCGATGCGGCCGGACTTGAATTTGCCGCCTCGCACGGCATTGCCACTGCGGTGGTTGACCACAAGGCGTTTCCCGATCGCGACAGCTTTGATGCCGCTCTGGCGCAAGTCATCGACGGCTTCTCGCCAGACCTGGTGGTGCTGGCCGGTTTCATGCGCATCCTCACGCCGGGCTTCGTCAAGCACTACGCCGGGCGCATGCTGAACATCCATCCTTCGCTGCTGCCATGCTTCCCCGGTCTGCATACGCATGAACAGGCACTGGCCATGGGCGTGAAAGTGCACGGCGCGACCGTCCATTTTGTGACCGCCGAGCTGGACCACGGCCCGATCGTCTTGCAAGCCGCCATCGAAGTGCGCCAGGACGACACGCCGAAGACGCTCGCTGCACGCCTGTTGACGCAGGAACACGTGATCTATCCGCGTGCCGTGCGCTGGTTTGTGGAAGGGCGCCTGCGCGTTGAGCAAGGCGTGGTGCGCGTGTCGCCCGATGCGTCGCAGCTTGTGATTGGCGGCGAAGGCCGGGAGGCAGCATGAGTCAGGATCGTCAACGCCCGCGCAACGGTGGAGCCAGCAACAAGCGTTCGGGTTCCGGTGGTGGCGGTTGGTATCGCGCGCCGCAGGGCAAACCGGCACCCCGCAGTGCTCCGCGCCCTCGCACGGGCGTGCACGGCAGCCACCTTGAGCATCTGGACAAGGTGCTCGCGCGCCTGCTGCACTTTGCTGCGCCGGCCGACATGGTCGTCAGCCAGTACTTTCGCGAGCATCACGAACTTGGCCACCGCGAGCGCGGCATCATCGCCGAGGCGGCCTTTGCCGTCTTGCGCCGCAAGACCGAATTCGGCCAGTTTGCTGAGAGCGGTACGGGCCCGGCGCGTCGTCGCCTGGTGCTGCTTGGCCTGCTGCAGACTGCGGGTCGCGAGGCCATCGCTCCGTTCCTGAACCCTGCTGAAGCAGAGTGGCTAGACCGTTGGGAACTCCGCGATCGCGCTGCCCTGGCGCCGCGCGTGCGCGCCAACTTGCCGGATTGGCTGTTCGACGCGCTGGTCGCGCAGCACGGCGCCGACTTTACCGAGGCGCTGGCGCAGGCATGGTTGACGCCCGCACCGCTGGACCTGCGCGTCAACACGCTCAAGGGCGATCGTGATGCGGTGATGGCCACGCTGGCTGAAGCCGGCATTGAGGGCGCTGCGGCGCCGCTGTCGCCGGTGGGCATTCGCCTGGCCGGCAAGCCCGCGCTGAACAAGCTGGAAATCTTCACCAACGGTACGGTGGAGGTGCAGGACGAGGGCAGCCAACTGCTGTGCCAATTGCTGGCGCCGAAGCGCGGCGAGATGGTGGTCGATTTCTGCGCCGGCGCGGGCGGCAAGACGCTGGCGATTGGTGCAGCGATGCGCTCCACGGGGCGGCTGTACGCCTTCGACGTATCGGAAAAACGCTTGTCGAATCTGGGCCCGCGCTTGGCGCGCAGTGGTTTGTCGAACGTGCACCCGAGCCGCATCGACAGTGAGCACGACGCCAAGGTCAAGCGCCTGGCTGGCAAGATCGATCGCGTGCTGGTCGATGCGCCCTGCAGCGGCTTGGGCACGCTGCGCCGTAATCCGGACCTGAAGTGGCGCCAATCCGCGCAGGCGGTGGAAGAGATGTCGGCCAAGCAGCAGTCGATCCTCACGTCTGCCGCGCGGCTGTTGAAGCCGGGTGGCCGCCTCGTCTATGCAACCTGCAGTGTGCTCGCGCGCGAGAATCAGCAGGTGGTCGAGCAATTCCTGGCGGCGCATGAAGACTTCGTGCTCGTACCTGCTGGTGAGGTGCTGGCCGCGCAGAAGATTGCGCTCGACATGGGCCCGTACCTGGAGCTGTATCCGCAGGTACACCAGACCGACGGCTTTTTCGCAGCCGTGCTGGAGCGCCGCGCATGATGGGGCGCCGATGGGGTTGGCTGCTGGCTGCCGTGCTGGCGTTCGGTGCTAGCGGTGTTACCCAGGCGCGCAACACGCCGCCGGTGCTGCCGGCTAAGGGTACGGTGCAGGCCGCGTTCACGCCGGACGATGACATCGAAGGCCTGCTGGCCGACGCCATCGACGAGGCGCGCGAGCAAGTGCTGGTGCAGGCGTATCTGCTGTCGAACAAGGCCATCGTACGTGCGCTGCTGGCAGCGCATCAGCGCGGTGTCGATGTGCGCGTGCTGGCCGACCGTGAGCAGATGATGCGCTCCAACGGCAGCCGCGTGCCCGAGATCGCCAACGCGGGCATCCCGGTCTGGTTGGAGGTGCGTTACAAGAACGCGCACAACAAGGTCATCGTGATCGACTCGCGTGGCGCGCACCCCGTGCTGGTGACCGGCAGCTTCAACTTCACGCAGACCGCGCAACGCGGCAACGCCGAAAACGTGTTGATCGTGCGTGGCGATGCCGACCTCGCGCAACGCTACGGCGCCAACTGGCAGAAGCACGTGGGCGACGCGTTGCCGTATCGCGCCCAATGAGCGAGCCCAACGGGGGTTTGCAATAACCGGTCGTTTCAATGGATGGATTGCCGCTGAACCTGAACCACGTCGCGCTGGGCCACATGATCGGTGACATCGTCTCCGACCTTGGTGGCCCGCGCTTCATCTGGCAACTGGGCGTGCTCGTGTTGCTGCTGGGCGCTGCGTGGCTGCTCGCCGGGCCGATCGTGCGGCGCTTGCATGCCCGTCATGTCAACGACACGTTTGCGCTGCGCTTTGCGTGGTCGAGCCTGGAGCGCGCGATGTTCCCGCTGATCGGCTGGCTGCTGGTGCTGGGCGCGCGCTACGCACTGGTGGGCACCATGCCAATCAGTGTGTTCCGGCTGGCCGCGGTGCCGCTGTTTGGCCTGGCGATGCTGTACCTCGCGTTTTATGTGCTGCGGCGCGTGCTGTCCGCCAACGGCGAGCTGCACGGTATGCTGGTGCTGGTCGAACGCGTGCTGACCACGCTGATGTGGATTGGCATGGTGCTCTACGTGCTCGGCGTGCTGGGCGACGTGGTCGATTACCTGGACGGCGTTCGTTTTGCCGTGGGCGGCAAGCAGAAGATCAGTCTGGCGGCCATGCTGATGGGCGTGGTGTGGATTCTGCTCACCGTGCTGGTGGCGATGTGGTTCGGCTCATGGCTGGACAATCGCATCACGCGCGCCACGGCGCTCGACGCCAACCTCAAGGTCGTGCTCTCGCGCGTGGCCAAGGCGATGCTGCTGCTGGTTTCGCTGCTGCTGAGCCTGTCGCTGGTGGGCATCGACCTGACAGTGCTGTCGGTGTTTGGCGGTGCGCTGGGCGTGGGCCTCGGTTTGGGCCTGCAGAAGATCGCCAGCAACTATGTGTCGGGCTTCATCATCCTGCTCGAGCGCTCGCTCAAGCTGGGCGACCAGATCACGGTCAGCACCTACACCGGCATCGTCACGCAAATCCGTACGCGCTACACCGTCGTCCGCAACGGGGACGGCGATACGCTGGTGCCAAACGAGCTGATGGTCGCGCAGGCGGTGCAGAACCATAACGAACGCGGCACCGTGCGGGTGGCCGTGCGCGTGCAGGCATCGTATGCGGCAGATCCGGAGACCGTGCTCGCGCTGCTGGTGCAATGCGCCGAAGGTGTTTCGCGTGTGCTGGCCGATCCGGCGCCCGCGGCGTTCATGGTGCTGTTTGCCGACAGCGGCATCGAGTATGAACTGGGGGTGTGGATCGCTGACCCGCATAACGGCAAGCTCGGCGTGCAATCTGAGTTGAACCGCGCGATCTATCGTCGCTTCAAGGCGGAGGGGATCGAGATTCCGTATCCGCAGCGCGAAGTCCGGATGCTAGGGCCGATCGCGCTCCAACGTGGTGCGCCGGGTGATGTTGGCGCCGCTTCAGAGGGCGCTTCCTCGCCGGCCTAGCACACGTCAGAAGGGAACGGTGCTCGCTTGTTCTGGGTCAAACTGACGGTTTTCCCCCATGGATTAGAGGGGGTATTCGGTTAGAATGCTAGTTGATCCCACGAAGGAAGAGACGGTGCCGTCGCAATGGCTTTCAGCTTGCGGCAAAGCGCCGCGAATGGCTTGCATTGCGCAGGGCGGAGGTCACATGACAGGCACGGCTGAAAGCCTGCCGATGTGATGCGCAAGCCAGGTATCGACACGCTCGATGCCGGATTCCCCGCCAAGACGACCCCGCTGTTGCGTGCATGTGACAGCGGATGGCCTGACGAAGCAGCGCCGTCACTCCCGACCTAGGCTGCTTCAATCACCCCGAGTTGACCACGGAGAACACTTTGATCGACTCCATTCTGAATTTCCTTGCCAACGGCACCCTTGACTGGGCGTGGTGGCAAATCCTGATTTTCACGCTGGTGGTGACGCACATCACCATCGCCAGTGTCACGATTTTCCTGCACCGTTGCCAAGCGCACCGCGCACTGGATCTGCATCCGATTCCGGCTCATTTCTTCCGTTTCTGGCTGTGGCTGACCACCGGCATGGTCACGCGTGAATGGACCGCTATCCACCGCAAGCACCACGCCAAGTGCGAAACCGAAGATGATCCGCACAGCCCGCAGACGCGAGGCATCCGCAAGGTGCTGCTGGAAGGCGCCGAACTGTATCGCGCTGAAGCCAAGAACCAGGAAACTATCCAGAAGTTCAGCCACGGCACGCCGGACGACTGGATCGAGCGCAACCTGTATTCCAAGTTCACCTGGCAGGGCGTCGGCCTGATGCTGATTCTCGACGTGCTGATGTTCGGCGCAGCCGGTCTGACGGTGTGGGCCGTGCAGATGCTGTGGATTCCGGTCAATGCTGCCGGCATCATCAACGGTCTGGGCCACTACTGGGGCTACCGCAATTTCGATTGCGAAGACGCTTCGACCAACGTGTCGCCGTGGGGCATCATCATCGGCGGCGAAGAGCTGCACAACAATCACCATACGTACGCCACGTCGGCCAAGTTCTCGGTCAAGTGGTACGAATTCGACATCGGTTGGGGCTACATCCGCGCGCTGGAAATCGTGGGCTTGGCCAAGGTGAAGAAGGTGGCGCCCAAGGCCCGTTTTGTTGATGCCAAGCCGGTCGACCAGAACACGCTGGAAGCCATCATCGCCAACCGTTATGACGTGATGGCGCGTTACGCCAAGACCGTCAAGACCGCCTACCGCCAGGAACTGGCCAAGCTGAAGGCATCGCGGGATACGGAATACCGTGCGCTGAAGCCGGCGCGCAAGTGGTTCCATCGCGACGAGGCCAAGCTCGGCGCACCACAGCGCGAGCAGCTCTCGCAAATCGTGTCGGATCACTCGTCGCTGCACACTTTCGTGGAAATGCGCCGCGAGCTGGGTGCCCTGTGGAGCCGCTCGAACGCCACGCGCGAGCAACTGCTGCACCAACTACAGGACTGGTGCAAGCGCGCTGAGGAAAGCGGCATCCATGCACTGCAAGAATTTGCCGTGCGCCTGCGCCGCTACGCCTGATTGTTCTGTTTCATAGGTGAAGCCCCGCTCCCCAGCGGGGCTTTTCTTTTGGGTAAACTGCCCCCATTCACATTTTTAACAGGTCGCGACAACGTATCGCGGCACGAGTCCTCCTCACACGCCGTCCGCTTTCATTGCCGCGCCAGCTTTTCTGGCGCTGTGCCGGACGGGGAGACCACCATGGAAACCCACATCAAGACGGTTGAATTTGAGCGCCCGGACATGCTCGCCGAGGCGCAATCTGGCGCTAGTTGCGTCGCCCACGCCTGGGCCAAGGTGCCGCCCGTGCTGTCGCGCGAGGAACGCAACGCACTGAAGACCCGCATCAAGCGCCTGCTCAAGGAGCGCGAGGCCGTGCTGGTCGCGCATTACTACGTCGATGCCGACCTGCAAGACTTGGCCGAAGAGACCGGCGGCTGTGTGTCCGACTCGCTGGAGATGGCGCGTTTTGGCCGTGACCATTCGGCCAAGACGCTAGTGGTGGCGGGCGTGCGCTTCATGGGCGAGACGGCCAAGATCCTGAGCCCCGACAAGACGGTGCTGATGCCAGATCTGGACGCAACGTGCTCGCTCGACCTGGGCTGCCCGCCGGACGAATTTGCGGCGTTCTGCGATGCGCATCCGGATCGCACCGTCGTCGTCTATGCCAATACCAGTGCCGCTGTGAAGGCTCGGGCGGATTGGATGGTGACGTCCTCCATCGGCCTGAAAATCGTGCAGCACCTGCATGCGCAGGGGAAGAAGATCCTGTGGGCGCCGGATCGGCACCTCGGCAGCTATATCCAGAAGCAGACCGGCGCCGACATGCTGATGTGGCAGGGCTCGTGTCTGGTGCACGACGAATTCAAGGGTGTGGAACTGGACTTGCTGCGCGCGGAACACCCGAACGCGAAGATCCTCGTGCACCCGGAGTCGCCGGAATCGGTGGTGGCGCAGGCGGACGTGGTTGGCTCGACGTCGCAGTTGATCGCGGCAGCGCAGTCCCTGTCGGCCAAGGAGTTCATCGTGGCGACGGACAACGGCATCCTGCACAAGATGCGCATGGCCGCGCCCGGCAAGCATTTCATCGAGGCACCGACGGCCGGCAACAGCGCCACCTGCAAGAGCTGCGCGCATTGCCCGTGGATGGCGATGAACGCGCTGACCAATCTGGCCGAGGTGCTGGAAACCGGTCGCAACGAAATTCACGTTGATCCGGCCATCGGTAAGCAAGCCGTGGTCTGCATTGACCGCATGCTCGACTTTGCCGCTAAGGAGAAGGCCGCAGTTCGCCCCCAAGGGGATTTGGCCGCCAATGCACAACTCTTTCAAGGAATCGGCCCGGCATGACGGCGACTCACATCAACCCGGGCGCCACGCAGGCGATTTTTGATAGCTTTGGCCCCTCGCTGCGCGAGGCGTTGGCCGCGAACGTGGCCGCTGCGATTGCCGAGGATGTCGGCACGGGGGATCGTACCGGCTTGCTGGTCCCCGCCGACCGCCATGCGCGTGCGCGTGTGATCGTGCGCGAGCACGCCGTACTGTGCGGCACGCCGTGGTTCGATGCGTGCATGCGCGCCGTCGACCCGACGCTACGCGTGACGTGGCGCCAGCAAGAGGGCGATCGCATGGCGCCCGATTCGGTGGTGTGTGAGATCGAAGGTCCGGCGCGCTCGCTGCTGACCGCCGAGCGCCCGTCGCTGAACTTCCTGCAACTGCTGTCCGGTGTGGCGACGACCACGTCGCGCTATGCGGAGGTCATTGCCGGTACGCGCGCCCGCGTGCTCGACACGCGCAAGACGCTGCCGGGTCTGCGCCTCGCGCAGAAGTACGCTGTGCAGATCGGTGGCGGCGAGAACCAGCGCTTGGCGCTGTACGACGGCATCCTGATCAAGGAAAACCACATCGCGGCCGCGGGTGGCGTGACAGCAGCGCTGCGTGCAGCGCAGGCGCTGGATGCGGGCGTGCCGATTCAGGTTGAGGTGGAGACGCTCGCGCAGCTCGATGAAGCGCTGACGGCGGGCGCCACGTCCGTGCTGCTCGATAACTTTGATACGCCTGCGATGCGCGAGGCCGTGCGGGTGACGGCGGGTAGGGCGCTGCTGGAGGTGTCCGGCGGCGTGAATATCGATACGATCCGCGCGTTTGCCGAGACGGGCGTGGATCGCATCTCCGTTGGCGCGCTCACGAAGGACGTGCGCGCAACCGATTATTCGCTGCGGATCGTGGAATAAGCGGTCGAGTCACGCCTAGCGTTTGCGCGCGATCTGCCGATGGGTCGGCTGCATGACCGTTGGCAGTGCTTTCGGCAGGGTCTCAGGGTAGTCGCGCGAGAAATGCAGGCCGCGGCTTTCATGCCGTGACAGCGCGCTGTCGACGATGAGTGAGGCCGCCTCGACCAGGTTACGCAGCTCCAGCAAGTCGTGCGTCACGCGGAAGTTGGCGTAGTACTCGGTAATCTCCTCGCGCAGCAGCGCAATGCGGTGCTGCGCGCGCTCCAGCCGCTTGTTCGTGCGCACGATGCCGACGTAATTCCACATCATGCGACGCAGCTCGTCCCAGTTGTGCGACACGACGACTTCCTCGTCGGCGTCCGTCACGCGGCTTTCATCCCATGCGGGAATCGGGATCGGCGTCGGCGTCGATTGCGGTTGCGCGAGGATGTCTTCCGCGGCGCCACGCCCGATCACCATGCATTCCAGCAGCGAGTTGCTTGCCAGGCGGTTGGCGCCGTGCAGGCCGGTGTAGGCCGTTTCGCCCACAGCATACAGGCCGGCGATATCCGTGCGGCCCAGATGATCCGTGACGACGCCGCCGCATGTGTAGTGCGCCGCCGGCACCACCGGAATCGGCTCGCGAGTGATGTCGATGCCCAGTTCCATGCAGCGCGCCATGATCGTCGGGAAGTGTTCCTTCAGGAATTCTGGACTCTGGTGGCTGATGTCGAGGTAGACACAGTCCAGGCCGCGCTTCTTCATTTCGAAGTCGATGGCGCGAGCAACAATGTCGCGCGGGGCCAGCTCGGCCCGTTCGTCATGCGCGGGCATGAAGCGCGTGCCATCGGGCAGGATCAGCTTGCCGCCTTCACCGCGCACGGCCTCGGTAATCAGGAACGACTTTGCGAACGGGTGGTACAGGCACGTCGGGTGGAACTGGATGAACTCCATGTTCGCCACGCGGCAGCCCGCACGCCACGCCATGGCGATGCCGTCGCCGCTGGCCGTGTCCGGATTCGTCGTATAGAGGTAGACCTTGCCTGCACCGCCCGTGGCCATCACCGTCTGGCTGGCAGTGAGTGTCTTGACGTGGCCCGACGCAACGTCGAGCACATACAAGCCATGGCAGCGCATGCCGGGCAGGCCAAGTTTCGCATCGGTAATGAGGTCGATCGCGAAATGGTCTTCCAGCAGCGTGATGTTCGGGTGATTGCGTACCTTTTCCACCAGCGTGGTCACCACGGCATGGCCGGTAGCGTCTGCGGCGTGAATGATGCGGCGGTGGCGGTGACCACCTTCGCGCGTCAGGTGGAAGCCAAGTTCGGCCTGTTCATCGCGCGTAAAGGGCACGCCGTGGCCGATCAGCCATTCGATCGCCTCGCGTCCGTTCTCGACGATATAACGGGTGGCCGCCTCATCGCACAGGCCCGCGCCGGCGATGAGCGTGTCGTCGACGTGCTCGTCATGGCTGTCGCCCGAATCGAGCACCGCGGCAATACCGCCTTGTGCCCAATCGCTGGCGCCTTCTGGCAGGCTGCGTTTGCTGATGACGACCACACGGCGGTGATCGGCGAGGTGCAGGGCGACGGTCAGGCCCGCCAGACCGCTGCCGACGACGGCAACATCGAAATTCATGGAAGACGCGAGAGGCTGGGCGGACGCGGCTGCTGGCTAGCGCAGTCGCGTGTCAATCGGAAACATCGGAAAGAGAAGTAGTGTACACCGCGACCCTCACCAAATGACGGGCAACAAAAAACCCGCCTGGAAGCGGGTTTCTGTTGTCGGTCATGCCGACGGAAACAAGACGCGTAGTCTCGCTGTGATGCGCGCGAGGATTACTTGATCTTGGTTTCCTTGTAAGCGACGTGCTTGCGGGCGACGGGATCGAACTTCATGATCTCCATCTTTTCCGGCTTGGTGCGCTTGTTCTTGGTGGTCGTGTAGAAATGACCCGTACCTGCGGTCGATTCCAGCTTGATCTTGTCGCGTCCGCCTTTGCTGGCCATGATTTAACTCCTAATTAGACTTCGCCGCGTGCGCGCAGATCTACGAGCACTTCGTCGATGCCTTTTTTATCGATCAGGCGCAGACCGGCGTTCGAGACGCGCAGGCTCACCCAGCGGTTTTCGGATTCAACCCAGAAGCGACGGTTCTGCAGGTTCGGCAGAAAACGGCGCTTGGTCTTGTTGTTTGCGTGGGAAACGTTATTGCCGACCATCGGCGCTTTCCCGGTCACTTGACAGACGCGTGCCATGGAGCACTCCTAACTAAATTCGTTGGCTACAGTTTGCGACCGGGCGCTGGGACCAAAACCAAGCGCAGCGCCACTGTAGAGGTGGGACTTCAGCGAAACGCGGATTATACACACAAAACTGCTGGCAAATCAACGAGATCAGTGGATTGCCGTTGAGCAACGCGTCATGCGGCGTCCGCGCTACATCTTGCCGTGTTCCAGAAAGCCGTAGACCGTGGTGCGGCCGATGATCATGTGATCCAGAACGATCACATCGAGCAGTGCCAGCGCGCGACACAACTCGCGGGTCAGGGTGATGTCGGACTCGCTGGGCTCCGCGTGGCCGGTGGGGTGATTGTGGGCCAGGATGACGGCCGCTGCATTGTGATGCAAGGCGCGCTTGGCAATTTCGCGCGGATAGACGCGCGCCTCGGTGAGCGTGCCGCGGAAGAGTTCCTCCCACGCAATCAGGCGATGCCGTACGTCTAGAAAGAGGCAGGCAAACACCTCGTGCGGGCGATGGCCGAGCGTCAGGCGCAGGAAATCCTTCACGCTTTGGGGGGATTCGAAGGTCTGGCCGTGGGTGATGTCCTCTTTGAGGGCGCGGCGGGCGACTTCCAGCAGCGCGTGCAATTGCGCGTATTTGGCTGGACCCATGCCGTTGATCGACGAAAACTCCTGCTGGGAGGCGTGGCAGAGCCGCCCCAGCGAGCCGAAGTGCGTCAATAGTTCGCGCGCGAGATCGACCGCGCTTTTGCCGGGCATGCCGACCCGCAGGAAGATGGCCAGCAGCTCCGCATCGGAGAGCACGGCAGGGCCGTGGGCGAGCAGTTTTTCACGGGGCCGCTCGTGGGCGGGCCAGTCGACGATTGCCATAAAGGGGAGCGAGAATGGAAAAGCCCTATTGATATAGGTGTGCGGCAGGCGCCGCGCCTGCGGCCGCCGGAAGGGCTGACGTACAATAACGGGTTACTTTTTGGTCAAGCAGGTTGAGCGTGCAAAATTTGGTGAACGAGGCGTCCACGGCGACGTCAGGCGATGCAGGCAAGGTGGTTGGCCCGGATTCCTTTCTGACGCTGCACTACCGCATCGCGCTGGAAAACGACACGGATATCGTGACGACCTTCGGCGAAAAGCCGGCCACGCTGTTGCTGGGCCACGGCCAGATGGCGCCGACGCTGGAGCAGGCGCTGCTGGGCATGCGTGAGGGTGAGCGCACGACGTTCCGCCTGGCGCCTGAGCATGCATTTGGCCCGCGCAATCCGGAACTCCTGCAACGTGTGTCGCTGGCCACGCTGCGCGAGAACTCCTCGTTTGAAGAGGACTACCAGCCGGGCGATCTGGTTGAGTTCAACGCGCCCAGTGGCGGCAAGTACGCCGGCGTACTCAAGGAAGTCGGCGAGACCTCCGCGCTGTTCGATTTCAACCACCCGCTGGCCGGTCAGACCATCGTGTTTGAAGTCCAGCTGATCGGCATTCTGTAATGAGCAACGCTGTGACCGCCCCCATCGATCCTGTCACCCAAGCCGACGCCGAAGTCCTGCTCGCGCAGCCGCGTGGCTTTTGTGCCGGTGTGGATCGCGCCATCGAGATCGTCGAGCGCGCACTCGAGCTGTTTGGCGCGCCCATCTACGTGCGCCACGAGATCGTGCATAACGCCTACGTAGTGAGCGATCTGCGCAACAAGGGCGCGGTGTTCGTGCAGGAGTTGGATGATGTGCCGGTGGGCGGCACCGTCATCTTCAGCGCGCATGGCGTGTCGCGTGCGGTGCGCGAGGCGGCCGAGGCGCGCGGCCTGCGTGTGTTCGATGCGACGTGCCCGCTAGTGACGAAGGTGCACGTTGAAGTCTCGAAGATGCGTGCCCAGAGCTTCGAAATCATCATGATTGGCCACAAGGGCCATCCTGAAGTGGAAGGCACGATGGGCCAGGCCAACGACGGCATGTTGCTGGTCGAGTCCGTTGAGGATGTCGCGCATCTTGTGGTGAAGGACCCGGGCCGCCTGGCGTATGTCACGCAGACCACGCTGTCGGTCGATGAGACGCAAGAGATCGTGGCCGCCATCAAGGCGCGCTTCCCGGCCGTGCACGAGCCGAAGAAGCAGGACATCTGCTATGCCACGCAGAATCGCCAGGACGCGGTGAAGTTCATGGCGCCGCAAGTGGAAGTGGTGATCGTGGTCGGCAGCCCGAATAGCTCCAACTCCAACCGGCTGCGCGAACTGGCCGAGAAGCTGGGGGTACCTGCCTATATGGTAGATACGCCGGAACAGGTGAAACCCGAGTGGTTGGCTGGCAAGCGCCGTGTCGGTCTGACGGCGGGCGCCTCGGCGCCGGAAGAGCTGGCCCAGTCGATTGTCGACCGGCTCAAGGCATTGGGCGCGCGCACGGTACGCCCGCTGGACGGTATTCAGGAAAACATGTCCTTCCCCCTTCCGAGGGGACTTCAAATCAATTGAATGCCTTTATGTAAATGCCCACTTAACAACAAAAAAGAAGTGCACAAAGACAGTGCGCCCTAATGCGGTGCATAAAGCGCTTTTTGACCATCGCCGGCCACTCTAACCAGAGTGGCCGTTTCATTTTGTGCATTGCAAAAACGGCTTCAATGCCCGCGAAGCCTTGATTTACCGTGCATATCGCCCGCCAAGCCGCATGGCTACAGGGTTTCCCCTAGTCTGGCACGCTTCTTGTTATCACCATTCGCCTATCGCGAATGCCTGCGCGAAATGACGCCTGTTTGGGCATTGGGGAAAGCCCGTAAAACGGCGTGATTACGGTAAAAATCGTTGTTGCGACGCGTATTGCATCCGCAAAAAAAGGGGATACAATTCGCGCGTTTCAAATTGAAACAATTCGGCGCGGGGGGAGCGGCCGGGAGGCAGGACGCTCTCCTTGCTCTTGCGAGATCTAGGAGATCACTCATGCAAATTAAGTTTGCCAAAGTTCTGCCGCTTGCGGCTGCCGTGGCACTCGTAGCAGCTTGCGGTAAGAACGAGGAAAAGCCCGCAGACCAAGCTGCTGCACCTGCAGCAACGTCGGCCCCGGCCGCCGCTGCCGGTGGTGGCGAGACCGTCGTCAAGATCGGTCATGCTGCACCGCTCACGGGCGGGATTGCCCACCTTGGCAAAGACAATGAAAACGGCGCACGTCTGGCCGTTGAAGAGGCCAACAAGGAAGGCCTGACCATCGACGGCAAGAAGATCAAGCTGGAGCTGGTCGGTGAAGACGACGCGGGCGATCCGAAGACCGGCACCGCCGTGGCGCAGAAGCTGGTTGACGAGCACGTTGTAGCTGTTGTTGGCCACCTGAACTCGGGCGTTTCGATCCCGGCCTCGAAGATCTACAGCGATGCAGGCATCGTTCAGATCTCGCCGTCGTCGACCAACCCCGACTACACCAAGCAAGGCTTCAAGACGACCTACCGCGTGGTTGCGACCGACGCGCAGCAAGGTCCGGCACTGGCGAACTACGCCGCCAAGACCCTGGGCGCCAAGAGTGTGGCTATCGTTGACGATGCCACCGCCTACGGTAAGGGCCTGGCCGACGAGTTCGAGAAGACTGCGAAGGCCAGCGGCGTGAACGTCGTGGCACGTGAAGCCACCAACGACAAGGCGACCGACTTCAAGGCCATTCTGACCAAGATCAAGGGCAAGAAGCCGGACGTGATCATGTACGGCGGTATGGATGCCACCGGTGGTCCGTTCGCCAAGCAGGCCAAGGAACTGGGCATCACGGCCAAGATCGTTGGCGGCGACGGCGTGTGTACCGACAAGGTTGCTGAACTGGCTGGCGACGCCATCGACAACATCGTCTGCTCGGAAGCAGGCCTGGCGTTGTCGAAGATGGAGAAGGGCGCAGACTTCGAGAAGAAGTACCAAGCGCGCTTCAACACGCCGGTGCAGATCTACGCACCGTTCACGTATGACGCTGTCAACGTGATCATCGACGCGATGAAGCGTGCCAACTCGACCGATCCGGCCAAGATCCTGGCTGCCATGCCGGCAACCAACTACAACGGCGTGATCGGCAACATCGCGTTCGATGCCAAGGGTGACCTGAAAGAAGGTTCGATCACCCTGTACAACTACAAGGACAAGAAGAAGAGCGTTCTTGACGTTGTGAAGATGTAATCGAAGGGTTACCGCCCTAAAAACGGCACCGCGCCTACCCTAGCGGTGCCGTTTTTTATAGCCTCGCCAGTTACACAAGGCCCTCACCATGGGCGCGTTCGGCAGGCCGCTTACCAGCAACCTCACCTTACCCATCCGATTGATCGCATACCTTGCGGGCACGCCACAGCGTCGTCTACAACAAAGCAAGGCATAGCAGGAGCTGTTCTCATGGATATCTTTATCCAGCAGATCGTGAACGGTCTGGTGCTCGGCAGCATTTACGCGCTGATCGCACTTGGCTACACCATGGTCTACGGTATTCTCGGCATCATCAACTTCGCCCACGGCGATGTCCTGATGGTCGGTGCAATGTCCGCGTTGACCGCCATCAACTTCCTCCAGAAGTACTTCCCCAATCTGCCTGACTGGCTCACGCTGGTTTTCGCGCTGCTGTTTGCGATGCCGGTTTGCGCCATCGTTGCGTACACCATCGAACGGGTCGCCTACCGACCGCTGCGCAATGCGCCGCGTCTGGCGCCGCTGATCACCGCCATTGGCGTGTCGATCGTGCTGCAGACCCTGGCCATGATGATCTGGTCGCGTAACCCGCTGACCTTCCCGCAGTTGCTGCCTTCGAGCCCGATTGATATCGGCTCTACGGGCGCAACCATCACGGGCAAGGAAATCGTCATCATCGCGGTGTCGATCCTGGTGATGGTTGGGCTGATCCTGCTGGTCAACCGCACCAAGCTCGGCCGCGCCATGCGTGCGACCGCCGAGAACCAGCGTGTGGCAGGCCTGATGGGCGTCAACCCGAACTTCGTGATCTCCGCCACGTTCATGATCGGCGCTGCCATGGCAGCCGTCGCGGGCGTGATGATGGCGACCAACTACGGCAATGCCCACTTCTACATGGGCTTCATCCCTGGCCTGAAGGCGTTTACCGCCGCTGTGCTGGGCGGCATCGGCAACCTGGCTGGCGCCATGGTCGGCGGCATGCTGCTGGGCCTGATCGAAGCACTGGGTGCCGGTTATATCGGTGACTTGACTGGCGGTGTGTTCGGTTCGAACTACCAGGATGTGTTCGCATTCATCGTGCTGATTGGCGTGCTGCTGTTCCGCCCGTCCGGCATCATGGGTGAACGCGTTGCGGACCGCGCATAAGAAAGGGGAGCGCCATGACAGAAACTGCAACCGAATTCAAGGCTCCGAAGAAGACGCGCGCTGCGCTCTACGGCTTCCTGATTCTGGCCCTGTTCGCACCGTTCATCGTCGGTGCCGCAGGTGGTAACTACTGGGTGCGCGTGCTCGACTTCGCGCTGCTCTACATCATGCTGGCCTTGGGCCTGAACATCGTGGTGGGCTTTGCCGGCCTGCTCGATCTGGGCTACATCGCGTTCTACGCGGTGGGCGCGTACATGATGGGGCTGCTGGGCTCGCCGCATCTGACCAACCAGTTCGAGTGGATTCACCAACTGTTCCCCAACGGGCTGCACCTCATCGTCTGGTGGGTGATTCCGCTGGGCGCGGGGCTGGCGGCGTTGTTCGGCATCCTGCTGGGTGCGCCGACGCTGAAGCTGCGTGGCGACTACCTCGCCATCGTGACGCTGGGCTTTGGTGAAATCATCCGCATCTTCATGAACAACCTCGACCGCCCGGTGAACATCACCAACGGTCCGAAGGGCATCAACCTGATCGAGCCGGTCAAGGTCTTCGGTTTTGACTTCTCGAAGCGCCACGACTTTTTCGGCATCCGCTTCGACTCGGTCTACATGTACTACTACCTGTTCGTGATCCTGGCCGCGATCATCATCATCGTGTGCCTGCGCTTGCAGAACTCGCGTATCGGTCGTGCATGGGTTGCCATCCGTGAAGACGAAATCGCCGCCAAGGCGATGGGCATCAACACCCGCAACATCAAGCTCCTGGCCTTTGCGATGGGCGCATCGTTCGGTGGCGTGTCGGGGGCGATGTTCGCATCGTTCCAGGGCTTCGTGTCGCCGGAATCGTTCGTGCTGTGGGAGTCGATCTACATCCTGGCGATCGTGGTGCTGGGCGGTATGGGCCATATCCCGGGCGTGATCCTGGGCGGCATCCTGCTGGTGGGCTTCCAGGAACTGCTGCGTGCCCTGGCCGAGCCGATCCAGAACAAGCTGTTCGGCCATGTGATCGTGGAAGCGGAAGTGCTGCGTCAGTTGCTCTTCGGCCTGGCGATGGTGGTGGTGATGCTGTATCGCCCTGCGGGCCTCTGGCCCTCGCCGCGCAAGGAAGACCGTCCGCAGAAGGCGCGGGTCGGTGGGTTGTCCCGCATCTGATTGGAGGCACGCAACATGAGCAACAACAACGTCCTCCTCTCGATCCGAGGAGTGAGCAAGCGTTTCGGCGGCCTGCAAGCGCTGTCCGACGTGAACCTGGAAATCCGCGAAGGCGAGATCTACGGCTTGATCGGCCCCAACGGCGCCGGCAAGACTACGTTCTTCAACGTCATCACGGGCCTGTATACGCCGGATGCCGGCGACTTCGTGCTGGGCGGCACGCCCTACCAGCCGACCGCTGTGCATGAAGTGGCCAAGGCGGGCATTGCGCGCACGTTCCAGAACATCCGCCTGTTTGGCGACATGACCGCGGCGGAAAACGTCATGGTCGGTCGCCACGTGCGCACCAAGGCCGGCCTGATCGGCGCGGTGTTCCGCACCAAGGCTGCCCGCGAAGAAGAAAAGTCGATCGAAGACTGGGCGTACGATCTGCTGGACTACGTCGGTATCGGCAACTACGCCAACTACACGGCGCGTAACCTGTCGTACGGTCACCAGCGTCGTCTGGAAATCGCGCGCGCCCTGGCCACGCAGCCCAAGCTGCTGGCGCTGGACGAACCGGCCGCCGGTATGAACGCGACGGAAAAGGTCGAACTCCGTGGCCTGCTCGACAAGATCCGTTCCGACGGCAAGACCATCCTGCTGATCGAACACGACGTGAAGCTCGTGATGGGCCTGTGCAACCGCCTGACCGTGCTCGACTACGGCAAGGTGATCGCACAAGGTCTGCCGCACGAAGTGCAGAGCAACCCGGCCGTGATCGAGGCCTACCTCGGCGCATCGGCGCACTGATGCGGAGAAACGGAACGATGAAACCAATGATGTTGAAGATCGACGGCCTGAAGGTTGCCTACGGCGGCATCCAGGCGGTCAAGGGCGTGGATCTGGAGATCCGCGAAGGCGAGCTCGTCACGCTGATCGGTGCCAATGGCGCCGGCAAGACGACCACCATGAAGGCCATCACCGGCTTGCAAGGCTGGGCGGGCGGCGACGTGCAGTATCTGGGCAAGTCCATCAAAGGCGTGCCGAGCTACAACCTGCTCAAGCAGGGCCTGGCGATGGTGCCGGAAGGCCGCGGCGTGTTCGCGCGCATGACCATCACCGAGAACCTGCAGATGGGTGCCTTCACCCGCAACGACGATGCGCAGATCAAGCTCGATATCGAGCGTATGTTCGGCATCTTCCCGCGCCTGAAGGAGCGCGCCAACCAGCTGGCCGGCACGATGTCGGGCGGTGAGCAGCAGATGCTGGCCATGGCGCGCGCGCTGATGAGCCAACCGAAGCTGCTGCTGCTGGACGAGCCGTCGATGGGTCTCTCGCCGATCATGGTGGAGAAGATCTTCGAGGTTGTGCGCGACATCTCGGCGCAAGGCGTGACGGTGCTGCTCGTCGAGCAGAACGCGCGCCTGGCGCTGCAGGCAGCGCACCGCGGCTACGTGATGGACTCCGGTCTCATCACCATGAGCGGCGAAGCCAAGCAGATGCTGGATGATCCGAAGGTGCGAGCTGCTTACTTGGGTGAATGAGTGGGCGAGTAAGTACCATCAAGCGTCATGAGAAAGCCCCGCAATTGCGGGGCTTTTTCTTTGGTGCGCTACGTCAATGTAGCTTGATAGACGTTCGGCCGATGCCGTTGCATGAAGCCGCTGTCGCCGGGCACGTCGGTAAAACCATGCTTGCGATAGAGCCAGTCGGCGCCTGTGGTGACCAGCACCGTGCGGCGCAACGTTTGCAGCTCCGGATGCGCTTGCAGGAAATCCATCAACGCGTGCGAGATGCCCTTGCCGCGCCAATCGGGCAGCACGAACACGTCGCACAGATAGGCAAACGTCGCGCGATCGGTGATGGCGCGAGCGAAGCCAACGAGCTCACCGTGCGTGCCGTCGTCGTTCAGGCAATAGGCCGCTAAGCACAGCGAATTGGCGATCGATCGGTCGAACACTTCGCGCGGCAGGCCGCGGGCCCAATGCGTTTCCTGCGAGAGAAAGCGGTAGATGGAATCCAGCGGGAGCCACGCGGAATCGTCGGACAAAACGATCCCCGTGGCCGGAACAACAAGCATTGCGGCCATGGCAAACCTCAGGGTGGGAAACAGCGGAGGAGGGCGACGCGTTGCGCGCCGCCCTGGGTGATGCGTTGAAGCTTAAGCGTGCGCCTTGAGCAGCGTACGCAGCATGCCGATCATCGTGTCGATCTCTTCGGTCGTCACGTTCAGCGCGGGCATGAAGCGCAGGATGTTCGGACGTGGCGCGTTCAACAGCAGGCCCGTCGGGTTCATTTCGCGTGCAGCTTCGACCAATTGGCCGCCGATGTCCTTGCCGAGCAGCAGGGCGCGCAGCAGACCGTTGCCGCGCTCGCCGCCCAGGCCGAATTCTTCCGACAGTTGCAGCAGTTGCTTGCGCAGGTAGGCGCCGCGCTCTTCGACGCCAGCCAGGAAGCCCGGCGCCAGCAGTTGCTCGATTACCGAGCAGCCGACGGCCGTCATCAACGGGTTGCCGTTGTAGGTGCCGCCCTGGTCGCCGGCTTCGAAGCTCGCCACTTCATCCGTGCACAGCAGGGCCGACAGCGGTACGCCGCCGCCGATGCCTTTGCCCAGCGTCATGATGTCCGGCTCGATGTTCGAGAGCTGGTAGGCGAACAGCGTGCCGCAACGCCCGCACCCGGCCTGCACTTCATCGACGATCAGCAGGATCTTGTGCTTCTTGGTGAGCGCACGCAGTTGTTGCATGAATTCCGGCGTGGCCGGCAGCACGCCGCCTTCACCCTGCACCGGCTCCAACATCACGCCGACGGTGTTATCGGTGATGAGCGCTTCCACCGAAGCGATGTCGTTCAGGATCGCCTTCGGAAAACCCGGCACTTGCGGTGCGAAGATGGTGTCCCAGCCGGCCTTGCCCGACGCGCTCATGGTGGCGAGCGTGCGGCCGTGGAAGCTGTGGTCGAACGTGATGATCTGGAACGCGCCGTTCTTATGCTTCTTGCCCCACTTGCGCGCGAGTTTGATGGCGCCTTCGTTGGCCTCGGCGCCGCTGTTGGCGAAGAACACCTTATCGAAGCAGCTATGCGCGGTCAGCAGACCGGCCAGCTTGGCCATCGGCTCGTTGTAAAAGGCGGGGCTCGGGTTGATCAGCTTCTTGGCCTGCGCGTTGAGCGCTTCAATCATGCCGTCGTTGGAGTGGCCGAGGCAATTGACGGCCCAGCCTTGCACGAAGTCCAGATATCGCTTGCCGTTGTGATCCGTCAGCCACGAGCCCTTGCCTTCGGTGAAGACGATCTCGGGCCGGTTGGTGATGTACATCAGGGACTGGACGGGGTAGTCAGCAAACGCCATGGCAAAGCTCCAGAAAAAGGCGGCAGGAAGATGAAAAAATCGAAAAGCGCTGATTGGAAAAAGACAAAGGCCACGGGGGTTGCCCCGTGGCCTTGTGATCGTCGAATCCTGTGAACCCGATATGCAATCAGCAGACAGCCGCGCGGCTTCCCGGAGGGAGCAACGTACGGCGGCGTCGGAGGTGCAGAGCTTGGTTCATAAGGCGCAAGAATAAGACGGATGCCAAGTCAAGTCAAAACGAAATTTTGACGCTCTTTGGATTTGTGCAACGTCAGCCCGCCGGGTGCAGGTCGGCTTCCGAGGTGAACGAATCCGCGAAGAAGGCGTCCGGGTGCATCTTGCATTGAGCGGCGAAGTCCGCGCGAGCTGAATTGATCACGACCGGCGCGCCGCAAGCGTACACCTCGTGGTTCGACAGATCGGGGTAATCGGCCATCACCGCTTGGTGGACGAAGCCGGTTCGGCCGGTCCAGGCGTCTTCGGGCAGGGCGTTGGAGACCACCGGCACGTATGTGAACCCAGGGATCGTGCGGGCCCATTCCTCAGCCTTCGCGTGCATGTACAGGTCTTGCGGGCGGCGGCCGCCCCAGTACAGCGTCATCGGGCGCGTGCTGCCAATGAATTGCGCATGCTCGACGATGGCCTTGATGGGTGCGAAACCCGTGCCCGAGGCCAGCAGGATGATCGGCTTGTCGGACTCTTCACGCAGGAAGAAGCTGCCCAGCGGCCCCTCGAAGCGCAGGATGTCGCGCTCCTTCATGGCCGGTGCGCCTTCCTTGGCGCCGAAGACGTAGTCGGTGAATGCGCCGCCCGGCATGTGGCGGATGTGCAGTTCGATCGGACCTTCTTCGTGCGGCGGGTTGGCGATCGAGTAGCTGCGGCGCTTGCCGTCGCGCAGGAGGAATTCCACGTACTGCCCGGCCAGAAATTGCATACGCTCGGTGGCAGGCAGTTGCAGCTTGACGATGGTGACGTCCGGCGCAGCCTTTTCCAGCGACGCGACGCGGCAGGGAATCTTCTTGATGGGCACGTCGCCGGCGCCATGCACTTCGCGCACTTCAATGGTGACGTCGGTGGCGGGCGTGGCACAGCAGAACAGCGCGCGGCCTTCGGCCGCTTCCTGGGCGGAGAGCGCGTTGGGCGAGTGGTTGCCCTGGACAATGGAGCCTTCGCGCACGTGGCCCTTGCACGAGCCGCATGCGCCGTTCTTGCAGCCGTACGGCAGGCCGATGCCCTGGCGCAGCGCTGCTGCAAGGATGGTCTCGCCGTCTTCGGCCTGGAACTGGCGGCCGCTGGGCAGCACGTTGATCTGATAAGCCATACTACAATTCCGAATATGTTGAAAAGAGTGTCTGGTCGCCCGTCCGGTCAAGCTATGGCGGCACGCCCGATGATGGGCCGAGCAATCGCCCGGCCATCCAAACCTATGCCACGCCTGGGGCTCCCGCGCGTGCTGATCGTCGGCTGCGGCGATGTGGGGCAACGCTGCCTGACGATACTGCGCACGCGTTTCCGCGTCTTTGCCGTCACCTCGCGCGAGGCGGGGCGCGCAGCGTTGCGAGAAGCCGGTGCCGTGCCTATGATCGCCAATCTGGACGATGCCGCTTCGCTGCGCCGCTTAGGGGGCTTAAGCCCACGCGTGCTGCATCTGGCGCCGCCGCCGACGGCCGGCAACGATGACCCGCGTACCGCCGCGTTGCTGCACAGGCTGGCGCGTCCGGCTCAACTGCCCCGAGCCACAAAAGATCGCATTTTACCCGAGCGGGCGCGCAGGTCTGGTCGCTTGACGGGGCGCTTGAAAACCCGCCTCCAAGCGCATGCGTTTGTGTATGCCAGCACCAGCGGCGTGTACGGTGATGCGGGCGGCGCCTGGGTCGACGAATCCCGCCCGGTGAACCCCACCACCGCCCGTGCGCAGCGCCGCGTGGCCGCCGAGCGCCGCGTGCGCTGGTTTGGCGCGGGCGGCGGCTGGCGCACGTCGATTGTGCGTATTCCCGGCATCTACGCGGCTGAACGTCTGCCAGTTGCTCGGCTGGAACGGGGTACACCCGCTTTGCGCGCGGAAGACGATGTCTACACCAACCATATCCACGCCGACGATCTGGCACGCGCGCTGATTGCCGCGCTGTTCCGTGGGAGGCCGCAGCGCGTGGTGCACGCGAGCGATGCCTCCGAGCTGCGCATGGGCGATTACTTCGATGCCGTCGCTGACGCGCGTGGCTTGCGGCGTCCGCCGCGTATTTCGCGGGCGGAAGCCGTTCAACAGATCGAACCATCGCTGCTGTCGTTCATGAGTGAATCACGCCGGCTGCGCAACACGCGGTTGACGCGCGAGTTGCGTGTGGCGCTGCGCTATCCGACCGTGGCAGATTTTCTGCGCTGCGAGCCTTGAGATGAACGCGCCTGCATCGCACACACCGTCTCTCGCGCCTGCCAGGCGTGTGCGCGCCGTGCGGCTGGCCCTCGTGCTGGTGGGCGCGGCAATCGGGGTGGTGCTGTGCTGGTTTGCCGCCAACACGGTGGCAGGGGCGATGGGGGCGCACGACGTACGGCAGATGGTCGATACGCGGCGCCAACTCGCGGCGCAAGTGGCCGAGGGCATGTCTAGCCAGATCACCGCCGATGTGGCGCTGCTGCGGGCGGTTCCGCAAACGCTTGCGCAGATCGACACCATCCCGCGGGCCGTGGCGCGTGTCGACACGCAACGCTGGAGCCTCATGGACCAGGGCTCGCGCGCCAAAGAGGCGATGTCGCACCAGGAGGTGGTCGACAGTAGCGCATTCCTCAGCACGACCGCGGGCAATCTCGGGCTCGATTACGTGTGGGTGATCGACCAGCGCGGCTATGTGGTGATGGCCAATAACGCGGGCCGCGCCGATTCGTTCGTGGGCGTGCATTCGAGCATGCAGCCCTATATCAAGGAGGCGATGCTGGGCGGCCTCGGTGAGCAGTTCACCGTCGGCCGGGTGACCGGCGTGCCGGGCTTGTTCTTTGCCGCGCCTGTGTATGACAACGGGGGCTACCTTGTTGCAGCGATGGGCATCAAGGTGAGCCTGACGCGTCTGCAGCACTGGGTGTCGCATCCGACCTCTCTGGTGACTGATCCGAACGGGCTGATCATTCTGTCCACTGACACGTCGCTGGTGGGCAAGGCTTTGCCGACGGCGCGCGTGCAGGGCATGAGCCCGAGCGATCGCTACGACGCGTACCGGCGTGTGGATTTCGAGGCGTGGCCGTACCTGCCCACCGCGCAGACGCAGCGCAGCGTGCCCGAGTGGGTGCCTGCGGAGGTGCGCGATGCGCTGGTGTGGCGCGAGGGCAGTGCGATGCCCTCCCTCACGATCTCGCGCAGCGCCAGTGCAGACCTAACCGTCATGGTGGTGGAACCGCTGCCCGCCTGGGGCCAGCACATGGCAACACATGATCGCAATCGCACGATCGCGTTTGTGTTGTTCCTGAGCGTGCTGCTCACCATTGCCCTGGTGGTGTGGTCCTTGGCGCGCGAGCGGCAGCATCACCGCCTGCAGCGTCACCTGAACCAGCGGCTGCAGCGTACCAACAGCGCGCTGGCTAACGAGGCACACTTCGATCATCTGACCGGCGTGCTGACGCGGCGTCGCTTTCTGGCGTTGTTCGACACGGCGCTCATGCGCGCCCACAACCGCAATGAGCCGCTTGTGCTGGTGCTGGCCGATCTGGACCACTTCAAGCGTATCAATGACACATGGGGCCACGCAGTGGGCGATCTCGCGCTGCAGCGCTTCGCATCGCTGGCGACGAGCGTGCTGCGCAGCAGTGATCTGGTGGGCCGCCTGGGTGGCGAGGAGTTCGCCATCGTCATGGGCCGCACCACGCTGGAGGCCGCAGCCGAAGCGGTGGAGCGTCTACGGGCCGCTGTGGCCGAATCCGACGAAACGTTCCCTACCGGGCTGACGATGACCGTCAGCATGGGCATGACCGCCTGCCGGCCGGGCGATACCGCATCGGAGATGCTCAAGCGCGCCGATCTGGCGCTGTATCGCGCCAAGGAAAGCGGGCGCAACCGGCATGTTGCAGGGTGAGCTAGCGTACCCGGCCCGCGCGCCGACGACGCAGTTCCAACTGCGTGCGCGCGCCGGATAACGGCACACGACGAAAGCGCTCGCGGCGCTGCTCCTCATCAAAGAACGCCAGCGACGGCTTGACCAAGTCGCTGCGCGAGACAATGCCCACCAGTTGCCGCGATTGCGAATCCGCCACCACCGGCAGCCGTTCCAATCCATGCACCGCCAGGCGCGTGGCGACAATACGGCAGGTCTCGCCCGGTAACGCCATCACCGGGGCATTGGCGCCGAAGAGTTCAGCAATGGTGAGCGCGCCGCGCGCTTGGCCGGCCAGCATGGCGTCGCGGTCTAGCATGCCGATGAGCGCGTTGCCGCGCACCACAGGAAAAGCGCGGTGGGCCTGCGTGGGGCCGAAGCGCTGGGCCAGGACCTCGGCCACGGACGCTGCGGCATCGATGGTTTGCACCGCGCGCGTCATCACTTCATCGACGGCGTGGCGTTCAAGCGGGTCGACAGCGTATTCGCGATAGATGTGGAAACCGCGCCGCGCGATCTTCTCGGTCATGATCGAGCGCGGCATGGTCAGCACGACAAAGCCATAGGACACCGCAACGGCCAGCAGGATCGGGAGCAGGGCGTTGACATCATGTGTGAGCCCGAATGCGAACACGATGGCGGTGAGCGGAGCGCCCAGCACGCCGGCCAGCATGGCTGCCATGCACACCAGCGGCCACAGGCCCGGATCCCCACCCGGCAGCACAGGGCCGATCAGCACACCCAGGCCCGCCCCCATCATCAAGAGCGGTGCCAAAACGCCGCCGGAGGTGCCCGAGCCCAGCGCGATGACCCAGATGATGGCTTTGACCACCAGCAGCGCCAGCGCCACGCGGATGGCCAAGTGGTTGTGCAGGAGATCGCCGATCACGTCGTAGCCGACACCCAGTGCACGCGGCTCGAAGTAGCCGCCAATGCCGACGGCCAATCCGCCGATGGCCGGCCACCACATCCAATGGATCGGCAGGTGACCGAACAGGTCTTCGGTCTTGTACAGCGCCATCGACAGCGAGCGCGCCAGTGCGCCGCACAGCAGCCCCGCGACCACGCACGAGCCCAGCGCAGGCAGGGTCGCGGGGGCCGTGTCCAGCGGAAACAGCGGCCCGGCATCCAGCACCAGTACGCGCAGAAAACCCGCCACTGCACACGCAATGGCCACAGGCAGCATGCTGCGGGGCCGCCATTCAAACAGCAGCAGTTCCACGGCCAGTAGCAGCGCGGCCACCGGCGTACCAAACACGGCGGTCATGCCGGCCGTCGCGCCGGCCACCAGCAGCGTCTTGCGCTCGGCCGCCGTGAGCTTGAAGAACTGCGCGAACAGCGAGCCGATCGCGCCGCCGGTCATGATAATCGGCCCTTCGGCGCCGAACGGTCCGCCGCTGCCAATCACGATGCCCGATGACAGCGGCTTGAGCACCGCCACCTTGGGTGACATCTTGCTCTTGCCGAACAGAATGGCTTCGATGGCCTCGGGAATGCCGTGGCCGCGGATCTTCTCCGAGCCAAAGCGCGCCATCAGCCCGACGATCAGTCCGCCAAGCAACGGCACCGCGATCACCCACACGCCCAGCGTGTTGGTGGCTGGCGAATGATCCGCCAGCGACAGCGTCTGGAAGAAGAACAGGTTGGTGAAGAAACGGATCAGGTTGAGCAACACCACGGCTGCCAATGTGGCAAATGCCGCAATCACCACCGCCAGCGCGGAGGTGCGGAACAGCGTGGTATCGGTCGCAAAGTCGCGCCGGTGTTCAAGGGTCTGCATGGCGGGCTACAGATCGAGATGGGGAATCTTGAAGGCGCGGCTGAAGGCGGACAGCTCGCTCTGGTGCAGCGCGGCCAGCAGGGCGACGAGGCGATCGCCCTTTTTTGTAAGGTGAACTTCCACCTGTCGCGCGTCGGCGTCGTTAGGGCGGCGCTCGACCAGGTCGATCTCCTCGCAACGCGTCACGAGTGCCGCCGTGCCGTGCGGCGCGGCTTGCAGACGTTCGGCCAATTCACCCACGGTGGCCCACTCGCGGCCGGCAAAACCCTTGATGTGCAGCAGCAACTGATATTGCAGCGGCGTGATCCCCTTGGACTGGATCAGATCTTCAGACGCGCGCAGAAAGCGGCGCAGGTGGTAGCGGAAATCGGACAGGGTCTCGAAATCCTGCTTGGACAACAGACGAGGTGGGGCGGCAGGCATGGTTTGATGGAGCGGTTTCGGCGGAATATATCACAACGTGACATATTTGGCGGCCGCCGTATGCATCACTCGCAGAAACAAAAAGGCCAAGCAGTTGCTTGGCCCTAGGTGGTGGACGGGGTGTGTCAGTGTGGGGGGCGGGGCGGTGGCGTGGTGTTTGGTGCCTGGCACACAGCGGGGGATTCTGCTACCGAGACCGGTCCGCCACAGTGGGGGCACCGCGGTGCGTCGCTGATGTCTGCCGACGGTGCGGAGGGCCGATTGCGCTCCAGCGCCGTCGCAATGAGTTCCGCCCCCATGATGCCGGTCGGGAACGCGATGATGCCGTAGCCGAGCAAGATGGCGCATGACGTAATCAACCGGCCCAGCGGGGTTTGCGGTGTGAGGTCGCCGTAGCCGGTGGTGCTCATCGTTACCGCCGCCCAGTACACACCCACGGGGATGCTCGTGATGCCGTTTTCCGGCCCTTCCACGAGATAGATCACCGTGCCCAGGATGACTACCAACACGAACATGCCGCCGATGAAGACGAAGATCTTGCGGCGTGCGCGGCTGAGCGCGCGAATGAGCGCGTGCCCTTCTTCCAGATAAATCGACAGCCCAAGAATGCGGAACACGCGCAGCAGCCGCAGCAGGCGTACGTCAATCAGCGCGTGCAGGCCGGGGAAGAAAAACGCGAGATAGGTCGGCAACACGGACACCAGGTCGACAATACCGAAGAAGCTGCGCGCATAGGCGATGGGTTTGGGCGCTGTCAGCAGGCGGAACAGATACTCCGCCGTGAACAACAGCGTGAACGCCCACTCGGCCACATACAGTGCATCGCCGTATTGGGCGTGCAAATCCTTCACGCTGTCGGCCATGACGACGAGCACGCTGGCAACGATGAGCGCCAGCGTGGCGAGGTCGAGATTGCGCTGGAATCGCGCGGGGCTGACGGCATCGCTGGCGGCGTGACGCACGATGCTCACGAAACGTCGGAATGATGTCTTCATGCGGGCGACTGTAGGCGACACATGTCGTAGCGCATATCGGAACTGGCTGATTCAGGGTGACGCGGCGGTTGGCCAAAAAAAACCGCTCCGAAGAGCGGCTTCATCAGCAGTGGGGCGCATGGCCCTGCTGCGGGATCAGTCCTCCAGCTGGGATAGGTCGCGCACCGCGCCCTTGTCCGCCGACATGACCAGCTTGGCATAGGCCTTGAGCGCCGCCGACACCTTGCGCGGACGCGCCTTCGCCGGCTTCCAGCCCTTCGCGTTTTGCTCTTCGCGGCGACGCGCGAGTTCTTCATCCGACACAAGCACGTTGATCGTGCGATTCGGAATGTCGATGCGGATCTTGTCGCCGTTACGCACCAGACCGATGGCACCACCCGCAGCCGCTTCCGGCGAGCAGTGGCCGATCGACAGGCCCGACGTGCCGCCCGAGAAGCGGCCGTCCGTCAACAGCGCGCAGGCTTTGCCCAGGCCCTTCGACTTGATGTAGCTCGTCGGGTAGAGCATTTCCTGCATGCCGGGGCCGCCCTTCGGGCCTTCGTAGCGCACGACCACCACGTCGCCCGCCTTGACCTTGTCGGCGAGGATGTTTTCGACCGCTTCGTCTTGCGATTCGGTCACGTGGGCGGTGCCTTCGAATACGAGGATGCTTTCGTCAACACCGGCGGTTTTCACCACGCAGCCGTCGAGCGCGATATTGCCCCGCAGCACGGCCAGGCCGCCTTCCTTCGAGAACGCATGGTCGTTCGAGCGGATGCAGCCTTCAGCCCGGTCCAGGTCCAGGCTCGGCCAGCGCGTGTTCTGGCTGAACGCCACCTGCGTCGGGATGCCAGCCGGGCCGGCACGGTAGAACGTCTGCACAGCTTCATCGGACGTGCGGACGATGTCCCACTGGTCGAGCGCGTCCTTCATCGTGGGGGTGTGCACGGTCGGCACGTCGGTGTGCAGCTTGCCGGCGCGGTCCAGCTCGCCCAGGATGGCCATGATGCCGCCCGCGCGGTGCACGTCTTCGATGTGGTACTTGTTCGTGTTTGGCGCGACCTTGCACAGCTGCGGCACGACACGTGACAGGCGGTCGATGTCGGTCATCGTGAAGTCGATGCCGGCTTCCTGCGCAATCGCCAGCAAATGCAGGATCGTGTTGGTCGAGCCGCCCATGGCGATGTCGAGCGTCATCGCGTTCTCAAACGCCTTGAAGCCAACCGAGCGCGGCAACACGCGTTCGTCGTCCTGCTCGTAATACTGGCGGGCCAGTTCAACGATGCGGCGGCCGGCGCGCTTGAACAGCTGTTCGCGGTCCGCGTGCGTGGCGACCACGGTGCCGTTGCCCGGCAGCGACAGGCCCAGCGCTTCGGTCAGGCAGTTCATCGAGTTGGCCGTGAACATGCCCGAGCACGAACCGCAGGTCGGGCACGCCGAGCGTTCGACTTCCGCCACTTCTGCGTCGGAATACTTGCTGTCGGCGGCAATCACCATCGCGTCGATCAGGTCGAGCTTCTTGATCTCGATCGCCTTGGTGACGGGGTTGGCGAGCTTGGTCTTGCCGGCTTCCATCGGGCCGCCCGACACGAAGATCACCGGAATGTTCAGGCGCATCGCGGCCATCAGCATGCCCGGGGTGATCTTGTCGCAGTTTGAGATGCAGACCATGGCATCTGCGCAGTGCGCGTTGACCATGTATTCGACCGAGTCGGCAATGATGTCGCGGCTGGGCAGCGAATACAGCATGCCGTCGTGGCCCATGGCGATGCCGTCATCCACGGCAATCGTGTTGAATTCCTTGGCGACGCCGCCGGCGGCTTCGATCTCACGCGCGACGAGCTGGCCGAGATCCTTCAAGTGCACGTGGCCGGGCACGAACTGGGTGAACGAGTTGACGACCGCGATGATCGGCTTCTGGAAGTCTTCGTCTTTCATGCCGGTGGCGCGCCACAGCGAGCGCGCACCTGCCATGTTGCGGCCGGCGGTGGAGGTTTTGGAACGGTAGGTGGGCATGGTGGGGTGCTGAAGAAGGTTCAAAACTGAACGGGCCACGCGGATACAGGCCCTCGCGCGCCGGTGCGAACAACCTCTTGAGCCACGCCCGGGCAAAACGTCATTATCCCACGGCTACGGAGGAGCGTTGTGGGTATGCGCCCAATGTGCGCCCAATGAAAAAGCCGCTTCTGCGTGAACAGAAGCGGCTTGGAATCTGGTGCCCGGGGCCGGAATCGAACCGGCACGCCTTGCGGCGGGGGATTTTGAGTCCCCTGCGTCTACCAATTTCACCACCCGGGCAGGTGCGATGAGCCAGCAATTATGCCAGAAGTCTGGCAGACCTCACAAGGCGGGCTCAGCCAATGGTCAATCTGGCTTGTGCGTGTTCTGGGCCTCCAGCACGCGCAGCAGCGACGCCGTATCGTCATATCCCCAGCCATTGGCGACCAGCGTATTGAGTTGAGACGCCACCAGTTCCATCGCGGGCATCTGCAGGCCGAGCTCGTGGGCGATCTCGCGCACGAGGCCGAAATCCTTGTCGTGCAGGCGCGCTTCAATGCCGGCGGCAAAGTTCCGCTCGGCCATCTTTGGCCCCTCCATGTCGAGCATGCGGCTGCCAGCAAAGCCCGGGCTGATGGCCGCCAGCACGCGCGACGGGTCGGTGCCCTGGGCTTGCGCAAACAGCATGGCTTCGGCAATGCCCTGGATGTTGATGACCTGCACGATCTGGTTGCACGCCTTGGCAACCTGGCCCGAACCGTGGCTGCCGATGTGCGTGATCGTAGTGCCAAGCAATTGCAGCAGCGGGCGTACGCGTTCAAGCACTTCCGGCTTGCCACCCACCATGATCGACAGCGTGGCGTTCTGCGCACCCATGGTGCCGCCGGAGACGGGCGCGTCCAGGAATTCCAGGCCAGCCGCTTCCAGCTCGGCCGCAACGCGGCGCGTGGCCACGGCGGAGATCGTGCTGTGGTCGATGCACACCGCGCCACGGGGAGCGCCGTGGATGACGCCGTCCGGCCCCAGTAGCACGCCTTCCACATCGGCGGTGGAGGTGACGTTGGTGAAGATGACTTCGGCGTCGCGCGCGGCTTCGGCAGGCGTGTTAACCGGCTCGGCGCCGATGGCGCGTGCGTTATCGGCGGCTTCGGGGCGACGCACGTAAGCGCGCACGGTGTGGCCGGCGGCAATCAGATGCTGGACCATCGGCGTGCCCATGTTGCCGAGGCCGATGAAGGCAATGCGTGTCATGGCGGGTGTCTCGTTGTCTCTTTACTTCGGGCCGGCGTAGGCGAAGCGGCCATTCTTGATGATGCCCATGACACGCGAGCGCTGGTCGAAGCCCTGGTGATCCTGGGCATTCAGGTTCAGCACGCCGTTGGGCACCGTCAGGTTCTGGGTGGTTTCAAGAGCATCGCGCAGGGCGGCGCGGAAGGCGGGGGTGCCCGGCTTGGCCCCGGTCTTCAGCGCACGGGTCGTGGCGTTGTCGAGCAATTGATAAGCGCCCCAGGCATCGCCGGCAAATTGCGTGACGGTGTTCGCGCCGTACCTGGCTTCGTAGCGGTCAGCAAATTCCATGGCGACCTTCCGCACCGGGTGACTGGCCGGCAACTCGCGCGCCACCACCACCGGGCCAGTCGGGAAGAGCGTACCTTCCACGTCCTTGCCACCCACTTTCAGGAATTCGGTGCTGGCAATGCCGTGTGTCTGGTAGATGCGGCCCTTGTAGCCGCGTTCGACCAGCGTGCGCTGAGGCAATGCGGCTGGCGTGCCGGCCCCGGCAATCAGGATGGCGTCCGGTTTGGCGGCCATCAGCTTGAGCACCTGGCCGGTCACGCTGGTATCCGTACGGGCAAAGCGCTCGTTGGCGACGATTTTCAGCTTGCGCACCTCGGCCAGCTTCGAGAATTCACGCCACCAGCTCTCGCCATACGCATCGGTAAAGCCGATAAAACCGACGGTGCGCACGCCGCTGTCCGCCATGTGCTGTGTCACGAGCGTGGCCATCTGCGAATCGTTCTGCGGCATCTTGAACGCCCAGCGGCGCTTGGCATCCTGTGGCTCGACGATGGACGCCGATGCCGCCAGCGTGACCATCGGCGTCTGCCCCTCGGCCACGGCATCAAGCGAGGCCAGCGCCGTTGGCACAATCGTCGGGCCGACGATGACGTCCACCTTGTCTTCCGCAATCAGCTTGCGCACGTTGCGTACCGCCATCGACGGGTCGGAGGCGTCGTCCAGGATGATGACCTGCGCGCGCTGGCCGCCAATCGTGGCGGGCCACATCTGCACGGTGTTCTTGCTGGGGATGCCGATGGCCGCAGCGGGGCCGGTGGTCGACAGCACTACGCCCACGCGAATGTCGGCTTGGGCGGGCAGGGCGATGGCCGCTGCGCTCGCAAAGAGCGCGAAGCCACACAGCAGGCGACGTCGGGTCGTCATGAAATCTCCGGGAAATTCGGTAAGTTACAGGCGAATCACAGCTCGTACGCTTCGTGATCACCGGACATCAGTTGCTCGACCAGCTTGCGTGTGAGCGTGGGCGCAAACAGTTCGATGAAGGTGTAGACGAAGCCGCGCAAGTACGCGCCCTGCTTGATGCCCAGGTGCGTGACGTTGGTGCCGAACAGGTGCCCGGCCGGAATGGCGCGCAGGTTGCGGTCGCGCTCCGCATCAAACGCCACGCCAGCCACGATGCCCACGCCCAGGCCCACTTCGACGTAGGTCTTGATGACGTCGGCGTCGATGGCCTCGAGCACGATGTCGGGCTTCATCTGCCGCAACTCGAACGCATGGTCGATCTTGGGCCGGCCGGCAAAGTGCTGGTCGTACGTGATGATCGGGTAGCCCTTCAGGTCTTCCAGCGTCAGATGTTGACGCGAGAGCAGGGGGTGATCCGGTGGCGTGACCACCACGTGCTGCCATTGATATCCGGGGATCGAGATCAGATCCTTCACGTGCGACATGCCCTCAGTGGCGATGGCGATGTCGGCTTGGTCGTGCAGCACCATCTCGGCAATCTGCGCGGGCGTGCCCTGCTGAATGGACAGGCGCACCTTGGGGTACTTGCGGGTGAACTCGGCAATCGCCTTGGGCAGCGCGTAGCGCGCCTGTGTGTGCGTGGTGGCGATGGTGAAGTTGCCCTGGTCTTGCGCGGCGTAGTCCTTGCCGACGCGTTTTAGCGTCTCAACCTCTTCCAGCACGCGCTCGACCGAGGCCAGAATGCGCCGGCCGGGCTCCGTGAGACCCCGGATGCGCTTGCCGTGCCGTGTGAAGATGTCGACACCCAGCTCTTCCTCCAGCTCGATGATGGCTTTGGAGACGCCTGGTTGTGATGTATAGAGCGCTTTTGCCGCTTCGGTCAGGTTGAATTTCTGCCGCACGGCCTCGCGAACGAAGCGAAATTGGTGAAGGTTCATGGCTGGCGATCGAATGCGAAGAAAAGCGAGCGATCAGATCGTTACTTATAACCGAGCCCATATAAACAAACAATTTTTTATTGGTTTGGGATATGAGGCCACTTCATTACGATGCTCGAACTTCGTGATAACACGCCCTCACTGTCCCTTTTCCCCCGCGCTATGACGCTCGCCTATACGGTTTCCGGTTTGCTGGTCGGCCTGTTGGTCGGCTTGACGGGCGTGGGCGGCGGTTCGCTGATGACCCCGCTGCTGACGCTGATGTTCGGTTTCTCGCCGGCCACCGCAGTGGGCACTGACTTGGCGTTTGCGTCGCTGACCAAGGGCGTCGGCACGATTGCCCACCGCAGCCATGGCCATATCCGCTGGGACATCGTCAAGCGGCTCTGCCTGGGCAGCCTGCCCGCAGCGCTGGTGACGGTGCTGGTGCTCAAGAGCGTCGGCAACCTGGATGCCGAGTGGATGCACATCATCCGCGTGACGATTGGCGTGTCGGTCATCCTGACGGTAATTTCGCTGTTGTTCCGCCAGCGCGTGCTGGGCTGGCTGGCCCGCAACCCGCGTTACCGTCTGCAAGGCACGGCACTGACCGTGGCCACGGTATTCGTCGGCGTGGTGCTCGGTGTGCTGGTGACGGTGTCGTCCATCGGCGCCGGCGCCGTGGGCGCGACGCTCATCCTGATCCTGTACCCCGAATTGAAGAGCGCCGAAGTGGCCGGCACCGACATCGCTTACGCCGTGCCGCTGACCGCCGTGGCGGGCCTGGGCCACATGTACCTGGGCACGATCGACTGGAACCTGCTGCTCTCATTGCTGGTGGGCTCCATCCCGGGTATCTGGCTGGGCGCGCGCCTGTCGAAGAATCTGCCGGAACGTCTGGTGCGCGGCGCGCTTGCCGCCACGTTGACGATCACGGCCATCAAGCTGGTGTCGTGATGCGCAACGTTCGCAATATCATGCCGACCCTGCTTGGTTGCCGCTGCTGTCGCTGAGCCGACGGCAGCAGCCATATAAGAATCGTTTCCCCCATTTGAATCGCATGCCGGCATCTGCCGGATTGGACTGAACAGTCATGTACCAATACGACGCTTACGATCACCGCCTTGTCGCCGACCGCGTCGAGCAGTTTCGCGACCAGGTGCGCCGCCGTATTTCGGGCGAACTGACGGAAGAAGAATTCCTGCCGCTGCGCCTGCAGAACGGCCTGTACTACCAGCGCCACGCCTACATGCTGCGCGTGGCGATTCCGTACGGTCATCTGCGTGCCAACCAGATGCGCATGCTCAGCCATATCGCCGCCGAGCACGACCGCGGCTATGGCCACTTCAGTACGCGCCAGAACATCCAGTACAACTGGATCAAGCTCGAAGAGGTGCCGGACATCCTGAGCAAGCTGGCCTCGGTGGAGATGCACGCCATCCAGACCTCTGGCAACTGCATCCGCAACATCACGACTGACCAATTTGCGGGCGTGGCGCCGGACGAGGTGATCGATGCGCGCCCGCTGGCGGAAATCCTGCGCCAATGGTCGACGTTCATCCCTGAATTCGCCTTCCTGCCGCGCAAGTTCAAGATTGCCATTTCGGCCTCGCGCCAAGACCGCGCCGTCACGCAACTGCACGACATTGGCGTGTATGCGTACGAAAAGGACGGCCAGACGCTGCTGCGCATCCTGGCAGGCGGCGGCATGGGCCGCACCCCGATCCTGGGCGCGATCATCAAGGAAGACCTGCCGTGGCAGCACATGCTGTCGTACATCGAGGCCGCTGTGCGTGTGTACAACCGCTACGGTCGCCGCGACAACAAGTACAAGGCGCGCATCAAGATCCTCGTGAAGGCCATCGGCGCGGAAGAATTTGCCCGCCAGGTGGAAGAAGAGTGGCAGCACATCAAGGACGGTCCGTCGACCATCACGCAGGCCGAGTTTTACCGTGTGGCGCAATTCTTCGCGCCGCCCGCGTACGAAAAGCTGGCCGATACCGACGCCGCTTACGAAAAGGCGCTGCTGGAGAACAAGGCGTTCGCGCGCTGGGTGAGCCGCAACGTGCATCCGCACCGCGTGCCGGGCTATGCCGCCGTCACGCTGTCGCTCAAGCCGGGCGCGGCATTGCCCCCGGGGGATGCGACGGCTGAGCAGATGGCGCTGGTGGCCGACTGGTCCGAGCGTTTCGGCTTTGGCGAGCTGCGCGTGGCGCACGAGCAGAACTTGATCCTGCCGGACGTGAAGAAGCACGACCTGTTCGACCTCTGGCAACTCGCCAAGGAACACGGCATGGCCACCGCCAACATCGGCCTGCTGACCGACATCATTGCGTGCCCCGGCGGCGATTTCTGCTCGCTGGCCAACGCCAAGTCGATCCCCATCGCACAGGCGATTCAAGCGCGTTTCGATGACCTCGATTACGTGCACGACCTGGGCGAGCTGTCGCTCAACATCTCGGGTTGCATCAACTCGTGCGGCCATCACCACGTCGGCAACATCGGCATCCTGGGTGTCGATAAGCACGAAGAAGAGTGGTACCAGGTGTCGCTGGGCGGCGCGCAGGGCAACGACTCGGCGATCGGCAAGATCATCGGCCCATCGTTCAAGGCCGAAGAGATGCCCGACGTGATCGAACGCATCATCGACACCTTCGTCGCCAACCGCACGGAAGACGAGCTGTTCATCGACACCTACAACCGCATCGGCATGGCCCCGTTCAAGGAACGTGTCTACGCCCGTGAAGAAGCCTAACGCCGAGGGAAACGAACATGAGCAAGATCATCAAGCTGCAAAACGGTACCCCGCAAATCGTGGCCGACGAGTGGACTGTGCTGCGTGCCCCGGAAGGTGGTGAACTGACACAGGCCGATGTGGATGCCGCCGCGCACGCCATCGTGCCGCTGGCCTTCTGGCAAGCCAATCGCGACGCGCTGCTGACGCGTGCCCGCGCCGGCACCCTGGCCGTTTGGCTGGCTCCGGACGATGAGCCGTTTGCGCTGGAAGCCGACCTGCCGAACCTGTCGCTGGTGGCGGTGGATTTCCCTGTCTTCCGCGATGGCCGCGGCTACAGCACCGCGTTCTTGCTGCGCCAGCGCCTGGGCTTCACGCGTGAGCTGCGTGCCATCGGCGACGTGCTGCGCGACCAACTGGATTTCATGCGCCGTTGCGGTTTCGACGCCTACGCCGTGCGCGCCGACAAGAGCATCGACGATGCCCTGAACGGCTTCGGCGAGATCAGCGTGCGTTACCAAGGCGCCGTCGACGAGCCGCGTCCGCTGTTCCGCCGCGAGCGCGCTGCCGAGGCGAGCGCAGCATGAGCGATCTGCAAGAAGCCGCTGTGTCCGAAGTGCCGGTGTCCGCAATCGGGCGCCCCGTGCTGTGGACGCGCCCCGTCTACACCGGCACCGCTGAAGCGCTGGCCGCCAAGGAAGCCGCGTTGTTCGAGCGCCTGGCCGAGATTGCCGCCAAGCACGGCGTGGCAAAGTTCGCCACCAGCCTGGCCGCCGAAGACATGGTCGTGACCGACGCCATTCTGCGCAGCTCTGAGGCTGTGCGTGTGCATCTGCCGATCTTCACGCTGCAGACGGGCCGCCTGCACGCCGAAACGCTGGCGATGCTCGACCGCATCCGCGAGCACTACGGTTACGCCATCGAGCAATACGCCCCCGACGCCCGTGCAGTGGAAGCCTACGTGCGTGACAACGGCCTGAACGCGTTCTACGACAGCATCGAACTGCGCAAGGCCTGCTGCAACATTCGCAAGGTGGTGCCGCTGAACCGTGCGTTGAAAGACGCCGATGCATGGCTGACCGGTCAGCGCCGCGAGCAGGCCGTCACTCGTGCCGACCTGCCGTTTGCTGAAGACGACGACGCTCGCGGCATCGCCAAGTACAACCCGCTGTTCGACTGGTCCGAGGCTGAAGTCTGGACCTACCTCGAGCAGCACAACGTGCCCACCAACGCGCTGCACGACAAGGGCTACCCGAGCATCGGCTGCGAGCCCTGCACGCGCGCGGTGCGCGCTGGCGAAGACGTGCGCGCCGGCCGCTGGTGGTGGGAGTCGCGCGACAGCAAAGAATGCGGTTTGCATGCGACCAACGTGTCGCAAAAGAGCTAAGGAAAGGATCATGGGAGTCATGAGCGAAATCCCCGGCACGGCACTGACGCCCGTGCAGAACGAGCACCTCGACTGGCTGGAAGCCGAGTCGATCTACATCATCCGCGAGGTGGTGGCCGAGTGCCGCAACCCGGCGCTGCTGTTCTCGGGCGGCAAGGATTCGATCGTCATGCTGCACCTGGCGCTCAAGGCCTTCCGCCTGGGCGATCGCAAGATCGAACTGCCGTTCCCGCTGGTGCACATCGACACGGGCCACAACTACCCAGAAGTGATCCAGTTCCGCGACCAGCGCGTGGCTGAGCTGGGCGCGCGCCTCGTGGTTGGCCATGTGGAAGATTCCATCAAGCGCGGCACGGTCCGCCTGCGCAAGGAAACGGATTCGCGCAACGCCGCACAGGCCGTCACGCTGCTGGAGACGATCGAATCGCATGGCTTCGATGCCCTGATGGGTGGCGCCCGCCGCGATGAAGAGAAGGCTCGCGCCAAGGAGCGCATCTTCTCGTTCCGCGACGAATTCGGCCAGTGGGATCCGAAGGCCCAGCGCCCGGAACTCTGGAGCCTGTACAACGCCCGCATGGCGCAAGGCGAACAGATGCGCGTGTTCCCGATCTCCAACTGGACGGAGCTCGACGTGTGGCAATACATCGCCCGCGAAAACCTCGCCCTGCCGCCGATCTACTACGCGCACGAGCGCGAAGTCGTGCGCAAGAACGGCCTGCTGGTGCCCGTGACGCCGATCACGCCCAAGCAAGACGGTGACTTGAGCGAAGTGATGTCCGTGCGCTTCCGCACCGTGGGCGACATCAGCTGCACGTGCCCGGTGGCGAGCACCGCCGCTACGCCGGCCGAGATCATCGCCGAGACGGCCATCACCGAGATCACCGAACGCGGTGCCACGCGCATGGACGACCAGACGAGCGAAGCCTCGATGGAAAAGCGCAAGAAGGAAGGGTATTTCTGATCATGACGAACCAAACATCCCACCAAGGGCTGCTGCGCTTCATCACCGCTGGCTCCGTCGACGACGGCAAGAGCACGTTGATCGGCCGCCTGCTGTACGACAGCAAGGCCGTGCTGACCGACCAGCTGCAAGCGCTGACCCGTGCCAAGAACAAGCGAACCGCCGGCGAAGACATCGACTTCTCGCTGCTGACCGACGGCCTGGAGGCCGAGCGCGAGCAGGGCATCACGATTGACGTGGCGTACCGCTATTTCTCGACCGCGCGCCGCAAGTTCATCATTGCCGACACGCCGGGCCACGAGCAGTACACGCGTAACATGGTGACGGGCGCCTCGACTGCGCACGCCGCCATCATCCTGATCGACGCCACGCGCGTGACGACTGTGGATGGCAAGGCACAACTGCTGGCCCAGACCAAGCGCCATTCGGCCATCGTCAAGCTGCTGGAGTTGCAGCATGTGATCGTGGCCGTCAACAAGATGGACCTGGTCGACTACAGCGAAGCGCGCTTCAACGAAATCCGCACCGCCTACGACGCGCTGGCCACGCAACTCGGCCTGCGCGATGTGCGCTACGTGCCGGTGTCTGCCCTGCGCGGCGACAACATCGTGCACGCGTCCGAAGCCATGCCGTGGTACCAGGGTGAGCCGCTGCTGGCATTGCTCGAAGACCTGAAGGTAGAAACCACCGCTCCGGTGGGTGACGACGCACTGCGTTTCCCGGTGCAGTTCGTGGCGCGCCAGGATGGCTCGCAGGCAGATGATTTCCGCGGCTACATGGGCCGTGTGGAAGCAGGTACCGTGCGCGTCGGCCAGGCGGTGCGCGTGCTGCCCGCCAACCGCGAAACGACGGTCGCTGAAGTGCTGACGCCCAACGGCGCGGCCGATTCCGCTGGCCCCGGCGAGACCATCACCGTGCGCCTGGCGGACGACGTGGACATCTCGCGCGGCGACACCATCGTCGCAGCGCCCACCACGGCGGCGAATGCTGCCAAGAAGCTGCACGCCGATCTCTGCTGGTTCGACGAGCACGAGCTGAACCCGGCCCGCAAATACGTACTCAAGCACACCACCGCCACCGTGTTCGCGCGCGTGTCGGAGGTCGAGCGCGTGCTGGACGTGCACACGCTGTCCCACGAAACCGGTCGCAAGCAGATCGCGCTGAACGATATCGGCACGGTCAACATCAGCCTGCAGAAGCCGATCGTTTGCGATGCCTACGGCGACAACCCCGCCACCGGCGCGTTCATCCTGGTAGACGAAGCGACGCACCATACGGTGGCGGCGGGCATGATCCGTGCATTTTCCTAAAGTGAATGGGGTGCGGTAATCTCCGCCCCGCAGGAAAAAGCAAAGGAAGCTAGGCAAATGGACGCGAAAACCCCCAAGACGCTCGGCCGCGTGAGCCTGATTGGTGCAGGCCCAGGCGCTGCGGACCTCATCACGGTGCGCGGCGCCCGCTTGTTGGGCGAAGCCGAGGTCGTGCTGCACGACGCCCTGGTCTCGCCCGAGGTCTTCCAGTATTGCTCGCAGGCCGTGTTGATTGCTGTCGGCAAGCGTTGCGGCAAGCGTTCAACTGCGCAGCGCTTCATCAACCGCCAGCTCGTTGATCTGGCGACCAAGTACCAGCGCGTGGTGCGCCTCAAGGGTGGCGACCCGATGCTGTTTGGTCGCGCTGATGAGGAACTGCAGGCACTGGAGCAGGCCGGCATCGACTACGAAGTCGTGCCGGGCATTACTGCAGCGCTGGCCGCAGCATCCGCCATTCGCCAGCCGCTGACCAAGCGCGGCGTTGCCCGCAGCGTGGCGTTCGTCACCCAAGCCAAGGCGGCCGACCCAGACACACCGCAGCCTGAAGGTGTGACGCCCGAGGCTGCCGCACAGGCCGATTCGCTCGTCTACTACATGGGCCGCGATCAAGCCGCCTCCATTGCAGCCGAATTGATCGCCCGTGGCCGCGCGCCTTCCACGCCTGCGTGGGTGGTTGAGGCGGCCACCACGCCCGAGCAGCGCTCGGCGTGCTTCACGTTGCAGCAGATGGCCGATGGCGCGGCGGCCGGGTGGATCAACCCCGAGCATCCGAGTCTGTTGATGATCGGGGATGCATTTGCCGCCCGGGCCACGGCAGCAGCACCGGAAGCGCCTGCCAGCGAGCGCCACGTCCTGGCCGCCTGAGCACGGCTCAAAACACCAACGCCAGCTTTCCAAAGACTTTCCCGGCTTCCATCATGCGGAACGCCTCCGGTGCGTTCTGCCACGGCAGCGCCTGATCAACGATCGGGTGCAAGCCGTGCGCCGCGAGCGCCCGGTTCATCGCTTCAAACGACGCCCGCGAGCCGACCGACGCGGGGCGGATCACCGCCTTGCGTGCGAAGATCTCCAACGGACTCACGCCGCCTTCACGCCCGGCCAGATAACCGACTAGGTGAATCTGTCCGCCCACGCGCAGCGCCTTCAATGAGCGCTGCAGCGTCCCTCCACCGCCCACTTCGACGATGTGATCGACGCCGCGACCCTCCGTGCGCGCGAGCACGGCTTCGTGCCAGTCAGGCGTGGTGCGGTAGTTGATCGTGTCGGATTCGGGCACGCCTAGCGTCTGCACGCGTTCGAGCTTTGCATCGCTGCTCGAGAGCACGATGGGACGCGCCCCGGCCATCAGCGCGAATTGCACCGCGAACATCGACACACCGCCAGTGCCTTGCACGAGCACGGTCTCGCCCGGCTGCAAGCTGCCTGTTTCGATCAGGCAATGCCATGCGGTCAGGCCGGCGCAGGGCAGGGTGGCGGCTTCGGCATCGCTCAGGTGCGGCGGCACGACCACTGCGCCGCCCGCGTCGAGCCGGATGGTGTCAGCCAGCCATCCGTCGATGGGGCCGCCGAGCATGCGGCGCGTGTCGGCGTTGCGGAAGTCGCCGCCGTCCCAGCGCTGCCAGAAGGTGCCCGCGACGCGGTCGCCGGGGCGCACGCGCGTGACGTTCGCACCGACCTCCACCACCTCGCCCACGCCGTCCGACAGCGGAATCAGCGGCAGTGGAAAGCGTGTGAAAAACGTGCCGGAGACGATCTCCAGGTCGCGGTAATTGAGTGAGGCGGCGCGGGTGCGCACGATGATTTCGTCGGGGGCGGGCGTGGGGTCGTCGCGCTCGATGGTGCGCAGGGCGTCGATGCCGTAGCCGTCGGTCAGTGCCAGAGCTTTCATGGTGTTCTCGCGGTTGGAGTGAGGGAAAACGCAACGCGAAAGGGCGTCTGGCGATACTGTGGCGCGTCGCTTAATATGAATCCAATTCAATTTGTTCAGGCTGAACATAACGATTGGGAATGTCGGCATGCTTGAGGAAATGCGTACCTTCGTGCTGTTGGCGCAGACCGGCTCGATTGCCCGTGTGGCCGAGCGCCTGCCGCTCACGCAACCAGCCGTCACCAAGCAGATTCAGCGGTTGGAGCGCGCGCTGGATACCGTGCTGTTCGATCGACGCGTCAAGCCGTTCCGGCTCACGGCGGAGGGCGAGGCGGTGCTGGCGCGCTGCCGCACCATCGTCGGGGAGTTCGAAGCGCTGCGCGGCAGCGTGCGCGCGAGCGGCGAACCCGAGGGCGCATTGCGCGTGGGAGTGAGCCACGCTGTGGGCGATGCCCGGTTTGCGCGGTTGCTGTCGGGGTTGCGGGAGCGCTATCCGGCCGTGTCGTTTCGGCTGAGCTGCGAGTGGGGTGGTGTGCTGCGCGAGCGCCTCAAGCGTGCCGAACTCGATGCGGCGCTGTGGCTGGCGCCGTCCAGTGCGCGAGGTCACCACACGGATGCGGATATCCGCGTCATCGGCACCGAACCCGTCGGCCTGATTGCCGCGCCGGCTCGTAAGCTGCCGCACGCCCTGTCGATGGCGCAGGTGCGGGACGAGGCCTGGGTGCTGAACCCCGCCGGCTGCGAGATGCGGGCTTGGCTGCTGGGCCGTTACGAGGCCGATCGCCTGACGCCAAACGTGGCCGCCGAGGTGCAATCGGTGCCGTTGCAGCACGCGCTGGTCGCCGAGGGTTTTGGATTGGGGTTTGCGCCTGTGCGGCTTATCGGCGCCCAGATTGCCGAGGGGGCGCTGTCCCTGCACCGGCTGGCATCGGCGCCGTCCGAATGGGATGTCTGCGTTCAACGGGCCCCGTCGCTTGGCCGTTTGGCGCGGGTAGTGGATGCGCTCGAGACGGCGCTGTCCACTGAAGCCGCTGTGGCGCGTTAATCACCTCACCCCATCTTCGAACGCCCTGCGATGCCGCACATCATCATTGAATACACCGCCAATATCGAAATCGATGCGCGCATTCCCGAGCTGATGCGCGTGGTCAATGACGTCCTCATCGGCCATGCGAATGCGTTTCCCATCGGCGGCATCCGCACGCGCGCTTTGCGGCTGGAGCACTATCGGATGGCCGACGGCGCGGAAGACGACGCGTTCATCCACGTGACGTTCCGCATCAAGGCGGGCCGGCCCAAAGCGGTGACAGGGCCGATCTGCGCGGAGATGTTCGGCGCCATGCGTGCGCATCTCGCGGACGTGTTCGCGCGTCGCTACCTCGGGCTGACGTTGGAGCTGGTGGAATTCGATACGCACGGCTTTCACGTCGAGAACAACGTGCATGCGCGTTTTGCGCGCATCGTCGAGCCGCAGTGAGAGATCGCTCAGCCGAGTTGGCGTACGCAGTACCCGGCGATGGCGTCGAGCACGGCATCGTCCTCGCCAACGGCGTCCGCGCAGCGGATGGAGAGGGTGGGGTGGGCCCGCGCACACTGTGCAACCAGAGCGGGCAGATCGCGCCGCAAGTGGCCGCCCTGGCCAAAGAACACCGGCACGACCGTGACGCTTTGCGCGCCACTCGCGGCCAGATCGTCAATCGTGCCCGGCAGATCGGGCGTCATCAATTCGAGAAAGGCGAGGCGGACGTCGATGCCCGGTTGCTGAGCAGAGAGCCGGTCCTTCAGGCGATCAAACGGCTCGCGCCAACGGGCATCACGCGCGCCGTGTGCAAACAGGACGAGCGCGCGCGTGGCCATCAGTGGCGCTCCACCCAGCGCAGCGATACGAGTGCGAGCGCGAGATACAAGGCGCCGGGCACGATCGCCGTAAAGATGGCCGGCCACGTATTGAGCAGGCCCACGTGTGAGAACAGATTGTTCACCAACTGGAACGACAGGCCCAGCATGATGCCGCCGAACACCTTCAGGCCGACCGCGCCGGCACGCGCATGCAGATACGCAAAGGGCAGGGCCAGCGCCATCATCACCAGCACGGTGAAGGGGTAGACCACCTTCTTCCACAGGGCGATTTCGTAGCGCTGCGTGTCTTGCTTGTTGTCGCGCAGGTGGCGAATGTACTGGAACAGGTCGAGCGTGGCCATGCGGTCGGGCGTCACCATCAGCACGGAGAGGATCTGCGGCGTGAGCTCGGAGCGCATTTCTTGCTGCGGCAGCTTGACCTGCTCGCCACGGAAATCGGGGGCCAGTGCATCGGGCGCGCCGGGCACGGCCTGCACCGCGTCTTGCGGCGTCACTGAGCCGGCTTTGCGCGGGAATTCGATAAAGTGCGTCTCGGTGACGTCGCTCAATTGCCAGTTCTGGTGGCCCTGATAGCGAGCCTGCTGCGCCACGCGAATCGAACTCAGCCGGTAGTCCGCATCGAATTCATAGATGCGCAGCCCTTTGATGGACTGATCCGGCTGCAGGCTGCCCACGTTGACGAAGCGCGTGACTTCACCGCCGCTGCCGTCCGGCTTGGCGGGGCCTCGGTCCTTCACCCACACGCCTGAACGGAAGCCCGCCGACACCGTCGCGCCCAGCGCTTCCAGGCGAACCTTCTGCGCGTACTCCTCCGCCTTCGGGCCGATGAATTCGCCAAAGATGTACGTCACCAGCGCCAGCGGCAGCGCAATCTTGAACAGCGAGAGCAGCGCGCGCTTCGTGTCCAGCCCCGCCACGCGAAAGATCGTGAACTCCGACTGGCTCGCCATCTGCGAGAACACGTAGATCGCGCTGATGAGCGCCGCTACCGGAATCACTTCATACACGCGCGTCGGCGCTTGCAACATGACGTGGAAGAAGGCGATCAGCGTGGTGTAGCGGCCGACCACCGAGCCCAGTTCACCCAGCATGTCGAAGAAGATGAACAGCGCCAGCACCGCAAACAGGATGAAGATGAACACGCCGTAGATCTGGCGCGCGAAGTACTTTTCGTAGACCGGCATCTTCATCACGCACCCGCCTTGGTTTGTGCCGAGGGGGGCGCAAAGCCCAGCAGGGCGAAGATACCCTTCAGGCCCGCCGCACTGTAATGGCGGAAGCGGAACAGCAACATCGCGCAGATGAAGGCCGCCAAGTGGATCGGCCACCAGGCCATGAAGACGTTCATCTTGCCCTGCGAGACCCACGCCTGCGACAGGTTCAGCAGGTTCGAGTACGTCAGGTAGATCAGCACCGCGAAGATCATCGGCGTATAGCGGCCCAAGCGGGGGTTGACGTACGCCAGCGGAATGGCGATCAGCACAAAGTTCAGCGCCAGCAGCGGCAGGCCGATGCGCCAGACCAGCTCACCCAGGTTTTCGGGCGTCGGGTTAGAGAGCAGGTCCGCCGTCGAGCGGCTCTTGGTCGGCAGGTTGGCGTCGGTCTGTGGCGGCTTGTTGGCCACCTTTACACCGTATTTATCGAATTCGACGATGCGGTAGTCGAGCTTGCCGGGCGTGCCTTCATAGCGGCGGCCCTTGTCGAGCACGACGAAGCGATCGCCGTTGGGCGTGGTCGTGAACTCCCCCGTCTTGGCCAGCGCCACGCCGATCTTGTCCTGCTCGGCATTGGCGACGAACAGGTTGCGGGCGTGTTTCATGCCGTTATCGACGCCTTCGATGAACAGCACGTAGTTGCCATGCGCCGGCTCGATGAAGCGGCCGGCGGAGATCATCGATAGCACGTCGCGCTGCTCGAAGCGGTCACGGAACAGCGCGCTCTGCTGGTTGGCCCACGGCCAGCCGAACAGCGCCAGCAGCGCCACCAGCACGATGAACGGCAGCGAAAAGCGCAGCACCGGGCGGATGAAATCCGTCAGGCTGATCCCCGAGGTGAACCACACCACCATCTCGGAATCCTTGTACCAGCGCGTGAGCACCAGCAGCACCGAGATGAACAACGTGGCGCACAAGAGAATCGCAAGATAGCCCAGCGAGGCCAGGCCGATGAGGAGCAGGACGTCGTTCGGGTTGGCCTCGCCGTTGGCGGCCATGCCGAGAATGCGGATCACCAGGGTGGTCAGCATGAACGTCAGCAGCACGAGGAAGACGGCGCCGGCGGTGAAGGACAGCTCGCGTCGCAGGGCTTGTTCAAAAATCATGCGGATGCTGGAAGGGAGGGCGAGGTCTAGACCCAGGTTGGGACCGCAGTTGGGACGATAGGTGCCCCATCTGGGTTCCATCGGAGCCCCCGCGCAAAATCGCGGATAATGTGGGCTTTCGTTGACTCGCCTCATAGAGAGAAGCGCGATGGAATTTAGCACAAAAGCCCTGGACTGGGCCAAAGCGGGCGCCCTGGCCGCCAAGAGCGATTGCCTCGTGATCGGTCTGTTCGAGTCGCAGACCCTGGCCGGCGCCGCCAAGGCGCTGGATGTGGCCACCAAGGGCCTGGTAACCCGCCTGATCAAGCTGGGCGACTTTGAAGGCAAGCGCGGCACGTCGCTGCTGCTGCACGAAGTGGCCGGCGTGGGCGCCGCCCGCGTGCTGCTGGTTGGGCTGGGCAAGGAAGCCGACTTCACCGACCGCGCCTACGCCGAAGCCGTGCGCACCGCACTGCGCGCGCTGGCCGGCACCAAGGCCGCCAGCGTGACGTGGACGCTCACCGAGCACTCTGCGCGCGACAAGGACACCGCCTGGGCCGTGCTGACTGCCGTCACGCTCATCCGCGAAACGAGCTACCGCTTCATCGAGCGCCATCCCGAGCTCAAGAGCAAGCGCGACAAGAATGGCGCCTCGAACGGCCTGCGCAAGGTCGTGCTGGCTGTGCCGGCGGCGGACGCCAAGGCTGCCAGCGTGGCCGCCGCGCGCGGCACTGCCATCGCCAACGGCATGGATCTGACGCGTGACCTGGGCAATCTGCCATCCAACATCTGCACGCCGACGTACCTGGCCAATACCGCCCGCCAGATCGCCAAGGAATTCAAGCTCAAGGTCGAAGTGCTCGGCCGTAAGCAGATCGAAGCCCTGAAGATGGGCGCTTTCCTGGCCGTAACCAAGGGCAGCGTCGAGCCGCCGGCATTTATCGTGCTGCGCTACGAAGGCGGCCCGGCCAAGCAGGCACCGGTTGTGCTGGTGGGCAAAGGCATCACGTTTGATACGGGTGGCATCTCGCTCAAGCCGGGCGAGGGCATGGACGAGATGAAGTACGACATGTGCGGCGCGGCTTCGGTGCTGGGCACGCTGCGTGCCGTGGCTGAGATGGGCCTGAAGCAGAACGTCATCGCTGTGGTGCCGACCTGCGAGAACATGCCCAGCGGCATCGCCACCAAGCCAGGCGACGTCGTCACCAGCATGTCGGGCCAGACCATCGAGATCCTGAATACCGACGCCGAAGGCCGCCTGATCCTGTGTGACGCGCTCACCTACGTGGAGCGCTTCAAGCCGGCCGTGGTGATTGACGTGGCGACGCTCACGGGCGCCTGCATTATCGCGCTCGGCCACATCAACACCGGCATGTACGCCCGCAGCGACGCGCTGGCGGATTCGCTGATCGCGGCGGGCAAGCAATCGCTCGACACCGCCTGGCGCATGCCGCTGGACGAGGAATACCAGGAGCAGCTCAAGTCGAACTTTGCCGACATGGGCAACATCGGCGGCCGCCCGGCCGGCAGCGTAACGGCCGCCTGCTTCCTGGCGCGCTTTACCGAGAAATACGACTGGGCCCACCTCGACATCGCCGGCACCGCCTGGAAGAGCGGCGCAGCCAAGGGCGCCACGGGCCGCCCGGTGCCGCTGCTCACGCGTTTCCTGATGGACCGCGCTTGATGCACTTGGAGGCTTTCACCCGATGACCCGCGTCGATTTCCACAGCAACGTGCCCGGCAAGCTGGCGTATGCCTGCCGGCTCGTGCGCAAGGCCTACGGCGCGGGCCAGAAGGTGATCGTGGTGGGCGATCAAGCGGCGCTGCAAGCGTTCGACACGCAGTTGTGGACCTTCAGTCAGCTCGATTTCCTGCCGCACTGTGGCCTGCGACACCCGCTGGCTGATCAGACGCCCATCCTGCTGGCCGACGTGTCCGAGCCGCTGGACGACGCCCCGCATCACGACATCCTCGTCAATCTGTCGAACGAGCCGCCGCCGCTGTTTGCGCGCTTTGAGCGGCTGATCGAAATCGTCGGTGATGACGATGCAGATCGCGCCGCCGCACGAGACCGCTTCCGCTTCTACCGCGATCGGGGCTATCCGATTCAACACCACGACGTGGGGCGCGCATGAACGATCCCAAATCGCACGCGGACAACAACATTCCGGTTCTGACGGAAATCGTCGACCTGGATGACGCCACGCCGGTGGCCGCGCCGGTTGCAACACCGGCCGCGCACGCACAATCTGCCGATGTCGTTCCGCCCCCGCTGCGCGAGCAAGGCTTGGCGCCGACCTCCGCCATGCCGCCGTCGGGCACGGACGCTGCGCGCGTGATGGGCCATGTGATGTGGCGCTTCCAAACCGAATGGCCTGCGCTGATCGAAACACAATGCCGCGAGGCGCTGGAGTCGCGCCTGTCACTGCTGACTGAGCAACTGGCAGCAGACCTCACGCGCACGCTGGAGGCCCGGCTGATGGAGTGGCTTGGCGCTGCGCTGGAAGACGCGCTTTCGACGCAACGGCACACGCCGCAGCGCTGACATCATTCCCGGCTATCATGCCGCGCACGGCGGCGGGGATGTCTCCACTCACACCGCGATGCAACCTGCCGCAGGGCGCCGTGGTCTACCTCCAACCCGCTACGCCGACCCGGTCATCGGGCACGAACACTTAACCTGACCCCCGGATTCATGCTCATCCATCCGCAATTTGACCCTGTCGCACTGCATCTCGGGCCGCTCGCCGTCCGCTGGTACGGCCTGATGTATCTGGCGGCGTTCATCATGTTTCTGTGGTTCGGCCGGCTGCGTACGCGCCAGCCGCACATCGCCGCCGAGGGCTGGACCAGTCGCGATCTCGACGACATGCTGTTCTACGGCGTGCTCGGTGTGATTCTGGGCGGACGCTTGGGTTACGTGCTGTTCTACAAGGCCGACTGGTACCTCGCCCACCCGCTCGATATCTTCAAGGTGTGGGAGGGCGGCATGGCTTTCCACGGCGGCTTCCTGGGGGTGGTGATCGCGATGATGGTGTACGCGCGCATGCGTGGCCGCTCGTGGATGCAGGTGACGGACTTCATCGCGCCGATGGTGCCGTGCGGCCTCGCAGCGGGGCGTCTGGGCAACTTCATCAACGGCGAGCTGTGGGGGCGTGTGTCATCGCCAAACCTGCCGTGGGCCATGATGTTCCCGCAAGCCCAGGGCGAAGACCGCGAGTGGCTGCTTTCGCACGCCCAGCAGGCAGTCACGAGTGGTGTGCAGGCCGTGTTTGACCAATTCCACATGCTGCCGCGTCACCCGTCGCAGCTCTACCAGTTCGCGGGCGAAGGTGTACTGTTCTTCATCCTGCTGTGGCTGTATGCGCGCAAGCCTCGGCCGATGGGCGCGGTGTCGGGGGCGTTTCTGCTTGGCTACGGCGTGTTCCGCTTTGCCGCTGAATTTGCGCGCGAGCCGGACAATTTCCTCGGCCTGCTGGCGATGAACCTGTCGATGGGGCAGTGGTTGTCTCTGCCGATGGTCCTGGCGGGTATTGCGATGCTGGTGTGGGCTTATCGACGCGCCCGTCGTAATGGCGCGAACGCGCAGGCGCACGCCTGACGCAGCATCGACGCAAAGAAAAAGCCACCGGGTTCGGTGGCTTTTTTCATGAGCGCGTGGCCGCTTACTTCAGCATTTGCACTGCACCGGAAACCGTTACCGTCACCTGCGCCTTGCCGCCTTCGATGGGCACCGGTGCCGAATCAAACGACGCGGGCGCCGCTGCCATCCGCGCCATCATCGGGCGTGGGCCCGGGTTGTTGCTGCCCTCGCTCACGTGAACGTCGCGGATCGTATAGCTCGTGTAGCCGAACAGTTTGGTGGTCGCCAGCGCCTTGTCGCGGAAGGCATTCACCGCCTGGTCGATCAGCTTGGCTTCTGCCGCTGTACGCGCCTCGCGCGACAGGGTGAAGTTCACGTTCTGCACCTGCATCTGGTTGGCCAGTTGGCCCGCCAGCTTGGAGGCTGCCGCAAAGTCCTTCGACGTGATGCGCACTTCAGCGCGGCCGCGCCAGACGCTGATCTTGCCGTTGCGATCGGTGTTCGGATAGATGTTGAAGCCGCCCGTTTCCGCCTGCACGCCCGACGTCCGCTTGGCCTGGGCGATGACATCGTCAGCCTTGCGCGACAGCGCGGTGGAGATCGCACCCGGGTCAGCGCCTTCCTGCTCGGCACCCAGCGTAAGGGTGACGGTGTCGGTAGGCACTTCTGCCACGGCCTGCGCGTCCAGCGACAGTACGCCTGAATGCGCGCCCGAATGGTTCGTCTCCGGTGCGGCTTGTGCGAAAGCGGTCGTCATCATTGCGGTCCCCAAAATAGTTGCGGCCAGGACGGATTTCATTGTGTTCTCCCAGAAAAGCAATGTGATGCGTCTGACCGGCGCCTAGGCGCATCGTTCATCACGTTTGTAACAAAACCCATCGCGGGTGGGCGATTCACTCGGGATCCCGCATCAATTTGGTGGTGATGTAGCGCCACTGCGCCGGCGTGACCGGCGTGATCGACAAGCGGTTGCCGCGCTGGAGTACCGTCATGTCGGCGAGCGGCTCTTGCGCGCGCAGTGTGGGCAGGTCGATCAGCGCGCATTTGCGCACGAACTTCACATCCACGAGCATCCAGCGCGGCGCTTCTGGCTTGGACGCTGGATCGTGGTAGTGGCTCTTGGCGTCGAACTGGGTGGGGTCGGCGTAGCTGGTGGAGCAAACCTCCGCCAGCCCCGCGATGCCCGGCTGCGGGCATGAGGAGTGATAGAACAGCACGCCGTCACCGATGCGCATGCGGTCGCGCATGAAGTTGCGCGCTTGATAATTGCGCACGCCAGTCCAGGGTAGGGTGCCTTCGGTTTGCAGCGTGTCGATGCTGGCCTCGTCGGGCTCGGACTTCATCAACCAATATTGGGCGGCCATCGGGTGGGGCGTACGGGTGGCGTACGGAAGTGACGGTGTGCGCAGCATAGCAACACCGCTAGGGCCTTGCCATTGGCGACGCGGCACACACATACACAACGGCAGCGCGCAAAGAAAAAGGCGGTAGCGCACGTATATGCACTACCGCCTTTGTTGGGTCCCCACCTTGGCCGCTAGACCCGCATCCTGAACCCAAGTGAGGTTCAGAGTGGCAGCGGAAGCCGCATTTTGGGTACATCACCGGCACAGGGAGCACACGACTTGCGTCGCACGCTATGCGCTGGAAGACGCGCTCGCCCACACGGCATATCCCGCACCAAGCAAATGCTTATCGGTTCAAGGAATTAATGGCCATGGCGAACCAGGCAGGGAAACTGTCAGACGCATCATCACGGGCGGCCATGATGATGCGTCTGAGAGATTCATCGCAGGCAACCGGTTTGCTGACCCTTTAGTCGCTAAAGCCTTATGCTGTAAGGGTTTGCGGGAGCTGGCCGGTAGCCATTGGGTGACACTATACACCCCTTCGCATCCGAACCCAAGCCCGGATGCGATCCGGTTACAAAGACGTTGTGTTGCGTCAATCGCAGGGTGAAAGGCCGCTTAAATGGCTTCCCCGTACTGACGCAGGGCCTCGTCGGCGCGGGCGTTCAGTTCGACCAGTTTGGCGCGGATGGTGTCGATCGGCAGGGCGGCATCGGAGGCGGCCTGGCGCTGCATCGAGAGCAGATCCGATGCAATGCTGATGGCGGCCATGACGGCGATGCGCTCGATGCCCTTGGTGTTCGAGCCGTTCTTGATGCGCGTCATCTGGTTGTCGACCATGGCGGCGGCTTCACGCAGGGCGGCTTCGTTGTCGGCGGAGACGGCGAACTTATAGGCCTGCCCGGCGATGTTCACTTCAATTTGCTTGCTGCTCATGCTCAGGACTCCGAGTGCGGGGCGGGGGCGGGCGTCGTGTCTTCGGTGCCGGCAGCCTGGCCGAGGAGGTCAAGCTGGCGGGCATCGGTGGCCGTGGGCAGCTTGTCGAGAATCGATTGGATGCGCAGTTGCGCTTCTTCGATCTTGGCATTGAGCACGCTGCGATCGGCGACCATGGCGTCGCGCTCGGTCTTGGAGACCTCGGCTTCTGCGGTCAGCCGCTCGACTTCTGCGCGCAAGCGCTGGTTCTCGGCGGCAAGCGCATCGGCGTGACGGAGCACGCGCGCGAACTTGTCGGCAAGGTGTTCGAGTTCGTTCAGCATTGGGTGTCAATCAGAATCGAGTGGGGGGATTTTAGCCGATCGTTGCTGTTGCGCCTGTCCTCCATATGGATGCGCGAAGCGAGACGGCAAAGGGGTGACGGGATAAACACAACGCGCGGCCGGGCTGTTAGGTGAGCCTTTTCCGGTAAACTGCCCGGCGTCCTGGTGCCCGCAGCACCATCTGCAGTTAAACGGGAAGCAGGGAGCGCCCACCCTAAGTGACGCGCCAACCTGCGCTGCCCCCGCAACGGTAAGCGAATGTCGCGTGTGCCCGCCATCTCTCGTAAGAAGAGGGGGCGCCGCGCGGACTGTCCAGACAGCCACTGTTCCTTCGGGAATGGGAAGGCGGACAGGCCGCTTCGCCAGCCCGGATACCGGCCAGGACGGTGGATCTCAAAGAACCGATTCACGATCCTACTGCGCGGCCCGATCTTGGCCCGCTCGCGACGGATCATGAACCGGTTCTGAGCCGATGTGTGACCTGGGAGGGAACCGCATCGAGATCCTGCTGCCAACGACCTGCGGGGGAACGGGTCCGGCTGACGCTTCTTTCTTTTCAACATGAGCTTGATGACAAAGCGGCCACTCTGGAAGACCCAGACGGCCACGCGCGCGCTTGCCAGCGCGCTGACGGGGGTTCTGGCGGGTGCTGTTGCGCCGGCCCTGGCACAAACCAACACGCAGGCGGCAACCACGCCGGTGGGTGAACTCAATCCGACGGTGGTGACTGCATCACGGAGCGAGCAATCCTTGTCCGACGCGCTGCCGCATACCACGGTCATCAGCCGTGCGGACATCGAGCGCTCGCAAGCACCCGATGCCGTGACACTGTTGCGCCGCGAGGCCGGCGTCGAGATTGCGCAGAGCGGCGGCCCGGGCGCCACCGCCAGCCTCTTCATGCGAGGCGCAAGCTCCAACCAAACGCTGATTCTGATTGACGGCGTGCGTGTGAGTTCCGGCACGTCGGGCAATGCGCAGATCGATCAGTTGATGGCTGACCAGATCGATCATATCGAGATCGTGCGCGGCAATGTGTCAGCGCTCTATGGGTCGGACGCGATTGGCGGTGTGGTGCAGATCTTCACGCGCAATGGCCGTGGGCACGCGCCGCTGGCCAATGCCGAGATCGAGTACGGCGCGCGCAACACCAAGCGTGCGCAGGCGGGCATTAGCGGCTCGCTGGGCGAGCGCGGCGATACGTCGTTTGCGGTGTCGGTGTCGGAGTTCAAGACCAATGGGTTCTCGACCATGAACCCGCAGCAGGCGCCCAATGCCAACCCGAACGACAACCCGTACACGAACAAGAGCGTGTCGGCGCAGCTGTCGCATCGGTTCTCGGCGGATTGGCAGGCGGGGGTGACGTACTTCCAGACCTGGGGCGATGTCAGCTATGACAACGCCTTTGGTGTGCCGAGCGACATCAATACGTCGCACAACGTGGTGCGTTCGATGTCGGCGTTTGTGGACGGCAAGATCACGCCGGACTGGAAGACGCGTGTGACGCTGTCGCAGGGTGATGACCGCAACCTGAACTTCACCAACGGCGTGCTGCAGACGCCGGCGCGCTTCAACACGCGCAATCAGACGGCGAGCTGGCAGAACGACTGGGCCTTCCTGCCCAACCAATTGCTGAAGATTGGTCTGGAGCACCAGCAAACCAACATCGACAGCGATGCCTACGATGTGGCGACGCGCAATATCGATTCGGCCTACGTCGGCTATGAAGGCAAGTTTGGCCCGCACCAGTTGCAGTTGAACGTGCGGCGTGACCGATACTCGGATTTCGGTGGTGCCAACAGCTACTACGCGGGTTACGGCTTTTCGTTCAACCCGCAGTGGAAGGCCGTGGCGAGTGTGAGCAATGCCTTCCGCGCGCCGAGCTTCAACGAGCTGTACTACCCCTTCTTCGGTAACCCGAGCGTGCAGCCTGAGAAAGCGCGCTCGGTGGAGGGTGGTATCGAATACAGCAGCGCGATCGGCCTGGTGCGTGTGACGGCGTTTGAAACCGACTACAGCAACCTGATTACGGCCGTGTGCGACGCGTCGTTCAACTGCGCGGCGGCCAACGTCAACCGCGCGCGCGTGAACGGGGTGGAGAGTTCGTACCGCGGTTCAATCTATGGCGTGGACCTGCGTGCCAGCTTTACCATGCAGAACCCGCAGGATCTGTCGGCCAATCAACTGCTGGCGCGCCGGGCGCGGCACTTCGGCAGCGTATCGGCGTACAAGACGTTTGGGCCGTTCTCGGCGGGCGTGGAGTGGAACGCGGCGGGGGATCGTCGGGATTCGACCCGAATGCTCGGCGGTTATGGCTTGCTGAATCTGGTCGGCCGGTATCAGATCACGCAGGACTGGGCGCTGTCGGCGCGCATTGAGAACGTGACGAACAAGAACTACCAGTTGATCTATCCGTACAACACGGCATCGCGTGGGGTGTTCTTCACGCTGTCGTGGCAACAGCACGAACCGAAACGATGAGCACACCTGCACTGCCCGCGCGCGGCTTTGCCTGGCGACTGTGGTCGCTGCTGGCGCTCGCGTGCGTGGTGGTGCTGGTGGCGTCGTTGATGCTCGGCAGCGTGAGGTTGTCGCCCGCCGAGGTCTGGCGGGCCTTGATTGGCGGTGGCGATGGCCTGGCCGCAGGCATCGTCACCGAGTTGCGCCTGCCCCGTGCGGGCGCTGCATTTGCAGCCGGCGGGCTACTGGCCTTTGCGGGGGCGTTGATGCAGATGCTGTTGCGCAATCCGCTGGCCGACCCGTATGTGTTGGGAGTGTCTGGCGGCGGTGCAGCGGCGGCGCTTACGGCGATGCTGTTTTCGCTGCCGTGGTGGGCGGTGCAGACGAGTGCCGGCGCGGGGGCATTGCTCTCGATGGCGCTGGTGGCCGCGTTGGCGCGCCAGCACCTGTGGCGCGGCGAGCCGGGCGAGGCGAATGCGCGTTTGCTGCTCGGCGGCGTGGTGATGGCCTCTGGCTGGGTCGGGTTGATTACATTGATCCTGACCGTCGCACCTGAGAACAAGCTGCGCGGCATGATTTTCTGGATGGTCGGCGACCTGGGTGGCGCCGATCGTTATGTGGGCGCGTTGGTTGCCCTCGCTGCAGCGGTGGCCGTGGTGCTGCCGCATGCGCGCGATCTGAACGTGCTGCTGACGGGCGAGACGCGCGCCCGTGCGCTCGGCGTGCCCGTGGCGCGCGTGCGGGCGCTGATTTACGTGGTCGCCTCGCTGTGCACGGCGGTGGCGGTGACGATTGCAGGCTCCGTCGCGTTTGTCGGACTGCTGGTGCCGCATATGGTGCGCCTGGCATGGACGCGCGACGTGCGCATCCACCTGCCTGCCACGGCGATGGCGGGCGGCGGTCTGCTGATGCTCGCGGACCTGATCGCCCGCACGCTGATCGCCCCAACGCAACTGCCCGTGGGCGTGATCACCACCATGCTGGGCGTGCCGACGTTTCTCTGCCTGCTGATGCGGAGTGGGCGATGAGCTGGCTGCGCCGCGTACCCACACCCGATGCATTTGCGCATATGGACGCGCCGCCTGAACTCGCGTTGCACGATCTGCGTGTCACCGTGGATGGGCGGGTGTTGATTGAGCGCTTGTCGATGACGGCTGCCGCCGGCCAGCTCTGGTGCGTTGTCGGCCCAAACGGCGCGGGCAAATCGACGTGGCTATCCGTGCTGGCAGGCCTGCGCGCGCCGGACGGTGGCAGCGTCACGCTCGACGGCATGCCGCTTGCCGACTGGCCCGCGTTGCCGATGGCCCGCCGTCGGGCGTTCTTGCCGCAGACGCTGCATGACACCTTTCCGATCACCGTGGCCGACGCGGTGATGACGGGTCGCCACCCGCACCTCGCCCGCTGGGAGTGGGAGGGCGATGCCGATGCGTACGCTGTTGATGCCGCCATCTCTGCGTTGCAGTTGCAGTCGCTGGCCCAGCGGGACGTGCGCACGCTCTCCGGCGGCGAACGCCAGCGCGTGGCCATGGCGGCCGTGGTGGCGCAGGATGCGCGCGTGCTGTTACTGGATGAGCCCGTCGCACACCTCGACTTGCATCAACAGATTGCCGTGCTCCGCCTGCTGCGTGAAGGCTGCCGCACGCACGGCTGGCTTGTGGTGCTGACGGTGCACGATTTGAATCTGGCGCGTCGCTTTGGCACGCACGCCTTGTTGATGGACGGCGAAGGCCACACGATTGCTGGTCCGGCCGCCGATGTGCTCACGCCCGAGCATTGCGCACGCGTGCTGCGGACGGCCATTGCCGAGGTGGCGGACGGCCATCGCACGGCGCTGATTCCGGATGATCCCGATGACGATGTCTGACATGCAAATCCCTTCCTTTGAACCGGCGCTGGACGCCCGTCTGCGGGCCATTGTGGACAGCAAGACCAAGCCGCTCGGCGCGCTGGGCCGGCTGGAAGCGCTGGCGGTGCAGATCGGCCTGATCCAGAACACCGAATCGCCGATGCTGACTCGCCCGGCCACGCTGGTCTTTGCCGCAGACCACGGCATCGCCCACGCCGGGGTCAGTGCCTACCCGCAGGCGGTGACCGCGCAGATGGTGCTCAACTTCATCGCAGGTGGCGCGGCCATCAACGTGTTTTGTCGTCAGCATGGGTTTGCGCTGGAAGTGGTGAATGCCGGCGTAGCCGCACCGCTGTGGACGCCTGATACGCCAGGCCTGGTCGATGCGCCCATTGGCCCCGGCACACGCAACTTTGCAGAGCAGCCCGCCATGACCGCCGACGAGCGCGACCGTGCCATGGCACTCGGTGCACAACGTGTGGCACACCACGCAGGGCTGGGTACCAACGTCATCGCGCTGGGCGAAATGGGCATCGCCAACACGGCCGCCGCCGCGTGCCTGATGGCGCGGTTGTGTGATCTGCCGGTGGCGCAATGCGTTGGCCGCGGGACGGGGTTGGACGATGACGGCGTGGCCCACAAGCGCGTCGTGCTGGAAGCCGCGCTGGCCAAACATGCCGACGCGCGCGCGCCGCTGGATGTGCTGGCCTGCTTTGGCGGGTTCGAAATCGCGGCAATGGTGGGCGCGGTCATTGAAGCGGCGCAGCGGCGCATGGTCATCCTCGTCGATGGGTTTATTGCCACGGCGGCGGTACTGGTGGCAGCACGTGTGGCGCCTGATGTGCTGCGCTTCTGCGTGTTCGGTCACGCGTCGGATGAGCGCGGGCATCGTGCGCTGCTGGAGGTGCTCGATGCGCGGCCGCTGCTGTCGTTGTCGCTGCGTTTGGGCGAGGGGACTGGCGCGGTGTTGGCCTATCCGCTCGTCGTGTCGGCAGTGGCGTTTCTGCGCGAGATGGCGACGTTTGCCAGCGCAGGTGTGAGCGAGCGTTCTGCGTCATGAACCCCCTGCGCGAGCACTGGCAGGCGTTGTGGACGGCGGTCGGGTATTTCACCCGTATCCCCGTGCCGGCGTCGGTCGGATTCTCGCAGGCGGGTTTGAATCGCGCGGCGCGCTACTTTCCGTTGATTGGCTGGCTGGTCGGGGCAGGGGCTGCGGCGGTGTATTGGCTGGTGTCGCGCACGGTGCCGGCAGCGGGCGTGGCGGTGGCCATGTCGATGGTTGCTACGCTGCTGTTGACGGGTGCCTTCCACGAAGACGGTTTGGCCGATTGCGCTGATGGCTTCGGCGGCGGCTACACGCCCGAAGACCGGCTGCGCATCATGCACGACTCGCGTATCGGTGCGTTCGGGGCCATTGCGGTGTGCATGGCGCTGCTGCTCAAGTGGCAACTGCTGACGGCGATGGCACCGCGCGGTATGGCGATCCTCGCCGCGATGGTGGCGGCCCATGCCGCGAGCCGCGCTGCCGCTGTCAGCTATTTGCTCACGCACGATTACGTGCGCGCTGAGGGCAAAGCCAAGCCTGTCGCGCAACGCATGCGTTGGAGCGACGCGCTGTGGGCGGGTGTCTTCGGCATCGCGCCGTTGTTGTGGTTTGGGTGGGTGTGCGCGGTGCTTGTCGTTGTCGGGCTGATCATCGCGCGCTGGCTTCTGGGCTGCTACTTCGTGCGCCGCATTGGCGGCATCACGGGCGATTGCCTGGGGATGGCGCAGCAAGTGTTCGAATTGCTGATTCTGTGGGGGCTGCTGGCATGGATTTCATCCTGATCCGCCACGCGCGGCCCGCCATGACGGCCGGCCTCTGCTATGGCCGCACCGATCTGCCGTTGGAGGATCCGATGGACCCGCATCCTTCGGCCATCGTCGAAAAACTCAGCGCGCATCCGCCGCATCGTTTGCTGGCCAGCCCGCTGCAACGCAGTCACCTGACGGCACAAGCGATCGCGCAGGCAGCCGAACTGCCACCCATCGAGATCGACGCGCAATTGATGGAGCTCGATTTCGGCACCTGGGAAGGTTGCCAGTGGGACGACATTCCCCGCGCAGAAGTTGACCGCTGGGCGCGCGACCTCGTGCATGGCAATCCGCATGGCGGGGAATCGGCAGCGGATCTGCTGGCCCGCGTGACGGCGTGGGCGGATGCCGTGGCAAGCGCGCCTGCATCCGCCTCGTGCGTCTGGGCGGTGACGCATGCGGGCTGCATGCGGGCGCTGGCGGCGTACTGGTTGCAGTGCCCGCTGGCTGAGACGCTGCAATGGCCGCTGCAATGGGGCGGCGCCTGCGGCTTTCGCGTGCAGCCGGGTGGCGTGCCCGTCTTGCTGTTCTGGAACCGTTGATGCGGATCGGTTAGCGGCGCGCCGCGTTCGCCGCTTGCGTGCCCAGGCGGCGAGTGCGTGCCAGCTCCAGGTCTTCACACAACTGCGCGGCAGCCTCCACGAGGCGCGGGCCGAAACGGTTCATCAGATCGCCATTGATGCTGAACAAGTTGCCGCGCTGCACGGCCAGCAGGCGCGGCCAGCGCTTCCATCCGTCGAGCGTGTCGATGGGGCGATTGCCTTGCGTGGCGCCCATGCTGGCCGTCAGCAACACTTCGGGGTTGGCTGCAATGACGGCCTCGGTCGACACGGTGGGCACCAGCAGCGGTTCGCTGGCGAACACATTGCGCCCACCGCATAGGGCAAGCATGTCCGAAAAAATGTGCTGGCCGTTGAGTGTCATCAGCGGCTGTTCCCACACCTGGTAGAACACCGACACCGGCGGCCGGCTTGCATAACGATTGCGCAGCGTGTCGACGCGTTGGCGGAATTGCTGGGCGGCGTCGTGGGCGCTGGCGCGGGTGTCGAGCAGCGTGCCGAGCGCTTCGATCGCGCGCGGAATATCGCCCATGCGATGCGGCTCGGAGAAGAACAGCGGAATGCCCAGCGCGCGCAGACGCTCAATCTGCTTTTGCGCATTCCCGTGGCGCCAGACCACGACGAGATCGGGCTTGAGGGCGGCAATGCGCTCCAGGTCGAGCGAGCGGTTATCACCCACGTGCGGAATGTCGCGCGCAGGCGGTGGGTAGTCGCTGTAGCTCACGGTACCGACGATGCGCGCACCGCCGCCGGCGGCAAACAGCAGTTCGGTTGCGTGCGGCGCCAGGCTCACGATGCGCTGCGCGGGGCGTTGGAGCGTGACAGTGGCACCGGTGTCATCGTTGACGGAAATGGCGGCAAGCGCCGGTGCCGTGGCGAGCAACGCGGCCAGGCCGAGCGCGGCCACATGGCCGGCAAGACGGGGAAGACGGACGATCATCGGGGGGTGGTCAAACGGAATGCGAGAGCGATGCTAACGCATCGCCAAGGCGTTGCCATCCGGGTTCATCCGCAGGCAAACCGAAGCGCAGTCCGGGCACGGGCGCATCGAAGCGGCGCGTCCAGACGCCCAGGCGCGCCAGGCTTGCGTGCAGCGTCGGTGCGTGTGCTGTGGGTGCCCAGGCAAATAGGGGCGTCGCGGCGTTCGGCAGTCCGTGGTGATTCAGCAACGTGTGCAGCCTTGCGCCCTCACGTTGCAGGCGATTGCGGGTTGCGGCTTGCCAGGCAGTGTCTGCCAGGGCTACGCGTACGACGGCGCGGGCGGGGCCGTTGACGGTCCAGTGCCCCAACGCATCACGCAGCGCCGTCAGCACGTCGGGCGCTGCCAGTACGAAGCCGATGCGGGCGCCGGCCAGCCCGTAGAACTTGCCGATCGAGCGCAGCACGACGAGCCCGGGCGTGCCCGCGATGGGCGCCAATGTTGGGCCATCCTCCAGCGCTTCGATAAACGCCTCGTCTACGATCAATGTGCCGCCACGCGCGTGCAGGCGCGCATGCCAGTTGCGCAATCGCTCGGCCGGTAACAGGCGCGCGGTTGGGTTGTTCGGGTTGACGACGACGAGGTGTCGGACATCGTTGGGCAGGTCGCCCAGGAAGGCGGATTCGGGCAACTGCACAACATCGTGCCCGGCGCGCGCAAAGGCGGGTGCGTATTCGCTGTAGCCGACTTGCGCCACGCCGACGCGGCCGCGTGGCAGCAGGGCGGGCAGTGCGCGGATGGCTGCCTGCGAGCCAGCAACGGCCAGCACGGCGCGTGCGTCGCTCAAGCCGTAGTGCGCGGCGGCCTGGGCTTCGAGGCCATCGTCTTCGGGCAGGCGCAGCCAGGCTTCGGGGGGAATCGGCGGGACGGGATAGCCGCACGGGTTGATGCCGGTCGACAAATCCAGCCAGCCGCCGGCAGGCTCCCCATACAGCGCACGTGCGGCCGCGAGATTGCCACCATGGACGATGCCGCTCATGGCAAGCCCCGTACGATGGCGGCGATGAGCATCAGCACACCGAGCCATAGCCATAACGTGCGCGACACCAGCGCGAGCGCGCGGGTGATGTCTGCAGCGCTAGCGGGTTCACCGATGCCAAGCGGCGGGCGCACTTCGTCCACGCCTTCATAACGGGCCGTGCCACCCAGCCGCACACGCAGGCTGCCAGCACCGGCGGCCATCACTGGGCCCGCGTTGGGGCTCGACCATTGTGGCGCCTGCGTACGCCAGCAGCGCAGCGCATTGGCGGTGTGGCCGAGCAGCGCGTAGCTTATCGCTGTGAGCCGGGCGGGAATCCAGTTGAGCACGTCGTCGATGCGCGCCGCCGCCCAGCCGAAACCGGTGAAGCGCGTATTGCGGTAACCCCACATTGCATCGAGCGTATTGGCGAGCCGGTACAGCACCACGCCCGGCGCGCCTGCCACCACCAGCCAGAACAGCGGCGCGAAGATGGCATCGCTGCCGTTTTCCAGCGCAGATTCCACAGCGGCACGGGCGATGGGCTCATCGCCGGCGTCGCTCAGGTCACGCGAGACGATGCGCGAAGCCAACGTGCGTGCGCGGGGCAAGTCCGCCTGGTGCGAGTCGGAGCCTTGCAGCGCAAGCGCAATCGGCGCGATATGGTCGTGCAGGCTGCGCGCGCCGATGGCGAAGTACAGCGCGATGGCATCGAGCGCGACCATCAACCACGGTGAGGCGCTCCACACCGAGACGACGAGCCATCCCGCCAGCAACACGAACGGCAACACGGTGATCGCCCACGCCGTCAGCCCGATGAGGCGGGACCACGCCAGCACGGTAGGCCGGCGGTTCATAGCGCGTTCCACGGCGACAGCGACGCGCCCGAAACCGACCAGCGGATGCCAACGGGGGACTTCGCCGAACACCCGATCGACCAGCACACCCGCCAGCGCAGCCAGCGCCACGAGTGGCCACCCTAGGTCGAACACACCGCCCGGACTCACGATGCCGTGCCGAGCGCCGGCCCTTTCGCCACCATCGGAATGCCGGCTACCAGCAGATGCACGTTGTCGGCCAGCGCGGCGAGGCGCTGGTTCAGCCGACCCAGCTCATCCACGTAGAAGCGCGTGATGGCACCCATCGGCACCACGCCCAGGCCGATCTCGTTGCTGACGAGGATGACTTCGCCAGGCAGGAGCGGCAGTGCGGTCAGGAGTGCGTCGATTTCAGTCGTCCACGCTTCGGGCGGCGTGATGAGGCCCGTTTCGGGATATTCGTGATGCCCGGAGAAGAGCAGGTTGTTGAGCCACAGCGTGACGCAGTCAACCAGCACGCAGCCCCCGTGCTGCGCGTGCGTGTAGAGCACCTCGGCCAGGCGCGTGGGTTCTTCAACCAGCGCCCACTGCTCGGGGCGACGCGCACGGTGCAGGGCCACGCGCAACTGCATCTCTTCATCGCCCTCGCGTGCGGTAGCGATGTACGTGACCGGCCCCGCGCACTGCAGCGCGAGTTGTTCAGCGTGGTGGCTCTTGCCCGAGCGGGCACCACCGAGGACGAGTGTGAGACGGCGTGACATCCCACCATTTTAGCCGTGAGCCGATGGTCTCGAATGCGATAATCCGCGCATGTCGAAGCCTCCGTTTTCTGTGCCAGCGCCCACGTGGCGGGGCACGCTGATGATCCAGGGCACCACGTCCGACGCCGGCAAGAGCACGGTGGTCGCGGGGTTGTGTCGTGTCGCGCATCGCGCCGGTGTGCGTGTGGTGCCGTTCAAGCCGCAGAACATGGCGCTCAACAGCGCCGTCACAGCAGATGGCGGCGAGATCGGCCGCGCGCAGGCGTTGCAAGCGCAGGCAGCCGGCCTCGCGCCCACGGTCGACATGAACCCCGTGCTGCTCAAGCCCAACAGCGACACCGGCGCGCAGATCATCATCCACGGCCAGCCGCGCTGCGACCTGGATGCGCGGGCCTATCACGCCTACAAGCCCACCGCCATGGCGGCCGTGCTGGAGTCGCACACGCGCCTGCGCGCGCAATACGACCTCGTGCTCGTGGAAGGCGCCGGTAGCCCGGCCGAGATCAACCTGCGCGACCGCGACATCGCCAACATGGGCTTTGCGGAAGCGGTCGATTGCCCGGTGGTGCTCGTCGCGGACATTGATCGTGGCGGTGTGTTCGCGCATCTCGTCGGCACGCTCGCGTGCTTGTCGGACAGCGAGCGCGCGCGCGTGGCCGGCTTTGTCATCAACCGGTTTCGCGGCGATATTTCCCTGCTGACGCCGGGGCTTGACTGGCTGACGGCACAGACGGGCAAGCCGGTATTGGGCGTGCTGCCCTATCTGCAGGGTTTGCACCTCGACGCGGAAGATGCCGTGCAGACATCGCAGCGTGCTGCTGCCGGCGATGCGCTGCGGGTGGTGGTTCCGGTGCTGCCGCGCGTGTCCAACCACACTGATTTCGACGCGCTGCGCGCGCACCCGCAAGTGGACGTCTGTTTGATCGGGCCGGGCCAGCCGATCCCGCCCGCAGATCTCATCATCCTGCCCGGCAGCAAGAGTGTGCAGGCGGATCTCGCCTGGCTGCGCGCCAACGGCTGGGACGCGGCCATCGCGCGGCACTTGCGCTACGGAGGCAAGCTGATCGGCGTTTGCGGTGGCATGCAGATGCTGGGGCGGTGCCTGCACGATCCACAGGGGCTAGAAGGCGCGCCCGGCAGCGTCGATGGCCTTCGTTATCTGGACTTCGAGACCACGCTGGAAACCGCCAAGCAACTGCGTCAGGTGCGTGGCACGTTGGCGGAAGGCGGCGCAGCGATTCACGGCTACGAAATCCACATGGGCGTGACCGTTGGGCCGGCGCTTACGCGGCCGGCCGTGCAGCTCGACGATGGCCGTGTGGACGGCGCGATCTCCGCTGATGGGCAGATTCTCGCAACCTATCTTCACGGACTGTTCGATGCGCCCGAAGCCTGCCGCGCGCTGCTCGCCTGGGCGGGCGTACGGGATGCGCAGGCACAGGATTACGCCGCACTGCGCGAAGCCTCGCTTGAACGTTTGGCAGACACGTGTGAAGCGCATCTCGACCTCGCCGCGCTCTTCGGCGCGCTCCACGTGCGGGCTGAGCCATAATTGCCGGATAGGCAGATTCGGCGAGTGATTGAATCGCCACACGATTCGACGAGCGCACGCTGTGTACAAGGAGGCAGGCATGCCGGTGGCCGTTGTAGCGAATCCGAAGGGCGGGGTGGGCAAGACCACGCTGGCGACCAATCTGGCCGGCTACTTTGCCGCGCAGGACCACGTCGTCATGCTGGGCGATACCGATCGCCAACAGTCCTCCCGCGAATGGCTCGCCTTGCGCCCCGACACGGCCAAGCCCATCAGCACGTGGGAAATCAACGCCGACCACATCGCCAAGCCGCCCAAGGGCACCACGCACGTGGTGCTCGACACGCCGGCTGGGCTGCACGGCTGGCGGCTGACCGACCTCCTCAAATTGTCGGACCACGTGATCGTGCCGCTGCAGCCATCGATGTTCGACATCCTTGCCACGCAGACCTTCCTGCGCAAACTGGCCGATGAAAAGCCGATCCGTCACGGCGACGTCAAGCTGGGCGTGGTCGGCATGCGTGTCGACATGCGCACCCGGGCCGCAGAACAGCTTCAGCGCTTCGTGCAGGGGCTGGAGGTGCCGATCCTCGGTTATCTGCGAGACACTCAGAACTACGTGCAACTGGCCGCGCATGGCCTGACGCTGTGGGACGTGGCCGCCTCACGCGTGGCGAAGGACGTGGAGCAGTGGCGCGGCATCCTCGGTTGGCTGGGGGGAACGCCCCTGCGGACCGTGCCGGCCGAGACGTCGGCGGCAGCATGAAAAAAGCCCGGCGATTGCCGGGCTTTGTCGTTGGACGATGCCTCGCTCAAATCTCGAGGTTATCGATCAGGCGTGTCTTGCCGAGCTTGGCGGCGGTCAGCACCACCAGCGGTTCGCCAGCGGCGATGTTGTCTGGCGTCGGCACTTGCAGGTCCGAGCGGCGGCGCACTGCCACGTAATCGGGCTGCCAGCCGCGGCCACGCAGGTACTCCATTGCCTTGTTGGTCACCTCTTCGTGCGAAGCCTGGCCTTGTAACACGGTCTCCAGCACATCCTGGCGGACCTGGTGCAACGTGCGATACAGCTCAGGCGCCTCGGCGCGTTCATCGCTGGAGAGATAGGCGTTGCGCGACGACAGCGCTAGGCCATCTTCCGCGCGCACCGTCTCGGCGGGGATGATGTCCACCGGCAGCGCAAACTGATGGGCCATGCGGCGCACGATCATCAACTGCTGGTAGTCCTTCTTGCCGAACACCGCCACGCGCGGCTGCACGCAGCAGAACAGCTTCATCACCACCGTGCACACGCCCTTGAAGAAGCCGGGGCGGAATTCGCCCTCAAGCGTGTCGCCCAGGTCATGCGGCGGCTCGACGCGGTACTCCTGCGGCTCGGGGTACATGTCGCGCTCGGTGGGCGCAAACAGCACATACACGCCTTCCTTCTGCAGCTTTTCGATGTCGTCCTGCAGGGTGCGCGGGTATTTGTCGAAATCTTCATTCGGGCCGAACTGTAGGCGGTTCACGAAGATGGACGCCACCACCGGGTCGCCGTGCTGGCGCGCCAGGCGCATCAGGCTCAGGTGGCCCTCATGCAGGTTGCCCATGGTCGGCACGAAGGCCACGCGGTTTTGGCCGCGCAGCTGGTCGCGCAGTTCCTGGATGGACGAGATGACTTTCATGCGGTGTGGTGGTGAGCTAACGCTTCATGTTGGCCAATTACGTTGGCCGAATTACGTCGGTGAATAGGCAAGGCGCACGTAGATAGGTGCGTACGGTTCAGCTTGCGTGATTTCGAGCAGCGACTCGCGCGAGAGCTCCAGCATGGCGACAAAGTTGACCACCACGATGGGCGCGCCTTTGCCGGACTGGATCGCCTCTTCAAACAGCTCGGTGAATTCCATGAACCGCGCGTGCTGGAGCTTGCGCAGGATCTGGCTCATGTGCTCGCGCACGGACAGCTCTTCGCGCGAAATCTTGTGGTGCTGCGTGAGCTTGGCCCGGCGCAGCACATCGGCCCACGCGACGCGCAGGTCGTCGGAATTGACGTCGGGGTAGCGTGGCGCGAGGCTCTGCTCGATGTAGACCTGCGCGCGCAGGAAGTCGCGGCCGAGCTGCGGCAGCGTATCGAGCTTCTGCGCAGCGAGCTTCATCTGCTCGTATTCGAGCAGGCGGCGCACCAGTTCGGCGCGCGGGTCTTCGGGTTCTTCGCCGGAGTCGGTCTTCTTGACCGGCAGCAGCATGCGCGACTTGATCTCGATCAGCATGGCCGCCATCAGCAGGTATTCGGCGGCCAGCTCCAGGTTGGTCGCGCGGATCTGCTCGATGTATGCCAGATACTGCCGCGTGACTTGCGCCAGCGGAATGTCCAGCACATTGAAGTTCTGGCGGCGGATCAGGTACAGCAGCAAGTCCAGCGGGCCTTCAAACGCTTCAAGGAAGACCTCGAGCGCGTCGGGCGGGATGTACAGATCCTGCGGGAGCTTGAACAGCGGCTCGCCATAGAGCCGTGCAAAGGCGAGGCCATCGACCTGCGCGGGCGTGGAGTCCTGATCGGGCGCCACGCTAGGCAGCTCGACAGGCAGCGGCAGCTTGTCCTGCGCGGTGGTGGTCATGCAGCGATGCGCCTGGTTGGGCCGAGGGCCGGTTGGCCGATCAGTCCAGCGAGTAGACGTACGGCTTTTGCGGCACGCGGGCGGTCTTGGCGCGTGCGCGCTCTTCCAGGTCGATCGGGTCCTTGTCCCACAGCAGGGCGCGGCCTTGGCGCTGTTGCGCTTCGAGGTCGGGCTTCTGGGTCTTGAGTTCTTCCAGGAACTGGGTGATCTCGGACTTGTACAGGGCCATGGCGGTCGGTGAGGTTGGGTGATCTTGCCCGCACGGGAACGTTCCGGGCGGAAAACAGCGCATTTTACCGTATTGGCCGACGGGCACGGTCCCTGCGAAGGCGTTCGGATTGGTCTGAAAGGACATCTCTGTTGCATTTGCCTGGGCACCCGTCAGGATCGATATGGTCAAATACGGCTTCTTTCCGACTCAGCCGGCCCATGGGGCGGCACCACGCTTGCCACGATGATTGGCCCCCAGCGACCATCGCGACCGTCACGTTTTCCCCGTTCCGTCTTGCATGCGGCCACACTCGCTGCCGGCTGCGCGCTGGCGCTTGTCTGCACGCCGGCGAGCGCGGAGTATGACGTCAAGATCGAGGCGCCCAAGGCCGTCCGTGACCTGCTGGAGCGCCATCTTGACCTGTCGCGCTACAAAGACCGCAAGGACATCACCGAAGACCAGTTGCAGTACATGGTCGAAACGATTGGCGACCAGGTCACCAAGCTGACGGCCACCGATGGCTACTTTGTGCCCAAGGCGACCGCGCAGGTGGATGGCCCGGCGGACCACCGCGTGGTGCACGTGAAGGTCGAGCCCGGCCCGCGCACCACCATTGACAACGTGACGCTGGACTTCACCGGCGCCATCACGCAAGACTCCAAGCGCATCGACGAACTGAAGAAAGCGTGGGGCCTTTCGCATGGCACGGCGTTCCGCCAGGCCGGCTGGGACAAGGCCAAGGACGACAGCCTGGCGGCGCTGCAGAGCAAGCGCTATTACGCGGCCAAACAGACGGATTCCCAGGCGCGCATCGACCCGGACGAGAGCAAGGCCGATTTGTCTGTCGCCTATGACAGCGGGCCGGCGTACACGCTGGGGCCGCTGAATGTGCAGGGTTTGTCGCGCTATCCACGCAGCATCATCGACCACGTCAACCCGCTGCGCGTGGGTGAGGATTATTCCGCCGACCGCTTGCAGGCGTTGCAGGCGTCCATCCAGGGGCAGCCGTACTTTTCCAATGCCATCGTGGACCTCGGTGAGGACCCGAAAGACCCCGTCAACACACCGGTGCGCGTGCGCGTGCGGGAGTACCCGCCCAACCGCATCACCAGCGGCGTGGGTTATGGCACGGACACCGGTGCCTCGCTGGAAGGGCGTTATCAATATCTCAACGTGTTCAACAAGGCCTGGGTGTTGGACACGCAGGCGCGCATCGAGCAGCGCCGCCAGTACCTGTTCGGCAGCGTGACGTTGCCGCCAGACGATAGGCAATACGTCAACAGCATCTACGGCAGCATGGACCGCACCGACACCTCCGGCACCGACACCCGCAGCTACCGTTCCGGCTTCAAGCAGACGCGTGTGCGCGGCATCTATGAGACGTCGTTTACGGTCGACTTCTATTACGACGACTTGCGCCCCGACGGCGCCGAGCGTCAGTTGAGCAAGGCGCTGGTGCCCGGCTTTGCCTGGACGCGCCGCGATGTCGACGACCCGCTGTTCCCGCGCCGCGGCAACATCATCACCACGCAGATCGGCGCGGCGGTCAAGGGCGTTCTGACGGACCAATCGTTCGTACGTTCGTATAGCCGCATTCGCCAGTTCGTGCCGGTGGGGCAGCGTGACATCTTTGTCGCGCGGGGCGAGTTGGGTGCCGTCATCACGTCGGGTACCGGGGATGGCGTGCCCGCCACGCTGCGCTTTCGTACGGGCGGTACGCAATCGGTGCGCGGCTACGATTTTCAGAGCATCGGTAACGATGTCAACGGCAGCACGCTGCCGACCAAGTTTCTCGTGACCGGTGGGTTGGAGTATCAGCGCTGGTTCCTGCCGCAGTGGGGCGCCGCCGTGTTCTGGGACACCGGCACGGCCACCGACAACTGGACGGATCGCCGCTGGTTCAACGGTGTCGGTATGGGTGTGCGCTGGAAAAGCCCCGTGGGGCCGATCCAGGTTGATCTGGCCTACGGCATCCAGCAGAAGCAGTTTCGGCCGAGCGTGTCGCTGGGCATCGCGTTCTGAGGATGGCCATGACAGAGTCGCGGACACCGGAACGCTCGCCGTCTGAAACGCCATCGCCCAAACGCCGCCGTGTGCGCCATGTGCTGCGCTGGCTCGGTGGCCTTGTCGCGCTTGTGCTGGTGATTGTGCTGGCGCTGGCCGGGTGGCTGCTGTGGGCCATCCATTCGCAAGCGGGGACGGCGCAACTTTGGTCGCTGGCCACGCGCTTTGGTCACGCGTATGTGTCCGGCACGCTGACGGGGGGCACACTGCGCGAAGGTGTGTCGCTGCGTGATCTGCACGTACGCGCCGGCAGTACCGAAGTGCGCATCGACCGCGTTGAAGGTCGCTGGGTCATGACGCGTGCGCCATTGCGCGCGCACTTTGCGTATCTCACGGCCGGCAATGTCGAGGTGATCCTGCACCCGACGCCGCCCACGCCGCCGAGTGGTCCACCCGATTCATTGGTGTTGCCGCTCGCGCTGGATGTGGATCGGCTGGCCGTTGATCGGCTCGCCATCCGCGAAGGCACATCGACCACCGAACTCAAGGCGATTGCCGGCAGCCTGCATACGGATGGCACGCACCACAACGTGTTGCTCGACGGCATGGAAACGCCTGCTGGCAAGCTGGCCGCCACACTGCGTATGGCTGGCACGCGACCGTATCCGCTGACGGGTGCTGCAACACTGGCTACGCAGTTCGAGGCGAACGGCCAGAAGCAGGATGCGGCGGTGTCGGCGCAGTTGTCCGGCTCGCTGGAGGCGCTGCATATCGAGGCAACTGGTACGGGCGCCAAACTGACCGCGCAGGCGCAGATCGACGCCACGCCATTCGGAGCGCTGCCGCTGTCGCGCGCCGTTGTATCAGCTGACCATGTGAACCCGCGTGCGTTTGCGCCGGGCGCGCCGGAAGCGTCGCTGTCCATCCACGCGGATCTGCGCCCCGATGAACAGGCCAAGACGCTGACCGTGGCCGGCCCCATCCAGATCGACAACGCGCAGCCCGGCACGCTCGACAAGCAGAAGCTGCCGCTCCAGTCCCTGCGCGCGCAGGTGCGCTTGAATGAAGACGATCAGCAGCTCACGGGGCTGGACGTACGCCTGCTCGGCGGTGCGCAGCTGAGCGGCGGTGCGGACGTCAAGAAGGGCCACGGCACGTTGCGTGTCGATGTGCGCCAGTTGGATCTGCAAGCGTTGCATGCCTCGCTCGAAAAAACGAAACTCGCCGGCCCCATCACCGTGGATTTTGCGGGCGGCATCCAGCATGTGGCGCTCGATCTGGCTGGCGGCGATATGCGCGCGCAGGCCAAGGCGGTGCTCGATGCGACGCAGGTGGCGGTGGAGAACGCGCAGGTGGCGCTGGGCCGCTCACGGCTGACATTGGCCGGCACGCTCAAGCACGACGATGCGCAATCGTTCGCCTTCAAGGGCAACTTGGCGCAGTTCGATCCGTCGCGGTTGGCGAAGGTGGCCAAGGGTCGCATCAATGCAGAGTTCGATGCGCGCGGCACGCTGGCTGAGCCCATCGATGCGGCCATCAAGTTTGCCGTACGCGACAGCGACTACGCAGGCCTGCCGATGACCGGCGACGGCAATGTCCATCTGCGTGGCGAACGCCTGTTGCCCAGCGACGCCAAGCTCAATGTGGCCGGCAACAAGGCCAGCCTGCGCGGCAGCTTCGGTGCCGCGGGCGACCGTCTGCACGTCGAGGTCGATGCGCCGCAGCTCGCGCGTTTGCAGCTTGGCGTGAGCGGGGCGCTCAGCCTGTCCGGCGATGTGTCTGGCACCCTTAAACGGCCGCAGGTCGATGCCAACTTCCGCGCCAACCAACTCGCCTACCAGGGCAACAAGATCGACCTGGCAAACGGCCGCGCGCAGATGCGCGATGGCATCGACGGCCCGTTGTTGTTCGAGCTGACCGCGCAGCGCGTGACGGGCCCGAGCCTGTCGCTGCGCGAGGTGCACGCCACGTTGGACGGCACGCGTCGCGCGCACCGTTTCCGCGCCGATGCCGATGGCAACGTACGCAGCCAGCCGTTCAAGTTCGCCTTGGCAGGCGACGGTGCGCTGGCGCCCGGCAAAGATGGGGACACTTGGGACGGCACGATTTCCACGCTATCCGCGCAAGGCGCGCCCAATCTGCAACTGAAGGCACCGGTGCGTGTATCGGTGGCGCCCGGTCGTCTGCTGGTCGGCCGTACGGACCTGACGCTGGATCAGACGCCTATCCATATCGAACGGGTGGAATCGGACCAGGGCCACCTGCGTAGCGCAGGCCGGTTCGACGGTTTGCAAATCGCGCGCGTGCTGGAACTTGTGCGCACGTGGACAGGCCAGTCCCCCCCCGTGCGTACAGACCTCGTGATCGATGGGCAGTGGGATCTCGACCTCGGCAGCACGGCGACAGGCACTGCCCACATTGCGCGCCGCAGCGGGGATCTGTCGATCAACGCCGGGCGCGGTTTCACCCCCCTTGGGCTGACCGAAGCCACGGTGGACGTGCGCGGCGAAGGCATGCGCTTGGCGTTGCGCGGTACCGTGCAGTCCGCCCGTGTAGGCAACGCTTACCTCGACGCCGGTATCGGACTGACGCGTGATGCCACACCGGGCGCGTTGGCATTGACGTCGCCGGCCTCACCCCTGACCGGCGGGTTGACGATCAGCCTGCCGCACCTCAAGGGCATCGGTGATCTGCTCGGGCCGGATGTGGCAACGGAAGGCCAACTTGCGGCGAGCCTGACCTTTGCTGGCACTGTGGGTGCGCCCAAGGTAAGCGGCTTCCTGACCGGCCAGGATATCGAAGTGGCGCTGTACGACCAGGGCATCCGCCTGACCGGTGGCCTCGTGCGCGTGGCGCTGGACCAGAACGTGGTCGACCTGCAGCAGGTCGTGTTCCACGGCGGCGAGGGTACCGTGCGGGCGCAGGGCCGGGTGCAGCTTGGCGAGGCGAATCCGAATCTGGCCGGCACGATCGTCGCCGACAAGCTGCAGCTCTTTGCCGACCCCGACCGCACGCTCGTGCTCTCCGGCCAGGCGCGCATCGCCAACGACAACGACCGCGTAGCCATCACCGGCAAGTTCAAGGTCGACCGCGGCCTGTTCGACTTGCCCAAGGACGGTGCCCCGGCTCTGGGTGATGACGTGGTCATCGTCCGCCGCGCCGATGCCGCCCGCAACCAGGCCGAACGTGGCGTCAAGCGTGAAGAAAAGCCCGCCGGCCGCTTCAGCCCGGTGGTCGATGTCGATGTCGATTTTGGCGACAACTTCCGTTTCAAGGGCGCAGGCGCCGATCTGTCGCTGGGCGGCCAGATGCACGTACACAGCGAACCGCTGGTGCCTCTGCGCGGCACCGGCACGATCTACGTGCGCCAGGGCAGCACCTACGAAGCCTTCGGTCGCAAACTGGCCATCGAACAGGGCGTGCTGAACTTCGTCGGGCCGATCAACAACCCGTCGTTCAACATCACCGCCATGCGCCGCAACCAGGAGGTCGAGGCCGGCGTGCAGGTGACGGGCACCGTGCGCCAGCCGCGCGTCAAGCTCGTCTCCGAGCCCAACGTGCCCGACGAAGACAAGCTCTCGTGGCTGATGTTTGGCTACAGTGCGTCGAATGCGGGCCTGGGCCAGCAGCAGGCGATGTCCGGCGCCGCGCTCGGCCTGCTTGGCAACGTGGCAGGCAAGAATGTGGCGCGACGCTTCGGGTTGGACGAGTTCTCGATCGGCGCGTCCACCTCGGGCCTGACGGATCCGCAGGTGGTGAGCCTGGGCAAGGCGATTTCGGAGAGTATTTCGGTGGGCTATGAGCAGAGCCTGTCCACCGCCGATTCCATCGTCAAGCTGACGTGGCAGTTCTCGCGGCGCTGGTCGGTCGTGGCGCGCGGCGGCACGATCAATGGGGCGTCGGTGCTGTTCAACAAGCGTTGGTAATTGGGTGATCCGGCTGCCAGAATGGCGACGGATCTACGTCCTGAACGAGGGAGTTCCATGCCGCATCGTCGTCAACTCGCACAAGTGGGAGTCACCATGGGCATTCTGGCGTCATTGCTGGGGTTGTTCGGCTGTGATCAGCAGAAGGTGGATCAGGCCGTTGATCGTGTGGGCGATGCTGCCAAGCGGGCGTGGCAATCGGCCAAGCCGGACAACTTGCTGTTCAAGGACATCGTGGCGGGGCAGTCCACCGAGGACGATGTGAAAGCGACCGCCGGCCAGCCCGAGATGATCTGGGAGAACGAGGGCGGCACTCGACAGTTGGAATATCCGCGCGGGCCGGAAGGCACCTCAACGTGGATGGTGACGATCGGCCCCGACGGTCGTGTACAGAAAATCGATCAGGTGCTGACGGCCGAGAACTTTGGTCGCGTGCGTGCCGGGCAGACCAAGGACGACATCCGGCGGATGCTCGGGAAGCCGGGCAAGGTCGAGGCGTTCAAGCTGAAGCAGGAAGAGGTCTGGGGCTACAAATGGATGGAAAGCCCGACGGAGAAGGCGTTCTTCAATGTCCACTTCGGGCCGGATGGGCGGGTTACGACGACATCGCGCAGCGATAACCGGCTGAATGGAGCCTGACTGCGTACCGATTGAGTGGTGCGACAAAAGACAAAGGCCAACCCCGTGGGGTTGGCCTTGCTGTTTCTGGCGTGGGCTTAGGCGATCAACGCACGCGCATGCCCGGCACCGCTCCGGAATGCGGTTCAAGGATATACAGGCCCGGTTGCGCCTTCTCATCCGCAGCAGAAGCTGCCAGCACCATCCCCTCCGACATCCCGAACTTCATCTTCCGCGGCGCGAGGTTAGCCACCATCACGGTCAGCTTGCCGACGAGGTCTTCCGGCGCATACGCCGACTGGATGCCCGAGAACACATTGCGCGTCTGACCTTCACCCGCATCCAGCGTGAGTTGCAGCAGCTTGTTGGAGCCCTCTACGCGCTGGCAGGCCACGATCTTGGCCACACGCAAGTCGATCTTCGCGAAGTCGTCAATGGTGATGGTCTCGGCCATTGGTTCGATGGCGGCAGCGCCATTGGCAGCAGCAACCGGAGCGTCCGCAGTGGCCTGCAGCGACTGGCGGTTGGCCTCCACCAGCGCATCCACCTGTTTCTTGTCGACACGCGTCATCAGGTGGGAATAGGGCTGGATCGGCTTGACCGACGACAGTTGCGCGTCAATCGCACGCCAGGTCAGCGGTTCGACATTCAGGAACGCTTCGATGCGCTCAACCGTGGTCGGCAGAATCGGCTTGAGGTACACGGCCAGCAGGCGGAAAGCCTCCAGCGCGACGGAGCACGTGGCGTGCAGCTTCTCGCGGTTGGCTTCGTCCTTGGCGAGGTCCCACGGCTTTTCGGTGTCGACGAAGGCGTTGACGGCATCGGCCAGTTCCATCACGGCACGCAGCGCCTTGCTGTATTCGCGCTTCTCATACAGGTCAGCGATCTGCGGGGCGGCTTCGCGCAGTTGCACCATGAGCGGATGGCCCAAGGCGGCATCATTCACACGGCCTTCAAAGCGCTTGACCAGGAAGCCCGCCGAGCGGCTAGCGATGTTGACGAACTTGCCAACCAGATCACTGTTCACGCGGGCGATGAAGTCGTCCAGGTTCAGGTCCAGGTCTTCCATCGTCGCGTTCAGCTTGGCTGCGAAGTAGTAGCGCAGCCATTCCGGGTTGAGGCCCGTGTCGATGTAGCTCTGCGCGGTGATGAAGGTGCCGCGCGACTTGCTCATCTTGGCGCCATCGACGGTCAGGAAACCGTGCGCGAACACGTTGGTCGGCGTGCGGTGGCCCGAGAACTTGAGCATCGCCGGCCAGAACAGCGTGTGGAAATACAGGATGTCCTTGCCGATGAAGTGGTACTGCTCGGTGGTGGAGTGTTCGTTGATCCACGCGTCGAAATCGAGGCCCAGTTTCGCGCTCAGGTTCTTGAAGCTGGCGTAGTAACCGACCGGCGCATCCAGCCACACATAGAAGTACTTGCCCGGCGCGCCCGGAATCTCGAAGCCGAAATACGGCGCATCACGCGAGATATCCCAGTCCGACAGCTTGGCTTCGCCATCGTCGCCGAGCCACTCGCGCATCTTGTTGGTGGCCTCGGGCTGGGCCAGGTCGGCTACCCACTCGCGCAGGAAGGTCTCGCAGCGTGGGTCGGACAGCTTGAAGAAGTAGTGTTCCGACGACTTGCGCACGGGCGTCGCGCCCGACACGACGGAGTACGGGTTCTTCAGATCCGTCGGCTGGTAGGTCGCGCCGCACACTTCGCACGAATCGCCGTACTGGTCTTTTGCGCCGCACTTGGGGCACTCGCCCTTGATGAAGCGGTCCGGCAGGAACATCTCCTTGACCGGGTCGTAGAACTGCTCGACCTCGCGCACGTCGATCAGGCCGTTTTCCTTGAGCTGGAGGTAGATACGTTCGGACAGCTCCTTGTTCTCGTCGGAATCGGTGCTGTAGTAGTTGTCGAACGAGATCAGGAAATTGTCGAAGTCACGCTTGTGCTCGGTCCAGACGCGTTCGATCAACTGGCGCGGGGTCAGGCCTTCCTTCTCTGCGCGCAGCATGACGGGCGTGCCGTGGGTGTCGTCGGCGCCCACGTAGTAAGTCTCATGCCCGCGCATGCGTTGGAAGCGCACCCAGATATCGGTCTGGATGTACTCGACCAGGTGGCCGATGTGGATCGGGCCATTGGCATAGGGCAGGGCGGAAGTGACGAGGATGCGACGTTCGGACATGGGCAGGCCAGAAAGGTGCGGGCGGGCCGCAAAACGAGGGCGGCGCGCGGAGAAACGCATATTTTAGCGCGCCCGGCGGCTTCAGGCCGGTTACAAGGGAATGCCGGGGGTACGGGCGGAATCCATGCGGCACGTTGCCGCGCACGTTTCGTGAGACGAAAAAAAAGCGCCGGCTATGCCGGCGCAGCTTTCCACAACGGAAAAGGAGGAGAAATCAGGCGCCGCCCGGGAGGTCAGCCATGCATTGCGAGCCAGCAACGTATGGCAAGCGGCACCCGTTTTTTATGACTGGTCACCCCTGAATTGGTTTCAAATAAATTTCGACGCGGCGATTTTGTGCCCGGCCGGCCTCGGTGGCATTGTCGGCAACAGGCTGCGTTTGGCCGCGGCCCTCGGCGGAGAGGCGGTTGCGGGCGACGCCGCGGTCGGTCAGGTAGCTCGCCACGCTTTGGGCCCGCTTTTGCGACAAGGTCATGTTGTAGTTGGGGTTACCCGTGCTGTCCGTGTGGCCGACCACGTTGGCGGCCAGTTCCGGGTGCGACGTGAGCGTCTGCGCCACGCTATCCAGCGGGCCACGGAATGACGGCTTGATCACCGCGCTATCGGTATCGAACGACACCTGGCTCGGAATGTTCAGCTTGAGCGAACCATCGGGCTGTTCGGTGATCTGCGTGCCGGTGCCGGCCGTGTCGCCGCTCAGCTTCGACTTGATCGCGCCCCAGTTGTAGCCGGCTGCCGCGCCCGTGGCGGCGCCAATTGCTCCGCCAATGGCTGCACCCTTGCCGTTGCCGACCAGCGCGCCGATGCCTGCGCCTACAGCCGCGCCGACGCCCGTGCCGATGGCGGTCTGGTTCTGTTGCTCGGTGGCGCAGCCGGCCGCCAGCAGGGCGACGAGCGAGACGGAAATAAGCTTGGCTTTCATAATTTCTCCTACGAGATAACGGGTCGGTTCTTGTCTGGTTTGCCGATGGCCGGCGGCCTGACGGTTCTTGGGGGGAATCGGGCGAATGTCGCGCCGGCAAAATACAATAGCAAATCAGCACATAGAGTGGCGGATGCATTGCAAAGTTCAAGCGGTGCCACTGATGGGCCGTGCCCTATTCGTAGTCGATGCATTAGATTTCTGGAGCCAATGTTGAGCGTAACCATCGAACAGATCACCGAAGCCCTGCGCGGCGTGGTGGATCCCAATACCGAGCGCGATCTCGTGTCGTCCAAGTCGGTGCGCAATATCCGGGTCGATGGCGGCGAGGTGTCGCTCGACGTGGAACTGGGCTATCCGGCCAAGAGCCAGTTCGAGCCGATCCGCAAGCTGGTGATCGGCGCGCTGCGCCAGGTGCAAGGTGTCGAGAATGTGAGCGTGCAGGTGTCGATGAAGATCGTCGCGCACGCGGTGCAGCGGGGCGTACACTTGCTGCCGAATGTGAAGAACATCATCGCCGTGGCGTCGGGCAAGGGCGGGGTGGGCAAGTCGACCACCGCCGTGAACCTGGCGCTGGCGCTGGCCGCCGAAGGTGCCAACGTCGGCATTTTGGACGCCGATATCTACGGCCCGAGCCAGCCGATGATGCTGGGCATCCAGGGTCAGCCTGAGTCTGCCGACGGCAAGACCATGGAGCCGATGGAAGGCCATGGCCTGCAGGCCAACTCGATCGGCTTCCTGATCGAGCAGGACAACCCGATGGTCTGGCGCGGCCCGATGGTCACCTCCGCGCTGGAGCAACTGCTCAAGCAGACCAACTGGCGCGACCTGGATTACCTGATCGTCGACATGCCGCCGGGCACGGGCGATATCCAGCTCACGCTGTCGCAGAAGGTGCCCGTGACGGGCGCGGTGATCGTGACCACGCCGCAGGACATCGCGCTGCTGGACGCCAAGAAGGGCTTGAAGATGTTCGAGAAGGTGGGCATTCCCATCATCGGCGTGGTCGAGAACATGGCGGTGTACTGCTGCCCGAACTGCGGTCACACCGAGCATATTTTCGGTGCGGGCGGCGGCGAGAAGATGTGCGAGCAGTACGGCGTGCCGTTCCTGGGCAGCCTGCCGCTGAACCTCTCCATCCGCGAGCAGGCCGATTCGGGCCGCCCGACCGTGGTGGCCGACCCCGACGGCGCAATTGCCGGCGTCTACAAGCAGATTGCACGCCGCGTCGCCATTGCCGTGGCTGAAAAGGCCAAGGACATGACGAGCAAGTTCCCGTCGATCGTCGTCCAGAACACGTAAGCGCAACACCATGGATACCACCGAGCCGCAGCAGAACGAGCGCCCGTCCGTGAGGATGGCGGTGGTGCTGTGCCGTCGCCCGACGGCCAACCGTTGGCAGCCGTTCCAGTGGCGGCTGGAGGATGTGGTGCCGGATTTGGGCGAGTACGGTATCGAGCCGCGCTGCCTCGATCGCTCAGACACCGAAGAGCGCTGGCTTACGCCAGGCTTCAACGTCACGCTGTTCCGCGACGAGGCCGAGGGCTACTACCTGAACGTGACCTCCGCCGCGCCCTGCTGGTTTGTGCTCTGGCGCCTGGGCGAAGCGGGCACGGCCGATGAGGGCAGGGCGATTCCGCACACGGTCTCGCTCAGCTACAACGAGGCCGGCCGCTGGCTCGACGGCGGCGAGACGGTCGAGAACGTGCCGCTGGATGCCGCCGCGCTAGAGTGGCTGCAGGCGTACGTCGCCGAGAACTACCGGCCTGAGCCGAAGAAGCGGCGCCGGCCCGAGTCGTTCCTGTCGCCGGAAGACCGAGCGAAGTTCTGAGCGAGACTGCCGTGAGCGATGAAACCTTCCTCTCACGCTGGTCGCGCCGCAAGGCGGCCGAGCGGCGCGGCGAGCCCGAAGCGGAGGCGCCGCCGCCAGCCGAAGTCGCGCCAGTTGCCGCGCCCGAGCCTGCGCCGGGTGAGCCCGTAGCCGAGGAACCTCCACCGCTCACGCTGGAAGATGCCGCCAAACTGACGCCCGCCGACGATTTCTCCCCATTTGTCGCGCAAGGCGTGGATGAGACCGTCAAGCGTGCCGCGCTCAAGAAGCTCTTCGCCGATCCGCATTTCAATGTGATGGATGGGCTCGACACGTATATCGACGATTACTCGCAGCCCGACCCGATTCCCCCCGAAATGCTGCGCGAGCTGCGCCATGCGGCGAGTTTGCGGTTGTTTGAGCCGTTGGATGAAGATGTGGCGGAAAGGGTGGTTCTCGAACCCGACACCGAGGCCGCGCCTACCGGAGCAGGCGAGACGCCGCCCGAATCAGCCGAGCCACCCGTGGTCGACGATGCCGCCCAGGCAACCCCGCATGGCGACCCTAAGCCGCCGTCCGTAGAATAAATAAGAGGACCGCACGGCTACGAGCCGGGCGGCCATGTCCCCACAGCCCGTGCGACAGACGCGGGTGCTTACGCAAGATTCCATGCCCACGCTGGTCTGCAGTTGCAATCACACCATGCCGCTTGATGCCGATGCGGTGAGCGACGCCTTGCGCGCGTCCGACGCCGCCATCGACGCGCCCGGTAAGACACATCACCTGCTGTGCCGCCGCGAGATCGGCGCCTTCACGCGGGCGCTGGAGGGCACGGAAGACGTGATCGTCGCGTGCACGCAGGAGAAGGCGCTGTTTGCCGAAGTGGCCGCGCAGCACGAGGGCGTGACCGCGCCGATCCATTTCGTCAACGTGCGCGAGACGGGCGGGTGGTCGGTCGGTGCCAAACGCGATGCGCGCGGCTTCCACGCCAAGACGGCGGCGCTGCTGGCCGTGGCGGGGTTGCCCGCGCCGGACCCGGTGCCGGTAGTCGACTATCGTTCCGACGGTAACTTGCTGATCGTCGGCCCTGCCGAGCGCGCATTGCCGTGGGCCGAGCGTCTGGCCGATCAACTGAGCGTGACGGTGCTGGCCACCGGACGTGATCGATCCGCTGGGCCGCTTTCGCCGCCGATGGAACGCCGCTGGCCCGTTCACGCTGGCGAACTAGTGGAAGTGAAAGGCTGGCTCGGCGCCTTCGAGGTGCAGTGGCGAAACCACAATCCGATCGATCTGGACCGCTGCACGCACTGCAACGCCTGTATCGACGTCTGCCCGGAAAACGCGATCGACGCGCTGTACCAGATTGACCTTGACCTCTGCCGCGACCATCGCGATTGCGCGAAAGCCTGTGGTGAGGCGATGGCCATCGACTTTGCTCGTGTGGATGCGCCGCAATCACTGTCTGGCCAGTTCGACCTGATCTTCGATCTGAATGATGCGCCGGCGTTTGCACAGCACCAGCCGCCGCAAGGCTACTTTCATGCCGGCGCCAATGCTGGCCGCCAACTGACGGCATCACTCGCGCTGCTGCAGATGGTGGGCGAGTTCGAGAAGCCCAAGTTCTTCCAATACAAGGAATCGATCTGCGCGCATGGGCGCAATGGCCAGGTGGGCTGCGACGCGTGCGTACAGGTGTGCTCCGCGTCGGCCATCTCGTCGCAATGGAAGGACGGGCGCGGCAGCGTGCATGTCACGCCCAACCTGTGCGTGGGCTGCGGCGCGTGCACGACGGCGTGCCCGACCGGCGCCATCACCTATGCCTATCCGAACGCGCCGTACCAGGGGCGCAAGCTCAAGACGCTGCTGAATACATATGCAGCGGCGGGTGGGCGCGACGCGGTGGTTCTGCTGCACAACGGGGAGCTCGGCCGCACGCTGATCGAGCAACTGGGCCGCGCCGCGCGCACGGGCAAGGCACAGGGTGTGCCGGTGAATGTGCTGCCGGTCGAGGTATTCCACGCAGCATCGACGGGGTTGGACTTGTGGCTGACCGCGCTGGCCTACGGCGCCGCACGCATCGCCATCCTGCTCACCGAGGACGACGCGCCGCAGTACCGCGCCATGCTCGCCGAGCAGGTCGGTGTGGCGCACGCCATGCTGCAGGGCCTGGGCGAGCCGGCGGATGCGTCGGGCGTGGTGCTGATCGACGTGGCTGATGCGGCGGCGCTGGATACACGCCTGAACGCCGCCGATGTGTCTGGCCCGCTGCGCGGTTTCCGCCGCGACATGCCGGCCGCCACGTTTGCAGTGGCCGCCGCCAAGCGCGAGACGCTCGACTTTGCGCTCGACCATCTCGCGCGCCGCGCCAAGGCCACGGAGCCCGTTATCCCGCTACCGGCCGGCGCACCGTTTGGCGCCATTACCGTGGACCGCGAACGCTGCACGCTCTGCATGGCCTGCGTGGGCGCGTGCCCGTCGCAGGCATTGCGCGATCAGGCCGAGCGCCCCGTGCTGGCCATGATCGAGCGCAACTGCGTCCAGTGCGGCCTGTGCGAAACCACGTGCCCGGAAGACGCCATCGCCCTGGTGCCGCGTTTGAATCTATCCGCGGAAGCGCGTCAGCCCGTCACGCTCAACGAAACGCAGCCGTTTCACTGCGTGCGCTGCAACAAGCCGTTCGGCACCGCGCAGATGGTGGCGACAATGCTGGCCAAGCTGGGCGGGCACCCGGCATTCTCTGGTGCCGCCGCCGAGCGCCTGAAGATGTGCAGCGACTGTCGCGTGATCGACATGATGGAGCGCGGCGAACGCCCCGGCTCCACACACTGAACCGAACGAACCCGATGACCGACGCCCAGCCTTTGCAGTTCCAGCCCGCCGCCACGCCCGCCGATAGCGCCGAGGATCTCGCCCGTGCCGATCTGTACGGCCTGCTGGCGACGCTGTTCTTTCACGCAGCGGACGCCGATTTGCTGCAGCGCATTGCCGCCGCCCCGCAAGACCCGGCAGGCGATGCGGACGCTGACCCCGCCGATGCGCAGGCCGCCGCCAGCAGCGCACTCACCCAGGCCTGGCGTCGCCTAGTCGCACGCGCCGGCCAGGTCACGGCCACACAGGTCGACGACGAGTACACCGAACTCTTCATTGGCGTCGGCAAGCCCGAGGTCTTCCTGTACGGCTCGTACTACCAGGCCGGTTTCCTGAACGAGAAGCCTCTCGTGACGCTGCGCGACGACTTACGCCGCTACGGCCTCGAACGCGCCGAGGGCATCACCGAAACCGAAGACCACCTCGCCACGCTGTGCGAGGTCATGCGCTACCTCATCGCGGGGGATGACACCGCGGTCGCCCACATCGAGGAGCAGCGTGCTTTCTTCCAGCGCCATCTGGCGCCGTGGGTCGACACCGCGTGCGATGCTGTATTGCAGCATCCGCGCGCCGGGTTTTATGCCGACGTGGCGGGTTTGGCGAAAGCCTTCTTTGAAGTCGAGCGGCTCGCGCTCGAACTGACCTGACAGTACGTCAGACGATTGCCTAAGAAATAAGCACTCGCTCAAAAACGAGACCCCGCCCGCGTCACCACGGGGTGGGACAACTCGCGCCGATTGAAAAAATTCATCGGCAAATCGTCAGGAAAATCGCCGGGTGAGGGTGTTTCAGCATGGTTTTCCCCTGCCGTTACTTCTAAAATGTGTCGGATATTTCCTATTACATTCGGTCATCGGTTTGACTGAGCAGGGGAGCATCGACATGCCAGATCCGAACACCGCGAACGCTGCGAACACCGTCCCTCAAGCCCACCCCCAATCGGAATCCGCTGAGGCTGCTCCCACGCGCCGCCGCTTCCTGATGGGTGCTGCGGTGGCTGCTGCGGCAGCCGGCACGGCCGCTACGGCAAGCCATCTCACGCAGACGCCAGCCAGTTCCGTCGTGCCGCAGGCCGAGCCCGCCGACGATGGTGCCACCGGCTACCGCCTGACCGAACACATCCGCAAGTACTACAAAACGACGTGGATCTGACGTGGCTGGCCACGCAGCCGTGCTCGCCATTTCACGCACCCCACATCTTCAGGTGACCCCATGCTTCTGACCCGCAAACCGGCGGTACAGGACACGAAAGCCACATCGGCCCGCCGCCAGGGCACGACGTCGCTGGCCGGTAGTCTGGCGCGCAGTCTGGCCGGCGCATTGCCGACCATGGATCGCCGCACCTTCCTCAAGCGCTCCGGCATTGGCGTCGGTGCGGGGCTGGCGGCTACGCAACTCTCGCTGGTAAAAAAATCCGTCGTGGGCGAGGCGCAGGCCGCCGAGGGCAAGGGTGACATCGTCGTGCGCCGCACAGTGTGTTCGCACTGCTCGGTCGGCTGCTCGGTGGATGCGGTGGTGCAGAACGGCGTGTGGGTGCGTCAGGAGCCGGTGTTCGATTCCCCCATCAACATGGGGGCGCACTGCGCCAAGGGCGCTGCATTGCGGGAACACGGCCACGGCGAGTACCGCCTCAAGACGCCGATGAAGCTCGTCGACGGCCGCTACCAGCGCATCAGCTGGGAGCAGGCGCTCAACGAAATCGTCGCCAAGATGAAGACGATCCGCCAGGAGACGGGGCCGGACTCGTTCTTCTTCGTCGGTTCGTCCAAGCACAGCAACGAGCAGGCGTACCTGCTGCGCAAGTGGGTGTCGTTCTTCGGCACAAACAATTGCGACCACCAGGCGCGTATCTGCCACAGCACCACCGTGGCCGGCGTGGCCAACACGTGGGGCTACGGCGCGATGACCAACTCGTACAACGACATGCAGAACGCCAAGTGCGCGTTGTACATCGGCTCGAATGCGGCGGAGGCGCACCCGGTGTCGATGCTGCATCTGCTGCATGCCAAGGAAACCGGCTGCAAGGTCATCGTGGTCGACCCGCGCTACACGCGCACGGCGGCCAAATCCGATGAATACGTGCGCATCCGCTCGGGCACCGACATCGCCTTCCTGTTCGGCGTGCTGTACCACATCTTCCAGAACGGCTGGGAAGACAAGCAGTACATCCACGACCGCGTCTACGGCATGGACAAGGTGCGCGAAGAGGTGCTCGCCAAATGGACGCCGGACAAGGTCGAAGAGGTGTGCGGCGTGCCCGAGGCGCAGGTGCACAAGGTGGCCGAGATGATGGCGATGAACCGCCCGAGCACGCTGGTGTGGTGCATGGGCCAGACGCAGCACACCATCGGCAATGCCATCGTTCGCGCCTCGTGCATCGTGCAACTGGCGTTGGGCAACATCGGTAAGTCGGGCGGCGGGGCCAATATCTTCCGCGGCCATGACAACGTGCAAGGCGCGACGGACGTCGGCCCGAACCCCGATTCGCTGCCGGGCTACTACGGTCTGGCCACCGGCGCGTGGAAGCACTTCGCCAAGGTGTGGGACGTCGACTACGACTGGATCAAGGGCCGCTTCGCCTCGCAGGCGATGATGGAAAAATCCGGCACCACCGTCTCGCGCTGGGCCGATGCGGTGCTCGAAAAGAACGAACTGATCGACCAGGACAACAACGTCCGCGCCGTCTTCTACTGGGGCCACGCGCCCAACTCGCAGACGCGCGGGATGGACATGAAGCGCGCGCTCGACAAGCTCGATCTGCTGGTGGTGGTGGACCCGTATCCGTCGGCCACGGCCGCGATGGCCAACATGCCGTCGGCCGACGGCTCGCCGCCCAACCCGAACCGCGCCGTCTACCTGCTGCCGGCGGCCACGCAGTTCGAAACGTCGGGCTCGTGCACGGCGTCCAACCGCTCGCTGCAATGGCGCGAGAAGGTGATCGAGCCGCTGTTCGAATCGCAGCCGGACCACGTCATCATGCAAGCCTTTGCCGATCGTCTTGGCTTTGGCAATGAGTTGTCGAAAGGCTGCAAGATCACCGAATACAAGCGCGCGGGCATGAACTGGCGCGAACCTGAGATCGAATCGATCCTGCGCGAGATCAACCGCGGCAATTGGACCATCGGCTACACCGGCCAATCGCCGGAACGCCTGAAGGCCCACATGCGCAACATGCATCTGTTTGATGTGCGCACGCTGCGCTGCAAAGGCGGCAAAGACCCGGAGACCGGCTACGACCTCACCGGTGACTATTTCGGCCTGCCGTGGCCGTGCTACGGCACGCCGGAATTGAAGCACCCTGGCTCGCCCAACCTGTACGACACCAGCAAGCACGTGATGGAAGGGGGCGGCAACTTCCGCGCCAACTTTGGCGTGGAGCGCGATGGCGTCAACCTGCTGGCCGAAGACGGCTCGTTCTCTCTGGGCTCGGAACTGACCACTGGCTACCCCGAATTCGACCACGTCTTCCTCAAGAAGCTCGGTTGGTGGGATGACCTGACCGACGCCGAAAAGAAGGCCGCCGAGGGCAAGAACTGGAAGACCGATCTCTCGGGCGGCATCCAGCGCGTGGCGATGAAGCACGGTTGCCACCCGTTCGGTAACGCCAAGGCGCGTGCCATCGTCTGGAACTTCCCCGATGGCATTCCGCAGCACCGCGAGCCGCTGTATTCCACGCGGCCCGACATGGTCGCCAAGTACCCCACGCACGACGACAAGAAAGCCTTCTGGCGCCTACCCACGCTGTACAAGACGGTGCAGCAGCGCAATATCGAAAACAAGGTCTACGAGAAATTCCCGATCATCCTCACCTCCGGCCGCTTGGTGGAGTACGAGGGCGGCGGTGAGGAAACGCGCTCCAACCCGTGGCTTGCGGAGTTGCAGCAAGAGAACTTTGTCGAGATCAACCCGAAGGCCGCGGCTGACCGTGGCATCCGCAACAACGACTTCGTCTGGGTCAAGACGCCGACCGGCGCCCAGATCAAGGTGCGCGCGCTGGTGACGGAGCGTGTGGGCGTGGACCACGCCTTCATCCCGTTCCACTTCTCGGGCTGGTGGCAGGGCAAGGACCTGCTTGACTACTACCCGGAAGGCGCCCACCCGATCGTGCGCGGCGAGGCCGTCAACACGGCCACCACCTACGGTTACGACTCGGTGACGATGATGCAGGAAACGAAAACGACGGTCTGCCAGATCGAGCGGTTCGCATAAGGACGGGGAGATCAACATGGCACGCATGAAATTCATCTGTGACAGCGAGCGCTGCATCGAATGCAACGCCTGCGCCACGGCCTGCAAGAACGAACACGAGGTGCCTTGGGGCGTGAACCGGCGCCGTGTGGTCACCATCAACGACGGCATGATCGGGGCGGAGAAATCCATCTCCGTGGCGTGCATGCATTGCTCTGACGCGCCCTGCATGGCGGTCTGCCCGGTCGACTGCTTCTACCGCACCGAAGACGGCGTGGTGCTGCACGACAAGGACGTCTGCATCGGCTGCGGTTATTGCTCGTATGCGTGCCCGTTCGGCGCGCCGCAGTTCCCGAGCCAGGGCACTTTTGGCGTGCGCGGCAAGATGGACAAGTGCACGTTCTGCGCGGGCGGCCCCGAAAAGAACGGCAGCGAAGAAGAATTCGAGAAGTACGGCCGCAACCGCCTGGCCGAAGGCAAGTTGCCGCTGTGCGCAGAGATGTGCTCGACCAAGGCGCTGCTCGGTGGCGATGGCGATGTGATCTCCGACATTTTGCGCAACCGTGTGATGAAGCGCGGCAAGGGCGCAGATTTGTTCGGGTGGGGTACGGCATATGGCGGCGCGGGCGGCGTGCAGGGCAAGGGTGGCCAGGCAGCGCCGGCCACACCCGCTGCGCCGATTGCACCTTCGGCGCCGGCTTCTACTCCAGGAGGCCAGTCATGAACGCGCACGCACGATCGATTGGTTTGCTGATTGCCCTGGGCGCCGTGTTGTTGCTCGGCGCTTGTGGTGAGCGTTCGCAAACTGCAATGGCCTCGCATCGGAAGGACGACACGCCTGCCTACAAGGGTGCAGAGGGCGACCCATTCATGGCGAAGAACTGGACACCCGGTGACCGCACGAGCTGGGAGAACCAGATCCGCGCACGCGGCCAGCACCAGAACGAGTACAACAAGACGCCATGACGCGCGCAAGCGGAGGTTCGTCCATGAACTCTTCCTGGAAACACCTTGTGATGGCCGCGCTGCTGGGCAGCGTGGCTGCATGGGCGGGCGCGCAGCAGCCGGCCAGCGCACCAGCCACCAACGCGCAGCCTGTCAATCCGGCTGTGCAGCCGGCGCAGCCGTTCTCCAACATCGTCTCGGAGAATGTGTTTGACGTGCAGAAGCGCGACCTCGCCAAGGAGGCGCAGGATCAGGCCGCACGGCGCATCACGCAGCCCGGCAACAACGCGCCCGTCTGGCGCGAGGTCAATTCCGACCAGGCGCACTACGCCAGCATCCCCGGTCTGGAAGCCGGTGTGCTAATCCAGCGTACGGGCCAGAAATGGCGCCTGTTCCGCAACGGCGTCATCACCGTGTGGGGCGGCTGGCTGGTGGTGCTAGTGCCACTGGCCATCCTCGGCTTCTTCCTGTGGAAGGGCCCGATCCGTCTGAAGGAGGCCCCCACGGGCCGCAAGATTGAACGCTTCACGCCCACCGAGCGCTACGTGCACTGGACCATGGCCACCTCGTTCGTCACGCTGGGCGTGTCGGGCATCGCCATGCTGTGGGGCAAGCATTTTCTGCTGCCTCTGATGGGCCATCAGTTGTTTGGCTGGCTGACGTATGTGCTGAAGAATCTGCACAACCTCGTCGGGCCGCTGTTCACGGTCAGCATCATCGTGGCGTTTGTGATGTGGGTGCGGGACAACCTGCCGCGTGCCATCGACCTGCAATGGCTTCTCAAAGGGGGGGGTCTGTTTGGTGGCGCGCATGAGCCGCCATCACACCGGTTCAACGCAGGCGAGAAGCTCTGGTTCTGGGGCGGCCTTGTCCTCTTTGGGCTGATCTTGTCGGCGTCGGGCTGGGTGCTGGATCGCATCGTTCCGGGCGTGGACTACTACCGCAGCACGATGCAACTGGCTGAGATCGTCCACGCGATTGCGGCGGTGGGCATGATCTGCATGTCGCTGGGCCATATCTACATGGGTACGATCGGCATGGAAGGGGCCTATCGCGCCATGCGTGAAGGCTATGTCGACGAGGCCTGGGCCAAGGAGCACCACGAACTCTGGTACGACGACATCCAGGCCGGCAAGATCCCGGCCCAGCGCTCGCAGCCGCCTGCCCCCCGAGCCCCCAGTGAACAACCTGCCAAGCCCTGACGTCATGGATTCAAGGAACCTCACCATGCATGCACTTGCGATGATGCGCGCCGCAGGTATGACGCTTGCTGCCGCGTTGAGTCTGACGAGCGGGCTGGCGATGGCCAAACTGCCGGCGCCGACCCCGGAGCAACAGGCCCAGGCCGACCTGGCCAAGGCCAAGGCTGCCTGGAGCGACAAGGTGGCCGCGTACCAGTTGTGCAAGGCGCAGGACAAGGCTGCGGCGGCCTACCAAGCGGGCGGCAAAGGCGCGCATACGCAACCGGGTGCGCAGTGTGTGGATCCAGGCCCGTTCGCGCCGCCGGCACCGGCCGCGAAAGGCTGAGCCCGCGCTGATGTTGCGCATTCATCATCCGGCAGTACAATCGTCCGCTCCCCGAGTGAACCCTGACTGGAGGTGATACATGAAGCAACTCGCGATTGGACTCGCCGTGATCGGCCTGATGGCCGGCTGCGCATCGAATACCACGTCGACGGCCAAGGCGGCTAGCGCAGGCGACGGGGCCATGGCGGCTTCGGCCGTGCTGGCGCCCAAGAGCGGCAGTACCGTGCAAGGCAGCGTGAAGCTCGTGCAGCAAGGCGACAAGCGGGTTGCCATGGCGGTGGACATTTCCGGCTTGCCCGCCAACGGCATGTTCGGCTTCCACGTGCACGAGAAGGGCGACTGCTCCTCGGCTGATGGCATGAGCGCGGGCGGGCACTTCAACCCGACCGGCCAGCAACACGGCAACCCAGTCAGCGGCCCGCACCATGCTGGCGACATCCCGATGCTGCAATCCGACGCCAACGGCAAAGCCGTCGGCTCGATCGTTCTTTCCGGCGTGACGCTGTCGCCCGGGCCTACCAGCCTGGTCGGCCATGCGCTCGTCGTCCACGCTGGCAAGGATGACTACGTAACCCAGCCCACCGGCAATTCCGGCGGGCGCATCGCCTGCGGCGTGATCGTGGCCAACTGACCTGAGCCCGCACGCGGCGCCCGCTTGAAAAAGGGGGCGCCAACCGCATGCCAATGCGCACGCTTGCCGTGCGCATTTTTGTTTGAACGAAGAGATTGATGCCGCTGCGCCCTGAACTGACCAACGCTTCCGTTCCACTGCTCGACGAAGTCGAAGTCCTCGACGAGCTGGGCCGCGCGCGCGCCGTCTACATCCCCGGCGAACGGCCGCTCACGGTCTACCTCGACAAGCGCGAACTCGTGACGCTGATGACGCTCGGAGGCGCACCAGAAGCCCTGGTGCTCGGCTACTTGCGCAATCAGCGCCTGGTCGGCAGCGTGGAAGACATCGCCTCCATCCAAGTCGACTGGGAAACCGAATCCGCCGCTGTCACCACGCGCGCTGGCATTGCCGATCTGGACGAGAAGACCGCGCGCCGCACCGTGACCACCGGTTGCGGGCAGGGCACCGTGTTTGGCTCGCTGATGGACGAGATCGACACCATCCACCTGCCGCCCGAGGCACGCATCACGCAAACCACGCTGTACCGTGTGGTCGACACCATCCGCCTGCAGCAGTCGATCTACAAACAGGCGGGCTCGGTGCACGGCTGCGCGCTGTTTGACGCGCAAGGCGAGTTGCTGATCTTTATTGAAGACGTCGGCCGCCACAACGCCGTGGACGCCATTGCCGGTCGCATGTGGCTCGACGGCATGAGCGGCGGCGACAAGATCTTCTACACCACCGGCCGCCTAACCTCCGAAATGGTCATCAAGGGCGCGCAGATGGGCATTCCGTTTCTGCTGTCGCGCTCAGGCGTGACACAGATGGGTTTTCAGATGGCCCAGCGTGTCAATTTGAGCCTGTTCGCGCGGTGCACTGGCCGGCACTTTCTCCTCTATACCGGGCGCGAACGCTTTGTGGCCGAGCCGGAGATGGCCGGCCTGGTCGGCCCGCGCGGTGACTTGCCAAAGGTGGCCGCGCAGTGATGCCTGTGGGCGACGTCTCCGAACCGACCGTCAATGCTCCGAACGCGCTGGTGACCGTGGCGCAGGTGACGCAGATTCGCCAGCAACTACCGTGGCTGAGTATCTGCCTGGCGCTGCTGGGCATGCTGCCGGGCGCGGTTTTGCTAGCACGCTTCGCTTCTGCCGCCCCGCCGGTGCATTGGCGCGGTTATGTGGACGCGGGTATTGCGCTTTGGAGGGCGGTCGCGCTGTTAGGGGTGGGCGGCTACCTTGGCATGCACTTTGGGCCGAGGCTCCATCGGCGCTTGCTGGCGTGGGCCTGTGCTGCGCCGATTGATGCCCGAATGCGCGTGCGAGTCGATTCCGCGGGCGTCATGATCGAGGGGCTTGCCAGCATTCCGTGGTCGGGCATCCGACACCACGAAGTGGCGAAGGCGGGGCGCGGCCAGATCCCCGGCTCGGAAGCCGTTTTGTATCTGTATTCGACGGAGCACGGGCGGATACGGTTAGGTCTTGACGCTCAGGCAGTGGAACCCCTGCTGGCCCGCTACTACCAAGACCCTGACGCTGTGCCGTGGCGCCTCGACAAGTAAAACGGGCTGACGAGCGGTGCCCGAAAAACCGTCGGGTACGGCCGACGCCGTCATGGGTTTTCCGTCACGGGTTTGGGAGTACAATCCGCGTTCCAAAACCGGGCCAAAGATCGACCGCCTGGCCGGCATGACCAAATGGGGACAGTTTTCGCACCGCGAAGCCTGCCCCCATTTGTTCATCCAAGGACTCTGGACGCTCCATGAGCATCAAATCCGACAAGTGGATCCGCCGCATGGCCGAGCAGCACGGCATGATCGAGCCGTTCGAGCCCGGTCAGGTGCGCGAATCCGAAGGGCGCCGCATCGTCTCCTACGGCACGTCGAGCTACGGCTACGACATTCGCTGCGCCAACGAATTCAAGATCTTCACCAACATCAACAGCACCATCGTCGACCCCAAGAACTTCGACGAGAAGTCGTTTGTCGATTTCAAGGGCGATGTGTGCATCATCCCGCCGAACTCGTTCGCGCTGGCCCGCACGATGGAGTACTTCCGTATCCCGCGCACGGTGCTGACGGTGTGCTTGGGCAAGAGCACGTACGCGCGCTGCGGGATCATCGTCAACGTCACGCCATTCGAGCCCGAGTGGGAAGGCTACGTGACGCTAGAGTTCTCCAACACCACGCCGCTGCCCGCCAAGATCTACGCCGGCGAGGGCTGCGCGCAGGTGCTGTTCTTCGAGAGCGACGAGGAATGCGAAACCTCGTACAAGGACCGTGGCGGCAAGTACCAGGGCCAGCACGGCGTGACGCTGCCCAAGACCTAGTTTTTGTAGTCCGTTTCCGAGTTTCCGGAGCGGTGTCTTCTATTTCATCTGTCAAGGAACCACGATGAAATTCCGCTTTCCCGTCATCATCATCGACGAGGACTTCCGCTCCGAGAACGTCTCTGGGTCGGGCATTCGCGCGCTGGCCCAGGCCATCGAGCAAGAGGGCATGGAGGTCACGGGCCTCACCAGCTATGGTGACCTGACCTCGTTTGCGCAGCAGTCGAGCCGCGCTTCCACCTTCATCGTCTCGATTGATGACGACGAATTCATCAACCCGGACAACGACAAGCCGGAACCGGAAGCGGTCGAGAACCTGCGCGCCTTCGTGGCCGAAGTGCGCCGCCGCAATGCCGACATCCCCATCTTTCTGTACGGTGAGACGCGCACCTCGCGCCACCTGCCGAACGACGTGCTGCGCGAGCTGCATGGCTTCATCCACATGTTCGAGGACACGCCCGAGTTCGTGGCCCGGCACATCATCCGCGAAGCGCGCAACTATCTGGACTCGCTGCCGCCGCCGTTCTTCAAGGCGCTGATCGACTACGCGCAGGACAGCTCGTATTCGTGGCACTGCCCGGGGCACTCGGGCGGTGTGGCGTTTCTCAAGAGCCCGGTGGGCCAGGTATTCCACCAGTTCTTTGGTGAGAACATGCTGCGCGCCGACGTCTGCAACGCGGTGGAAGAACTCGGCCAGCTGCTCGACCACACCGGCCCGGTGGCCGCGTCCGAGCGCAACGCTGCGCGCATCTTCGGTTCGGACCACATGTTCTTCGTGACCAACGGCACGTCCACGTCGAACAAAATGGTGTGGCACGCCAACGTGGCGCCCGGCGACATCGTCGTGGTGGATCGCAACTGCCACAAGTCGATCCTGCACGCGATCATGATGACGGGCGCGATTCCCGTGTTTCTGATGCCGACGCGCAACCACTACGGCATCATCGGCCCGATCCCGAAGAGCGAGTTCGAGCCGGAGACGATCGCCAAGAAGATCGCCGTTCACCCGTTTGCCAGCCAAGCCAAGAACAAAAAGCCGCGCATCCTGACCATCACGCAGGGCACGTACGACGGCGTGCTGTACAACGCCGAGATGATCAAGAACATGCTGTCGACCGAGATCGACACGCTGCACTTTGACGAAGCCTGGCTGCCGCACGCGTCGTTCCATCCGTTCTACGAGAACATGCACGCCATCGGCCACGGCCGCGCGCGCAGCAAGGATGCGCTGGTGTTCGCCACGCAGAGCACGCACAAGCTGCTGGCTGGTCTGTCGCAGGCCTCGCAGATCCTCGTGCAGGATTCCGAGACGCGCAAGCTCGATACGTACCGCTTCAACGAGGCGTATCTGATGCACACGTCGACGAGCCCGCAGTACTCGATCATTGCCTCGTGCGACGTGGCCGCGGCAATGATGGAAGCGCCGGGCGGCACCGCGCTGGTGGAAGAAAGCATTGCCGAAGCGCTGGACTTCCGCCGCGCCATGCGCAAGGTGGAGCAGGAGTACGTCGGCACGAACGGTGGTAGCGGACGCGGCGACGACTGGTGGTTCAAGGTCTGGGGCCCGAACGATCTGTCGGACGAGGGCATCGAAGAGCGCGAAGCGTGGATGCTTAAGGCCAACGAGCGTTGGCACGGCTTCGGCAACCTGGCCGAAGACTTCAACCTGCTCGACCCGATCAAGGCCACCATCATCACTCCGGGCCTGGACGTGGACGGCAAGTTCAGCGATTCGGGCATCCCGGCCGCTATCGTCACGCGCTATCTGGCCGAGCACGGCATCATCGTCGAGAAGACCGGGCTGTACTCGTTCTTCATCATGTTCACCATCGGCATCACCAAGGGCCGCTGGAATTCGCTGGTGACCGAGCTGCAGCAGTTCAAGGACGACTACGACAACAACCAGCCGCTGTGGCGCGTGTTGCCGGAGTTCGTGCGCCAGTTCCCGCAGTACGAGCGCATCGGCCTGCGTGAACTGTGTGACAGCATCCACAGCGTGTACCAGGCCAACGACGTGGCCCGCGTGACGACCGAGATGTACCTGTCGAATATGGAACCGGCGATGAAGCCGTCCGACGCCTGGGCCATGATGGCGCACCGCGAAATCGAGCGGGTGGCCATTGACGACTTGGAAGGCCGCATCACCGCCATCCTGCTGACGCCGTATCCGCCGGGCATTCCGCTGCTGATTCCGGGCGAGCGTTTCAACAAGACGATCGTGCAGTACCTGCAGTTCGCGCGTGAGTTCAACAAGCTGTTCCCGGGCTTCGAGACGGACATCCACGGATTGGTGGAAGAAGAGGTCGATGGCCAGATGGGGTACTTCGTCGACTGCGTGCGCTGACGTTCAGCTGCACAAAAACAAAAACGCCGCGCAATCTCTGCGCGGCGTTTTTCTTGGGTGCGTGCAAACGCGATGGCAATCAGAAGAACGCCTGAATTCCTGTTTGCGCGCGGCCGAGGATCAGCGCGTGAATATCGTGCGTGCCTTCGTACGTGTTCACCACTTCCAGATTCACCACGTGCCGGATCACGCCGAATTCATCGGAGATGCCGTTGCCGCCCAGCATGTCGCGCGCCATGCGAGCAATGTCGAGCGACTTGCCGCACGAGTTGCGCTTCATGATCGAGGTGATTTCCACTGCGGCGGTGCCTTCGTCCTTCATGCGGCCCAGGCGCAGGCAGCCTTGCAGGCCGAGCGTGATTTCGGTCTGCATGTCGGCCAGCTTCTTCTGCACGAGCTGGTTGGCGGCGAGCGGGCGGCCGAACTGCTTGCGGTCCAGCACGTACTGGCGCGCGCGGTGCCAGCAGTCTTCCGCCGCGCCCAGTGCGCCCCATGCGATGCCGTAGCGCGCCGAGTTCAGGCACGTGAACGGCCCCTTCAGGCCGCGCACGCCGGGCATCAGGTTCTCTTCCGGCACGAACACTTCATCCAGCACGATCTCGCCGGTAATCGACGTACGCAGGCCGACCTTGCCATGGATAGCCGGTGCCGACAGGCCCTTCCAGCCCTTTTCCAGAATGAAGCCGCGGATCTCGTCTTCACCGGCGTCGTTCGGCAGCTTGGCCCACACGACAAACACGTCGGCGATGGGCGAGTTGGTGATCCACATCTTGCCGCCCGACAGCGAGTAGCCGCCGCTCACCTTCTTGGCGCGCGTGATCATCGAGGCCGGGTCGGAGCCGTGGTTCGGCTCGGTCAGGCCGAAGCAGCCGATCCACTCGCCGGTGGCCAGCTTGGGCAGGTACTTCTGCTTCTGCGCTTCGCTGCCGAATTCGTAGATCGGCACCATCACCAGCGACGACTGCACGCTCATCATTGAGCGGTAGCCTGAATCCACGCGCTCCACTTCGCGTGCAATCAGCCCGTAGCTGACGTAGTTCAGGCCCGGGCCGCCGTACTGCTCTGGAATCGTCGGGCCCAGCAGGCCCAGTTCGCCCATCTCGCGGAAGATCGACGCATCGGTCTGCTCATGGCGGAACGACTCCAGCACGCGCGGCATCAGCTTGTCTTGACAATACGACGCGGCGGCCTCGCGCACCATGCGCTCGTCGTCGGTGAGTTGTTGGTCGAGCAGCAGGGGATCGGCCCAGTTGAAGGCATTGCGAGCAGTCACGGCGGTAGTCTCCGAGTCTTTGTTATTCCGATATGCGGAACACAGTTTCGAAATTTAGGGCTATCATAGCGCAACCACCGACGATTTCCAGGGCTTTTTTGCGATGAGCACAACGCGTCTCCCAGACGCTGAATTCGACACGTCGCCCGTTGAATCCAGCGATCCGAACTTCGTTACCGCGCTCGCCCGCGGGCTGGAACTGCTACGCGCCTTCCGCCCCGGCGACACGCTGCTCGGCAACCAGGAATTCGTGCGGCGCACGGGCTTTCCCAAAGCCACGGTCAGCCGGTTGGCAGGCACGCTGGTATCGCTCGGCTACCTGCGTTACGACGACGCGCTCGGCAAATACGGGCTCGATGCCGGTGTGCTGGCACTCGGCTTCGCGTACCTTGCATCGAGCGACGTCATCCAGCTCGCGCGCCCGCACATGAGCGCGTTTGCGCAGCGCTTTGGGGTATCGATTTCGCTGGGCAAGCGTGATCGGCTGGATATGGTCTACCTGGAAACCATCCGCCACGACAGCCCGTCGATGAGTGGGTCATCAGGATTGGGTGTGGGCTCGCGGCTGTCGCTACTGTCGAGTTCGATGGGGCGGGCGTACTTGGCCTCGCTGCCGACGGCGCGGCGGGAGCGTTTGTACGAGGCGCTGCGCACGCAGCAGCCCGCGCAGTGGGCCGCAGAAGGCGCGGCGGCAGACGATGCAGTGAAGGTCGGCGTGCGCGACGGCTACGCAGTATCGCTGCGCGACTGGCATCCGGCCATCCACGCGTGTGCGGTGGCGTTCTTCGTGCCCAGCCAACGCGAGCCGTATGTGGTGAGCTGCAGCGCGCCCTACACAGCGGCTGATGCAGAGCGCATTCGCACAGAACTTGCGCCCGCGCTGCGAGAGTTCGCGGCAAGGCTCGGCCAAGTGGTCGAGCCGGCCATGTAGTGGCTTCTTCTGGCTACTAAAACGCCGCTGGGTTCCCGCCTACGCGGGAACGACAGAACCGCGATGGTTTGGCAGTTGATGCCCTTGATGGCGCCTTGAATTTCTGTTGCAAGAAGGAAAAAGAGGGGAGGCTCGTTTGAGCGAAGCGAGTTTGCCTCCCCTCCCTCCTTGCGACAGAAA